>Ga0070761_10002234_pt1 | contig 11912 bp, 7 predicted proteins | sample HubBroMetageREF1_FD_66724 | JGI IMG/M metagenome (GOLD analysis project Ga0070761, IMG submission 66724) | Reference soil microbial communities from the Hubbard Brook experimental Forest, New Hampshire, USA - Hubbard Brook CCASE Soil... | ecosystem: Environmental > Terrestrial > Soil > Temperate...
TAGGACTGGCGAGTTGGTGCATTTCTGCTTTACTGGCAAACCCTCACGCTAACGGTTGGCCCGGGCATTTCGGCCTTTGGTTCATGCTTTGTTTTGCATTTGTCATGATGTTTCTCACCGTTAACCGTTGGGTGCCGTTCGTCCCTGCGTTTTACCTTCTGACTCTCGCGAGGAGTCTCGGCGTGCTCACGTTTGGATTAGTCTCATCTGCATCGACGGCGGCTGACTGGGCTTCGCGAAGAGATTTGTTGGGACCGTTTGTCTTTTGCCTAGTCGTCGTGGCACTGACTTGGAGGTTTGTTGGAAATATTCCGGCACCCACAACATTCCTCGACAGGTTCGCTTTGACTTTCTTTGTGCTTGCTCAGCTCAACCAAATGGCGATTACGTATCATTGGCCTCCATGGTCACTGATTTCGGGATTTTCTGCGCTGCTGATTGCGTGGTGTGTTTATCGATGGAACCAAGCAGGAATGACGCGCAAACATCTTAATGACAAATCCATAACCTCCGAAGCACTGCCGGAACCGAAGATAACTCCTGATTAGTCGCGTTACCGGACACTGGGAAAACGAGCGGCTTGCCCAGTCGGGAGTCGTCGCGCGACGGAGAAAGCGCAGCGGCTCGAATCTCGGAGGAAATTCCAGCCGCCGCTTGGGGTTGAACGCGTCTGGGGAGACGCGCTCGTTCTCGGGATGGCCCCGAGAATGGAAATCCTGCCCGCTGGCCGTCCGGATCGCTATTGGTAAAAATGACAGCAGTCCGGGCCACCCGAGCCCGACCGGTTCTGGAGGGAAAGCACATCTCCGGTAAGGGCGGTGGTCTCAATGGGTCGACGCAACACTAAGCTTGAACCGCCCTGGCATTGAAAACAAAGCCAAAATCGTTCGCTAGGGTTAGACCAGCAGAAACGCTGCCCTGGCTAGCTTTTGGCCGCGCACGGACAAACAGATGGTTCTCCCGCGGAAGCACTGTCGAATCAATGTGCTGGATGGTGTTGCATCGACCGGTTGAGCTGGCAGCGCTTACCGGACAATGGAATTCACGCCTCGTCCCGCCCCGCAAACGAATTTTACCGATTACGCCGTTACCTGCGCCTGCGACGCGAAATCTCAGGACCGTAAAATATCGTGCGAAAATAGGGTGTCGGATTTAACAGTTATTATTTCTGGGGCTTAAGTCACTGTAAACAGGAAGGATAGAGATGCAATATCACTGGACAATTGGCGTCTGATTTCAATATCCTCCGATCCCGTGCAATATCTCAGCTCACCGTTAAATACATCCTGCGAATATTTAACGGCGTTGAATCGTCCCCCCGTCGTCGTCGCTGAAATTGCCTCCGCAGCAAAAACGAAATTCGCCAAGCACTAAACCTCCTCGCAATCCCCATCGCCCACCGCCGCCCGCAACGCACGCGCGGATCGTCGAAATTTTCTCGCCGACACTGGAAGCGAAACGGAAACCCCAGCAGCGGGGGTGTATCACTTTTCCCCGCCTTGTAACCTTACCCCGCAGCGGCTTTGACTCCGGCGCTGGCGGCGTTTAGACTTGGGTACTGTGAGATCCATATCGCGCGGCGGCGGCGGGTACATGTTTGACATCGGGAGTTATTTCCCGCCGGCGATCAAGACGATTTGCATCGCTTGCGTTAGCGTTTTTCTGGCGCAGGAGCTTTCGCAACTGCTGTTTGGAATGGCCGGCTGGAATTTCTGGCTGGCTTGGTTTGGGTTGGTCCCGCAGGCAGTAATTCACGGGTTTGTCTGGCAGCTCTTCACTTATATTTTCCTGCACGGCGGCATCTGGCACATTCTTTTTAATTTGCTGTACTTGTGCATGTTCGGCGCGGATTTGGAGCGGGCGTGGGGAAGCCGCAAATTCTACACTTACTTTTTTATTTGCGGGGTGGGCGCGGGAATCATCAACGTAATCGTAAAGACGATTATGGATCCGCATGGGTTGGGTAGCGCACGGGTTCCGACGATTGGGGCTTCGGGCGCGATTTACGGTGTATTGTTGGCGGTAGCGGTCATCATGCCGCATCGGCAGGTTTGGGTGTTTCCGCTGCCGGTGACGGTGTCGATGCGCGTATTTGTGATTGTGATGGGCGCGATTGAATTTTTTGGGACGATTGGGGCGGGTGGCGACAACGTTAGCCACGTGTGCCATCTGGGCGGGATGTTGGTGGGATATATTTATTTGCGGCGCGGATCTTACGGGTACAGCGTGCGGAATTATTTTTCGGATTGGAAGCGGAGAAGGTTGAAGAGGAAGTTTGAGGTTTATGTGCGGGATCATCAGGATAAGCCGCCTTCTAATCCGGATAATTGGGTGAATTAGAGTTTTGCGTTGGGAGCGCATCCGTCCGGGTGCGGGTATTCAATGAGATGTCCACTTCGGCGTGGTGGTGTGCTTGGGGAGTTCAAAGGATTTAACACAGAGGGGGCACAGTAAGGCGAAGTCGAGTCGGCGACGGGGTTGACATCTTGGCCAGCTGGGGCGCAGCAAGCAGCGTCCCTACCGAGTCTGCGTAACCGTGTGCTTGGCGCACAGCTTGAAAGCTGAGCTACGAACCCAGCGTCAAAAACAAAAGAGCCGGCGGGACGCCGGCGCTACGAAAATCGGCGGGGATTAGCCGCCGATGCGGAGTAGGCGCATCAGGTTTGTGGAGCCTGTGGTGCCGATGGGGGTGCCAGCTACTACGCCGATTATGTCGCCGCGCTTTACCAGTTTTTCCTCGAGGAGGCGTTTTTCGGCGGTGGCAGCGAGTTTGTCAATGTCGTGGACGGCGCCCATGCTGCGCGGGAGGACGCCCCAGTAGAGGGCGAGGCGGCGGCGCGTTTTCTGGACTGGGGAAAAGGCGACGATGGGAGCGCGGGGGCGATACTTCGAGACCAGGCCCGCGGACGAACCTTTTTCCGTGAATACGGCGACGACCTTCAGGTGCAGTTCTTCGGCCGCGTGGCAGATGGCTTCAGCGATGACTTCATTGATTTGCAGATTGCCGGAGCGCGCGGGGCGCGGCAATTGCGTGACGCTGGCTTCGGCTTCGCGGATGATGCGATCCATCATCATCACAGATTCCAGCGGATAGAGTCCCGCGGCGGTTTCACCGGAAAGCATGAGGGCGTCGCTGCCGTCGAAGATGGCGTTGGCGACGTCGGAAGCTTCGGCGCGCGTGGGGCGCGGGTTTTTCTGCATGGAATCGAGCATTTGGGTGGCGGTGATGACCGGCACGAGCGCGTTGCGAGCTTTCAGGATGATCTGTTTTTGCACGACGGGAACTTTTTCAGGGCTCATTTCGACACCGAGATCGCCGCGCGCGACCATCACGCCATCGGCAATGGCCAGAATTTCGTCTAGATTGTCTATGGCCTCCGGCTTTTCAAGCTTCGCGATTACCGGCGTATCTTTACCGGCGCGAGCGATGGCGTGTTTGGCCGCGCGCACGTCCGCAGCGGTGCGCACGAAACTGAGCGCTAGATAATCGGCGCCGATGGTCAAGGCCGACTGCAGATCCTTGCGGTCTTTAGCGGTCATCGAAGGGATATCGAGTCTTATTCCGGGAAGATTGATGCCTTTGTGTTCGCCGAGGTTCCCGCCATTTTCCACTTGAGTGACGACATCCTGGCCGTGAGCAGAAATGACGCGCAGGGCGATATCGCCGTCGCTGAGAAGGATGCGATCGCCTTTGTGAACGGACGCGGGGAGGGCGCGGAAGGTAGTGCTGACGCCCTCTTCGGTGCCGGGAATATTTCGCGTGGTGATTACGAAGCGCTGGCCGAAGCGCAGGCGGATGGGTTTGCCGGCGACGAGTCTGCCGGTGCGGATTTTTGGTCCCTGCAAATCGGCGAGCACGCCGATGGGTTTTTCGTAGTGCGCGGAAGCACGGCGCAGGGCCGCAACCATGCGCACGCGGTCTTCATGCGTGCCGTGGGAAAAATTCAAGCGGGCAACGTCCATGCCGGCGTGCACCAGCTTGTCTATCATTTTGTACGAGGAGGTAACTGGGCCCAGGGTACATACTATTTTTGCTCTACGAGTATTTATCACGATTATTTGTCCACCGAGAAATCATTCACGATTGCGAAGAGAAATTCAATACCTTTGTGAAAAGAATCGAGAGGGATGCGTTCGTTGTCGGCGTGAAAACGGGAAAGATCGTCGTCGCTGAGCGCGAAGGGCGCCAGGCCGTAGGCTTGCACGTTGCGCAGGCGCAGCGGAGTGGAATCGGTGAAATAAGTGGACATGAGCGGAACGATCGGGGCGCCGGGATAGGTTTTGGCGGCGACGCTGGAGATCGTGTTGTAGAAATCCGACGTAAGCGATGCGGACGGAGCGGTTTCGGAGAGGGGCAGCTGCGGCTCGAACGTGATAGCGGGATCGTTTACCAGTTGCTGGAGTTTTGCGAGAAGCGGAGCGAGTTGATTGCCCGGGAGCAGGCGGACGTTGATGGTGGCGCGCGCTTCCGACGGAATTACATTGGCGCGGATGCCGGCGCGCAGCGTGGTGGGAGTGGCGGTGTCGTGCAGCATCGCGTTCCACGCGAGATTTTGATTGGAAATTACGCGAGCGGCATGTTCGCCGCGGTCGGATGTGTCCAGGGAGCGCATCCACTTGGCCGTTTCTTCGTCTTGAAGCGGGGCCAGCGCCTGGAAATAGGCACGGGTTACGGAATTAAATTGCACGGGAGCTTCGTAGCTTCCAATTTTTTCGATGGCGGCGGAGAGATGGACTACGGGATTGTCTTTGCGTGGCATGGACGCATGACCGGAAGTACCCTCAGCGATCACATCCACGTTCGCGGGAACTTTTTCGCTGACTTGCACGCCGATGTATTGCGGCTTGCCATCTTTCAGAAAAACGCCGCCACCTTCGTTGATGGCGAAGCCGGCGGCGATTTTGTCCCAGTGCTTGTCCACCGCAAAGAGCATGCCGGTTGCGCCGTAGGCTTCTTCGTCGCCTTCGGCGAGGAAAATCACGTCGCGATTGAGGCGCGCGCCGGAGCGTTTGAGTTGGACGAAGACGGCGAGGTTTGCGGCGAGCATGCCTTTGTCGTCAATGGCACCGCGGCCGTAGAGGTAGCCGTCTGTTATGACCGCGCCGAAGGGATCTACCCTCCATTTGGACTTGTCCACGCCGACTACGTCGAGGTGAGCCATCAGGAGCAGCGCGCGCGAAGGATCGGGCACGGCGCTGGCGGAGAGGCGAGCGACGATGAAGCCGCGGCCGGGCGTACTTTCGAAAATTTCAGAGGGGATGCCTTCTTTGGTGAGAATCGCGCCGATGTATTTCGCGGCTACGAGTTCGTTGCCTGGCGGATTGGTGGTGTCAATGCGCAGCAAGCCTTGCAGCCAGCCGAGCGCGTCTTGTTGCATCTGGGAGAGCGATGGGCTGGCCGCCGTCGGGTATTGCGGCGACGTGGGGACGGCCTGCGCCTGGATTGTTGCGGCAGAAAACAGCACTGCTATAAGGACAAGAATCGGTAGTGGAATGCGCGCGCGCGCCATCCTGGATTTCCCCCAGAAAGTGAAATTCAATCGCAGAGCAGAAGACCAATTCATACTATCATGCTGGCGGATGCGGTCCGGGGAGCGACGCGCGGGGGGGTTTTCTGAACTGCAATCATTGCGGAACGGGCCGCGCAGGTGGACCATCTTTCCGCCGCGGGCATGCATCCAAGTGTCCAAACCAGGCACCACCGGCGTAGTGCGCGCGGAGCTGGGGATCGAGCTGGGCACGTTGCGAAGAGAGGGGAGCACGAAATTGAAGACATGGATACGGGTGGTGCTGCTGGGGATTTTGATCGTGGCGCTGGGCGTGCCGCCGGGAACGCTGACTTCCTATGCGAGGCAGCAGGAAGGGCCGGTGACTCCCGCGCCGGCGCAACAACCGGGCGCGGCGCCGAAGCAGCCGAACGGACAGCAGCAGCCGTCGCAAGCAGGACAAGTGCAGGCGCAAGCGCCGCAGGTGACCATCGCGGTACAGTCGAATGTGGTGAATATTGACGCGGTGGTGACGGATTTCGAAGGGAACATCATCACTGGATTGCAGAAGCAGAATTTTCGCGTGCTGGATGATAACCAGCCGCAGCAGATCAGCAATTTTGGAGCGAGCGAGGCGCCGATCACGATTGTGGTGCTAATGGAATTCAGTCGGCGCATGGGAAGTTACTTTGGTTATCGCGGAAAAATGTGGGCTTATAACTTTCTGGATCATTTGAACCAGAAGGACTGGGTGGCTTTCAAGACTTTTGATTTGAAGACCAACATGATTTCGGATTTCACGCAGGATAAGAAGGCGGTGGCGCAGGAAGTGGCGCAACTTTATTTTCCGGATTTCAGCGAGGCGAATTTATTTGATGCGACGCTGGAAACTTTGGACCAGCTGCGCGATGTGAAAGGGAAGCGGTCCATTCTAATTATTGCTTCGGGGTATGACACGTTCAGCAAGCATACTTTGGACCAGACATTCAAGCCACTAAAGGAAACGGATGTGACGATTTTCTGCATTGGGATGGGCGCGGCGTTGGACGCGTTGGGAGTTCACGAGCGCAGCATGACCGGACCGGAATTCGCGAGCATCAATTATTTGCAGGCGGAAAATCAGTTGAAGACTTTTGCGGAGATGACGGGAGGATGGGCGTGGTTTCCGCGGTTTGAAGGGGAGATGAACGATATTTTCAATTCCGTGGCGATTTTTCTGCGCAATCAGTACACGATTGGGTTTACGCCTTCGACGCCGCCGGATGGCAAGGTGCACAAGCTGAAGGTGGAAGTGCTGGATAACGACGGCAATCCGCTGATGACGCAGGACAAGAAGGGGAAAAAGAAGAAGATCGTGGTGAACGCGCGGGAGTGGTACACGTCGCCGAAGCCGGTGACGGGGAATTAGGTTAGCGTTGCCGCTGAAATTGAAACGGGATCCTTCACCCGCAATCGCGGGTTCCGGATGACGAGCGGCTCATTTTTTGGTGATGCAGAGGTCGCGGCCGGACATTTCTGGGGGCGCGGGAACTTCTAGGACGCCTAGGAGCGTGGGGGCTATGTCGCGGAGGGAGCCGCCGGGAGTTAATTGGGTGCGGCCGTCTTCGGTTAGCAGGATGAACGGGACGGGATTCGTGGTGTGGTAGGTATGGGCGCCGCCGGTGACGGGATCGATCATGGTTTCGGCGTTGCCGTGGTCGGCGGTGATGATCCAGGCGCCGCCGCGCGGTTTGAGAGATTGAAGAATTCTGCCGAGACATTCGTCCACGGTTTCTACGGCTTTGATGGTTGCCTCGAGCTTGCCGGAATGGCCGACCATGTCGGCATTTGCGAAATTCATGATGATGGCATCGAAATTTCCTTTTTCGATGGCGTGGATTACGGTGTCGGCAACGCCCGCGGCGGACATTTCCGGTTTTAAATCGTAGGTGGGCACTTTCTGCGACGGGACTACCACGCGTTCTTCCCCTGGAAACGGTTTTTCGACGCCGCCATTGAAAAAATAAGTGACATGCGCGTATTTCTCAGTTTCGGCTACGCGCAGATTCTTGTAGTCCTGCTCGGCAAACACATTGGCGAGGATGTGCTCCAGTCTTTCGGGCGCTATCAAGTAGCGCAGCCAAGGCCACGCTTTGTCGTATTGCGTGGTCGCGACGAAGAAGAGATTTTTCGGGCGCGCGGGATCGGTAAATTCCTTGAAGCTGGGCTCGGCCAGGGCGCGCGTGGTTTCACGGGCGCGGTCGGCGCGGAAATTGAAGAAGATCACGGCGTCGTCGTCGCGGATCACGCCGCGTGGAACGGCGGGTTTTCCGGCCGCAGCTTCGGTGGTGATGACGGTGGGGACTACGAATTCGTCGGTGACGCCTTTTTCATAACTCGAGCGGATGGCGGCGATCGGGTCGGCGAATTTTGTGTCGGCTTCGCCGTGGGTCATGGCGCGATAGGATTTTTCGATGCGGTCCCAGCGATTGTCGCGGTCCATGGCGTAGTAGCGGCCGATGATGGAGGCGATTTGGCCGACGCCGTACTGGCGCATTTTCTTTTCGAGGGCCTGGAGGAATTCGATGCTGCTGTTGGGTGGAGTGTCGCGGCCGTCGGTGAAACAGTGGACGAAGACGCGCTCGAGCTTATTTTCGCGGGCCATGCGCAGGAGCGCGTAGAGATGCTCGATGTGGGAGTGCACGCCGCCGTCACTGAGCAGGCCGAGCAGATGGAGCTGGCGGACGCGACCGCGCTCCATGGCTTCGAGCAGTAGCGGCTGGCGCGAGAATTCGCCGCTGGCGATGAGTTGGTCTATGCGCGTGATGTCCATGCGCACGATGCGGCCGGCACCGATATTCAGATGGCCGACTTCGCTGTTGCCCATTTGTCCTTCGGGCAGGCCGACTGCGGGGCCGGAGGTGTGGATGAGCGTGTTAGGAAATTCTTTTAGGAGGCGATCGTAAGTTGGTTTGCGCGCGAGGGCGATGGCGTTGCCTCTGGTTTCGGCGCGGTAGCCCCAGCCGTCGAGAACGGTGAGGACGATTGGTTTTGGGCGTCTATGTTGTTGGGTCATGTCGCCTCCCGTTACAGGTGCAACGCTTTGCGGCCGGGGAAGCGGGCTGTGGTGCCGAGGGCTTCCTCGATGCGGAGGAGTTGGTTGTATTTGGCGATGCGGTCGGTGCGGGAGGCGGAGCCGGTCTTGATTTGGCCGGTGCCCATGGCGACGACGAAATCGGCGAGGAAGGTGTCTTCGGTTTCGCCGCTGCGATGGGAGACGATGGCGGCGTAATTGGCTTTGCGCGCCATCTCGACGGCTTCGATGGTCTCGCTGACCGTGCCGATTTGATTGAGCTTGATGAGGATGGCGTTGCCGATGCCTTCAGAAATGCCACGCGCGAAAATTCTGGGGTTGGTGACGAAAATATCATCGCCTACCAGCTGGATTTTTTTTCCGAGATCGCGGGTGATGATTTTCCAGCCGTCCCAATCGTCTTCGGAGAGGCCGTCTTCGATGGAGACGATGGGGTATTTGGCGGCCCAGGCTTCCCAAAACTTCACCATTTCTGCGGGAGTGCGTGCGGATTTATCGGATTTCTTGAAGATGTATTTTTTTGCGGCGCGATCGTAGAACTCACTGGCGGCGGGATCAATGGCGATGGCGATCTGCTCGCCGGGCTTGTAGCCGGCGGCGGTGATCGCTTCGAGGACGCGCTCGAGCGCTTCTTCGTTGGAATTCAGATTGGGCGCGAAGCCGCCTTCATCGCCGACGGCGGTGGAGTAGCCGTTTTTCTTCAACACGGATTTCAGGTGATGGAAAACTTCGACGCCCCAGCGCAGGGCTTCGCGGAAATTGGGGGCGCCGACGGGCATGACCATGAATTCCTGCACGTCCACGGAATTATCGGCGTGGGCGCCGCCGTTGACGATGTTCATCATGGGGACGGGAAGCGTGTTCGCGGACTTGTCGCTGGAGTAGCGCGCGAGATATTGGTAGAGCGGTTGCGCGAGCTGGGCGGCGGCGGCGCGTGCGGCGGCCATGGAGACGGCGAGAATGGCGTTGGCGCCGAAATTGGATTTGTTGGGCGTGCCATCGGCTTCGATCATTTTGCGATCGAGGCCGTGTTGGTCGGTGGCGTCCAGTCCGATGACGGCTTTCGAGATTTCGGCATTCACGTGGCCGACGGCTTTCAGGACGCCTTTGCCGAGGTAGCGCGATTTGTCGCCGTCGCGGAGTTCGTTGGCTTCGTGTTCGCCGGTGGATGCGCCGGAAGGTACGGCAGCGCGGCCGACGGCGCCGCCGGCGACTTGGACTTCGGCCTCGACGGTGGGATTGCCGCGGGAATCGATAATTTCGCGGCCGTGGACTTTGGTGATTTTCGTGGACATATGGCTCCTATTTATTTAATGGCGAATTGTGCGACGAACATCGTAAACGTTTCGGGGTGGGTGGTACAAGGCGGGGATGTGGGAAGATGTGGGAAGGATTCACCGGTGTGGCTGACAGCGGCGCGATGAAAAGCAGGGCGGGTCCCGCCTTGCGGGACCCGCCCCTACAGAAACTTTGGACGGCGCCGTGAGATGCGGTCGTGCGATTTACTGCAGGCAAATCGAGAACGGACGGGGTTGACAGCGTGGCAAGCTGGGGCGCAGCAAGCAGCGCCCCTACCGACGGCAAACAGCGGCGGGGTTATTCTGGTTCTTCGATCATGGATTCGGGGCGGACTACTACTACTACGCCGTGTTCGGTGACCGAGTAGCGCGCGCGGTCGGCTTCGGCGTCGTAGCCGATTACTGTGCCTTCGGGCAGGCTTACGTGGCGGTCAATTATGGCGCGGCGGATGCGGCAGCTGCGGCCGACGTTCACGTGATTGAAGATGATGCACTCGTCGACTTCGCTGTAGCTATTGACGCGCACATCGAGGCCGAGAACGGATTTGGTGACGCGTCCGCCGGAAACAATGGAGCCCGAACCGACGATGGAATCGAGCGCGACGCCCATGCGGGAGGGATCGGCGAAAACAAATTTCGCGGGCGGATATTGCTGCTGCCAGGTGTGCAGCGGCCAGCTCTTGTCGTAGAGGTTGAAGACCGGAGAGACCGAAACCAGGTCCATGTTGGCTTCGTGGTAGGCCTCGACGGTGCCGACATCGCGCCAGTAAGATTCTTCTTTTTTATTTTCGTCGCGGAAATTGTAGGCGAAAACGCGGTGCTTTTCGATGATGCGCGGAATGATGTCTTTGCCGAAGTCGTGTTTGGAAGTGGGATCTTCGGCGTCGGCGATGAGGATGGGAACGAGCAGCTGGGTATTGAAAAGATAGACGCCCATGGAGGCGTTCACTTTGTCCGGATGAATGCGCGAGCGCTTGGGGTCGGCGGGTTTTTCCTCGAAGCCGACGATGCGCCAGTCTTTGTCGGTTTCGAGGACGCCGAAACTGCCGGCAGCTTCCTCGGGAGAGACCTCGAAGGTGGCGACGGTGACGTCGGCGCCGGCTTCGACGTGCTGCTCGAGCATCTTCTGATAATTCATTTTGTAAATATGGTCGCCGGAAAGAATGAAGACGAAATTGGATTGTTCTGAGCCAATGGAATAGATATTTTGATAGACGGCGTCGGCGGTGCCTTGGTACCAGTGCTGCGAGACGCGCATCTGCGGAGTGAGGACTTCGATGAAATCACCGTGGCCCATGAGGAGGGACCAGCCGCGGCGGACGTGGCGATTGAGGCTGAGAGCTTTGTACTGGGTGAGGACGAAAACTCGACGCAGATCGCTATTCAAGCAATTCGATAGTGTCACATCAATGATGCGGTAGATGCCGCCGAAGGGCACGGCGGGCTTGGCGCGATCGCGGGTGAGAGGCCAAAGGCGTTCGCCCTGGCCGCCGGCCAGCAGGACGGCCAGTGCGTTGCGCATCAGGGGCATGGACACGCTCCTTCCGAAAGTCCCGGGCTGGCGGAGGACATTCTAGCAGCAAGTGCAAGCTGGCCAAAAGAACGCGTGAAAAAGTTACGCGGTTGGCGGCCGGGGAGGAAACGTTTGCGGAAGAATACTCTATACAATTTCCTCCAAGGGCTAGCGCCCAGAGCAAGCCAAGCACCGGTTGGGGGAGGTACTGCTGCAACCCCCTAGAAACCGACTTTTTCCGCGAACTGGTAAGACGCTGCTGCGTGTGCGGTGGCGGCGAGGGTTCGCGATGATGATAACTAGAGAGTTATAAACGACGAAATTTTGAGCTTTGCCAATTTAGGCCTTGACTTACAGTCAGGCGGGCGATAGAAGAATTTGGCAATTGCCGGTTCGGGTGTGAACCGGATACACTGGGTGGCAACCCACTCAGTGCAAACTAACATTCAACGGGGAACGGGGGTGAATACGCGTGGCAGAAGTTGTCATTCAAGAGGGTGAATCTCTGGAGAATGCCCTCCGACGCTTCAAGAGAAAGGTGC
>Ga0070761_10002235_pt1 | contig 11910 bp, 9 predicted proteins | sample HubBroMetageREF1_FD_66724 | JGI IMG/M metagenome (GOLD analysis project Ga0070761, IMG submission 66724) | Reference soil microbial communities from the Hubbard Brook experimental Forest, New Hampshire, USA - Hubbard Brook CCASE Soil... | ecosystem: Environmental > Terrestrial > Soil > Temperate...
GATTGGCTGTGTTGCGCCCCAGCCCCACTGAGCCTGACGGCTAATTCGCGCTTGGCGTTGCGGGGCGAACTCGTGGACCGCTCGAGGACGGCCCGAAGCAAGCCGCTCTCTTGACTCCGTCTTTGCGTACGTACTATACTGTAAGTACAGATGCGTGTTACGTGGGACCCGCCGAAGAACGAGGCCAACAAGACCAAGCACGGTATCGAGTTTGAAACAGCGAAGCTGGTATTCGACGACCCCTTCTGCATCACTTTTGTGAAGCGGGTCATCGACGGCGAGGAACGCTGGCACGCGATCGGCTCGCTTGAGAAGATCATTGTACTGGTGGTCGTGCATACGTACCGGGAGGAGAATGCGGAGGAAGTGATTCGCATCATCTCGGCTCGCCGTGCGACCCGGAACGAATGGAGGCTCTATGACCAAGCTATCGGATGAGAAACGCAGGCAGCTTCAGAGGCTTGCCGCCAAACCGGATCGAGAAATCGACCTGTCCGAAATCCCCGAGATTAGAGAGATTCCGTCGGATGCCGTAATTGGCAGATTTTACCGGCCAAAGAAGACGGCAGTGACGATTCGCCTGGATGCCGATGTGGTGGCGTGGCTGAAGGCAATGGGCGCCGGATATCAGACTCGAATCAATAGTTATCTGCGACATCTAATGCAAGAAGGCCGCCAGCAATGAGGGATGGTGTTTGAGCTTTGGCCGTGTGACGGTAACGATTTCTCCGTGCGGAAGTGCGTGGTAGACGCTCCCGGAATCCTCAGGGAGTCTGCGGAACTCCTCGACCGTCAGATGACTGGTAGTAGCCGCCATCGTCAGGAGCCTCTGCATGCATCATACAGGATTCGACGGGCCGGCCGCGTTGTGAGAACCATCCTCCGTCCGGCCATTCCTTGCGGATTGACAACGATGTGCTCGCATGGCTGAAATCGAAAGGTCAGGGGACACCCTAGCCGGATCAATGCGATCCTGCGGGTAGCCGGTTATGGGGCGGACTGGGCGGTTTGGATGGCGCAGCCGTTCGTGCCGCCCGATGTGGAGCAGCTTTGGTTCAATAGAGTCGAGAAATAGATATTTGAAGCGCCGTTGGCGGCGGAGTCGTCGATCACAATGCCGGTGGTGCCGCCGGCCTCGCCGGTGGCATTGACGAAGGTGATGGAACTTGGGTTGGTTACGTTGTAGCCCAGCACGCAGCCGTTAAACAGGCTGGGGTTGGTGCAATTGGCCGGACCGCCATAGGCCAGCACGCTCGTATAGACGTAGTCGATGCCAGTGGTAGTGTTGTAATACTCGGTGACCTGGAGGCCGGCAGAGTAATAGCCGTTGCTGTAGTTGGTGGCCACGGTGGCGACGGCCGTGGGCTCGGTGCTCATCGCGTTGTTCGTGATTGGAATCTGGTACAGCGTGTTGTTTCCCGCACCTGTATTTCCCACCACGTATAGATTCCCGGTAGCATTTGTCGATTGAAAGTACGCATTGTCGAATGCGCCGGACATCATGAACTCGTAGCCCTGCCCCACGCTCTGACCCGAATAGCCGGTACCGTTGCCGAAGCCCACCGGTAGTGAGAATACAGCGGCATAGTCACCGATGAACGCTCCGGCGAAGACGTAAACGCTGCCCGCCGTAGAATCCACGATAGGGCTATCCATGATGCCGAAGTTGGAATCGATCGATAAGGCGTAGCCCTGGATTGCTCCCGCCGTAGAGGAGGAGTTCACGGAATACAGTGCGCCGCAGTTTACGCCGTTGCCACCCGGTGAACTCGAGCAACTGGAAGTCGACGTAAAGGCCAGGTAATCGCCAACAAATACATTCGTACTCCCTCCGTCATAGACCGGGCTACTGAGCGGTGAGCCCGAGGAACTTACCGTTACCGGCCAGCCGCCGCTGTTCAGTTCCGCGGGCGTTCCAAGGAAAACGCCTGTGAACTTATGCAGCTTGCCGGTATCGTCGCCCACGTAGATATTGTCCCCGGTTGTCGGGGTCAAGTCAGGGAAGGGGGAGGAGTAGGTATCGGCGGGGCTGCCGTAGAAGGCGATAGTGAACATGCACGGGGCGGCGCAACTGCGGTACGCGCTGCCGGAGGACTGGCTCGTGAGGGTGGTGGGTACGCTGAGAGTGCCGCTCGTTGAGGTCCCAAACTTCAGCAGGACTAGCGTGGCCACACTGCCGATGGACTGCACAAAGGCCACCTGCGTGCCATCTCTGGAGAAAGCCACCCCCGTGGATGCCGTGCCACCAGTATTGAAGGCCCATAGTACGGCGGGGTTCGGCGTGCAACTCCCAGTGTATAGGTTGTTGTAGCCCACGATGCTGGCCTGCGAACTGGAACCTGCCAATCCCGTGTTGTAAATGGCAAGGTCGCTGCAACTGAAACCGCCGCTGGTAATGGTAGCCGGGAAGTTTCCCAAGCCGGACGTGGCACCGGATGCGCCCGCGGTGCCGTTGGTGGAGCTTAGTACCTCGCTCCAGTCGGTGTGAATGTGGCGCTTGTGGAGCTTGTCGGACGCGGGCGCGATGGTGGGTCCGGGCGGCGGCCCGGGGGCTGCTTTAGCGAGGCCACGAGGCAAGGGGAGGGTCTCAGGTGCGAGATCGGCCAGAGGTGCACCAGAATCGGGCGGGCCGTCGCTGTCATTGACGGGGGTTGTAGACGGCGCCGATGCGGCGACGGGTCCGGCCGCGGCTGCGGTCCCGCGGATCTCCTGCTGCATGATGTATCTGGGGTCGTTCACGATCCGCTCCCAGTGTGCCAGGACGCCGTTCCGGATGGCATCCTCGCGCGCGCCGGGATTGGAGAAGATTATGTGATGATAGGTCCAGTCTTTGATTTTGAGATGCGCGGTGGCGGCATCTTGCGCGGGAAGCAAGATGGCGAAGGCCAGCGCCACCCAACAAGCGTGAAGTGAATAATTTCGAATCTTCATGATTTCGATCCTCGCATTTTTCCCTGAATCGGTTGTGCTGGCGGTGGGATGTTACCAGGCGGAGTTGTTCCACAGATTATAGACATTGGGGGTGCCGATGCCGGTGGCGAAGTCCCAGCCTGGCGTTGCACCCCAGGCAGGTTGGTAGGAGGAGGGGGCGGCCCCGATTGCTGTCACCGCGCTGCACGTGGCGCCAGATCCGCCGGACCCAGTTATGGTACAGCTCGGGTTGCCAGTGTACCCCGTGCCGGCAGTGGTAACCGTGTACGAGCAGATTTGACCGGAGGTGCTGCCACCGGTTAGGTAGCCGGTGGTAGAGGATAGAGTGAAAACAGCGCCAGTATAGGGCCCGGGGTTCTGCCAGAAGGCGACGCCGTTGCAGCCGGTGGTTTTGGCCGTCAGGGTTATGGTTGTGCTGGAGAGAGATGCCGTGACGCTTGGGTTGGCGACCGTTCCGCTGCCAAAGCAGCCTGACGTTGGGCTCCCACATGACGCGGAGCTCGCTGTGATTGCCGCGTACAGGTTCTCTGCGATGGTTGCCTCGCTGCAGCTTGTGGGGACTTCTACCTGGTTGGCGGCCGTGGGTGCTCCGCTCACCCAGGTGTAAGTTGTCGCTCCGACCTGGAACTGTTGGCCGGCCCCTGAGCAGGATCCGCCGTTCGCGTTGGCTGTGGCGGAGGCCGTCGCGGTGGTGGTCGCAACCGAGGCAGTGCACGTGGCTTGGGTTCCACCTCCCCATATCGTCGCACCGGAGGGGGAAAGGTACTTGTTCAGGTTGGGCGGGGCACCAATAGTGCACGTGGGCGTGCCGCTGTAACCGGACCCGCCATTGGTCGCGTAGACGGCGGAGACAGCAGTGGTGCTGGTGACGCCAACCGTGCCAGACGGCGTATAACAAGGGGACGCCCCCAGATAGCCGGCGCTTGCGCAGTCCACGTTGTTGTCCCCCTGGGTTATGTCGTAGAACGCGCAGGTGGGGGCCAACCCGCGTCGGGAGTTGGAGAGCTGGTTGATGGAATAGCAGGCGGTGTTGGTCGTACCGTAGCCGGTGACATTATACTCGGTGTTGGCGATAGAGTAGTAGGTTGAGACGGGATTTCCCTGATTGCCATACCTTTGATTGATGAGCGCTTGGACGCCAGCCATGACGGGCGTGGCGACGGAGGTCCCACCGAAGCCGCTCCAGGTGCTGGGAGCGCCCGTGCAAACAGCCCCACCGTTGGTGGTGTCGGAATAGCAGACGGTGGCGAAATGCCCCCACACGCCGCTGCTGGCGAACATGGCCACGTCCGGAATATCGCGCACGCCGTCGGCCGGGTTGCCGAAAATGCCGGACTGGAAGCTGGGCTTCGGGTTGCCGGCACAGGTCCCGCTGACGTAGGCCCCGTCACTGGATGAGTAGAGGTTCTGGTTATTGGACGGTACTCCCGTGAAGCAACCACTTGGTCCCCCCGCGCCAGCCGCCGTGACCTCATAATCGTGGTAGACGTTGTTGTTGGTGGTGATGCCACTCCTTCCGCAGAAACCGCTGGACCCGTAAGGTGTCGAGTACCCCTCGTATGTGGATACGAGGTTGCTGGCGCAGGACTGGTTCCAGGGGATCTCTGGAATATAGGACTTTGCCGAGCCGTCCGTCAGGCGATTCGTGGAGCTCCAGTAAGTGCTGAGCGCAACGTTATTGGGCGACGACGCTTCCTTCAAATTGTAGGTGTCCTCAAAGTCCGTGCCACCCACAGCCACGTTGTATTGCGTGCTGGCGAAGCCGCTGACGCCGACGCCCCAATATCCAGCCAAGTAGTTCTGGCTGCACTGCGAGTCGCCGCCGTCACCGGTGGAAACAAACACGGAAACGCCCGAGGCGTTCACAGACGAGTACGCGCTGGCAAACGCGGCGTTTGCCGTCGCTCCGTTCACCGCCTCGCACTCGCCATAGCTCATGCTGAAAATGGTGGGCTTCGTGGTATAGGAAGAATAGTTCTGAATTGCGATCAGAACACCTGCGGTGGTGGTGCTGCTCGCACACGCCGCCACCAAAATCGTGGCGTTCGGCGCGGAGGCGCCGACCACTTCGGCGTCCAGGTCCGACTCGCTGTCAGCGCTGTTAACGCCCGGATCGGTGCAGCCGGGGTGGACCGTCGTAACGGTGCCAAAGTATTTGCTGAGGAATGTGTTTCGGAACGTCGTTACGTCTGCTTGGCTATTATATGTGTCGCTCTCCTCGACGACCGCGATAACCTGGCCCGACCCGGTGTAGCCTGCGCGCAGAACCGGGATGATGTTGTAGATGGTCTGGAAGTCGGCGGGCACCAGCGCGTAGCAGGTGCCGGTGTTTGTGGGCAGCAGGGTGCAGCCGGAGGAAATGGTGTAGTTCGGAACGATCTGGGCGTTAGGGTGCGGCCTAAAATCGTGCAAGGAGACTATCCCGACAACGGCGGGGGCCAGCGCGGCGGGAATCTGCTCGTCGCTGATGTTGGCGTAGTGCGGCACGCCGCCGACATCCAGATGGTGAATCTGGGTATGGAAGGCGGCGCTGACTTGGCCTGCCGTTCCTGTAAAAGCGATGACCATGCGGGAGGGCAGAACCTGATCGATGGTGAAACCTTTGGACTGAAGCCAACTCGTAAGGGTGTCGATGTCTTGTTGGGCCAAGCCGTAGGTTGCGCCAAGCTCGTCTTGCGTGATCCAGCGGTGGTAGTTGAGCGAGCCTTTGGTTACTTGCTGATTCAGGAAACTATCGAACTGCTGCTGCAGATAGAGCGGGCGCTTCAACTGGAGTTCCATGTAGGTCATGGGGAAGCTATCGGGGACGGGGCCGCGATCGTTTTGGGGCACTCTGGCTTCGGGGCGGGTGTTGCCAAAGAGGGTCACGAGATTGGATTCGTCGATGGTTTGGGTGATGAGGACGCGCGCATCCTGGCCGGACAGCGGGCCGAACATGACGATGGCGAGGGCGATCAGGCCCACGGCGGCGGCGACTATGGACCACTTAGAAGAGAGAGTCTTTGGACGGTTCATGCGGTTTGCTCCGGTCTAAGGCTATGAAAGCTTCCTATTCTGGTGGCAGGGCCCGTCGTTGGTCTGGACCTTGCCGCAGGTGAGCGCGGAAATCTCGAAAACGCGCTCGTAGCGCACCGTTGGCTGGCGATAGGGTTTCTTGGCGGCGCGGCCCTTGCCTGGCTGGGCGGTTTGCCGGTTCATCTCGTCTGGTTGGTGCATCGTTACTCCTTAGTAACCGCTTCCTCGCGGCTGCGGCTCAGTGCGCTTGCTGTTTGGGTGACACGAATCACTGCGGGTTCAATAAAATTATAAGGTCGGAAGCCTTGGCGCGAAAGCAGTGGCCGTCTCGCGCCTCTTCGCCGCGATGCCCCATCACGATATAGTGGACAAAGGCATGACTATAGACGAACGATTCCAGCGCATCGAGCACGTTACCGCCGGCCTGGCGGAGGAGCGCCGCAAGGATCGCGAGGAGTTCCGCGGCCTCTGGCGCGACACCCAACGGCAACTGGACCAACTGACCGGCCGCGTCGACGCGATCGCCACGCACCTGGACAGCTTCATCGTCGAGACAGCCGCACGCGACCGCGAGACGGACAGGCGCCTTTGCGAAACGGATGCGCGCATCGACAAGCTAATATCGGCCATGGGCGAGTTCCTGCGGGCCAGCCAATCCCCCAAGTAACTCCGGCGCTCCTTTCCCATCTTCATTGCGCCCTTTGCACTTCGCTTTGCGTCTTTGCGTGAAACCAGCTGCCCGTCATGCATAGGCCTTTTGGGGAATTTCCCGGCCACGCCCTAACGGGATATACTGTAGAAAGCCATGACGGACACCCAACTCTACCTGGCAATTGGCGTGCCAATCCTGTTCAATGCCGCCATGCTCACCCTCATGGTCACCCTGCTACGTGACCTCTGGCGCGCTGAATTGCGCCGCGTGGAAGAAGTACTCGATGCGCGGCTGAAGCACCTGGAAGAGCGGCTCGAACACCACTAGCTCCCAGCCTGATCGGATCCACGCGTCATCTCCCCGTCTTCTTTGCGCCCTTTGTGCTTGGCTTTGCGTCTTTGCGTGAAACCAGCGGCCGTCGCGCCTACGGAGCGGCCTGTGATGTCTGGATGGCGCACAAACCCGTCCCGCCTGAGGTGGCGCAGGTTCCGGTGTTACTCAATGTCGCGAAATAGATCTGGGACGTGCCGGTGACGGCGCCAGCATTGTCGATTACGATCGCGCTGGTACCGCCGGCTTCGGCGCTGCCCGCCGTGGGCGCGGTGGGCACTGCGCCGCTAGTGACGTTGAAGCCGAAGACGCAGCCGGTATCCTGGGTGCAGCCCTGATACGCGCCCTCGACGCTGAGGAAAATGTAATCCGCGGCGGCGTTGGTGTTATAGAATTCGGTGACGGCGGAGCAAGGGTAGCCATCGCCCAGATAGTAGGGGCTTACGCTCTGGCCTCCCATAACGTTGGCTGAAATGGGTATCTGGTTCAGGACCTGCACGAAGTCGTAGTCGGTCTCGCCACAGACATAGAGATGGCCGGTAGGACTGGCGGCGGACGACGTCAGATAGATATTGTCGAAAGCTCCGGTAAACAGGGGGTAGTAACCGACATAGACCTGGCTTTCGACGTTGGCGAGGTTGGTGAAGTTAGTGGGGAAGGAGAAGACGCCGCTGCAGCCGTATTCGCCGCTATATTCGTCGTAACAGTTGGTCTGGCCATCGTTGCCGGCGAAGACATAGGTCATCTGGGCGCTGGAATCGACCAGGGGGGCGTCCCACAGGCCGTAGACGAAGTCGAGCTGGGCGGATGTGCCGGTGATGGCGGTGGTGGTGGCGTTGAGGGCGTAGTAGAAGCCGCCCGTGTCGCCCACGAAGATTTTGCCGGAGACATGGTCCAGGACGGGCTGGGAGAGCGAGTTCGCGCTCAGGGTGACGGGCCATGGGCTGGTGGTGTTTTCGGCGGGGACGCCTTTGAAGACACCGGTGAATTGGTGGAGGACGCCGGTATCGTCACCGATGTAGATAGCGTCGCTAGAGTAGTCGTAGAAGGGCGAGGAGAAGCCGGAGAATCCGCTATTGGCGAAGGTGAGGGCAGTCATGCAGGGGGCGGCGCAGGCGCGGTAGGAGGCGGGAGCCGTGCTGGAGAGCGTGACCAGCGCGGGGTTGGAGGCCCATTTCAGCACGACGAGGCTGGAGAGATCGACCTCACCGGTATCGCCGCAGCTTGCGGTGCAGACGTATTGGACGTAGGCGACTTGGCTGCCGTCAAGCGACAGAACGGGGGAAAGGAAGCTATCGCCGGCAGTGTTGTACTGCCAGGCGACGGTGGGGACGGCGCCCCCGCACGCGGTGTAGAGACGATTGTAACCGGTGATGGTGGCTTGGGAGGCGGTGCCGAGGATGCCGGTGGAGAAGGCCACGTAATCGTTGGCGCAGCTCGCGGCGGCGGTGGTGAACGTATACTTGGCGGGAAAGGTGGTAAGGCCCATGGCGCCTGCACCGAGGTCCATGCTCCAGTCCTTGCGCAGGCGGTGTTTGTCGGGGCCGGGCGCGCCGTTGCCGGGGGCGGGATTGATGGCGAGCGTGTTTCGATCGCGGGCGAGTTGCACGGGGCGACGGGCGTTGACGGCCGGAATGGCGAAGGTCCCGCGCGCCGGGGTGGCCGGCAGCGGCAGTTGGGTGGGCGCAGGCGCGGGTCGGGCGGGAGCGGCGGATCCCTGAGCCGGCTGGCCGCGATGCAGTTGCTGGAGGATGTAGCGCGGGTCGTTCACGATGGCGAGCCAGCGGTCGTGGGTTCCGTTTTTGATGGCTTCTTCCTCGGTGCCGGGGTTGGAGAAGACGATGTGGTGGTGGGTCCAGTCATCGGGGATGCCGGCGATGGGGAGTCCGCCGATGGTGAGTTGTTGCGCTGCGACAGGCGTGCCTAGAGATACGAGCAGAACTAAGGTCGTCGATTTCATTTCTCTACCTTTCCGTTTTTCAGATTGGAAAACGACTGAGTTTGGATGAAGGCAAGTGAAATACGATGTAATTCAAGTTGCTTGCGGACGTATTGACGTATTACGGATTGCGCCACATGCCATCGAGGCGGAAGGAACGGTAAGCTTCGTCCGCGAACTGGATCGCGTAGGCTGCGTTGCCTGAGTAGCCCGATGGCACATATTCGAATGAACGGGTGGCATCCCCACTGTCGTCTCCGCGCGCGGCGCCGGCTTGCCACCAGTAGTTACCGTTGTCCAACACTTCCGCCGTGCCGTAGCCGACCGAGAAGAATTTGAAATCCACGTTGGTTTGAATATCCGCGGTGAAGGCCGTCTCATCGATAGATAGGACCTGTCCGCGGCTGTCCGCGGTGGGGTCGGCGGCGTGGCGGGTGTTGCCGTTGTCGAAGAGGATAAGGGTCTTGGGAGTCGCGGTAGCTTGGACTTCTACATCATGCTGATGGCTGAACCAGGGCGAAGGAATGTTGGGGGTGTTCAGCATGGCGAAGTCGCCGTCATCGCCCAAGGTCCAGACCAGATGTCCGTCGCCGGTTCCGTTTTCGTAGGCGATTTTGATCACCCAATCCTGATCGCGGAGGGACATGATGAGATTGCCATCGGTGGAGTCGTAGGCCAGTGAGTTGCCGTGCAGCCAGTCGTTGGCCTGGGAGGCCAGAGTGATGGGACAGCATGCGCCGGTATTGACCGCGGCGCAAGGCTTGCAGGTTTCTCCAAGGACGGCGGTGCGGCTGACGGGCAGCCAGTCGAAGGCGTTCCAGGTCCAGACGACGTTCCAGTTGGTGTCGAGGACCAGGACTTCGTCACCCATGATGTCCACGGGATTCTGCGGGGTTCCGCCCTGCACGTTGGTATAAAGGGCTTCGTTATGCCCGATGATGGCTGTATAGCCATTGGGCAACCGCATGGCTTCGTGATTGAAGTCGATGACGGACTGCTGGCCGAGGGCGGCCAGTTGGGAATTAGCCGAGGCTTCGGTGATGGAATTAAGGACATCGCCCCCGAGATTGATCTCGCTGACAATGTAGTCAGTGGACGTATCGTTACTGATCAGCAAGATAGTACCGCCGGAGACGGCGCGAGTCATGAACAAGTGCTTTCCTTTGCAGTAGGACCAGGATGGGACGCCCTCGAGGTTGGTGAGAGCGATGCACTGGTTGTTTTGCTTGGCGGTGAAGAAACTGGTCAGGATCAGGCCATCGCCCTGGTCCGCCTTCTTTGTGGGCTGCAAGGTTACGTCGGCGGCGGGCACGGGACATCTGACTTGCGCGGCGGCCGGCAGGGTGACGATAGCGAGTAATGCTATCAGGATGGCGAATGTCTTCGGGTGCTTCACTGTTCCCTCCGTCCTGGGTTTAGGGTAACAGATTTGGGCTGAGGGCCGGCATAGTCCATTTGATAGCGGCTGCCCCAGGCGGCGGGCAGGCCGATCGTGCGCGGGCCGGGCGCGCCGTGGGCGGTGATGGTGGCGTGGTCCGGCTGAAGGCGAACCTCGGCCGCGCCGCCGTCGACTGTAATGCCGGCGGCCTGGCATGGCGCGGGTCCGAAAGCGGTGACGATGGTGGTTGGGCCGTCGGTGAAGCTGTAGCAATCGGGGTCGATGACGGCGGTGGCGTGGTCCCAGGAGATGGTGGTGCGCGCGCCGTCGTTATGGACGGAGGCGTCGCGCGGGCGGTCTTTGCGATGGGGCAGGAGGAGCGTAGTAAGAGCGCCGGTTCCTTTGATGCGCAGGATGGATTGCCGCTCTTCAAAGGGGCGGCCGTTGGCCTTAGCGAATTCGTTTTGTTCGCGGTTAGGGTGCCAGTTGTGCGACCAGCCTCGGATCACGGTCTGGGCGGGAGCTTCGGTAAAGGTGTAGAGATCCGAATCGATTAGCCACTGGCCGGTGAAGGCGAGATGAGCGGGCGAGGGGGCGAGGGGGCGAGGGGGCGAGGGGGCGGCCATTAGGTTCAGAGTGACGACGTGGGCGGCTTCGGGGCCTTCGAAGTCGTCTCTGATGGCTATGATGGGATTGCTTTCGTCGGGATGGATGGAGTAGACGGAGCGCGTCCATCCTGACGACGTTGTGCCTTTGGTTTCGTAGGTTGCGCGCACGCAGGCGCTATTGGGGAATGAGTCGAAGGCTTGCACGGCGGCGTGTTGCCAGCGGAATCCGATCTGCTGCAGGGGCGTGGAGTCGGTGTCCCAAGCAAATGGTAGGGCGCTTTCGGGCACGGCGAGGCTGTGCATGAAAGCTCCGGGCGATTGCGGCGAGTACATGCTGCCCCAATCGATGGAGAGCGGCGCGCCGAGTGCGTAAATCACGACCGTGCCGTTGTCCTCGTGGGCGTGGTCGCGGTAGAAATCGCCGTCGACGAGCCAGACGGCGGTTTCGTTGCGCGTGCCCCAAGCGTTGCGAAGCACGGTGTACCAGCCGGGGAAGGTGGCGTCGGTGAGGTGAGGGTTCGAGACAGGGAGGTTCTCGTCGATTTTCAGGATGGTGGAGCCGTGAAAGCCGGAGTGCATTGCGCCCGAGTGCCACCAGGCGGCCATCAGGCGGGCGGAGAGCGCGGGATCCGCGGCGGCGAAGCCGGTGGCGAGCTGGCCATAGAGTTCCGAGGATTCGGTGGAACCGTCGCCGATGGAGACCAGTTTGCGATATCCGCCGAAGCGGGGTTCGGGAGGCGTGAGCAGGTTAAGGTAGAACTCAGCGAAGCGGACCAGACGGGGCTCGTCGCGGAAGGCGTCGGCGAGGCCGGCGGTTTGCAATTGCTGGAGGGTGGTAAGGAGCGGACCCATGGAAGCGCCGATGTAATGCGTGGATCCCATGGCGGCGCCGGATTCGTTGACGGTTTGCTGTAGGTTGTCGAGGGCGCGGAGGGCCACTCCTTGACGGTCGTGGCTCGCTAGGTTGGGAGTCAGCAGGGCGTAGAGGTCGCGGTATTGATTCTGCTGCACGGGCATGTTAGCAGTGCCGAGGTTCAGGCCATGACCGTCGAACATG
>Ga0070761_10002236_pt1 | contig 11900 bp, 8 predicted proteins | sample HubBroMetageREF1_FD_66724 | JGI IMG/M metagenome (GOLD analysis project Ga0070761, IMG submission 66724) | Reference soil microbial communities from the Hubbard Brook experimental Forest, New Hampshire, USA - Hubbard Brook CCASE Soil... | ecosystem: Environmental > Terrestrial > Soil > Temperate...
TACGCGGCGTTGCCTTCCGCACGGATCAGGGTCATGGAACGGATCGTCAAGGAAGCCGGGGTTCGCTCGACGGTTTGAGTCCGGCGGTTTCGCGATTCGGAAACCGCCGTTCCAGTATTCTCGCGGTACACTTCTGCAAGGCATTCCAAACTCCAATTCCAATGAGCACCTCCTCGTCTCGCACCATCTTTCACGTGGATATGGACGCTTTCTTCGTGTCGGTCGAGGAATTGTATGACCCGTCTCTGAAGGGAAAGCCGGTAGTGGTGGGCGGACAACGCGACGAACGCGGTGTGGTCTCGGCCGCCTCGTACGCGGCGCGGAAGTTTGGCGTGCACTCGGCCATGCCGCTGCGGACGGCGGCGAAACTTTGTCCGCAGGCGATTTTTGTGAATGGGCATCCGGAGCGCTATCGCGAATATTCCGGGAAAGTGCACGAGGTGCTCGGCCATTTTTCTCCGCTGGTCGAGATGGCTTCGGTGGACGAGGCTTACCTCGACATGACCGGAACCGAGCGCCTGCACGGCCGTCCGCTGCATTCTGCCCATCGGTTACATGACGCAATGAAGTCGGCTACGCAATTGAACTGCTCGATTGGGATCGGAACTTCGCGGCTGATCGCAAAGGTTTCCTCGGCCAAGGCCAAGCCGAACGGCGTGCTGTGGGTGCTCGCTGGCGAGGAAGCGAAGTTTCTGGCGCCGCTCGCGGTTGGCGACATTCCAGGGGTGGGCAAGGTTTTCGAGCAGAAACTGCACGCCATCGGCATTCAGAAAGTGGGCGACCTGGCACGCCTCGAAGACCACGACCTCGAACATCGCTTCGGAAAATGGGGTCTGGCGCTGGCCGGGAAGTCGCGGGGCGAGGATGCGGGTGGATGGTTTGACAACGCCGTGGGAGAAAGCGTCGACCCCAAATCGATCAGTCACGAGCACACCTTCGACGAGGACACGGGAGACGCCGAGCGCCTGCAATCCACGCTGATGCGACTCAGCGAAATGGTAGGGCGGCGCCTGCGCGAAGGCGGATACTTTGCCCGCACCCTGCAACTGAAATTGCGTTACAAGGATTTCACCACTCTGACACGAGCCCATTCGCTCGGGCAGCCGACCCAGATGGATAACCAGATCTTCGAGCAGGCGCGGCGTCTGTTTTTCGACAACTGGAAGCCGGGCGCGCCCGTGCGATTGCTGGGGGTGCAAGCGTCGAATTTCGAATCCGGTTCAGGTCAGCTTGATCTGCTGGAGCCTTCGCAGCAGCAGCGTTGGCAAAAGGCTCTGGCTGCGGCCGATCATCTGCGGGACAAGTTTGGCGAAGCGGCCATCGGCCTCGCCAGGGGGATGAAGGGCGGGTTTCGCGAGCGTACGCACGAGAATCCGGTGGGTCTGCCGGGCAAAGGCCCTGAGAAGAAGAACGAGGGAAAGAAGCCGTGAACCTTTTGTCCTAGCTCCTAAAAGGGGCTTCAAGTTTTCTATGATCTCGTGGCATCCCTCAAGCGATGCCCTGATGCGAAGCTCCGGCGCGCACAACCTACGAAATATATTCGCGAATGTAGTCGTCGCGCGAAGTGGCCAACTGGTGTGCGTCGCCGTCGAAGATGACCTTGGCGTCGCGCAGGATCAGAAAACTCATGGGCACCGTGCATTGTTGGCCTTTGGGTAGAGCGACCATCTGGTTGGTGGCGGTATCGAACTCATGAGTCGCCATGGTGAAGGCGTCCTGCAATCGGTGAGTCACCATGAGGGCGCTGGTCTTGTAGACGTCGCGCTGCTTCATGATCAGTTCGACGATGGTGTTCGAGGTTACCGGATCGAGTCCGCCGGTGGGCGAGTCGTAGAGCAGCACCTCGGGCTGGGTGATGATGGCGCGAGCGATGGCCACGCGCCTCCGCATGCCGCCGGAAAGCTCGGAAGGACGCATATCGTAGGTTCGTTCCAACTCCACGAAGCGTAGGACCTCGCGCACTCGCCGTTCAATTTCGTCGGCGGAGACTCCTTCCTCCGTCAAGCGGAAACCGACGTTCTCATAGACTTTGAGCGAGTCAAAGAGCGCGCTCTCCTGGAATACGATGCCGACGCGGCGGCGCAGCTCGAATAATTCCCGCTCCGACATGCACGTGACTTCTTCGCCCAGCACGTAGATGCGGCCGCTGTCGGGGCGCATCAGTCCGATGGCAAGCTTGAGCAGGGTGCTCTTGCCCGACCCGGCGACGCCGAAGAGCGCCTTGGTTTCACCGTGCTGCAGGCGGAAAGAGATGCCGTCGAGCACGACGTGCTCGTCGAATGCGATCGAAACGCTGTCGAACTCAAGGGCGTAGCCGGAGGGGGTGACCACCGAAGCAGCCGCGTTTTCGCTGGGCAGAGTGGGCGCGGACATGGTTTATCTGTAACCGAAAATCGCGAAGATCAACTTGGTCACAAAGAAATCGACGACCAGAATGAGCACTGACGAAGCGACCACGGCCTGCGTGGTGGAGCGCCCCACGCCCTGCGTGCCGCCCCGCGTGGACATGCCGTAATAGCAGCCGACGGTCGAGATGATGAAGCCGAAGAGCACGGGCTTGACCAGGCCCGTGAAAACGTCGCGGAAGACCAGAATCTGCCACACGGTGGTCCAATACTGCTGCGTGTCGACTCCGAAAATCAGATGCGCGACCGCGTAGCCGCCGATCAGCCCGAGCAGGTCGGCGATGATGGTCAGGAAAAAGAGCATGAAGGCGGTGGCGCCCACACGCGGCGTGATCAGCTTTTTGGTGGGGTCGGTGCCCAGGGCGCGCATGGCATCGATCTGTTCGGTCACGATCATCGAGCCCAGTTCGCTGGCCATTCCCGAGGCGTTACGCCCGGCCACCATCAGCCCGGTGATGAGGGGTCCGAGTTCCGTGACCATGCCGATCGACACGAGTCGTCCGATGAGCGTGATCCCGCCGAATTGTTGCAATGTGCTGGCTGAGTTCAGCGCTAGCAACGCACCAACGGAGAGTCCCGTGAGAACCACAATGGGCAGGGAGCCGACGCCGATCAGGTCCGCCTGCTGCAGCATGTCGCCCATGTACAGGGGACGGCGGAAGAAATTTGCGAGGGATTGCGCCGAGAGCAGGGTGTATTCCTGAACCGCCAGCGCAACATCTTTGGCGACTTCAATGGGCGAAATCAGTTCGAGTTCGAACGCCATGTCGGACGAGACGACTTCTGTTCAGGGAACTATAGCAGACCACGTAGGGACAGCCCCCCTCAGCTGTCCAGGCGAGCACCGCTCGCCTGTGGTTCCGCTGGTCCGTCCTACTCCCAGGTCCCGAACAGTAGCGGGGGGCCTTGCCCTTGGACAGCCGAGGGCGGCTGTCCCTACGCGAACTCTACTCCCGGTTCTTCTTCTTGATCTCGATGGCCAGCCGCTTGATTTTCTGATTGAGCGTGGAAAGTGGGACGTGGAAGCGTTCCGCCGCTTCGGTCTGGTTCCAACCGCACTTCTCCAGCATGTCAATGATGATCCGCCGCTCGCAGTCTTCCATGATGCCGAACAGCGTGGCCCCGGCATTCGCATCCAGCGCCGGAACCGAGCTGCCTCGGCCCACGATGTGGTCGGGCAGCAAATCGATCCCGATATCGCTGTCCGAAGAGAGCACCACGGCGCGCTCGATCGTGTTCTCCAGTTCGCGCACATTTCCGGGCCAGGAGTAGCTCACCAGCGGACGCAACGCCTCGGTGGTAATGCGGCGCCGGGGCCGTTCATTTTCCTCGGAATATTTTTGCAAGAAGTGCTGCACCAGCAATGGAATATCTTCGCGGCGCTGGCGCAGCGGCGGCAGATCAATGCTGATCACGTTGAGACGGTAGAACAGGTCTTCACGGAATTTGCCTTCGCGCACCATTTGCCGAAGATCGACGTTGGTGGCGGCGATGATGCGCACGTCCACTTGAATTTCCTGCACGCCGCCCAGATGCATGAACTTGCGGTCCTGCAAGACGCGCAAAATCTTGCTCTGCGTGTCCATGCTCATGGTGCCGATTTCGTCCAGGAAGAGCGTGCCGCGGTCGGCGACCTCGAACAGCCCCTTCTTCGAGCTGACCGCGCTGGTAAACGCTCCCTTGACGTGCCCGAAGAGCGTGGATTCGAGCAGGTCGGGCGGCGTGGACCCGGAGTTGACGGGCACGAACGGCCGGTCGCGGCGCGTGGAATTCAAATGAATCGCCTTGGCGATCAGTTCCTTGCCCGTCCCGCTCTCGCCTTGCAGCAGTACCGTCGAGCGGCTGGGCGCCACCTGGGCGACCAGATCGAAAATTTTCAGCATGGGCTCGCTCTTGCCCACGATGTGCTCAAAGTTGTAGCGCTGTTTGAGTGCGCGCTTCAGTTGGATGTTTTCTTCTTCGGCTTTCTGGCGGGCGACGGCGGCGCGCACGTCGGCGAGCAGTTTCTCGTTGTCCCACGGCTTCTGGATGAAGTTGGTGGCGCCGGATTGCATGGCGCGGACCGCGTTCTCCACCGTCCCATAGGCGGTGATCATGATGACGGGCTGCTGCGGATGCAGCAGCCGAATCTCGGAGAGCACGTCCATCCCGTTTTTGTCAGGCAGCGCCAGGTCGAGCAAAACCACGTCAAAGGTGCGCTGTCCGATCTGCCCCAGACCTTCCCTTCCGCTTCCCGCAACCACGACGGTGTAGCCCTCGAGTTGTAGAAGAGTCTCCAGCGACTCCCGGATTTCAGCCTCGTCGTCAATGATGAGGATTCTGCCGGCGCTGGGCGAGGTACTTTCCGGCGGTGAGCTCCGGCGCGTGACGGTCGTTATTTCGGAGAACGCTACTTCAGACATGGACTGCCTTCCTCGTCGATATCAACGGAAAATCCAGGGTGAAGGTGGTGCCTTCGCCCGGGCGGCTTTCCACGCGGATGTTGCCCGCGTGTTCCTGGATGATGCCGTAGGTGACTGAGAGCCCAAGACCGGTGCCGCGGTTCTGGCCATCCGCGGGCGACGTCTTGGTGGTGAAAAATGGGTCGTAGATGCGTTGAATGTTTTCCTGCGCAATGCCCGACCCGCTGTCGGAGACGCGCACGCTGACGAATTCGCCGTTCAGTGTTGCCACGTTCAAGACTCCGCCTCCAGCCATCGCGTCTTTGGCATTCAGGAACAAATTCAGAAACACCTGCTGCAGACGTCCGGCGTTGCCCTGAATCAAAGGAAGGCTCGCGTAGAGTTCCGACTGCACCTGGATGTGCGCCACTTTGAACTGGTGCTCAAGCAGCGCCAGCGTATCCGCGATCACCTTGTTCAGACTCACTTCCGTCAGTTCCGTGCCGGTGGTGCGGGAGAAGTTCAGCAGATTGTTCACGATCTCCGAAGCGCGGAACGTCTGCTTGGTGATTTTCTCGAGCAGTCCCGCTTTCTGCGAATCCGACTGCAACTGCTTCGCCAGCAGCTGCGTGTAGGAGGAGATCACGGCCAGTGGCGTATTCACTTCGTGCGCTACGCCGGCGGCCAGGAGTCCGATCGAAGAAAGTTTGTCGGCCTGCGTGAGCTGGACTTCCAGTTCGATCCGTTCCGTGATGTCGTCCATGATCACCAGTCGCCCCACCACGTTGAACTTCCGCGTGACCAGCGGCGCGATGGCAACATTTACGACTCGCGATTCGCCGGTGGGAGTTCTGAGCCGGAACTTATAAAGATTGTGGACGCCTGGATTCTGCCGAACGCGGTAGAACTCCTCGATGAAAGCGGCCGGAAAAACTTCGCTCAACGAACGCCCTACCACCTGCCAGCGCGGTTGCGCATACATCACTTCCATCTGCGAGTTCCAGGACTCGATGCGGTCCTGCAAGTCCACGGCCATGACGCCGACGTTGATCGATTCAACAATGTTCTCGTTGAAATCCTTGAGCCGCTCGTACTCGCTCACCTTCTGCTCGAGAGAGGCGTACAGCCGGCCGTTCTGGATCGCGATGCCGATGTATCCCGCCAGCGCTTCGAGCAACTCCACATCTTCGCTGGAGAGGAAGTCGCCTTCCATCGTCTTGCCCAGCCCGAGGAAGGCGATGGTATTTTGCCGCGCGTGGCAGGGAATGTAGTAGTTCAGATCCAGGCGTCCGATGGCTTCCTGCGCCATGGCATCCTCGCGCGGCAGCTGGCGCGTATTTTCAAAGAAGATATGCCCGACCGCATCTTCGATTCGCGGTTTCGCAAGAAACGACAGATCGAGACCGGTGACGTGAGCGATGCCAAACGATTTCGACAGTTCAAAGCGTGAAGAGTCGCTGTTGCCGAGGAAGATCGCGATGCGATCGACCAGCAGCGTGCGCGCCAGCCGGTCGACCAGCGAGGAGAGCATCTTGTCGAGATCGGTCTCCGAACTCAACTCGCGTCCGAACTCGATCAGCGTGCGCCGGTAGTCGTAGCCGGTGCGGAAGAAATACTGGTCAAGCTTTTCCTGAATCCACTTCCGTACCGGATCAAACAGCAGCGCGGTGACCACGATGGCCACCATCAGCCCGTAAGGCCCGGAACTGGGTACGCGCATGTGCACCAGTTCCGCAATCGCGGCCACGCCGGCGAAATACGCGCCCACCATGGCCGCCGCCGCCAGCGTGTATGCCATGCCGCGCTTGAAGATCAGATCCACGTCCATCAACCGGTAGCGGAAAATGGCGTATCCGAAGGTCAGCGGCAGCAATCCGAGCGAGAGCACCGACACCTTCATGGTGAGCGAAGGCATCACCCCGAACAGGTACGGCAGAACATAAAAGAGCGTGAACGGGGTTATGGCGAGGACGGTGCCGCGCGTAATCCACTTGAGTTGCTGGCGCAGAATCGGAGTAGTGGCCTGGCGATAGTTGTTCCAAAGAACCGCTGCGGCCGAGACGAAGAAGATCGTCAGATAAGCCCAGTGCACCCGGTTCAGATTGAAGAGCAGCGAAGCGCTGGCTTTCAAATACTCGAGCGACAGCACCTGAACCCCGAGCAGCACCACTCCCGGCAGGTAGAGCAACGGAATCGACCAGCGATGCTTGCCGACAAACTCCGGCCGCTCCGGGAAGGTCAATACGAAGTGCAGGAACAGCGCCGGCTGCAGCAGCCACGCGATTTCATTCGCCCACAGGACGATCCAGTCAAAAGCGTTGAGCTTGCCGGTGTAGTGCAGGGAATAGAAAACGAACGATACCAGGCAGAAAATGTAAAAGTGCGTGGAGCCCACTGCCGTCCAGCGCCGCATGAGTACATAGAGGCCGATGCCCAGATAAATAAGCGCGATCAGCCGCAGCCAATCGTTCATGGAGCGCTCGGCGGGAGCCAGCACCACTTCCACATCCAGCGGAACCGAGCCGCGGATCAGCGAATAAGTTGCCTTTGACCAGACGCCGGAATAATAAATCTGCCGCGTCACTGCGGCCGAAGTGGCAACTGCGCGGCCGTTGACGCTGACCACTTCGTCTCCGCGGCGGATCCCGGCCCGCTCCGCTGGCCCGCCAGTCTCGAGTCGATCCGCGACCAGGCGGCCGTTCTGTTCCATCCACCACGCGCCGTCGTCGGGAATCGCAGACTGGTGCTCGATTTTGTAATTGAAATATGCGAAAAGCACGGCCGCTACTGTGAGGAGAGTCAGCAGGATGGCGGTAAAGCGAGCCTCAAATTCGCGGTTCATATTTCGCGACTCAATTCGCGACTCATCAACTGGGACGGTGGCAGCGCCGGCGCGGCCAGACGCTCCGCGCCGTTCAGATATAAGCAACTTCACTGCCACCTCTCCAATCGTGCCCAACGATCCTAAGTCGCTGCCATAGAGCGACTTCCGCAATTATAGTGAGGATTCCAAATGATGGCTATGAATTATGGAAGGCAACTTCTGTTTTTTGGGATGCCTTTTGGCCGACGGGAAGAGGGTCTGGGAGGCTGGGTAAGCATGAGGCAGCTAGCGGATTTTTGTGGTGGGCGTCTTTCTGTAGTGAAGTAAGTTGACGTGCCCAAACCCTACCTTAGGTGTTTGGGGGGTTCTGGAACCTTCCCCGTTTCCCGAACCCCCCACTTACTGTGCCCCGCCTGACTCGCCTTGGAGAGGGGAGCAAATCCCGCAAGTGAGTGTGATATTGCGCCCGATCCCCGGAAACGTCCATGGAGCCAGTCTGAAGCCGTCTGAACTGATCTGAAGAAATTCATCATCGCGTGCTTGACACCAGCAAGCCCGACAGAACAGAATTTCGTACAATCGATTCATACCGGTAGAGACGTGGTTTGCCGCGTCAGCCGGTTACTGCAGGAGTTGTGCTTGCCGGATAAGCCAGTTAAGAAGATCCGTTTCGACGATTTCGAGTTGGATTACGGCCGTTTTCAGCTCTGCCGAAGCGGCAGCCCGATTCGGCTCGAGGGCCTGCCCCTGCAATTGCTCATGTTCCTGGTTGAAAAAAGGGGGCAACTGGTCACGCGCGAGCAGATCTCCACCGAGTTGTGGAGCAAAGATGTGTTTGTCGACGTCGAACAGGGAATCAACACCGCCATCCGCAAGATCCGCCGCGCCCTCTCTGACGACGCCGACGAGCCGCAATACCTGCAAACCGTGGTCGGACGGGGCTATCGCTTCGTCGCGCCCAACGCCGTAGAAGATACCAGTGGCCCGGCGCCAGACGGAGGACTCACCGTTTCCGCCGAAGAACTGGGACGCGCCATCATGACTGCAGCCGGCTTGGATCCGGAGAATCCGAAAGGGTAGAGAAACCCAACCGTAGAGACGCGCTGACGCAGGATTCGGATCGAAAAAGAAGGGGAGCCGGAATTCAGCTCCCCAAAAGCGATAGAGGCGATATCACTGAGTGAGACGCCATCCGCGAGGATTTCGTTGCCCACCGAAACGCAACATCCCGAAGAAAAATTCATTCCCCCCGACGCAGGCAAAACGAGTCCGGGCGCTGCCTCAGTTGAAACTGAAATCGAAGAGCACTGGCTTGAACTCGACGACGGACGCATGCGCTACCTCAAGGCCGGGTCAGGCCCGGCGCTCATCCTGGTTCACGGCTTGATGGGCTACTCCTTTTCCTGGAGATTCACCATCCGAGCGTTGGCGCCCCACGCGACCGTCTATGCCATCGATAATCTGGGTGCCGGATTCTCGACTGCTAAAGAAGGCATGGACTGCACCGCGCGTGCCACCGCCGAGCGCGTCCTCGAGTTCGCGGACGCAGTCGGCATCAAGGATTTCGACCTACTGGGTACGTCCCATGGCGGCGGTGTTGCCATCATGGTGGCTGCCATTTGCGTGGAGAGACATGACACCCGCTTACAACGACTGATCCTGGTGGCGCCCGTCAATCCCTGGTCGCAGCATGGCAAGCGGCTTGCGCCCTTTTTGGGCAGCGCCTTCGGTTCCGTGCTCTTCCGCAACACGATCGAGCGCTGGCGCCCTCTCGACGAACTCTGGCTGCGCCGCCTGTTCGGCGATGGATCGAAAATTCCGCCCGATTCACTCGAGGGCTACCGCATGCCCGTGCGCGAGAACCACGCCTTACGTCATGCTGCTCGCATCGTAAAAAGCTGGACGGAAGACCTCGCGGAGCTCGAAACGACGCTGCCCAAGATTCGTGATTACCCGACGCTCCTCATCTGGGGAACGAAAGACCGCGCCGTTGATTTTCGATCCGCCGAAGCGCTGCGCCGGAGTTTTCGCGATGCCCGTCTGGTGGCGTTCCAGGGCGTCGGCCATCTACCCTACGAAGAGGCTCCCGGCGACTTCAACCGCGCGCTCGTCGATTTCCTCGCCGGTTCTCGGTTGCCAGTTCCCAGTTCCCAGAGAGGCGGCATGACCGAGAACTGAGAACTGGGAACTGAGAACTGGGTTTTTCATGCACCCTACCATTCACTCGCTGCGCGCATTCGTCGCCGACTACGGCTACTGGGCCGTTGCTCTCGCGTTGCTGTCGGAGAGCGCCGGCATTCCCCTGCCCGGCGAGATCACGCTCCTGCTGGCTAGTTTTCTGGCCTATTCCGAACACCAACTCCATCTCGGTTGGATCATCGTGGTAGCCACCTGCGCCGCCACGCTCGGCGGCGATCTGGGATACGTCGGCGGCTACTATGGCGGGCGTCCGTTGCTCGATCGCTATCAAAGCATCTTTCGGATTTCGTCGACCACGCTGAAACGCGGCGAGGAAATGTTCGCCCGCCACGGCGCAGCCGCCATTTTCTTTGCCCGCTTTATCTTCGGCTTGCGCACTTTTGCCGGACCGCTGGCTGGCGTGCTGCGCATGCGCTGGCAAGCTTTTGCTCTGTTCAACTTCCTCGGCGCGGCCGCCTGGGTCACGGTCATGGCCAGCGTCGGATACCTGTTCGGGCGGCATTGGCACACCCTGCTGCGAACCATGCAGCGCTTCAATATCGCTGTTTTGATCGTCGCCGGGGTGGCGATCCTGCTCTGGTGGTGGAGATATCGCCGCCAGCGTCCTTTGGATAAGAGCTGACGCCGGTCGCCCCGGCTGAGACTCCCGGCGACCGGTGCTGATGCCCCTTCCCACCCGCCACTCGCAACGCGTGTCGGAAGGCAGTCTGATTTTCTATGGCAACAGACCCAACACGCCCACGCCGTTGATCGTCCCGACGTAAACCTTGCCGTTCGCAATCGTCGGCGTGATGAACTTGTTGCCGTTCCCAAATTGATCGCGTCCGCCCGCGGCCTGATTCGAGTTGTATAACTCCACGCCCAGATTTTTTGCGCTGTAAGCGTGCAGCACCGCCGGCGACGTGTTTTCCGCGGCCCACACAATCAGGTTGCTGGCCGAACTCCCGGAGATGCTCGGCGTAGCGCCGGGGTATTCAAACTCTGTGGCCGTCGCCGACGCTGGAGCGGAGTTCAGCAGGCCGCTGGCGTTGAACGAGAAAGCCTTGATGTTGTCACCCACCGCGCCGTAGTAAACGCTGCCGTCGGCAAACGCCGGCGCTGAAAACACCTGACCCGCCAGTACACCGGTCAATTCCTGGTAAATCTGACTATTGTTATTGGGATTGAACTTTCCCATGTTGGTCCGATTCGCCAGATAGATGTTCGCGTCTTTCCCGGCTCCCACCACCAGTTCGTGCACGACGCCGCTGGCATCTTTGAAGTCCGGCACCACCATCGCGCCACCCGATCCCAGATCCTCGTCCGCGTCCGACTCGCTCACCGTGTTGTACATGTTGAAGTAGTCCGACACCGCCAGTTGTCCCTTCTTGGTCGAGAGCTTCATGATCGCGTTTCCATAATCACCATTCGCCGGGAACCCGCTACCATTGAGCGTTGTGTCGAATGTCCCATTGGCGTCGAGAAAGTAAATATTTCCGCTCTCGTCCGCCGCAAGCCCCGCCCCAGCCGCCCAGATCGCGCCTTCGTTACCGTTCGGCGTCACGTTGAGCACCGACTTCTGAGCCAAGGTCGTCTCGTTGTAGCTGATAATCCATCCGGTATAGGGGCGGTCGTCGCAATGAGAAGCCCATGACGTATACACAATATGATTCAGCAGCAACAACCCGGCCCGTTCTTTGTATTGCTTCGGGTCAAAGATGACGTACCCTCCCTGACCGTTATCTCCCGTCCCCGGATACTGGGCGGCGACATCGACGGGTCCACCGAACTCCTCTGCGCCAGTGGTAACGTCGAGTGCATGCAGGCGTTGATGGTAGTTCGAACTGGAGTCCTTACTCATGGCGACCAGATACATCGTCCCATGCGGTCCCGCCGTAAGATCAATTACGGGAGTAGACGTGACTCCGATCTCCGGCGTAACCTGTCCGCATCCGCGGTCGTCCGAAGCAGTCTCGCCCGCCTTGAGCGTGGTCACCTGCCAAAGGGTTGTCCCGCTGTCCGCGTCAAACCCATACACGGTGTCATTTTCACTGGCCACGAAGAGCACGTTGTGTGTGCCATTTCCCGGAATAACCAGGCTGGGGACATATA
>Ga0070761_10002240_pt1 | contig 11894 bp, 14 predicted proteins | sample HubBroMetageREF1_FD_66724 | JGI IMG/M metagenome (GOLD analysis project Ga0070761, IMG submission 66724) | Reference soil microbial communities from the Hubbard Brook experimental Forest, New Hampshire, USA - Hubbard Brook CCASE Soil... | ecosystem: Environmental > Terrestrial > Soil >...
TTCGCGCGCAGGTCGTCGATCACGACGTAAGCGTCGCTGATGCGCTGACGGGCGCGCTCCGACAAGAGCGTGGGGTCGCCCGGTCCAAGGCCGACGAAGGTGACGATCCCGCGCGGCCGGTCCATCAGTCTTGCGGCGCGCAGGTGGAGACGCCTGCCCCTACGATCGTTTCAGGGAACTTGTAGATCTCTTCTTGCGTCCCGTCCGACGGCCGGTAGCGCCACACCACGCTGAAGGGCAGCGGGTTGCACCTTCCCCCGGGTACCGGGGGGGCCACGAACGCGTAGAAGTCGCCTCCCCAGAACGCGAAGGCCCACCCGCACCCCTGCGCCACGTTGGGAAGCACCGTCTGACCCAACAAGCGCCCATTCGCTTTGTCGATCTGACCGATCGCCGAAGGCGGTCCCGAAACGGCCGAGCTGCTCGAGGCTGGGTTGAGGGCATAGAACGCGAACAGATCGCCCGCGCCCGTGCCCGTCAGCTCTGCGCTCGAAATTTGCGGCACGAAGGCGCCCACGGTGTGCACGGCGAACGCCGTCGTGTCGATGAGGCCGAGCCTCGCGGGGATGCCCGAATCCGCGTCTTCGTCGCTCGCAATATAGAGAGTCTCACCGACTCCCGTTGGGTTCTGCGAATAGCCCATTCCGAAGGTAAGAAACTGCTCTTGATTGACCGCGAAGGTCGTGGCCTGGCACCGGGCCGTGGCCGTGCTCACGCGAAAGAGGTGGCCGTCGCTGTAGAGGACGTAGGCGATGCCGGCTTGGTCGACGGCCATCGAAAAGGGCATGTCCGTGGTGGGGCAATTCAAGTGACCGATGCGCGAGAAACGAAGCGAGGGCGGATAGAAGCTCCACAGGTCGTTCTGCGAAGTGACGAGGTAGATGAGGGTCGAGGCCGCGCCCGCCTCTTGGCATGCGACGGGCCGTGGGCGAGCGACGTCGATCCCCACGTCCGCTAGGGCATCGACGGTCACGTCGGGCTGGGCATCCATGCCGGCATCGAGGGCGCGATCTTCCGTGACATCCGGCGACGCATCGGAGGCAGCGTCCTCTGAAACGGTCGCATCGCCGGCGTCGACTCCCGCCTCCTCGGGCTCGTCGGGCTGCTCATCGAAGACGAGCAGGCCCGTGCGGCTTCCACACCCCGAGGCCGCTAGGACGGCGGCTCCGAAAGCATAGAAGCGAACTAAGCGCATGCGTGGCAAGATGGCCTGAGCGGCGCCGTACGACAAGGGAGGGCCCCTTTTTCGACGCGCAGCCGGCCCCCCCCGCCCATGCCCTTTCCGACTTCGCGCCCCCGCCGCCTGCGTGCGACCGCCGCCCTTCGCCGGCTCGTTCGCGAAACGCTCCTTGCACCGGGCGACTTCATCTGGCCGCTCTTTTTCAGCGCGACGATCGACGCGCCGCAACCCGTCTCGACGATGCCGGGAGTCTTTCAGTGGCCCGTCTCGAGCGCCGCAAAGGTGGCCCGGGATGCCGCCAGCCACGGCCTGGGCGCGGTGCTGCTCTTCGGCCTTCCGAAGACCAAAGACGCGCGCGGCTCGAGCGCCCTCGACCCGGTGGGTCCCGTTCCTCGCGCGGTTCGCGAGATGAAGAACGCGGTGCCCGATCTGGTGGTGATAACCGACGTCTGCGTGGACGAGTACACGGACCATGGTCACTGCGGCATCCTGCGCGAGAGCGCAGCGGGTGAGCCGAGCGTCGACAACGACGCGACGCTCGAAGTTCTCGCCGAGATGGCCCTCGTGCACGCGCGGGCGGGAGCCGACGTCATCGCTCCGAGCGACATGATGGACGGGCGGGTCGGGCGCATCCGCAAGGCGCTCGATGGTGGCGGGTTCCAAGAGGCGTGCATCTTGAGCTACGCGGTCAAGTACGCGAGCTCGTTCTATGGCCCGTTTCGAGAGGCCGCCGATTGCGCGCCGCAGTTCGGCGATCGATCGACGTATCAGATGGACCCGGCCAACGCGCGAGAAGCCCTGCGCGAGGCGCGGCTCGATGAAGACGAAGGCGCCGACATGCTGATGGTGAAGCCCGCGCTGTCCTATCTCGATGTCATTCGCGCCGTGCGCGAGCAGACGACGCTGCCGGTCTTCGCTTACAACGTCTCGGGCGAATATTCGATGCTTAAGGCCGCAGCCGCCGCCGGCATGATCGACTACCCGCGCGCGATGATGGAAGTGTTGACGAGCATCCGCCGCGCCGGGGCCGACGCGATCCTCACGTACCACGCGATCGAAGCGGCCGAAGCGCTGGAGTAGATCGCCGCTCGGCCTAATGAGCGCTGTTCCGGTCCGAGTGGCCTGCATCCGCATCGTCCCGGAAGCACGGGGGCATGCACGCGCGGTAGGCGCGGTCGCATGGGGCGCATGTCGCCCCTTTGCAGCCGTCACTGCACGAGGCGTGAATGCGCGCGCACGTGTCGGCGCAGGTCTCGCCGGGCAAGGGGCCACCGCCATGGCGGCCCCTGTCACGCGTCGGGTGCGCCTCGCCGGCGTCGACGACGCGCACGTCGCTCACGCCGGGCGGCGGCGAGAACGCGTTGACCGGTAGAGGCGCCTGCACGAAGGGGGCCCAGACCGACCCCTGGGCGTGAGGATCCAGGCTCACGGCGCCGTCGGCGTTCGAGAAAGACGGGTCGTCCGAAGACAGCGCGGCCAGGCGGCTCTTCGCGTGCTCCACCCGATCGCGCGACTCGCCGTACGTGTATCCCGCCAGCCACTCGCGCCAGCAGAGGCGCTTTTCGGCGATGGGAAGCTCCGACATGTCGACCGCGTAGCAGTGCTCGAAGTGCACGTCGCACTCGTAGACCGCCTGAAAGCTCGGGCCGCATGCCGCGGCCGCCAGGGCGCAACCCGCGAGCGCGCCGAGGGCCTTCATCCAAGTCACGCCGTAGTGTACATCGAAGCCATGTTTACGGGGCTCGTGGCCGTCACCGGAACGCTCGCGGCGTGCGCATCGCGCGGGCCCGGCGCGCGGCTCGTGCTTCGCGCCTCGTTCGACGACGGGCCGCTCACCTTGGGCGAGTCGATCGCGGTCGACGGCGTTTGCCTGTCGGTCGATGCGATCGTGGAGGGCGGCTTCGAGGTCGACGCCTCGGCCGAGACCCTGGCGAGGACGACCCTCGGACGGCTGGCCCCGGGGGCGGCCGTGCACTTCGAGCGTGCCCTTCGTGCGGGCGATCCTCTCGGGGGCCACCTCATGAGCGGGCACGTCGATGGCGTGGGCACGTTGAAGGCCCGGCGCGCCGTGGGTGACGCCGTATGGATGGCGTTCGGGCTCGAGCCGGCCTTGGCGCGGTTCGTGGCCGAGAAGGGCTCGATTGCAATCGATGGAGTAAGCTTGACGGTCAACACTGTGAGCGTGGGCGACTTCGAAGTGACGCTCATTCCGCACACGCTGCGAAAGACCAAGCTCGGAGCGCTCGCCCCGGGCGACCCGGTCAACTTGGAGGTCGACATCATCGCGCGCTACGTTGCCCGGTTGATGTCCTCTCCGTCGTGACGGCCGTGCGCACCATCGATCCCAAACTCGCCGAACGCATTGCGGGCGCCATCGTGGACATTCGCGCGGGCAAGATGATCATTCTCGTCGACGACGAGGACCGCGAAAACGAAGGCGACCTGACGATGGCGGCGCAGTTCGTCACGCCCGAAGCCGTCAATTTCATGGCCACGCACGGGCGCGGGCTCATTTGTCTGACGCTCGCGGAGGACCAGATCGAGCGGCTCAAGCTCCCGATGATGAAGACGCCCGGACGGCTCGGTCCGCCCCTCGGGACCGCGTTCACGGTGAGCATCGAGGCGCGCGCCGGCGTCACGACGGGCATCAGCGCCGCCGATCGGGCCCACACGATTCGCGTCGCCGCCAACCCGAACGCCAAGCCCGATGACGTCATCAGCCCGGGCCACGTCTTCCCGCTCCGCGCTTGCAAGGGAGGCGTTCTCGTACGAACCGGGCAAACCGAGGGATCGGTCGACCTTGCGCAGCTCGCCGATCTGACGCCGGCGGGCGTCATCTGCGAGATCATGCGCGAAGACGGCGCGATGGCGCGGATGCCCGATCTCGAGACCTTCTCGGCCGAGCACAATCTCCGCATCCTGACCATCGCAGACATGATTCGCTATCGCCTCTTCACCGAGACCCTGGTGCGAAGGTCGCTCGAGACGAGCGTGACCCTCGACCAGACCGGCTCCGAGTGGCGGGCCATCGTTTACGAAACGACGATCGACGACCGGCAGTTTCTCGCGCTCATCAAGGGAGATCTCACGCAGGGGGCGCCGCTCTGCCGCGTGCATACCGGATCGACCGTGGCGGACACGTTCGCCGCGACCCCCAGCGACGGGGGGCTGCACCTTCGGGAAGCGATCGCGCAGATCGAGGCCGCGGGCCACGGTGCGCTCGTCTACATCGTGGCGCGCGGAGACGTGCGCCAGGAGCTCGAGAGCCTGCGCACTTTGGCGGGCGCGCGCCCGTCGCAGAGCCCCAGCGGGCCGCCTTTGCGGGAATTCGGGCTGGGGGCCCAGGTGCTCGTCGACCTCGGGCTTCATCAAATCCGGCTCCTGACCAACAATCCGCGTAAGATCGCCGGAATTCACGGATTCGGGCTCGAGGTCCTCGAGCGCGTGCCGCTCCACTCCATGGAGGAGCGGCCCAGAATAGGCAGCAAAGGATGACGACGCGCACAATCGAAGGCAGCTTTGTCGTACCCAAGGGCGCACGCTTTGGCATCGTGGCGAGCCGATTCAATCATCTCGTCGTCGATCGCCTGGTCGAGGGGGCGGTCGATGCGCTCGTTCGGCACGGAGCGAAGCCGCAAGACGTCGTCCTGGTGCGCGTGCCCGGGGCTTGGGAGCTGCCCATCGCGGCGCGCAGGCTCGCCACAGGCGGCAAGCTCGACGCCGTCATCGCCCTCGGGGCGGTCATCCGAGGGAGCACGCCCCACTTCGAGTATGTCGCGGGCGAGTCGGCCAAAGGCCTCGCGGCCGCCGCGCACGCGAGCACGGTCCCGGTCTTGCTCGGCGTGCTCACGACCGAGACGCTCGAGCAGGCGATGGAACGGGCGGGCGCCAAACAGGGCAACAAGGGCTGGGACGCCGCGGTCAGCGCGATCGAGATGGTGACGCTCGCGCGCGCTCTCGACGAAGCTGGCTTCTAATCGAGGACGCCATGGGCGCGCGGCACTCGGGTCGGGAAGCGGCACTCCAGATGCTGTTTCAGATGGAGACCTCCGGCGCGAGCGCGGAAGAAGCCATCCTGCTTTACTGGAGAAGCTTCGAAGAGGTCGCGGACCCCGAAGGCCGCACCTATGCCGACGAGGCGGTGCGGGGCGTCGGAGCCACGAGAGAGGCCCTCGACGCGCACATCGTCCAGGCATCGACGCACTGGCGCATCGAGCGCATGGGGCGCGTCGATCGCAACGTGCTGCGGCTCGGAACCTGGGAGCTCGAGCACCACGCAAGCGTGCCGCGCGCGGTGATTCTCGACGAAGCGGTGGAGCTTGCGAAGGCCTTCGGCACCGACGAATCGAGCGCGTTCGTGAACGGTGTTCTCAATCGAATCGCGGACGCGCTGGGCCGCGTCGATGCCGAAAGGCCGTGAATGGATCTGGGGTTTCTCACGCCCGATCCGATTCGACTCGACGAAGCCAACGTCGAGCTCTGCGCATGCTCGATCTGGTCGGACCAGCGGCCGATGGGGGGCCTCGCGGGCATTCTCGATTGGCGGCTCGGAGGGCGTCTGAGCGCGCTTTTCAAGTCAGGGTTCGTGACGGGCGCAAAAGGGGAAGCGCTGCTCGTACCCGGAAGACCTCACGTGCCTTTCGAGAAGGTGCTGGTCGTGGGGCTGGGAGCGCGGGCCGAGTTCGACGACGCGAGGTTCCGCGAGGCGGTCGAGCAACTCGGGCGGCGGCTCGAAGGCTTGCGAGTACGACGATGCGTCATCGAGCTCCCTGGGCGGGGCAGCGACGCCATCGAGCCCGAGCGCGCGATGACGCTCACTCTCGAGGGCGTCGGCGCGTCTGCCGAGCACGATGCGTGGTGGGTGGTCGAACCGGTCGCCGCCCAAAAGCGGATGCAGACAGCCGTAGACGAGCAGCGCCGGCGGTCACGCGCGATCTGACTCACGCGAGAGAGCCACAGCCTCGAGGTGGATCGATAGTGCGCGAAGCATGGCGCCCTCGCGTGCCTCCATGGAGGGGGGCTGGGTGCGCCATTGCTCGATCTCGTTTCTGAGAGTTTCGGCGCGCAGCGCGACCGCGCGGACACGTTCGTTCTGCTCGCGCTCCCGCAAGCACTTGAGGGCGACGTCGACGGCGTGCCGCGCCCGGTCGCTCGAGAAGGAAGAAGTGGGTCGACCTGCAGGCCCGGTGAAGGCCCCGTTGGTTCGATTCAGCATGTTGGATCAACCCACGAGGCGCCCGATCCATCCACGCGGCTCGTCGGTTCGCGGTGGCCACTCGTCCGCAACCGGCGGGAGACGACACGTCCCTACCGCTGCCCGAAGAGCAATTTTCTCGCGGCATCATCGAGCGGGGCGGGGTTACGCAGCTCGCTGCCCTTGTTCGCGCCCCGCTCGACCGCCGGGCGGGCCTGGACCCGCGCGTGCCAGGCCTTGAGGTTCGGGAACTCGTCGAACGCTTGGCCCTGGCTGTCGGGAAGAATCCAGGGCCACACGGCGATGTCCGCGATCGAATACTCGCCCGCGACAAACTCGCGATCGGCAAGGCGCGCGTCGAGCACGCGGTAGAGCCGATGGGTTTCGTTCGTGTAGCGCTCGATCGCGTAAGGGATCTTCTCGGGGGCGTAGCGTCGGAAGTGTTGCGCCTGCCCGAGCATCGGACCGATGCCGCTCATTTGCCACATCAACCACGCGAGAACCTCGGCGCGTGCACGCATTTCGCGGGGCAAGAGGCGCCCGGCCTTTTCGGCCAGATAGATGAGGATGGCTCCCGATTCGAAGACCGACACGGGCGCGCTCCCGCCCAGGGGCGCGTCGTCGACGATGGCGGGCATCCGGTTATTGGGGCTGATGGCCAGAAACTCGGGACGAAACTGATCGCCGCGACGAATGTTCACTGGCACGAGTCGATACGGAAGCTCGAGCTCCTCGAGCGCGATCGTGATCTTCTTGCCGTTGGGCGTCGGCCAAAAATAGACGTCAATCATGTCCGTCTTGCCTCCCTCGATTTCGATGCCCCGCCGTCCCAGGGGTCGCGCCGGGGAGCAGGTCGATCACCGTGGCGGCTTGGCGGCTCTCCTTGTCCCTTCGGCCGCCTCCCCCCCATCGAGTTGCGTCGTGGCTTACGGCTCGGTCCCGCCGTGCGTGCCGTAGCTTCGGCTCGACCAGAAACCGAGCCCTTCGTCGAGCACGGTGACTTTGGTGAACCCGTGATCGACGAGCTTTTTCGCGAGCGTGCCCGACTCGGCGTGCGGGCAGGCGCAATAGCAAACCAGCCAGGTGTCTTTCGGAAGCTGGTCGAAATACGGCTCGGGCTCGTAGAAGGGCACGCTGACGGCCCCCGCGATGTGGTTGTTCACGTAGTCGGAGGGCGCGCGAGCATCGAGCAGCGCCATGCGAGCCTTGCGATCGAGCTGAGCTTTGATGACCTCCGCGTGGGTCGTTTGCGGAAATGTGAGAAGTCCTACCGGCGCGGGCCCATGCGGATTGAGCGGCACGGGGCCTAGGGGCAGCGGCGCCGTGGGAGCCGGCGGCGGAGCCAGCTGGAGGACCGCGGCGTTGGCCGTTTGCCAGGTTCGCACGAGCTGGATGACGTCGTCGGTCCCCTGCTCACCGAGCGTCGACTCGAAGGCGGGCATGAGGGTGCCCTTACGGCCCCCTCGAATGGCGTGGCGCAAGAAACCGTTGGTCGCGTCCGCCAAGAGGATCGGGCTGCCGATGTGGATGTTGGGGCCGCCGATGCCGCGGGCACCGTGGCATTGGTTGCACTGGGCGGCGTAGATCGCCTGCCCCCGGGTCATGTTGCCACTGAGGTGGGTCTCGTCGAGCGCCACGCGCGGCTTTTGCTCCCAACTTCGAACAAACTCGACGACGGCGTCTATGTCGGCGCGCGAGAGCGGGCCCGTGTGCGTCGACGACCACGCGGACATCGTCGTTCCAGGCCGGCCCGCGGAGATGGCGTTTCGGAGGTAGTCGTCCGAAACGGAAGCCAAAAAGTCGGGCTGCGCTAGCGCCGGAGCCTGATCGGCCGAGTACCCCTCGCCGCCCCGGCCATGGCACACGGCGCACATGCGCACGTAGACCTCTTGACCATGAGCCTGCGTCGCCGAAAGACGGGGATGACTGCACTCGAGCGTCCCGCTCGCAACGCAAACCGCCGTCATGAGCAAAATCTCGAGAATTCGTCGATAGAGCATAGGGCGGATCGGGGCGTCGGACGCCGCGGACGCCTCGGACCATAGCGCAGATTGTCTGCCGCAACGTCGCCGAAAGAATGGCGAAACGCGCGGTCAGTAGGCTGGTGACCTATGGCCATCGGTCTGACTGCGGCCGAGCGGACGGGCCGAGTCGTCGCTGAGGATGTCGAGGTGAAAATCCTCGGTCCTTGCCGTGTCCCGTCGCCGCTCAACCATCGTCTCGCGCGTTCGGCCATCCACTATGTCGGAAAAGCCGACCGCGTGCCGCTCGACGACCGGGTCTCGAAGATCGAAGAGTACAAGACCGACCTTCATCGCATGCCGGCCTTCGAGCTCGCCGGCCCCCGGGACAAGATCTTCTTCGACCCCCGGCGCCTTCGCTGCGCGATCGTGACGTGCGGGGCCTCTGCCCGGGCATCAACAACGTGGTGCGCGGGCTCGTGCTCGAGCTCACGCGAGGCTACGGGGTCGAGCACATCGTCGGCTTTCGCTACGGCTACGCGGGCCTGGTTCCGGGCCTCGGCCCCGAGCCCATCATCCTCACGCCGGACCTGGTCGGCGACATCCACCACGAAGGCGGTACGACCCTGGGAACTTCTCGCGGCGCGCAAGACCCGGAGACCATGGTTGCGACGCTCGAGCGGTTCGGCATCGGAATCCTTTTCGTGGTCGGCGGCGACGGCACGCTTCGCGGAGCCATCAAGCTCGTCGCCGAGATTGAGCGACGCGGTCTCCCCATGGGCGTCGTGGCGATCCCGAAGACCATCGACAACGACATCCACTTCATCGATCGGAGCTTCGGCTTCGAGACGGCGTTCTCGGCGAGCGTGGACGTGATTCGTGGAGCCCATGTCGAAGCGCGAGGGGCCGCCAACGGTGTGGGCGTGGTCAAGCTCATGGGACGCCATTCGGGCTTCATCGCGTGCCAGGCCGCGATTGCGTCGACCGACGTCGACGCCGTGCTTATTCCCGAGGTACCCCTGCATCTGGAGGGTCCCTCGGGCCTTTTCGAGTTTCTCGAGAAGCGGCTTCGCCGAAACGCCCACGCGGTCATCGTCGTGGCCGAAGGCGCCGGCCAGGAGCTCTGCGCGCAGGCCCCCGACAGCGTGACCGACCCGAGCGGAAACGCTCGCCTCGGCGATATTGGCTATGTGCTGAAGAGCCGAATCGTCGATTATTTCTCGAAGCAGCGCGTCGACGTTACGCTCAAATACATCGACCCGAGCTACCACATACGGAGCGTCCCCGCGCTGCCGACCGATAGCGTTTACTGCTGGAATATGGCGCGAAATGCCGTCCACGCGGCGATGGCGGGCAACACCGAGATTCTCATCGGCCGGTGGCACGGGCGATTCGTGCACGTGCCCTTGCCGCTGGCGACGCGATTTCGCAAGCAAGTCGACACGACCGGGGACCTCTGGATGTCGGTCATCGAGTCGACTGGACAGCCGGTGTCGTGGGAGCCCGCCGCCCCTACCTGATCACGAGCTCGGTGATGGCGCCGCGCCCCCCGGCCTTGCTGTTGACCCTCCGCGTCGCGGCGACCTCGAGGACGTCGAAGTCGCGCGCATAGAGCTCGCGCACCGCGGGCGCCGATGAATTCGACAAGAGCACGTGCACCCCGCGTTTCTTCAGCTTCAGCGCGAAGTCGCGCAAGCGCGTCTGCTCGTCGATCCCGAAGCCGCTCGACGTATACGACGTGAACGACGACGTGGGCGACAGCGGGGCGTACGGCGGATCGAAATACACGAAGTCCCCGCGCTTCGCGGTGTGCGCGACCTTCTCGAAGTCGCCCACTTTGAGGTCGGTATCCACGAGGGCCTCGGAGCACGCTCGCAGCGTCGTCGCGTCGCAGATCTTAGGGTTCTCGTAACGCCCAAACGGGACGTTGAAGCGATTGTGCTTGTTGACGCGATAGAGCCCGTTGAAACCGGTCTTGTTGAGGTAGACCATCCAGGCGGCAACCTCGACGTCCGTTCCGTCGTCGACCGCACGGGAGCGAGTCTTTTCGAAGAAGACCGGATCGTGCGGATAGCTCTTCAGGAGCGCAATCACCGCCTCGACGTCGTCGCGCACCCCTCGGTAGGCGCGCACGAGGCGCCTGTTCACGTCCGCGAGCACGGCGCGTCGAGGTCGGACCGCGAAAAAGAGAGCTCCTCCGCCGACGAACGGCTCGAAGTACCGGCCGTGCTTTGGAGGGACGTGCTTGAGAAGCTCGCGAAGGAGTTGCCTCTTGCCCCCCGCCCACTTGACGAACGGTCGTGCAGGTTTCAGCGGCGTGCTCACGGCGTTCGGTAATCGAACCCGTATCGGCTGATGGCGTCGGCAAGAACCTGGTTATTGCAGTCGAACTGCTCGATGTAGAAGGCGTTGCGGTAGGGCGAGTACGTGATGCTGTTCGGAGCGAACGGCATGGCGGTGCCCAGGGCTTGGAAGCTCACGCCGTGGTCGCTGGAGATCATGAGGGTCATCGGGCCCACGGCGACGATTCTCCCGTCGGGCAGCTCGATGGGATGGCCCGTATTCAATGTCCCATACGGGATCGTCTGGGTCCACGAATTGCCCTGATCGGTGCTCTTGATGAGGCCGCGATTGTAGAGGAGTGACCAATAGATCGTCCCGTCCGTCGCCCACAGGGGCAAACCGGAGGCCGATAGCGTGGTCGTCGGCGACCACGTCTTGCCTCCGTCGGTGGTCCGGAAGACGCCGTCGATGCCTCCGGCATATCCCGAGCAGCCCACGAGGTGCGTCTGGCTGTCGAGGACGAGCGCGGTCGTGCAGAAGTCGGTGCCGCCGGGTAGGTTCAAGCCGACATTGGTCCATGTGTTGCCGCCGTCGGTCGATCGGTAGAGCGTCTGCTTTTGCTCGTGCCCTCCCGCGAGGAGGGTCATCCTCTGGGGATCGGTGAAGTCGACGCTCACCGAGTCGATGTGGTGCGAGTCTCCGAGCGCCGCGAACGTCGCGCCGTTGTCCGCCGTCTCGTACACGCCGGGGCCGTTGTAGATCCCGGACTCCCAAAACGTCTCGGCGTGATCGGGGTCGAAGAGGATCGAGGTCCCTCGGTTGGTGATCTGGTTGGCTCCCGCCGTGGGCCAGAGCTGCTTCCAACTGGCGCCTCCGTCGGTGCTGGCCCAGAGGCCATGCTGGGCGACGCTCGTAATGAGCATGTCGTATGAAGGGTGTGACGTCAGGTATTCGGTGTTGCCACACTCGGACGGCATGCCGGCAAGATTGGCCGTCACGTTGACCCATTGCGCCGGGGGCGTGGGCGCGACGGCGCTGACAGCCCCGTCGCCGTAGTACGGAGCCATGGCGTCGGAAAGCGCGCCTGGCGCTGTCGTGCTCGCGTCCGATGTGCCGGAGCCCGCGGTGCCGGGCTGCCCCGCCGCTCCCGCCGTCGTCCCGCTCGCGATGCCGGCCGTACCCGAAGACGCGCCGCTCTTGGCCGTCTCGTCGCCCGAGCTGCTTTGCCCCGAGCCCTCTGCCGTCTGTCCCGAGCTCGAGCCATTGCCGCTCGAGG
>Ga0070761_10002243_pt1 | contig 11891 bp, 9 predicted proteins | sample HubBroMetageREF1_FD_66724 | JGI IMG/M metagenome (GOLD analysis project Ga0070761, IMG submission 66724) | Reference soil microbial communities from the Hubbard Brook experimental Forest, New Hampshire, USA - Hubbard Brook CCASE Soil... | ecosystem: Environmental > Terrestrial > Soil > Temperate...
GTAGGTCATGATGCCCGGGTGGGTGCGGAACTGGTTCCGCACCTCGAGCACCACGCGCTGCGCGGCCCGGCCCACCGCCATGATCAGCAGGCTGGCGAACAAGAACACGATCGACGCGCCGACGATGACGCCGACCAGGACGTTCGGCTTGGCCACGTCGAGGGCGAAGGTGCCCGCGGCCTTGCCGGTCAGCGCCGACTCGACCTGGGTGCGGAACGAGCCGAACAGCGCGGTTGCGGCCAGCACCGCGGTCGCGATCGCGATGCCCTTGGTGATCGCCTTGGTGGTGTTGCCGATCGCGTCCAGCGTGGTCAGCGCCTGCGCGGCGTCACCGTCCACGTCGCCGGACATCTCCGCGATGCCCTGCGCATTGTCGGTGACCGGGCCGAAGGAGTCCATCGACACGATCACGCCGACCGTGGTCAGCAGGCCGATGCCGGCCATCGCCACCGCGAACAGCGCGATGGTGGCGTTCCCGGTCGCCAGCAGATAGGAGCCGAACACCGCCGCGCCGATCAGCAGCGCCGAGTACACGGCGGACTCCATGCCGATCGAGATGCCGGCCAGGATCACGGTGGCCGCGCCGGTCTCGGAGCTCTTCCCGATGTCTATGACCGGCCGCCGGTTGGTCTCGGTGAAGTACCCGGTCAGCAGCTGGATGGCGCTGGCCAGCACGATGCCGATCAGGATCGCGCCGAACGCGATCCACCGCGGGTTGCCGTTGAAGGCCGAGATGGACGCGTCGGTGATGCCCTTGAAGCTGCTGAAGTGCGACGGCAGGAAGGTAAAGCAGGCGATGGCCACGCCGATGACCGAGATGATCGCGGAGATGAAGAAGCCGCGGTTGATCGCGGTCATCCCGCTCCGGTCGCCGGGGCGCGGCGCGACCGAGAAGATGCCGATAATCGCGGTGAGGACCCCGATGGCCGGGATGATCAGCGGGAAGATCAGGCCCTTGTCGCCGAACGCGCTCTTGCCCAGGATCAGCGAGGCGACCAGCATGACCGAATAGGACTCGAACAGGTCCGCCGCCATGCCGGCGCAGTCGCCCACGTTGTCGCCTACGTTGTCGGCGATGGTGGCGGCGTTGCGCGGGTCGTCCTCGGGGATGCCCTGCTCGACCTTGCCCACCAGGTCCGCGCCCACGTCGGCGGCCTTGGTGTAGATGCCGCCGCCGACCCGCATGAACATGGCCAGCAGGGCCGCGCCGAAACCGAAGCCCTCCAGCACCTCGGGCGCGTTGGCCTTGTAGATCAGCACCACCACCGCGGCGCCGAACAGGCCCAGGCCGACGGTGAACATGCCGGCCACGCCGCCGGTGCGGAACGCGATCCGGAACGCGGTCCGCTGGCCGCCCTCGCGCGCGGCGGCCGCGACCCGGACGTTGCCACGGGTGGTCAGCGTCATCCCCGTGAACCCGGTCAGGGCCGAGAACAGGGCGCCGACCAGGAAGAAGATGCTGCGGCCCCAGAGGACCTCGCCGCCGCCGTTGTACGGCAGCACGAGGAGCACGAAGAAGATGATGACCACGAAGATGCCGAGGGTCCGGAACTGGCGGCGCAGGTACGCGGCCGCACCCTCCTGCACGGCGCGCGCGATGTCCTGCATCCGCTGGGTCCCCGTGCTAGCCGCGAGCACCTCCCGGACCAGCACGCCGGCCACGCCCAGCGCGAGCAGCCCGACGACCGCGACGATGACCACCCAGGTCAGGTTGGAGCCGCTGACGCTGACGGAATTGGCCGCCAGCGCAGAGCCATGCCGGAACATTCGACCTCCTGGAACTCCGAACGGAAGAGGTGCCGATCGGCAAACGATGAGTGGCCGGGAGTCTACGCACGCACACGGCGAACCACGAACACCGGGCCGTTCCTAACAGTTACGTGATCCTATCGTGATGTTGACGAGAGGATGACGTGACATTAACGACACGCTTAAGTGCGCGGGCAATGCAAAAGCCGTGCTCAGTGGCACCGGGCGTGAGGCCGCTCAGGAGGCGGCGACCATCTCCGCTCAGGAGGCGGCGGCCGCCGACGGCCAGCTCATGCTCACGCTCACGCCGGAACTGGTCGACCAGACGCGCACATCGTCGGCCAGGCCGGAGATCACGGCCAGCCCGAAGCCGGCCGGGATGGCAGACGCCCCGTCTGCGCCGTCTGCTCCGGCTGCTCCGTCCTGCTCGCGGTCGGCGGCGTCGGCGGCGGCGTCGCCGCGCGCCGGGGCGGAGGCTGCCGGGCGGGGGGGCGTCGTCGGAGCGTGGTCGCTCACGGTCACCACGAACCGCTCGCCGGAGTCGGTCATCTCGATCCGGACCGGCTCGGCCGGGCAGTGCCGGCGATGCGCCTCGACAGCGCGCGAGCAGGCCTCTCCCACGGCCAGACGGACCTCATCGAGCAGGGCTTCGTCCACGCCGCTGCGCCGCGCTACCGCGGTGGCGACCAGCCGCGCGGTGCGAACGTGCGCAGGCAGCGGCGTGAACGTGACTTCGACGGTGGGCATCTCCGATGGGTTCTTCGGGTCCGGCCCGCGTTACTTCTCGGACTTCTTGGCCGCGATCGCGTCATCCACCGTGTCGTGGATGCCGAACACCTTCGTCAGCCCGGTGATCCGGAAGATCTTGAGTATCCGCTCCTGCGTGCAGACGAGGTCCAGCGAGCCGTCGTGGGCGCGGACCCGCTTCAGCCCGCCGACCAGCACACCGAGACCAGTGGAGTCCAGGAACTCCACCTTCTCCATGTTGACGACGAGCTGGTAGTTGTTCTTGTTGACCAGATCGATGAGCAGCTCACGGAGCCGCGGCGCCGTGTAGACATCGATCTCGCCCTCGACGTCGACGACCTCGATGCCGTCCTTGTTGTAGTGACCCAGCTTCAGATCCACAAATCCTCCAGCGCCATCAAAGGCGTTATCTTAACGTCCCGACCCAGCGGCTGAGCGCAGGGCGTGATCCACCGCGGCATTCAACCACGCTCCGATGTCATGTCTATACGAAATCATGCCTCCGAGCATCCCCCAACGGGTGACACACTGAGAAAGCTGTGGCCACCATCACCCCTGTGCCCCCCGCGGATCCGGCTGCCGAACCCCCTGCTGCCCACATTCAGGCGACCCAAAACCAGGCGACCCAAAACCAGGCGGCCCGAAACCAGGCGGCAGAGAACCGGGCCCTGGGCATTTTGCTGGACGACCCGCGGGCGGGGCGTCCCGTCCACGTCGAGCACATCCCGGCCCGGGCCGGGCGGGAGGTGCCCTGGCCGGCGTGGGTACCCGCCGGGATCACCGGCGCGTTCGCCGGCCGCGGCATCCAGGCTCCCTGGTCGCACCAGGCCGACGCCGCCTGCCACGCGCAGGCCGGCCGGAACGTGATCATCTCCACCGGCGCGGCGTCGGGCAAGTCGCTCGGCTACCTGCTGCCCGCGCTCACCGCGGTGCTGGCTGGCGAGACCGTGCTGTACATCACGCCCACCAAGGCACTGGCCGCCGACCAGCTCGCCTCGATCCGCGCGCTGGGCCTGCCCGGAGTCCAGGCCGCCACCTTCGACGGCGACAGCAGCCGGGCCGAGCGCGACTGGGCCCGCAGTCACGCCCGGTACCTGCTGACCACGCCGGACATGCTGCACCAGTCGCTGCTGCCCCGGCACGTCCGCTGGTCGGGGTTCTTCAGCAGGCTGCGCTACGTGATCATCGACGAGTGCCACGAGTACCGCGGGGTGTTCGGCTCGCACGTGGGGCACGTGCTGCGCCGGCTGCGCCGGGTGGTGGCGCATCACGCCCTGACCACATCCGGGCCTGCATCCGGGCCCGGCGGCTCGCCGCGGCCGGTGTTCGTGCTGGCCTCGGCCACGGTCGGGGCCCCGGGCGCCTGCGCCCGGCTGCTGACCGGTCTGGACGCCGAGGAGGTCACCGAGGACGGGTCGCCGCGCGGGCCGCTCGCGTTCGCGCTGTGGGAGCCGCCGCTGACCGACACGCGCGGCGAGGCGGGCGCCCGGCTGCGCCGGACCGCGACGGCCCAGACCGCCGACCTGCTGGCCCGGCTGGTCCGCCAGGACGTGCCGACGCTGGCGTTCATCAGGTCGCGGCGTGGCGCCGAGACGGTCGCGCTGGCGGCCCGCCGGTCGCTGGGCGGGCATGAGTCGCCCGAGCCGAAGGTGGCCGCGTACCGGTCCGGGTACCTGCCCGAGGACCGGCGCAACCTCGAGGCCGCGATCAGTGACGGCCGGCTGGTCGGGCTGGCCGCCACGACCGCGCTCGAGCTCGGGGTCAACATCACCGGCCTGGACGCGGTGCTCATCGCGGGCTGGCCCGGCACCTTCTCCAGCCTCTGGCAGCAGGCCGGCCGGGCCGGGCGCAGCGGCCGCAGCGCGGCGGCGGTGCTCATCGCCCGGGACGACCCGCTGGACACCTACCTGGTCCGGCACCCGGAGATCTTGTTGCGGCACCCGGTCGAGACCACGGTCCTGGATCCCGGCAACCCGTACGTGCTGGCGCCGCACCTGTGCGCGGCAGCGGCCGAGCTGGCCCTGACCGATGAGGATCTCGAGATCTTCGGCCCGCAGGCTCGCGCGGTGGTCGAGGAGCTCACCAGGTCGGGCCGGCTGCGCCGGCGCCCGGCCGGCTGGTACGCCATGCGCCGCGGTGCGGCCAGGCCCGGCGGGCTGCGCGGAGCCGGCGATGCCCCGGTCCGGGTGGTGGAGGCGGCGACCGGGCGGCTGGTCGGCACGGTGGACGAGCCGTCGGCCCAGCTGATCGTCCACGATGGCGCGGTCTACCTGCACCAGGGCGATAGCTACGTGGTCAGCCGGCTGGACCTGGCCGACCGGGTGGCGCTGGTCGAGCCGGGCGACCCGGGCTACACCACCACGGCCCGGGACGTGACCGAGGTCGAGATCCGCGACGAGCTGCGCCGCATGACCTGGGGGCAGGCCGAGGTCCGCTTCGGCGACGTCCAGGTGACCCGCCAGGTGGTCAGCTACGCCAAGCGCCGGTCCGAGGACGGCGCGCCCCTCGGGGACGAACCGCTGGACCTGCCGCCGCGCCATCTGCTGACCCGGGCCGTGTGGTGGACGATCTCGGCCGGCCAGCGGGACCAGCTGGCCGCCGCGGGCGTCGATCTCGGCGGGGCCGCGCACGCCATCGAGCACGCCAGCATCGGCCTGCTGCCGCTGTTCGCGACCTGCGACCGCTGGGATATCGGCGGGGTGTCCGCCGACCTGCACCCCGCCACCGGACGGCTCAGCGTCTTCGTCTACGACGGGTACGACGGCGGCGCTGGCTTCGCGGAGCGAGGCTTCCAGGCCGCCCGGGACTGGCTCGGGGCGACCCGGCAGGCCATCTCCGGGTGTGACTGCGAGGCCGGCTGCCCCTCCTGCGTCCAGTCGCCGAAATGCGGGACGGCCAACCACCCGCTCAGCAAGCGGGGCGCGGTGGCTCTCCTCGACGCTCTGCTGGCGGGTAGCTAGCCCGCCGGCACCGCCCCCAGCCGGCATTGCCCCCAGCCGGCATTGCCCCCAGCCGGCATTGCGCCCAGCCGGCATTGCGCCCACAGGACACACCGGACACTCTTGTCACTAAGGCACCGGAGGAAATGTGTTTGGTACACTCGGGACGAGGAGTGCGTTGGGTGCCGTTCGTTCGCAGAAGGCGTCGGCGGTGCCGCTCGCGGGTACGTCCGCTAGCTCTTAGCAGGCGAGAACCTGGCGGCAAAAGCCCTACTCAGCGCTACTGGGCAGTAATTTTCTTCTGCGAGTCTTCCGACACTACTGTTCATGGCCGAGCCAGATATGTTCTAATTTTTGTGGCTGACGCTGTATGCGGGTCGATTCGTGAGCCCAATGCAGATAAGCTTCTTAATAGGACGGAGCCGGCCTCCCCCCCCAGGGCCGGACCGTACGCGCGGCGCCCGCTCTCCCCCCCGGCGGGCGCCGCCTCCTTTTTGTCCCGAAGCGGGCCGCGCGGGCGTTCTGCACAGTTAACGATCTGGCCCCAGCCACTAGTTAACGGCATGTGATCGGCAGAACTGATTGAGATCACGAATTGGTTACGCGGGAAGTCTTTTCAGGCCGCGGATTTCGTCGTAGAACGGTGGTACGGACGTCTGAGCGTCCGGGCACGGCAGCCAGGTACCCACGCGCGACCAGCCGCGGGAGGCGTGTCAAGCCAGGTCAGGCCGCCAGGAAAAGGGCGGTCCGCCTGACTGACAGAGAAGGTGCACGCTTGGTAGCCAGGCATGACGTGCTGCGCGGCGGCGCCCCGGCCAGGGGCGCCGCTTGCTTTTCGGGGTGGGCCAGCGGCGCGCCGTCCTTGGCGCCAGACCGGGGCAGCTTGGCTCCATGACCAGAAACATGGCACCATATCTGGCGAATCGCGACACATCGCGGTGTCGGATCGTCCGGGCGACGGGCGTGCGCGCGCACCAGTGGGGGCGGGGCGTGAAACGCCGGGTCGGCCGGGTACAGCCTGATCACATACAAGAACGTTAGCCTTGGTCCTTGGCCGGACCCGGCCCGCCGGGGCGAGATAACGGGCGCGGGCACGGATTGCCGCGCCGACCGCGGGCCACGGCCCGCACGACGGGAGACAGACACGATGGTCCGCAGCGAAACGCCAGAACCCGTTGGCGCTGACCAGTCACTCGGGGATCTCGTGGCCTTGGCCGCCAAGGACGTATCTCAGCTGGTCAGGTACGAGATCGACCTGGCCAAGTCCGAGCTGCGCGGCGACCTGCGGCGGGTCGGCCTGGCCGGGGCGCTGGCCGGGGTGGCCGCCTTCGTCGGCTGCCTGGTGCTCGTGCTGTTCTGTATCGCCTTCGCCTACGGCCTGGTCGCCCTGGGCATCTGGACCTGGGCGGCGTTCCTCATCGTGGCCGGCACCTGCGTCCTGCTGGCCGGGGCGGCGGTGGGCATCGCCGTACTGAAGCTGCGGCACCTGTCCGGCCTGGCCCAGACCAGGAAGTCGGTCACCGAGGGATTCGGCATGCTGCGCCGCGAGGGGCAGGAGGCCAAGGTCGGCCGTAACGGCGAGCGGCCCGAGATCAGCCGCGACGGACGGCAGGCCGAGATCACCGCGCACGAGCCCCGGTGAGGCGCGCACGATGACCGTGAACGCGGAGTCCGCCGTTCAGATCGCCGGTCCATGGAACCACCGGACGGTGAGCGCCAACGGGTCCCGCTTCCATATCGCCGAGGCCGGCGACGGCCCGCTGGTGCTGCTGTTGCACGGGTTCCCCGAGTTCTGGTGGACGTGGCGGCACCAGCTGACCTGGCTGCCCGAGGCGGGCTTCCACGCCGTGGCGGTGGACCTGCGCGGCTACGGTGGCAGCGACAAGCCGCCGCGCGGCTATGACCTGATCACCGCCGCCGCCGACGCGGCCGGGCTGATCCGGGCGCTGGGCGAGGCGAACGCGGTCGTGGTCGGCCACGGCTGGGGCGGACTGGTGGCCTGGACGCTGGGCGTCTACCACCCCAAGGTGGCCGGGCGGCTGGCCGTGGTGTCGACGGCCCATCCGGTGCGGATGCGGTCCGCGCTGCTCACCGACCCGCTCGGCCAGGGCCGCCGCAGCGGCTACGCGTTCGGCTTCCAGCTGCCCATACTGCCCGAGCGGCAGCTGGTCCGGAAGGGGGCTCGCCAGGTGGGCCTGCTGCTGGAGAGCTGGTCCGCGCCCGGCTGGCCCGACCCCGCGACCGAGCAGGTCTACGCCCGGGCGATGCGGATACCCTCGGTGGCCCACTCGGCGCTGGAAAATTATCGCTGGCTCGCGCGCAGCGCCCTGCGCCCGGACGGCCTGCGGTACGCGCGGCGCATGCGCACGCCGATCCAGGTCCCGACTCTGCACCTGCACGGCGCGCTGGACAGCTGCGTGCTGCCGCGGACTGCCCGCGGGGCCGGCCGGTACGTGAACGGCCCCTACCGCTGGCGCCTGATCGACGGGGTGGGGCACTTCCCGCACGAGGAACGTCCCGGGGCCTTCGACACCGAGCTGCGCGGCTGGCTGGCCGACCCGGAACCGGAACGGTGAGGCGGGATCGCGATCCGGGCGGACGGCCGCGGAACGCGCGCCCGCGCGACGCCCTGGGACGACCGCTCGACCGCGCCGGGGCCGAAGGCGCCGACGAGGCCAGGGTGCCCGACGATCTCACGCTGGCCGGGCCGGACGCGGCTCGGCTGGCCGACCGGCTGCTGCGCGACGGGCGCCCGTTTCACGCCCACGAGGTCCTCGAGGCGTCGTGGAAGACCGGCCCGGCCCGCGAGCGCGACCTGTGGCAGGGACTGGCCCAGATCGCGGTGGGGCTGACGCACGCCCACCGGGGCAACGCCCGCGGCGCGATCACGCTGCTCACCCGGGGCGCCCAGCGGGTCCGCGCGTACCAGGCGCAGGCCGCTGGCCCCGCGGACCGGGACCGCCCGTACGGGATCGACCTGGCCGCCTTCCTGGCCGCCTCGGACGACCTGGCCGCGCGCATCGGCCGGGACGGGCTCGCAGGCATCCCGGCCGCGGACCTGAGGCCGGGGCTGACGCCCGGGAGCTAGTCGCAGGCCCCGGTGGAGACGGGCGAGGTGAGCTGCTGGCCCGCGCTGGCGTCGGCGGATACCTCGGCGGCGGTAAGCGCGAAGCCGGTATCGTTCACGCCGACCGCGGCGGCGAACACCACCCCGTCCACGGTGCCCTGCGGCGACAGCAGCGGGCCGCCCGAGTTACCCGACCTGACCACGGCCCGGATCTCGTAGATCTGCCGGGTGACCGTGCTGGTCTGGTAGATGTTCGGGCCCTGGGCGTTCTGCTCGCCGCCGATGCGCGCGGGGACGAGGTGCAAGTAGGTGGCGTCGAGGGGGTAGCCGGCGACCACCGCGTTATCACCGGGGTTGGCCGCGCTGGCGAAATGCAGCGGGGTCAGGTTCAGCCCGGGCACGTAGAGGACCGCCACGTCGACCTGCGGGTCGTAGTAGACCACGGTGGCCGGCAGGGTGGTGCCGTTGCCGACGGTGACCGTCTGGTGGCTGTCGACGCCCGCGACCACGTGCGCGTTGGTGAGGATGTGATCCGGGGAGATGACGAAGCCCGATCCCTCGATGGAGCGCTGGCAGCTGAGCGCGACGCCCTGGACCCGAACCACGCTGGCGCTAGCGGCCTGGACGCCGCTGTCGTCGATCACCGTGGGGTCGGGCGCGGGGATGGCCAGGATGCGCTCCTCACCAATGCCGCTGAACACCTCGGCGTAGGTGCTGTTGCTGGCCAGCAGCCGGCGGAAATCCGAGAACATCGTCTTGGCCGGCGAGGGCATGAACCGGTCCAGGGTCTGGAGTACCAGTGAGTTGTTCACCTGGGTGTCCACCACCGGGAACGGCGACTCGATCAGCACCGACCCGACCACCCACGCGATCAGCAGCACCGATACCACGCTGACCACCGCGCCGCCCGCCGAATCCAGGACCGTCGCGGAGTGCCAGGTAACCGTCGACCGCATGGCCGCGCCGACGGAAGAGGCGATGAACTGCCCGATCACGGCGAAGCTGACCAGCAGCACGACCGCGATGATGTCCTGCTGGGTCTGACCGCCGACCAGCGCCCGGGAGATGCTCGGGCCGAACTCCGCGCCGAGCAGCGCGCCGCCGACAAACCCGAAGAAGCTGAGGATGCCGACGATAAAACCCTGCCGGTAACCGGACACGGCAAACGCGGCGACCACCACGAGCAAAATCAGGTCGAGGATATCTCCGCGCACGACCCTAACCGTATAGCGTTTTTGGCGTTAGTTGGCGCCTCGCCGACCGTCACAAATCGATGACCTTGCCGGTATCCCAGGGGCGTTCCCAGCCGGCCAGCGCGAGCAGGCGGTCCACCAGAACGGCAGTGAAGCCCCAGATGAGCATGCCCTTGACCCGGAAGGCGGGCGAGACGAAGCCAGCGGGCCCGCGCACCATGACCCGGGTTTCCGGGTCCGCGAGCTCGCTGACGCTCACGCGCTCCACCGCGGCGACCTCGGCCGGGTCGACGGGGGCGACCTCGCAGGGCCGCCGCCACCAGGCCAGGACCGGGACGACCCGGAATCCGGTCCGCGGGATAAACAGCTCGGGCAGCGTGCCGACCACGTCGACGCCTGTGGGGTCGACGCCTACCTCCTCGGCGGCCTCGCGCAGGGCGGCGGCGACCGGGCCGTCATCGTCGGCGTCGATGGCGCCGCCCGGGAAGGCTGGCTGGCCGGCATGCAGCCGGAGGTCCGCGCTGCGCTGGATGAACAGGAGATCAGGGTCGTTTTGCTCGCTGGCCCCGACGCCGGCAGCCCCGCCGGCGAACAGGACCAGGACGGCGGAAGCCCGCCCGCCGTGGGCGGGGGGCTGGACCGCCGGGTTGATCTCCATCTTGCTGGCCGCGTCGGCGAGCTCGCGCAACCAGCCGGGTACGGGCGGCCCGTCTGCTACCGGCGGCACGCCTGGTATCAGTGGCACGCCTGGTGCCGGCAGCTGGCTTGCTGCGGGCGGCCCGCCGTCGCAGGGCCCGGGGCCGGTCACGAGAACGGGCCGTCCTTGACGAGCTTGGCCGCGATCTCCGGATCGGTGGGGCCTTCACCGTAGGACGGGCACAGGCGGGCCAGCCCGCATGCGCCGCAGGCGGGACGGCGGGCGTGACAGACCCGGCGACCGTGCCAGATCATCCGCTGCGAGAGGTCGGTCCAGTCCCGGCGCGGGATGAGCGCGGCCACGTCGGCCTCGACCTTCACCGGATCGGTCTCGGTCGTCCATCCGAACCTGCGGGCCAGCCGGCCGAAGTGGGTGTCCACGGTGATGCCGGGGATGCCGAAGGCGTTGCCCAGGACCACGTTGGCGGTCTTTCGGCCCACGCCGGGCAGCGTGACCAGGTCCTTCAGCCTGGGCGGGACCTCCCCGCCGAACCTTTCGCACAGCGCCTGGCCCAGGCCGATCAGGCTGGTGGTCTTGGCGTGGTAGAACCCGGTCGACTGGATGATCTTCTCCATCTCGTCCCGGTCGGCGCCCGCGTAGTCGGCCGCGGTCGGGTACCGCGCGAACAGGGTCGGGGTGACCAGGTTGACCCGCTTGTCGGTGGTCTGCGCGGACAGGATGGTGGCGACGAGCAGCTCCAGCGGCGTGCTGAAGTTCAGCTCGGTATACACGTCCGGGTACATCACGGCCAGCTCACGGGTGATCCGGCGGGCCCGGCGGACCAATGCGGTGTGCGAAGGGGGCGGAGAGCTCACCTTTGTAGCTTAGTGAGCCTATGAGCGGGGTTGACGCGCGTCACCTGGCAGGTATCCCCGGCGGGGCGATATCCGCTGCGGGGCGTGCGGTTTGCGCCCGGGCGCGGGGCCGAGCGCAGACCGGGCGCGGGTCCGCTTTCCCACTGGTCTCGCTAACCCCGGAAGTACCCGGTTGGTAACCAGTGAAAGTCACTCTCTACCGGTTCTTGCCAGTAGAGAGTGACAACCACTGGTTCGGGCTGCTGCGGGCGTGTGACGGGAGAGACTGGGGGGACATTCGTCGCGAAACAGGAGCCCGATTTGCGCGGTAGGGCCGCCAGCTCATCCGGCACGGCGATTTGCGCATGTTCGCGATTCCGGAGCAGGCACCAGGAGGACGTGAAGAGCAGGTCGCTGTAGGCGTCGAGGAGTTCCGGGAGCGCATGGGGTGATCTAGAACGCAGGGCGGCTACGAGCCGGGAGGCATTCATGGCGAAAAAGCTAAGAACAATCGCGCACGTGCCAGCCCACCTATTCAACGTGGCGAGCACTATTTCCCTAGTGCACGGAAAAAATCAATGATATTCGCTGATTAGCTCATAGCGCTGTTATACGGATTAGGCGATCTCGTCGCCTAACGCCTGTTCGTGCCATTTACGTTGGGTGGTGCACGGCGCAGGCGGACGGGTCATAGCGGGCGGGGGT
>Ga0070761_10002246_pt1 | contig 11883 bp, 13 predicted proteins | sample HubBroMetageREF1_FD_66724 | JGI IMG/M metagenome (GOLD analysis project Ga0070761, IMG submission 66724) | Reference soil microbial communities from the Hubbard Brook experimental Forest, New Hampshire, USA - Hubbard Brook CCASE Soil... | ecosystem: Environmental > Terrestrial > Soil >...
TCCCTCAGCGGACGCCATCGCTCTCCATCGCAGGTTCAGCGCCAGTTGCGGGAGGCCGGCGACGACGCCGATCAGAATCGTCCGAAGGTAAACTCTGCGAGCGGTGCGATCGATAAGCATCGCGACAACAAGCCCCGTCGCCACCAACACCCACAAATAGAGAAAGACGTAAAACAGCAGCCCAAAGGCCACTCCAGACATCCACAGGTTCAGCCGCCGCGGACGTTCCCGCGCAATCGACACGGTCAGGATTTGCAGAAATAGAAACGGCAGCGCCAGCGCAGGTTCCGGGGCGCGCCACTGAAAAAAGGAGGCAGGAATCTTAGCGAGGATGCCGGAAGGATGGATCACCAACGCGCTGGTCAACTGTTTCAATTGGAGAACAACCGGGAGGTGGGCGCAAAATCCAAGATCGGATAGGCAGAATATAGTCAGTCCAGCGGGCACCCACGGCCGGCGGACAAATCGCCAGAATAGCAAGTAGAGGGCCGTCCCAATACCCACTCCGGCGCAGAGAGACCAGATCAAGGCAACTGAGAAGATACTCAGTCCAAAAATGCGGACCAACAGAACCGGCGGAACGAACTGGAGCCACGGATACAAAACTACTCCCTCGGGGACTACCGGATCGCTGATGTACCAGAGATGGTTGTAGTAAGACTGTGCGGCGATCTGAAGGTAGTAGAGGGTCTCGGGCTGCTGCAAACATACCCATCTGCCGGTCGCTATCCGCCAGACCACGACCGGGGTGAAGGCAAGCGCGAGTCCGGCCGCGATACAGGTCAACATAGGGAATAGAGGAATCGAAGCGGCCGGCGCATCGGCGCTCTGCGTCCTGACCTCACTCACTGAATTTGCCAGATTTGCCAGTAGGGTCCCGGCTGGAGCAGACGAAATCGGGATGCGACGTAGGCTGGTGGCGGTTGATCGGAGGGCAGGGCGACGTAGCGCACCCCGAAGGCGCGGATGAACTTGTCGGGATCTCGCGTCGCCTCGTCAAACTTGAGCTTGAAACCTGCTTTCAATTGCGGCTGGATCGGGAGGAACCAGTACTCGAGAACGTCCTCGGACGTCATCCGCGCGAATTCCGAGTGTTGTACTCCGGTCAGGAATGCGTTGAGCGCCACTCTTGATTCCCAGGTCGCGTCGTTAACCGCGACGCTGAGCGGCAAGCTCCATCCGGCGAGCATCCGCTGATCTTCTCCGACCACTGCCAATGCGCCGAAGTTTTCTGCTCCGGCAATGACCGACCGCGGAGCGAGACGAGCTGCGCCAGGAGCCATCCGCTGCGTGCGGTATCTGACGAAGTCCTGGCGCTGTCGATTACTGAAGCTGGTGCGGGTTACGTCGATCATGGACAAGTATATCGCGCTTGCCAGGTAGAGTATCGCGAACGCCGAGAATGCCATCACGTATAACGGACGCCTGGGTATGTAGCGCTCCGCAAAAGCAGCTGACACGATCGATAGCAGGATCAGACGAATCGGCCACCACAGCCACGCGTAGTGGTCCTCATGAAAAAATGTACCCGTGATCAGGCGGCTCTCGCCCAGCAGTATTCCGGCGATCAGCAGGCTCAATGGAAAGATCAGATCGAATCTGCCGGTTCTCCGGATCCAAAGACCGATAAGAATGGCAATCGCGACGGACCAGACCGGAAAGTCGAGATGGGCGATTCTCGAGGTATGGACAAAGACTCCTAACCGCGCGGCTCCTTCAGCGGTTGCGAGCGCTCGCAGGTGCATGCTGAGCGCCAATTCCGGCCAGCCGATGGCCACGCCGATCAACAGCGTCCAGCGGTAGACTTTCCGGCCGGCGCGATCGAGGAGCATCGCGATAAGGAGGCCCGCTGCCACCATCGTCCACAGGAAGAAGAAGACGTAGAACGACAAACCGAAGACCACACCCGATATCCAGAGGTTCAGCCGCTGCGGACGTTCGCGCGCAATCGATACGGCGACGAATTGGAGAAATAGCCAGGGCAGATCGAGAGAAGGATCCGGAACGCGCCACTGAACGAGAGGATTCGACAAAAGGATCCGATGGCGATGAATAAGCAGCGCACTGGCGAGGCTCTTCAATTGGGAGAAAATCACGTACGGTCCGCAAAATCCAAAATCCGACAAACAGACGATCGTCAATCCCGCTGCAAGCCATGCCCGGCGAAGAGCTCGCCAAAATACCAGGTACAAGCCGGCGCCCATCCCCACTCCGGCGCAGAATGACCAGAACAAAGGTACAGAGGAGATACTAAGTCCGAGGCTGCGGACCAGGACAACGAAGGGGACAAACTGGATCCATGGATAGAACGAGACGCCGTCGGCAACCGCCGGATCGCTGATGTACCACAAATGGTTGTAGTAGGCCTGGGCGGCGATCTGAAGGTAGTAGAGGGTTTCCGGCTGCTGCAGAGATACCCAACTGCCGGTCGTCATCCGCCAGACCACGACCGGTGTGAAAGCAAGCGCGAGTCCGGCCGCGATGCAGGTGAGTATCGGGATGACGGGAATCGAAGCGGCGGGCGGGTCGGTGGCTTCGATCGCGCCTGGTGCCATTTCGATAGCGGCGTCCTGCATCCTCAACTGCCTCAATGGGTTCGGCCTCCCGACACTATATTTGATCGGGTTCGATATAAATCCTCGATTGGTAACAGCCTTAGACGCGATGCCGCGCAGTTTATTTGAGTGGGTTCGATATATATTCTCGACGTAGGATGACGATTGAAGCGGATACCGCGGCTGCGCTCGGACGGGCGCGCGCGGCGGCGCCCCGGATGGCGCTCGCGACGACGGCGCAGAAAAACGATTTTCTGCGGCGGCTCGCCGATGCGATTCGTGCGTCGTGCGCGGAGATTATCCGCGCCAACGCGATCGACCTCGAGCGTGCGCGCAAGGGCGGGCGCACTGGCGCGTTCGTCGAGCGGCTTACCCTCGATGACAAGCGAATCGAAGCGATGGCGGCGGGTGTGCTCCAGGTCGAAGCGCTCGACGATCCGGTCGGCACCACGATCGAGAAGTGGACGCGGCCCAACGGGTTGAAGATCGAAAAAGTCAGAGTGCCGATCGGCGTGATCGCGATGATTTACGAATCGCGGCCGAACGTCACGGTCGATGCGGCGGCGCTGACGCTGAAGGCAGGCAACGCCGTGGTGCTGCGGGGCGGCAGCGAGGCACTCAGCAGCAATGGATTCCTGGCCGCCTTGATCGCTCACGCCTTGAAGGAAGCGGGCCTGGATTCTGACGCGGCTACGTTTATTCGCGATCCTGATCGCGAGGTGATCCAGATCATGAAGCGCAGTCGCGATCTGCTCGACTTGATAATTCCGCGCGGGGGCAAGTCGTTGAAGGACGCGCTGGACGGATCGGCGGTGCCGCTGCTGCCGCATTTCGACGGCATCTGTCATACCTACGTCGATCGATTCGCGGATTTGAAGATGGCGCAGGAGATTTGCGTCGACGCGAAATGCTCGCGGCCGTCAGTCTGCAATTCGATGGAGAAATTGCTGGTCCATCGCGCGGTCGCGGAGAAATTTCTGCCGGCGCTCGCTGCGCAGATGACGGCGGCCGGCGTCGAGCTTCGCGGCGATGAGCCGACCCGAAAGATCGTGCCGGCTGTGCGCGTGGCGATCGATGAAGACTGGGACGCCGAATATCTCGACCTGATCCTGGCGGTGAAAGTCGTCGATTCGGTTGACGAGGCGATCGAATTCATCGCGCGTCATGGATCACATCTGGCGGACGCGATCGTCACCAGCGATGCGCAAACGGCTGCGCGCTTTGAACGCGAAGTCGATTCGGCTACGGTTTACGTCAACGCGTCGACGCGTTTTACTGACGGTTTCGAATTTGGATTCGGCGCCGAGACTGGAATTTCGACCAATCGGCTGCACGCGCGCGGGCCGATGGGACTCAACGAATTGACCACTTATAAGTACGTGCTGCGCGGGACCGGACAAGTCCGCGCCTGAATTCAGCGCGAACCGGTTGCGACGGATGGGCAGTGAAAGAATCAAATGCGGGTAGGATTGTTCGGCGGTAGTTTCAATCCGATTCATCTCGGGCATCTGCGCGCAGCGGAGGAAGTTCGCGAGGCCCTCCAGCTCGACCTGGTGTATTTCATTCCAGCCGCGTCGCCACCGCATAAGGAGGCAAGCGACCTGGCCCCCGCGGAGCATCGGCTGGCGATGGTGCGGCAGGGGACCAAGGGCAATCGCCACTTCATGACGTCGGATGTCGAGATTCGTCGCGCCGGACGTTCGTACACGATCGACACGGTGCGCTATTTTCTCGCGACCCTGCGCCAGCCGGCGACGCTGTACCTGCTGATGGGCGCCGACCAGTTCGCCGAGCTGGATTCGTGGAAGGAGCCCGAGGAACTCGCGCGGCTCTGCAACTTCGCCGTTCATACAAGATTAACCGAAGGACAAGACGCGCCGCCGCGAATTTCAGTTGCCGCGATCAAACGGTTTGGCTACACTCAGGCAGACGATCACTACGTGCATTCGAGCGGACAAACGCTATCTTTCGTCGAAACCACCTTCCTCCCTATTTCAGCGACTGAAATTCGCGGCAAACTGCAACACGGTGAATCGATCAGGTACCTGGTGCCGATCGATGTCGTCGATTACATCCAGCGTCACACGCTGTATTGAGGATCGATCTGCTTAACACCTCGCTTCAATTTCAATCCCGATCTAACCATCCACAGACGGCGAACGCGCCGGCCAATCGCGGTCAGATTTCTTGACGGCGCTGAAGAAGGCATTCGTCGCGGCCGAAGCGGCGCTGGAAAAAAAGGCTTACGACCTGGTCGTGCTCGAAGCCGAGCATCTGAAATCGGTGGCCGATTATTTCCTGGTCGCGACCGGACGTTCCGACGTGCAGGTCCAGGCGATCGCGCGCGGAATCGAGGAGTCGCTGGGCAAGGTCGGGCAGCGGGCGCTGGCGGTCGAAGGGATGCATCATGCGCACTGGGTGGTGCTCGATTACGACGACGTTGTGGTCCACGTGTTCTATGAACCGGCGCGCGAGTTCTACCGGCTGGTGAGCAACTGGATCGACGCGCACGAAGTGAAACTGCCGGAGCCGATTCGCAAGCAGGCGGAGGAGTTGAGAATCCGCGCGAGCGGGTAAGCGCGAAACAAATTCACTCTATTGAATGTGAAACCCGCGGTGGGTTTCACGCTTCCTTCGGCAGGGCTGAGCCCTGCATCCAGTATTCAGACGCGCTTGATCAAGTGCGAGATCCACACGAGGATAACGGCGCCGACGGTCGCGACCAGGATTGCGCCGATCATGCCATTGGGTGAGCCGAAGATCGCGCCGCCGATAAGGCCGCCAATCAGGCCGAGTACGAGGTCGCCGATCAATCCGAAGCCCACGCCGTCCACCAACTTGCCGGCCAGCCAGCCCGCGATTATTCCGACTATGATCGCACCAATCATTTTGGCCCCTCACTTCGTTACCGCGATGACGCCTCGAACGGGGAGCGCGTGATCGCTACTTTTTTTGTTCCATCGGAACGCCGCAGCATTTGAGCTGGCCGGTGCCGCCCTTGGTGACGATGACCTGCGATTTACAGTTGCCGCAGATATAAACTTTGCCGAGCTGATTTGCCATTCTTGGATCCTGATCCTTTCGGACGATTTGCCGTTACTTAAGATTCGCTCCGAAAATTCACGCGCCCCTGAACAGCGGTTTGCGCTTCTCGAGAAAAGCACGCACCCCTTCGGCGCGGTCGGAAGTCGTTTGTAGCAGGGCGTACAGATCCTCCTCAAGCCTGATGCCCTGGTCCAGAGTCATGTCGGTGCCCTTGAGCACAGCATCCTTGACCAGGCGCGCGGCAAGCGGCGCGCGGCTCAGGATAGCCTCCGCAACGCGGCCGCTTACGCTTGCGAGTTCGGCTGGGTTGTCGGCGAGATAAGTGACGAGGCCCGCGCGAAGGGCGTCGTCAGCTCCCAGAGCCGTCCCGGTGAGCATCAAGCGCAGACTGTTGGCGGCACCGATCAGGCGCGGGAGGCGCTGAGTCGCACCGAAATGGGGCATCGTGCCGCGCTTGATCTGCGTGATCGCGAAAGTGGCCGATACAATCGCGACGCGAATGTCGGCCGCCATCGCCAGCTCGAGGCCCTCGTCCAAGGCGTCGCCGTTGATAATCGCGACGGTAGGTTTTGAGAGCACGCCGAGCGATTCGACCAGGCGCGGATCAACCGCGGCGTCGAAACCGACGCAGAAGGCGGCGCCGGCGCCGGTGAGCGCGAGCATGCGGGCCGTGTCGTCGTCCTCGACGTGCTCGAGCAGCTCGAGCATGCGAACCGCCATCGCGGGCGTGAGAATCGCGCGCGTACCGGGGAATCGAAGCGTCGCGCTGACGCATCCGCTGGCGAATGAAATATCGATCGCGCCGGCGGCTGGCTGGCGGATCACGCGATGCGGTCGGGATTTTTTGGCGGCGCGCGGCGTCAGACGCCTCCGGCGGGCGCGCGCAGATCCTTGCGCAGGATTTTACCGAGCGGATTTTTCGGCAGCGCGTCGATGAACTCGATGCGCTCGGGACGCTTGAAACTCGCCAGCCGCGAACGGCAGAAATCCTCGAGCTCGGACTCAGTCACCGTCGCGCCCTTGCGCACGCAAACGAAAGCCTTGACGATTTGCCCCCATTCGACCGAGGGGATGCCGATAACGGCGCACTCGTCGACCGCGGGATGGCTCATGAGGACAGTTTCGATTTCGGCGGGCGCGATATTTTCGCCGCCGCGGATGATCATGTCGTCCTTGCGGCCGGCGAAGAAGACGTAACCGTCGTCGTCGAGCCATCCGAGATCGCCAGTCGCGCGCCATCCCTCGGGCAAGCGTGCATCGTCGTCGCGGCCGGCGTACCCCTTCATGATGCGCGGGGTGCGGATGATTATTTCGCCGACCTGGCCGTGCGGCAGAAATTTGCCGTCTTCGTCGCGGACGCGAATCTCGACGTCGGGCAGCGGCTTGCCGATCGAGTTGAGGCGCTTCAGCTTGAGCTCGACCTCCTCGGGCGTGCCTTCGATTCGATGATCTTCGGGCCCGAGCACGGTGAGCGACGAGGTGGTTTCGGTCTGCCCGTAGGCGTTCACGAAGCCGACTTTTTTCGGAAAGACCTCGATCGCGCGGCGAATGACCTGCACCGGCATCGCCGCGCCGCCGTAGGCAAGATTGGTGAGCGTCGAGAGATCGCTTTTCGCGAATGCGGGGTCGTCGATGATCTGTTTCATCATCGTGGGCACGACGAAGGCGTGCGTGACGTGCTCGCGAGCGACCAGGTCGAGCCACGCGCGCGCGTCGAACTGCGGCATCACAATCAGCTTGCGCCCGGTCCAGATGTTGGTCATGTACGCGGTGGTTCCGGCGATGTGATAAAACGGCACGCACACCAGCGCGACGCCGCGATCGGTGCCATCGGCCATCTCGACGTTGGCGGTGACGTAGGCGGCGAAATCGCGGAAGCGCAACTGCACGCCCTTGGGCAGCGAGGTGGTCCCGCTGGTGTACATCAGAATCGAGATGTCCTCGTCTTCGACCTCAGCTTCGGATTCGTCGGGCTCGGCCTTGGCGATTAGATCGGGAAGGCGCGGCAACGCGCGGGCACCGTCGCCGAGCGCGACGATTCTGCTCGCTTTAAGCCGCGGCTGAATCCTGGTGATCAATTCCAGGTAACGATCGCCGACGAGCAGCGTCTTCGCATCGGCGGTGTTGATCATGTATTCGAGCTCGGCATCCTTGGCGCGATAGTTGAGCGGCAGGAAGGTGAGCCCGGCCTTGGCCGCGGCGTAGTAACATTCGATGTAGAGGTCGGAGTTGGTGTCGAGCACCGCGACGACGTCGCCATGCGCGAGACCGAACTGTTGGAAGACCGCGCACAGGCGCGCGACCTGGTCGTTCAGATCCGCGTAGGTCAGGCGTCGCCCGCCAAATACCAGAATTTCCTGATCAGGCACGATCGACGCGGGGATCGTGACGAAGTTAACCGTGTTCACAGAGCGCTTCCTCGCTTCCAGAGCCGGCGTTCGAGTTGGAGTCCCTGTCGCAGCGGCAAATCGAGGCCGCCCCAGACCGCCAGCTTGAGTAGCGCCGCGCGCTCGCGGCTGACGCGTGCAAGCTCGCGGGCGATCGACAGCGCGCGGCGATCCAAATCGGCCAAGGGAACCACTTCGGCGACCATACCTACAAGTAACGCGTCCTGAGCGTCAATCCAACGGCCGGTGAGGCAGAGGTCGAGCGCGCGGGCGAGGCCAAGACGGCGCGCGGCAGTCTGAGTGCCGGCGACGCCGGGAATCATGCCGGCGCCGGTCTCCGGCAGTGACAGGCGCGTGTCGTCGGCGGCGATCGCGAGGTCGCACAGCAGCGCCATCTCGAGGCCGCCGCCTACTGTATAGCCATGAATCGCCGCGATAGTCGGGATCGGCAGCGCGCGGAGCATCCCCCACACGTCGCGGCGAAAGCGGACCCATCGCGCGACGATTGGCGACGGCGCCATCCCGAACTCGGCGAGATCGCCGCCGGTCGAGAAGGCCTGGCCGGCGCCGCGCAGGACCATCGCGCGAACCTCCCGGTCGTCGTGGATCGCGCCGAGGATCTGAAATAGATCATCGCGCATCGCCATGTTGTAAGCGTTGAATTGCGCGGGGCGATTCAGCGTGACCAATGCGATTGGGCCGCGCCTGGCGTAAAGCACCGCGCTCGAAGCGTTCGTTTTCGGCGTCATCAGCTGGAGCGCAGGTCAGCGCTGTCGCTGCTCGCGATAGCGGGACGGCCGCGCTCGTAAACCACGCGTCCGCCGACGATGGTCATGTCGACGTTGAGGTTCATCAGATCGGCGTGCGTGAGCGAGAAGGGATCGCGCGGCAGCACGATAAGATCGGCGAGTCGGTCGGGTTCGATGACGCCGGCGTCCAGCCGGGCGAGGCGCGCAGCCTGGGTCGTGAAAAGCGCGAACGCGTCCACTATCGAGAGCGCTTCGGCCGGCCCAAGCTCGACGCCGTCGAGCGTGCTGCGGGAGACTGCGGCCACGATCGCCGCGGCCGGCTTGGCGGGCGTCACCGGCGCGTCGGTCGCGCCGACCAGATGCACGTTGCCGTCCTTGAGACTGCGCGCGCGATACAGATGCGCGACCAGCCCGGGCTCGGCGGCGTACTTGGGACCGCGGAAGTAGATGAAGCCCGGATTGGTGACGACCCACACGCCGGCGGCCATGAGACGATCGATATAGGGTGGCGTGATGATGCCGCCGTGCTCGATGCGAAACCGTGGCATCTCGCGCGGTCCGGAGAATTGCGATTTCGCGGATTCGATCGCCGTGATCGCCTCATCCAGCTCCTCGATTTCGGTGACGTGGAAGGCACAATCGAGTCCGCGCTGGAGCGCATGGCGGACGGGCCGCGACAGCCCGGCGACATCGTACTCATAGCCGGGCATGAACTTGGCACCGGCCAGCGTCATGCCGGCGGCGCGGGTAATCTGATCGCATCGTTCGGCGGCGCCGAGATGCTGGCCGCCGATCATCACACTGACGCGTTGGCAGATCGCGCCCGATTGCACGAGCTTGGCGAACTGCTCGACTTCGACCGGGCCGTTGCGCGTGGTGGCGTCGGTGAACGCGGTGACTCCGGCGGCCGCCATTTCGCGGCTCATGATGCGCGCGCGCGATTCGGATTCGGCGGCGGTCACGGGCGGGAGATGATCCGACAGCCACGTTTCCATGCCGACCACGAGGCCGGTGAGTTTGCCGGCGGCGTCGCGAATCATGTTGGCGCCGTGGGGCGGAACGAAGTCAGGAGCTTCGAGGCCGAGCAGTGCGATCGCGCGCGAGTTGAGCCAGGTCGCGTGGAGAGTCTGATGACGCAGGCGGATCGGATTCTTGGGCAGCGACTCGTCGAGCTCGGCGCGGGTGGGTCCGCGCTGATCGAGCAGCAGCGACTCGTCGCATCCGAACGCGCGCATCCAGTTGCCGGGCGGAGTCTTGCCGGCGGCCAGCCGCAGGCCGGCCAGCAGGTCGGCGACGGTTCGGAATCGCTGCACGGAGATTCCGGTGGCTGCGGCGGCAGCCTCGCGAAAATGGAGATGCGAATCGATGAAGCCGGGCGCGACGGTGCGGCCCGCGAGTTTGATCAGATGAGTTCGCGGACCGACCAGCGGTTTCAATTCCGCGAACGGGCCGTGCGCGACGATCAGACCGCCCGAGATGGCAACCGAGTCGCTGCCGGGATGACCGAGGACGAGACCCTGGTGCAGAACCAGGTCGGCTTTCCCGGATGCAACTACCACCAGGCTTATGCCCTCGCCCCTAGTCGGAACTGGGAAGCGGTTTGGCTTCCTTGATCTTCATCTCGAGGTCGCAGCATTCGAGGCCACCGGTGCCGGCCTTGTTGCAGAGCACTTCGGTGCCGCACTTTTCGCACATGTAACGCTTGCCGAGCACGTTAGCCATCTTTATGAACTCCTGAAAATAAAACTAAAGTATCACTTCAACTCTGCGCCGAACGGCAATTCGGCCACAATCGCGGAGCCGCCCTCGCCCACTTTCAGCTCGGTACCGGGCATCCATGCGCTGTGATGCAAGATCGCCAGCCCGATCGCGCCGAAGCGCGGCGAGCGGACGGCGCTCGACACGCGGCCGACTTCCTTGCCATCCAGGCTGAGGACCGCGCCGGCGTTCGGCACGTCCGCAGTATTGAACTTAAGTCCGAACATCCGTTTTTTCAAACCGCCGCGCGCGGTCGCCCGCTCGATTGTTTCCTGCCCGAGGTAGCATCCCTTGTTGAACGAGATGGCGCGATTGAGGCGCGCCTCAAGCGCGATGGTTTTGTCCGAGGTATCGACGCCGACGAGCGCGACGCCATTTTCGATGCGGATGGTTTCGAGCATCGAGAAATCGACGCGGCGCGCCCCCGGCACCTTCGCAAGAATCGTAGCGATAGTCGAGTCGATCAAATTGCGCGGGGCGATGACCGATACGGCGGGTCCGCCGTAGCGTGGCAGGTTGCCGACGAGCGCGCCGCCGGCTTCGATGAAGCTCCATGGAGCGCGCGGCGATTCGACGGTCGCGTCGAGGGCGGCGGGGCCTTCGAGGTCGATGAGTGCGAGGTCTGCGGCGTCTTCGAATTCCACATCGTCGGCGACCAGCAATTTTTCCAGATGCGCGTGCGTGAGGGTCCATGCGGCGGCGTCGATGTCGAGCAGCAGCACCTCGGCTGTCACCCAGATGAACGCGTCGGCAATCACGTGCGCGTGCTCGGTGAGAAATAGCGCGGGCAGGATCGAACCGGGCCGCGCGCCCTTTACGTCAGCGGTGCACATCCCGTGGAGGAACGACGCGCGATCGTCGCCGGTCACGCGAACGAGGATTCGGCGGTCGAGGGTGAGGACGCCGGCAGCTGGGCGTTCGGATGATTCGAGGTGTGGCACAGTGGGATCAAGATACTACAAAGTGGCTTGGGTTGCGTACTGTGAGAGACCGAATTTGCTGAATCCGGATGTGCAGCGCAAGAGAGAATCGCGCCGCACAATTGTCCTCCACCCATTCCCTCCTCCAAAGTTGGAGGAGGGAATGGGAGAAGGAAGGGGACGGAATAAGGGTGTTTTTTCGGGTAGGTTTAACAGCGCGAATTTGAATATAATTCCGGGTACCGGAGGGCAGAAACCTATGGGCGCATTTATCCTCGGTCTGATTGTCGGTGCCGGCGGTGCTCTCGCGCTCTTCATCTACGACGAGGGAGAGATGTTCTTGAAACTCTCTCGTATGATAAAGCAAACGGCTGAACGCTACCGGCAAGAGCCGTAGCTCTGCGAGGTCGAGAGGGGTGATCGACTTAGCCGCGCATGGAAGGAGCGCGCTCGCATCGCGGGTCGGATC
>Ga0070761_10002247_pt1 | contig 11883 bp, 9 predicted proteins | sample HubBroMetageREF1_FD_66724 | JGI IMG/M metagenome (GOLD analysis project Ga0070761, IMG submission 66724) | Reference soil microbial communities from the Hubbard Brook experimental Forest, New Hampshire, USA - Hubbard Brook CCASE Soil... | ecosystem: Environmental > Terrestrial > Soil > Temperate...
CGAGCACGATCACGAACAGCCCGATACCGAAGGTCAGCAGGAATTGTTTGTTCAGGATCGTGGGACGATCGCCTGGCTCATACGCCATATAGGAAGATAATAGCAGCAGAGCCACGAGGTTGCACGACATGCAGTGGATCGCGCGCACCGGAAAAACGCTGAAGCTGACCGCCGGCGACATCACCCGCGTGGCGGCGGACGCCATCGTGAACGCCGCGAATTCCGCGCTGGCGGGTGGAGGCGGTGTGGACGGCGCCATTCATCGCGCGGGGGGGCCATCCATCATGGCGGAGCTGGACGAGATCCGGGCGCGCATCGGGCGGTGTCCCACGGGTAGCGCGGTGGCCACCGGCGCGGGCGCTTTGCCGGCCCGGTTTGTGTTTCACGCCGTGGGCCCGGTCTACCGCGATGGGCGGCATGGAGAGCCGGACCTATTAGCCGCCTGCTACCGCAAGTGCTTCGAGTTGGCGGACGAACGCGGTGCACGCTCGGTCAGCTTTCCGGCGATCAGCACGGGCGTGTACGGATATCCCTTGCGCGACGCGGCCACCATCGCAGTGGGCGAAGTCGCGCGGCAACTGGAACGGGCGGATGGCGCCGTACAGGAAGCCGTTTTCGTGCTGTTCGACCGCAAGGCGTACGACTTGTTCGCGCAGGCGGTGGCGGAGCTGCCGCGGCAACACTAACCGTGGAGCCTGCACCTGGTGGCAAAGACATCGACCAGCGCCGCCACGGGCAGCCGCTGGAGGGGCCTGCTGTTCTTCGGGCTGACCCAGCTCGCCGGACCGGCGCTGGGCTGCCGCTGGACGGGGCGCCGGTGGCTTCGGATTGCGGTTACTTCACCCCGGCGCACTTCATACGCGCTTTCCACGCGTTTTTCGGGGATCAATCCGTCCACGCAGTCGCGGCAACGAACGGAGTATCTCAATCACGCTCCGCTGATCGAATAGATAGCTCGTTAGTTAGCCCGGCCGAGCCAACACAATGCCCCGCGGACCAGTGTCGATTACGGGCTCTGCGGTTGGCACTCGTGAAACAGCCTTACGATCTCTATCCTGGTTTCTGCGCCCTCGCGCTCCAACAGTCGCCCTAGGTACTCGTCGACGCTCGCCGGATCTCCAGCGGGCGGATCGTTTCGCAGTACGACTAGTGCCCAAACTAGCTTGCGGAGCTGTCGTTCATCGACGGGGCCCAGCGTCTTCGCCCTCGTTCGCAAACTTCGAATATCGTCCAGAAGCGTCCGCAGATCTTTCCAGAGTAAGTCGATGAGGTCTCGCATTTCCTCTTCAGCGGTGGGAAGGCGTTCCGGGGCCACCCTCTCCAGTACGATTCGGGCGGCCAGGCTGTGAGGGCGGTGGCACATTGCGCTGCGTCGTAGCTCATCCCAGCGTTGCTCAGCCGCCGCTCGTGCTGCGCACTCGTAAGCTTTAGATCGTTGGCCCCGTACCAGTTGGTCGATGTTCAAGCCGAAACGGTCGATGGCGTCCTCCACTCGCGACCGCTCTTCCGCGCCGAGAGCGGGATTGGGGATCAGCTTGCCAGTTTCATCCCCCTGACCCAGCGTTAGCCACGCCTCGACGGGGTCCTCCGACGGATCCAGCAGGACCCGCTTTTCCTCACGAATTGCGCCCCGCGTTTGATAGGTACACCGAGTTGTGAATGGGAGAATTGGAAAACTGGTTTTCTTCCGGTTACGATTGCAGGCTGTGCATGCAAGGAGGTAGTTGGAGCACTCATACGCCAGCCACCAATACCCGCCGTGGGCGGGATCTTCGTCGATACCACCCTTCGGGCGAAAGTGGTCGACGTCCAACCCAACCTCCAAACCGCAATAGGCGCAGATACTACCTTGCATCGCGTGTAGCAGCCCTTTGACGTCGGGCTCGGTCCAGTGTGGCGGGAACGGAACTCGAACAACCGCGGTCCGTTCGTAATGGCTGCGATCTCCCAGCCGCCGACGGCCACCGGGGCCGGTATCAAGCATTGTGGGAACCGTGTATTGCGGTCTTCGCAGGTGCCGCATGTCAGCGCTTTAGAGTCTTCAGAATCTCCTTGAATTCCGCCACCTGTGTCCTGGCGGCCTCTTCGTCCGTGGTGGGTGAGACCCGCATCATGGTCGCCATCTCTTTAGGGTCTCTACCGCGGCCTTCGTCGGACTTGCGAAGCTCCTCCTCGATTTCAGCGCCCACTGGCCGCGTCCCCATCAACCACTCGTAAATCTCGTCGGCTGTGAAGCTAAGGATCTGTCTGTCAAGTTCGCGTTTGTTTCCGTAGCTGTCCCGATCGAGCGCGATGATTTCGTTTGCGTCGAAGTTAGCCAGAACCAATGGGGAATGCGTAGTTACAATCCACTGCACTTTCGGAAATGTCTTCCGCAGCCGGGGGATCAGCGCCCGCTGTAGGCTCGGATGCAAATGAAGGTCGACTTCATCGATAAGCACGATCGCATGTATGTCTGCTGGGTTCGCGCTTGCTGCGCGGTCGGGCGCTTTCTCGCACCAGAAGGCGCACAGATCCGCAAGCCAAGCAACAAGAGATCGGTAGCCATCGGGCAGATCGATCGCTTCGACCATATCCCGATTCGCGACGACAAAGCGATGCCCGCGGGTTGCGAACGCCAGATCGGCATCGAACAGTTGCAGAATGACGTTTTGGAAGAGATTGGCAAAGGCCCCTGTCGCTTGTGGCAACAGGACCGCCTCGGCACCCGCCAGTTGGCTTAAGGGCTCAAACAGGGTAATCTGCCGTCGCACATCGGGGCTAAGGTTCTCGCTAACAAAGTCGGTGCGCGAAGAGAGGTTGCGCGTGGCGCCGTAGCCGGCGATCGCTAATCGCCGAACTCGGTCCCAGACCTGGTCAGATGTCGCGCCACCCTCGTCAATATCCAGGCGCAATTGAACTGGCGGGTCGTGACCGGGTGCGCTCAGTACAACCTCCACCTCCGCCCGCATGCGATTGACAAGATCCACTAGCCGGCGCATTCGGTTCAGCCGCGCACCACCGAGTTCGAGCGCCATAGGGTAGCCCAGGAGAGCAACGCCGAGCGCCTGCAGAATACTTGATTTCCCGGCTCCGTTGATCCCAGCAATGCAGGTCCATCGCCCCTCCAGGCTCGACGGCCTGTCAAAGCGCAACTCAAGCTGTTCGAAACACCTGAAGTCCTTTAGCCGAAGCGAGTCCACATAGAGCGGTTCAGCCGACTTGATCACAGGCTGACGGTCCGTTCTGGGACTGGCAGGTTCGGGCAGGTTTCGCACGTGGGAGTCTCGGATGGATCCCGCAAGGAAGGAAATCGCTCGCAACGCGTCTTTCTTACCGAGGTCGAATCGGTACGGGCGAAGGTCGAAGTAATTATGGCGCCTCAGGCCCTGCACCCAAGTCGGATATTTTTGAGCGGCTGAGTCCTCGGACTCGCCGGTCGCCACCAAGCGAACCGGAAAGATCAGTGTATGGCCCGCGCGCTGCTCCCTTTCGACGAACACCTCGAATTCCTTCCGACATGACTCGCTCTTGAAATAGCTCGGTGAAAGTACAGGGACCAAGAACGAGGCGACCTGGAGCCACTTCTCGGCTCCCTCCGACCATTTCGCATCCGGTCGCGAGCGACCCATGTCCCAGATCACCCTGATTGGTTCGCCAAGCTGAACCTGGAGCTCTTGGCCAAGGCGGTCGGCTAGCCGATTTACGAAGAGATCCTTATTGTCGGGATAAGCATAACTAACGTACACAGCCGGCCGGGTTCCTACCGATGCGCCCGCCAGTGCATCGGCAATGGCACTTCTCATAGTGGCATAACCGTCCGCTGGGTTTTGCTCTTCCGGGCCGAAGAACTCCCGGGTCCAGCGGAAGCCCCTTGGCCCCGAAATCGTAATATGCCACGACGGGGAACTCTGGTTTTCATGAATTTGCACCAGCCAGTCGCCCTCAGGCGCACCAATAGCTTCGACCACGGCTTCCTGTACCGCAGCGCCTCTCGCGGGATCAGCCAGATTGTTCAAAACCCGGACCGCCATGACCCTATAGTAGCGCGCCCGCCCCACTTCAATTTTTTACAATACGCGCCGCCCTGCATTCGCCGACAATGGAAGCATGCCAAACACAGTCAAAGCAATCCCAGAGGGTTTCGAAGGCGCAACCCCCTACCTAAGCATCAAAGGTGCGGCCGACGCCATCGAGTTCTACAAGAAAGCATTCGGCGCGACGGAGACGATGCGGATGGCCAACCCCGACGGCAGAATCGGCCACGCCGAACTCCACATCGGCAAAGCCAAAATCATGCTGGCGGACGAGCATCCGGAAATCGGCTTCCTGAGTCCGCGGACGCTGGGTGGATCGCCGGTCACCATCCATATTTACGTGGAAGACGTGGACGCGTTGGCTGCGCAGGCTGAAGCGGCCGGCGCCAAAATCCTGCGGCCAGTAGCGGATCAGTTCTACGGCGACCGGACCGGCGGATTCGAAGACCCGTTCGGACACGTCTGGCACTTCGCCACGCATAAGGAAGATGTGTCCAACGAAGAGATGCAGAAGCGCGCGGCGGCGCAAACCGCGGGAGGCTAGTCCTGAGCAAGCCGGCCGGCGCGGGCTTTCGATTTCTCGGCGTTTCCGGCCTTGCGCGCGGGACGCTGTTCGATCGGCTGCAGGTGGACGGGGGCGCAGGCGCTAAGGCGCAACCCGGCTGTACTTCTCAATGCTTGTCTCCTTGCCGGAAGGATGATGAGGAAATTGCACCTTATAGTCGGAGTTCTTTTCACAAACAAGGGTCGCGCCTGCAACCTTCCACGTCACGGTCTCAACCTTATCCGCCTGTTGTTCCGTGTCCACGTGGCGTCCATCTTGTTGTTCGAACATCTGGTATGTTACGGTGCCCGTTACGGTGATTGTAAGTTCCCGCTTGCCGATTGTTACCAGATCCCCGTGCTGTGTAATCGAGAGGCGCTCCGCCTTCTCTTTACTGTTCACCTTCTTTGCCACGCCATCGATTTCGGTCGAGAACAATTCCCACTGGCCGGAAAAATCGGCGAGCGGCCGGCCGGGGAATGAAGTAGGGCTTGTCGCGCTTGAGACCGGCCCACCGCCTGGGGCGACCGGTATGGGTTGCCGCCCGCTGCGCTCCGTCCCAAGATAGACCGCGAGGGCGATGGCGGCCACAACACCCACGGCGACGGCGGTGATCGCTCCACGGGATTTCCACCACGGCGACGCGGTCGGAGTGGGCCTGACCGTCTCGCGCACATCCCGCACCGGAACTGGAGCGGGCTGTACCGCCGCTCCTCCACCAATTCCCTTGCCGGCCGCTTCCGCCGCTTTTTGGGGATCGTCAACATAGCGCCCCAACGCCTTGATGAGCAACTGAAGATCGGAGGCCCAGCGGGCATGTGTCAACTCACAGCCATTGCGGTACGCCAGGTCCTTTAGGTCGTCGGGCAACTGGTCGGCGCGCGGCATAGTTGCGCCATGCACGAGTACGGGAATAACGGGGATGTCCCGCTTCAGCGCAGAGGCAGTTTCGAGACGAACAAAATCGGCTGGGTCGTCGAGGCGTCTTCCTCCCGCCTCATTCTTGGCATCGATCCAGGTCTTGCCAATGATGGCCAGGAGCACACCGCAGGTGGCCACGCTCTCGTCAATCGCTTTGCGGAAATCGCGGCCCACCTCGATGGCGGCTACATCCATGAACACCGAGGCGTCGCCAAAGCGGCTGACCAGATCGTCGAACAAACGTCCCGCTTCGCCCTCCGAGTCGTCCCGACGATAACTTACGAAGATGGCACGCACGGCTAATCTCTTGTCCCCGATCTCCCCACCTCGCCCCGGCGCGGGTTTGGCGCTTCAGACTATTAATTATGTGCCTCGTCCGGCGCGAATGCAAGAGCTGCCGGCAATCCGCGGCAATCCGCCCATGTAACTAGCCGGGGAGGCCAAGCGTCCACTGCATTTCATGCGGTTCTACTTAGTATTGTGCATTGCGGTATTGTGCATCGCGATCTTCGCCACGCAAGCTGGAGCGGAAGATCCCGTGCTCAAGATTCCGCCCGTCAAAACTTCGTTTGACGTCAAAGGCCAGGCGGTGAAAATCACTGCGTGGGGGGCCGTATCCGGCGCGCCGCAAGGCCAATTCAAGCTGGCATTGACGGCGGACTTCAGCGATTTTCAGGACAACATCGGCGCGCTGCTCGCCTCCCAGCTTAACCGGTCGGATCGCTGCGGCGAGCGGCTCTCGGTGGAGGGCGCCACCCTGGCGCCAACCTCTCCAGCGGCGGTCTTGACCGCCCACATACACTACGAGCGTTGGGCCTGCGCCAAGGCGCTCGGCCGGGAAATAGTCAAGAGGCTGGTGGGCGGTAATGCGGTCGTGGCGGTGAAGTTGACACCGTCCGCCGGAGCGGACGGAATCTCGATGGCCTCCGAGGTTCAGAAAATCGAGGCCGATGGGTCGCTCGGGGAGTTGTTGCGGTCCGGTTCTTTAGGCGCGACCGTGAAGGAAAAGATCGCAAGCAGCATTGAGTCGTCGATTCGCAAGGGACTGGATCTCAAGTCCGCGCTGCCACCGGCGGTGGCGGCCGCTGCCACGCTCCGGAGTGCGCAGTTTGTGAACGGCGCCGAAGGCAAGCTGTGGTTTTCCTTGGATGGAGAGGTCCATCTATCGGCCGCCCAATTTCAATCGCTCAATCCAGGAAAATAGCCTTTCATATCTGCCCCATCCCCCCCGCGTGTCCCCTTTTTCGTGAATTTTCCGCTTTTACTTGCATAGGGGCAAGCTTTCCCTTACGATAGCTGAATTATTTCACGATGTGAGGCGATGCGATGCGACGTCAGAAATACGTTCCGGTAATTGCAATGGGGATCCTCTGCGGCCATGCCGCGGCCCAGGATATCCTGACACAAACGCTCACCAGTGAATTTGCGGCCGAGTGGAGCGCCCAGTTTACATCTTGCGTAAAGGCCGTGAGGCTGCACGGTCAGGGCAGCGACGACCTGGCGCTTCAGGCGTTAGGCGAGCGCGTGACCCCCGCCGTGCGGACGCACCAAAAAATTGCCAAGGGCCTGCCTGAGTTCTGGGACATCGTGGTGGGCGCCGGGACATTACCGTCGCCGCCAGTCGACTGCGCCGGCGGTCTGTCGGCAATCCTGGATCATCACTTTGCGGTCGATTCCGGAGCCCTGGCGGCCGCCGATGACGATTATAGTAAGAGCCCCTTCCTGGCGCTCTCGGATCTCTTGAAGATTCCATCGGGCGGTCTCCAAGCGGTTGCCGCCGGCGCCTTTCCCGCGGCTCCCGCGGGCTTTCCCTTGGCCGACCGGAATTCGGTGGCCGGAGTCTATCGATCCTGCTTCACTAACTTTCAGGATGCAATGTTCGCTATGGTGAAAAGCAAACTCGGCCGCTGAACTTATCGAGGAGTATCCATGCGCTATCTTGAGCCACGAAAGATTTGCGGCCTCGCTTCCCGTGTCTGTCTTCCGGCGTTTCTATGGGCTTGCCTGCCGCTTTCTCCTGCCGCCGCACAGGCTCCGCCCCCCGTCCCCCCCGTCAAAGTAGAAGAGATTTTCCCCTTACCGTCCTTCTGCGTTGCCGAGGGACTGCAGGAGGCCGGTCCGCTGACTCCTCGGTATCCCGGTGGCACACCCAACCAACCTTGCGGACCCACATCCATCTGGGTTCCTCCGGGCAATGCCGACGACGTCGCCACCAAACTCCAGCCGCAACTCGCGGCAGCCACCGCAGGCAGCGCCGCTGTGACGGCAGGCAGCGCCGTGACGGCATCCGCATCGGCGACCGGCACGGCATCTGCCACCGCTACCGGAACCGGAATCGCCCCGCCTAACCAGTTCGCGCTCGCCGCCACGGACGACAAACGATCCGTCATCGTATTTTGCAGGGCGATCGTTTGCCCCTTGAACAAGTTGGTAGATCTCGAAGAGGCTATCATCGGCCTGGCGAAGCCGAAATACTCCTATTTCAAAAATTATCCGATCGATTCGGCGAAAACAGGCAACGCTTTGGTCAAGGCCGTACCGGTCATCAATGCCAAGCTCGGCGCCGAAGTAATCAGCCCGGCGCAACTTCGCGTGGAAAGCGACAAGCCGCTGTCCGATGCCGAACTGGCGGTGTTTGAGGCCCGCTTAAGTAACGACCAGGCGGCAATCGTCGCCGCGGCCAAGCCGCCCAGCCCGGATGACGTCAAGAAACAAATCGCTAAAGACTTGCAGGGTCCCAATCCGGACATTGAAGTCACATCCGTGGATCTGCCGTTTTTCTGCCAATCCGGCAACCTGACCGATCCTCCCACATCGCCGGGAGAAGACGCCTGCCCGGAGGTAACCCAAGGGGACACCTGTCCTGACGGAACCCGAAAAGATGGGTGTCCGGGCCAAACCCGGAAGGTGCAGGCTAATAACGTCGATACCGTGATGCAAGCCCTCAACGCGGCGCTGGGCAAGACCTCCAAACTGACGCCGTCCAAAGACGGCAATCGCATTCTCATTGCCTGCGATACAAAGTGCACGGGCGACGCGCTGCTAATCGCGCAGGCCACCATCGGCGCAACCGCCAGGCTGAATCCCGCGTTCGTGCAGGATATCGAAGTCCCCAAAGGCACCGCGCGACTCGCCGCGTCGCTGCTAAATGCCGCGCCCATTTCGGCCACGGCGATTACAGACACCATCGTGCGCCTGGCCAGCGATGCGCCGGTTCCGCAGACCGATCTCGACGCACGCCGCGAATATGTGCGCGAGAAAGGCTTCGGCGAGCCTGAGCTTCCTTCGGTGCAACGCATGTTCTACCGCTCGGCCGCCGACGTGGTGGGAGATCTGTTATCCACGCCTCCGCCTGGAACGCCCGCCGCGCTGGGCGCCAACGCCGCCACGCCGCCGATTACTTCAGCCGCGGAGAGCGCCGCGGCGTCGGCGCCGGCTACGACGTCCACCACGGCTGCGCCAGTCACAACGTCCACCACGGCTGCGCCGGGAACGACCATCTCAATCACCAACAATCCTACAGCGGCCGCGGCTCCCGCCGCTCCCGCCGCGCCAGTTCCGGGACCCGCACCCACCGGCGCCGTGGGCCAAGGCATGACCGCGGTTGGGGATACCGTGGTCTTCACCGATACGGCCTCGGGGCCAGCCGTACGGCAGCGTGTCCGTCTGCTCACCATGCTCGACCTACCCCGTCCCGAAGTGCTGATGAACATGTGGAGCTTGCAGGCCAGTTCGCCCGACGGCAAAGAAATAGCCAAAGGCCTCCAGAAGGTTCGCGATTTGGTAAGCGCCAATAACGATGCGCTGCAGCACGCCATCGACTACGGCTGGGCGTATCTCAGCCGGCAAATCAAGAATCCGCAGGCGTTCTTCGATCCCGGTTTCTACCACTACGTCACGCAACGCTTTGTGGCCGATACTCCCGCCTGCGAGGCCCAAGATCCCAAGGCCCTGAATTGCCTGACCAATGAGCAGCGCAGGATGTGGGGCCTATGTCCGGCCGGCCAATATTGCCTCGGTTACAGCGACGCCTTCAAACCGCTCCGCCCGACCTTAACCAACATTATCCTGGCCATGATGGCCTCCCGAAACACCGCCAGGACCGTCCTCACAACTATCGGCTGCATGGAAGGCAAGTTTGAAGTATATGGCCGCGATTGTTTCCCCGATCGCGCCGACCTATGGCCGCATATCCCTCACAACACAGCGTCGGCAACGGCGGAAGACGAAGCGCGGCAAACCAAGGCTTGCCTGAAAGATCGTCGGCAGCGGTTCCTGTGGAAAGAAGGCGCCGGCGCAGGCCAGGCGGGGATCGATCAGAACAACTTGCAGGAGAGCAAGGCGAGCAGCGCCATTAGTTGCGAGCTTCTGGATCGCGCCGCAGTGTCCGCACAACGGGCCTGCGGGCAGCCGGCCACCCTGCCCCTCAGTTGCTTCACCCTGCAGGCTGCCTCCAGCTTCCTGCCGGAGACTTCCTACTCGACGTTCTCGCTGATCCGGCTCAACGAACTGGCGGAGGAGCGTATTGCGGATTTCGAGGACTCGCTGCCTCCCCAGGAACAGGTTTACAGCGCCTCGAATCTCGGGGTGCTGCGTAGCGCGGTGGCCGATTTCCTGTTCAACTACAAGATGGCGACACAGTTTCCAGGGGAGTTCGGACCGTACGCGCTGCCCCATAGCGCGCAGGAACTCAACGCCCGATTCAATCCGCTGGTGGTGGCGTTCAACCAGGATGTTGGGGCGCTGAGCAGGGCTTTAATGGACGAAGTCGAAGACGACTTGGCCAAGCAGAACCAGAGCAGCATCTTCCAGTTGTGGCGCCACAACAAATCGTTCATCGCCAACGGCATGCTCACCGTGCGCGGGATCAGCGGCGTGGAAAGCCTGGTGGACACCGATACGCAGAACTCGTTCGATTCGACGCAGGCGCAGACTCTCAACGCCATTCTCAGCTCGATCACGGGAACGCCAGCCGCCGCCACGCCGGCAGCCAGCGGGGTCCAAAATACCATCAACGTGAATCCCGATGGCTCCAGCACCAGCAGTAACCCGAGCCCGTACACCGGCTGTGCCGGCGGCGACGCCGCTGCCGGCAGCCCCCTGTGCGCTGTAGCGGGTCTTTTCAAAGGGGCCACTACGGCGACCGCGATCGCTACGGCACTGGCGGCCATCACGCCAACCGAGACGCATTCGATTATCGGCCGGCAACTGACGCTGGATGTCATCCCCCACACATTGCCCGGCGCCTCCTCCGCGGAACTCGACGTCCGTCTTTGGGCGCAAGAGGATTCCGCGCCCACGATATACTCTGCGTCAGGTTCCCAGAACGATTATCAGTCGCGCATCGCCCGGCACAACGTGGCCACTCGCGTACGCGTGGAGTCGGTGAAACTGTTCGATGTGTCTTCGTTCACCGCTATGGTGCAAAGGCCTCGCGCAAAGCTCCCCATCGTACCGCCGCTGATCGAGATACCATTGGTCGGCAGTCTGTTGAGTATCCCCCTGCCGGCCTCCAAGGTCTACCATGCGAGCAGCGCCATCGTTAGCGCCATCATCGTGCCGACGGCGGCCGATCTCGCATACGGTCTCGTTTTCAGGAGCGATCGCGCGGTCTTTCTAGAGGACAAGCGGTTTTCACGGATCCCCTATTCATTGCGCACTTTAACGTCTAAGTACCAGCTTCCGGAAACCGCGCCTGTCTTCGCATATCACGACGCCATGCTGCAGTGCCTGGCTGCCGGCGCGGGCTGTGGCCAGCTAAAATTCGCGGACCTGCCTCCGGAACGCTGATCTGTCAGGATGGCCTGCGGCCCACCAATAGTGATTGAAAGGCGGTCCCAGGCACCGGGGGGCGGGCTTAAGCCCGCGCGGGGATTTATCCCCGCTAAAGCCGGCCACGCCAAAGCTGGTCCCGCGAATCGTCATGCGGTAGTACGATGTACCTCAGCGGATGAAGAACATCATCGTGGGCACGGCCGGCCACATCGATCACGGCAAAACCGCGCTCGTGAAGGCCCTCACCGGCATCGACGCGGACCGCCTGGAAGAGGAGAAGCGCCGCGGCATCACCATCGATATCGGTTTCGCGCACCTGCAATTGACGCCCGAATTGCGGCTGGGCTTCGTGGACGTGCCCGGCCACGAGCGCTTCATCAAGAACATGCTGGCCGGCGTGAGCGGCATCGATCTCGTGCTGTTCGTCATCGCGGCAGATGAGTCCATCAAGCCGCAGACGCGCGAGCACTTCGACATTTGTTGCCTGTTGGGCATTCCGCAGGGCGTGGTGGCGCTCACCAAGGCCGATCTGGTCGATCCGGACATCCTGGAGCTGGTGAAGCTGGAGGTGGAGGAGTTCGTGGCGGGGTCGTTTCTGGAGGGCGCGCCAGTGGTGGCCGTCAGTTC
>Ga0070761_10002248_pt1 | contig 11882 bp, 9 predicted proteins | sample HubBroMetageREF1_FD_66724 | JGI IMG/M metagenome (GOLD analysis project Ga0070761, IMG submission 66724) | Reference soil microbial communities from the Hubbard Brook experimental Forest, New Hampshire, USA - Hubbard Brook CCASE Soil... | ecosystem: Environmental > Terrestrial > Soil > Temperate...
AGGGCCATCGTTCCCCGCTTTGTACAACCGGACTCCACCGCGTGTCGACCTCTTGGAGGCCCCCACCGACTTGGCGCTTGCCAGCGGCGCGAGGCCGGCGAATGCTCGGGGGGCCAACAACCCCGGAACCCCATGAGCCAGCTTCCCAAAGAAATTCTCGCCAAAGCCGCCACCATGGCCCGAGGGCTCGCTCTCGACGCCGTTCACGCCAGTCAGAGCGGGCACCTCGGGCTCCCCCTCGGCTGCGCCGAGGTCGGAGCGGTCCTCTTCGGCCACGCGCTCCGGCATTGCCCCGAGCACCCCGAGTGGCTCAATCGTGACCGGTTCGTTCTCTCGGCGGGTCACGGGTCGATGTTTCTCTACGCGTGGCTGCACCTCAGCGGATACGCCGAAATGCCGATGGCCGAGATCAAGCGGTTTCGGCAGATGGGCTCGAAGACGCCCGGGCACCCCGAGCTCACGCACGATCCGAGCGGCATCGAGGTGACGACGGGCCCGCTCGGCCAGGGGGTCGCCAACGCGGTGGGCATGGCGATGTCGGCGAAGATGGCCGAAGCGCGCTTCAATACGCAGACGCATCCGATCTTCGATCATCACATCGTGTGCCTAGCGGGCGACGGGTGCATGCAAGAGGGCGTCGCCATGGAGGCGGTCGCCTTCGCCGGTCACCAGCACCTCGACAATCTAATCCTCATTTACGACTCGAACGCGGTCACGCTCGATGCGATGGCGAAAGAGACGCAGAGCGAAGACGCCGCCAAAAGGTTCGAAGCCATCGAGTTCGACGTGCAGACCGTCGACGGTCACGACATGGAGGCCTTTCTCGCGGCGTACGAGAGGGCCCGCCTTGCGACCGGGCAGGCGCATCTCATCATCATCAAGACGATCATCGGCAAGAGCATTCCGGAGGTCGAGGGCACACAGAAGGCGCACGGGGAAGCCGGCGCCAAGTTCGCGGCGGCCGCGCGCAAAGGGCTGGGTCTGCCCGACGCGCCCTACTACGTGGCCCCCGAGGTCAGCGCCTTCTTCGCCGAGCGCAGCAAGAGCCTCGGCGCGGCCTACGGCGACTGGATGAAAATGTTCGAGGCGTGGCGAGCCGCCAACCCCGCTCTCGCGAAGGAGCTATCGACGGCGCCCGGATACGCGCACACGGTGCCGCAAGGCTCCGCTCCGAAGAGCCTCGCGTTCAGTGAGCTCGTGGCGGCCGTGCCGGAGTTTCCGGCGGACACCAAGATCGCGACCCGCAAGGCCGGTCAAGACGTTCTTCAACCGCTCGCGGCCAAAATGCCGCTGCTCGTCGGAGGCAGCGCCGACCTGTATGGCTCGACGCTCAACTACATCGGAGACCTGAAGGCCGGCAGCGACGACTTCAACTTCGGGCACCGCGCGGGGCGTAACATCCGGTTCGGCATTCGCGAGCACGGGATGTGCTCGATTCTCAACGGCGTGGCGGCGCACGGCATCTTTCGCCCGAGCGGGGCGACGTTTTTGGTCTTTGCCGACTACTGCCGCGCGGCCATACGCCTCGCGGCCTTGAGCCATCTGCCGGTAATCTACGTCTTCACGCACGACAGCGTCGGCGTCGGCGAAGACGGCCCGACCCACGAGCCCGTCGAGACGATTCCGGGGCTCCGCGTTATCCCCAATCTCGACGTCATTCGCCCGGCCGATCCGGAGGAGACCGCGGGCGCTTTCGCGGCAGCGCTCGCGCGCACCGACGGTCCGACGCTCCTCGCCCTCACGCGGCAGGCCGTTCCGCTTCTGCAGAGCATCCCGGTGAAGGTGCGTCGCGAGGGTGCCCTTCGGGGTGGCTACGTCGCGCGCAAAGAGTCGGCGCCGCTCGAGCTTATCTTGCTGTCGGCCGGAAGCGAGCTGCAGCACGCGCTCAGCGCGGCCGAGACGCTCGGCGCCGGAGTGCGCGTAGTCAGCATGCCGTGCTTCGCCCGCTTCGAGAGGCAGTCGCGCGAATACCGCGAAGAAGTCTTGCCGCGAGCGTGCCGCCGCCGGGTCGCTATCGAAGCGAGCGTCTCGTCGACGTGGGCCCCCTACGTCGGGCTCGATGGGATCGCCATCGGAATCGATCGGTTCGGCCTCTCGGCCCCCGGGGGGGAGGTCATGAAAGCGCTGGGTATCACGGCCGACCACGTGGTGACCGCCGCCAAAGGGCTCATGATCGCATGAGCGAGCCGTCGCGCGCCGGTCGCCGCTGGATGATGGGGCTTCTCTGGTTCGGCTCGGTCGCGACCGTCGCCTACTGGGTGGTGTGGTTCGGAATCAATCGAAGCTGGCTCGCCACGGTCGACACCCCGTCGTACTACGCATTCGAAAACGCGTTTCCTGGCTCCGATGCGTGGATGGCCGCGACCGCCGCGCTTGGCGCGATCGCCTTGCAGAGGCGCCGCGCATCGGCGCTTCTCTGGATGCTTCTGGCCGGGAGCGCAAGCGTCTATCTTGCAGGGATGGATGTGCTGTTCGACTTGGAAAACGGCATCTATCGCCAGGGCGACGCGGGAGGCGTTGCGGTCGAGGTGTTCATCAACGTGGGCTGCTTGGCGGGAGGCATCGCCATCATTGCCTTCGCCTGGAGGCACCGGCGCCATTTCCTCTCGCTCGAATCGGCCTAAAGTCGTCGATCATGATTCTGGCGCACCCCGGCTGGCTCTCCGCAGTGACCGGGGATCGCGCTCGGTGAGCTCTTCGATGCGCATCGCTCTTCTCTACCCGCCGCCCTGGAAGATCCCCGAGAGGGGCGAGGCGCCCGACGCGTCGGGCGACGGTCCGCCCAGCGAGTACGTCGAAGGCGATCTCGACGGAGACTTCTTTCAGACCCCTTACGGTCTCTTCGCGATCGGCGCACAAGCGCTTCGCGCCGGCCACCAGGTCAAGGTTTACAATCTCTCGGGGCTCTCGTGGAGGCGGGTTCAAGAGATCGTTCGTGACCTCGACGCTGACGTCTACGGCTTGTCGTGCTGGACGGCGAATCGCCGGGGAGTCGCGCTCGTCGCGCGGGAGATCAAGAGGTGGCGCCCGCACGCGCACGTCGTGGTCGGCGGCCCTCATGCGACGCCGTTTGCGCGCGAGATGCTCCAGCACCACGGCGACATCGACACCGTTTCGATTGGCGAGAGCGAGCACACGTTCATGGAGCTTCTCGACCGGCTGCAGAAGGGTGAATCCGTCACGGGCATTCCGGGGACCGCATTTCGCGACGGAGAGAGAGTGCTCGTGGCGCCCGAGCGGCACGCCATTGAAGATCTCGACAGCCTCTCGTCGCCGCACGACTGGTTCGACACGCACATCGTGATGACCTCGCGCGGTTGCGCGTGGCGGTGCACGTTCTGCGGCGCGGAAGCGAGCTGGGGTCGGGGGTTTCGGGGCCAGTCGGTTCCGTACGTGCTCGACGCCATCGAGAAGGCCGTCGCGCGCGCTCCCGTGAAGATGATTCAGATCAAGGACGACACCTTCACGACCAATCGAAAGCGCGTCATCGCCCTTTGCCGAGGCATTCGCGAACGGAACATCCGCTTTCTCTGGAGCTGCGACACGCGCGTCGACGTGCTCGGCGACGAGCTTTTGCGCGAGATGCGCCTCGCCGGCTGCGAACGGCTCAGCCTCGGCGTCGAGTCCGGCTCGCAGAAGATCCTCGATGCCATCGACAAGAAGATCACGCCGGACGAAATCATCGCTTCGACCGAGCTCGCGAAGAAATACGGTATCAAGCTTCGCTATTACATGATGCTCGGCAATCGCGGCGAGACCCGCGAGACGTTGGACGAGACTCTGCGCTTTCTCGAGCGAGCCAAGCCCCACCAGTACATCTTCGCCTGCCTCTCGGTATACCCCGGCACGCGCGACTACGATCGCGCCGTCGAAGCCGGCTGGCTCGACGCGGAATTTTACTTCGAGCGCGACTTTCAGGAGCTCAAGACGACGTTCGACGCGTCGGACGAAGACACGAGCTACTTCAAGGAGTGGTTCAAGAAGAACAAGGGCCTTCGCGAAGGGGCCCGCGACGATGTCGCGCACTTGACCGCCGTGCTCGATCGGCTCGGCGGTCACCACGCGGCTCACGTCGACCTGGCCGGCGCGCTCTACCACGAGGGGCGACTCGACGAGGCCCACGACCATTGCGAGAAGGCGTTGGCTCTCGGCTACCCCGCACCGGGGCTGGTCCTCAACTATCTCGCGTGCATCGCCGCAAGGCGCGGAGACGTGGGCAAGGCGAGGGCTTTGCTCACGGAGGCGGCGCAAAGAGACCCGCAGCACGCGGTCGTCGTCCACAACCTCGAAGTCTTGCGAAAGTCGGCGGGCTCGCGCGCCGAGGTCGACCTCGCTGCGGCGCATGAGTTTCAATTGTTCGAGCGTTTCGCGCAGCCCACGCTTCCCGGGCCGCTCCCCGAAGACTTCGCCGTCTGGGGCCCGCCGGCCGCCGCGCCCGAACGGCCCATCGGAGCGGGCGGCGCGCGCAAGCTCCGTCTCGTCAGTGCTTGAGGAGCACGCGAGCCTGCGGCGAATAGCTGTAGGCCATCGCTCCCACGAGGCCTCCGAACACGAGCACGAGGAAGATCACGAAACGAACGATGACTTTGCGTCGCCGCGCACGTCCGTCGAAAGGCGTATCGATGTCGATGTCGCCCGTGACGACCAAGGTCGGCGGGGGCGGCGCCACCGAGATGGATTTGACGTAGGTCGGTCCGAGCACCAGACCACCGCTCACCACGGCCGGCACGGCTCCCGGCGGGATGGATCCGGGCGTCGTCGCGCGCGCCTTCAGCGCTTCGATGCGCTGCTGCAGCTCCGGGGGAAGCGAGCTGGCTCCGCCCTCGAGCTCCTCGACGCGGCGCTGAAGCTCCGCCAGCGCGCTCGTCGGGGGCGCGACCGGAGGGGCGTGAATCGGCGCCGGGGCGCGCACCGGGGCAGGGGCGGCCGCTGCGGGGACGACCGCAGGCGGGGGTGCTACGGCGGTGACTTCTTCTTGGGCTGGACGCGAGGGGGCCCGCGCGCCAACCTCGGCACCGCGCGGAACCGGCTGAGGCGCGACGGCGGTGACCTCGTCGGTGGCGGGTCGCGCCTTCGGGCGGTCACCTCGCCACAAGGGCTCCGTCACGACATCCGGGCTCTTGATGCCCACGACTTCTTCGGCGGCGGGTCGCGAGGGGGCGCGCGCGATGGCGGGCTTGGCAAGGACTTCTTCGGCGGCGGGCCGTGAGGGGGCGCGCGCGATAGCGGGCTTGGCGAGGACTTCTTCGGCGGCGGGTCGCGAGGGGGCGCGCGCGATAGCGGGCTTGGCAAGGACTTCTTCGGCGGCGGGCCGTGAGGGGGCGCGCGCGATGGCGGGCTTGGCGAGGACTTCCTCGGCGGCGGGCCGTGAGGGGGCGCGCGCGATGGCGGGCTTGGCGAGGACTTCCTCGGCGGCGGGTTGTGAAGGCGCCCGCGGAGGCGTCGGCGCCCGGGCCGCTGCCGGAGCGGGCTTCGCGGGCTGCACTTCGTGCTGGGCGGGCGCGGAGGGCGCCCGAGGGCGCAGGGGGGGCGGGCCACCGGCTCCACCAATTCCGATCATCGTGGGCGATGCAGACCGCGCCACGGGGGGCGGGGCGGCCTTCGCGTCCACTTTGGGCGCAACGGGTGTCGTCGCGGTGCTGCTTGCCTGCGCCGCGCTTGCCTGCTCCGGGCTTGCCGCCGCGACGCGCGGGGGCTGCGGCGACATAACCGGCTTCGCCGGCCCTTGCGGCGTGGCGATTACCGGCTTTGCGGGAGCCTTCGCCGCTCCTGTTGCACCCGCGCTTGCCTGGCTCGTCGCCGGCCGCGGGGCGGTCCCGATGGACGGCTTGCCGCTGGCGATGGGCGAGGCGCCCGTGGCGGTCGCTCCCGGCGGCTTCGGGGCCTGAACGGCAACGACCGAACCGGCCGGACCGGGCGTGAGGCCTGGGGCCAGCGCCTTGGCCGCGGGTGTCTGAGCGGCCGTCGCGGTGGCCGACCCGGTCGCGGGTCGAGCGGTCCCCGGACTGGCAATCACCGCCGAGGGCGCTCCGGCGTGGGCGGCCGGTTGCGTCGTGGGCTTCGTAGCTCCGGGCGCGGGCGTCGGTTGCGCCGGCGCCCCACCCTTCGCTGCTGGAATCCCCTTCGGAACCGGTGGAGCTTCGGCGCTGGCGCTGGTCTTCGTCGGGGGTTTCGGGGGCGCCGCAGCACCTCCGCCACCTGCTTGATTCATAACGCAACGGTGCCTGATTTGCCGTCCGAGCGCTAGAGCTCCCGCATGAGGTGCTCTCGCGAGGGGGTGCCCCGTGGCGAGCCCCCCTTTATTCCACGGGTTTTCCACAGTCTGTCCTTGACGCAAGGGTCGTTGGCCGCCAACGCGTCGCGGCACGCGGAAAGCGCGTGGCGGAATGCGCATGGTGGCTCTTCAAATCGAGGGCTAGTGTGCCGTATCGGGGGGAGAGAGCATGCCGTCGATTCGTTGCAAATGTGGCGCGGTGCACGACCGCTTGCGGCCTTACGGCGTGCAAGAGCTCGAAGACCAGGAATACGCCGAGCTCGCGCTCTGTACGGTTTGCGGAACGACGATCTGCACGCGCACGTGGCGGCTTTCTTCGTCGTCGCACTGGCGCGTGAGCTCCACGCCACCGCAGAACTAGCGCGAGCGCCTCCCTTGTGGGAGCGCACGGGTCCAAGCTAGTGCATAGCGGTCTCCCGTGACCTTCGACGCAAACTCTCTGCTCCTGTCGCTGCTCTTCAGCAGCATCGGCTTCGTGTTGTTTGCCTACGGCAAAAAGCAGTCACGACTTCCGCAAATGGTCGCGGGCGTCACGCTCATGGTCTACCCGTACTTCGTGTCGAACCTCATCGCGATGTCGGCCGTCGGCGTCCTCGTCATCGCGCTCTTGTGGCTCGCAGTCCGACTGGGTGTGTAGGGGCGGCGCGATGGACGCGTCGCCCGTCTGCTTCTTGTTCGACAATCAGCGGGCAGCGCCGGGGACCGCCGGGTCGCTGCTCTTCGAGCGGCCCGCGACGCGAATCACGGCTTGGTCGAGCACGGAGGTGACGTCGGCGCTCGCGCAAGTCGAGGCCGAGCGCGCGCGCGGCCGTCACGTCTGCGGCACCATCGCATATGAAGCAGGCGCCTTCGGGAGCGGGCGGTCGCGCGCGGTATCGGCAGGGCTTCACGGGGACGCGGCTCGCATCGATGGCCTCGCGCTCGTCGACTTCTACGCGTTCGAACACGCCCTTTCGATGACCGCCGCCGACGTGACCGAATGGCTCGCGCGACGGTGCGCCATGGCGCCTCGAGCCGCCGTCCACGGGGTCTCCTGGACCGAAACGCGCGACGCGTATCGAGCGAAGATCGCGACGATCAAGAGCCACATCCAGAGCGGCGACACGTACCAGGTCAATTTCACGTTCAAGTGCAAGTTCGGGCTCGAAGGGCCTGCGCTGGCGCTCTATCGCAACCTGCGATCGCGCCAGCGAGTCGAGCACGGCGCTTACGTCCGCCTGCCGGACCGGGAGATTCTGTCGTTCTCGCCGGAGCTCTTCGTTCGCCGGCAGGGAGAGATGCTCACGTGCAAGCCGATGAAGGGCACGGCGCCGCGCGGTACGTCCGACGAGGAGGACGAGCAGATCGTCGCGCGCCTCAAAGCCGACCCCAAGACCCTCTCCGAGAACGTCATGATCGTCGACTTGATTCGCAGCGATCTTGGGCGCATTGCGCGCGTCGGCTCTGTTCGGGTCGAAGGACTCTTCGACGTCGAGACGTTCGAGAGCGTGCATCAGATGGTGTCGACGGTCCGGGGCGAGGTCGATGCCGGCGTGACGCTCGTCGACGTGATGGCGAGCGTTTTTCCGTGCGGCTCGGTGACGGGGGCTCCCAAGGTCCGCACGATGGAGATCATCGACGGCCTCGAGAGCGAAATGCGCGGCATTTACACGGGAGCGCTCGGGTGGATTGCGCCGAGCGGCGACTTCACCTTCTCGGTGCCCATCCGTACGCTCGTCGTTCGAGGGGGCAGGGGAGAGATGGGCGTCGGAAGTGGGATTGTGCACGAGTCGGACGCGGATGCGGAGCTCGACGAGTGCTTTGTCAAGGCAAGCTTTCTCACGCGATCGAACGAAGCCCTGCGTCTCGTCGAGACGCTTCGATTCGACGCGACCTCGCGCCGGCTCGTTCACATCGACGCGCACCTTCGCCGTATGCAAACCTCCGCGGCATGCTTCGGCTTTGCGTTCGCCCCGGCGCGCGTTCGAGCGGCGGTCGACCACGCCGTGGCCCCGCACGCCTCGAGCCCGTGCAAAGTGCGCATCGTGCTGTCGATCGACGGCGACGTCGAAGTTTCGGTCGAGCCGCTCGCTCGGCTCGAGACGCCGCGCGGCACCAAGCCGTGGGTGACCGTCAGCCCCAAGCCCATCGACAGCACGTCGTGCTTTCGTCGTCACAAGACCACCGCGCGCGAGCTCTACGACGAGGCGTATGCGGCCTGCGTCGCCGCCGGCGGGTACGACGTCTTGTTCTTGAACGAGCGAGGAGAGCTCGCCGAGGCCAGCCGTCACAACGTGTTCCTCGAGAAGGGCGGGGCTCTTCTCACGCCTCCTGTCGAAGCGGGAGCTCTGCCGGGCATCGAGAGACAGCGGGTTCTCGACGATCCGCAGACCCAAGCCTCCGAGGCCACCCTGTCGCTCGAAGACGTGCGCGCGGCCGATCGAATCTGGCTCAGCAATTCGGTTCGGGGCCTCGTCGAGGTCGTTCTCGCGCACGAGGCCGGAACCGTCAGGCGTACCGTGGTGGCGGCTCCGACGTGCTCTACTTAATCGATAACTACGACTCGTTCACGTACAACCTCGTTCAAACCTTCGGCGAGCTCGGTCACCTTCCGCGCGTCGTTAAGAACGACGAGACGACCGTGGAGGCTCTCGCGGCGGAGCGCCCGGACGGCTTGATTCTCTCCCCCGGTCCGGGAGGCCCCGCCGAGTCGGGGATCTGCCTGGATGTGATTCGCCACTTCGCCGGAGTGGCTCCCATCCTCGGCGTCTGCCTGGGTCACCAGGCGATCGCCCACGTCTTTGGAGCCCGCGTCGTCCCAGCGTCGCAGATCGCCCATGGAAAGGTGTCGAACGTCGAGCACGACGGGGCGGGCGTATTTCGGGGAATCCCGAGCCCGATCCGGGCCGGGCGATATCACTCCCTCTCGGTCGACCGGCACACCTTGCCGCGGGAGCTAAGGGTCTCGGCCTTCACGCCGCCCTCGGCCTCGTCGCCCGGAGAGATCATGGGCATCCGGCACGCCACGCTTCCTATCGAGGGGATTCAGTTTCATCCCGAATCGATTCTGACGCCCGACGGTCACGCCATTCTTCGCAATTTCTGCGATATCCTCTCGCAATGGGCGGCGCGCACGGAGGCGACGTGAAGCGCGTCATCCGTTGGGGGATTCTCGGGTGCGGTGATGTCACCGAGAGAAAGAGCGGGCCCGCGTTTCAAAGGGCGCGCGGCTCGAGCCTCGTCGCCGTGATGCGCCGCACGCCCGGCCTCGCCCGCGACTACGCCGCGCGCCACGGCGTGCCCCGCTGGTACGAAGACCCCGACGCGCTCATCTCGGATCCCGAAGTCGATGCGGTCTACGTCGCGACCCCCCCGGGCAGCCACGCCGACCTGGCCCTGCGCTGCGCCCGCGCGAAGAAGCCTTGCTACGTCGAAAAACCCATGGCGAAAACCGTGGCCGAGTGTCGCGCGATGATCGACGCGTTTCGCGCCACGGGTACGCCGCTCTTCGTGGCGTACTATCGGCGCGCTCTTCCACGGTTTCTCGCGATTCGTGAGGCCATCCGGAGCCGTGAAATCGGCGCGATTCGTTTCGTCTCGATCGTCATGCACCGAGCCATCTCTCCCGGTGAGCGCGAGCCGCAAGCGTTGCCGTGGCGTGTGCGGCCGGACATCGCGGGCGGCGGCCACTTCGTCGACTTGGCTTGTCACACGCTCGATTTTTTGGACTACGTGCTGGGTCCGATCCGGCGCGTCGCGGGGTTCGCGGAAAACCAGGCGGGCGTGTATCCGGCCGAGGATGTCGTCGCGATGAGCTTTCGGTTCGAATCGGGTGTCCTCGGCACGGGCCGGTTCTGCTTTGCGGCCGAGGGGCCTGCGGACGAAGTCGTCGTCACCGGAAGCGACGGGGAGATCCGCTTCGCCACGTTTGCCGACGATCCCGTCCGGATTCAGGCGAGGGGTCGAACGCGTGAGGAATCCGTCGCACACCCTCCGCATATTCAGCAGCCGCTCGTTCAAGCCATCGTCGACGAGTTGCGCGGCGAGGGGCCGCCGTCGCCCAGCACCGGAGAGACCGCGCTTCGCACCACGTGGGTCATGGAGCAGGTATTGGCCAGCGCGCCCTGGGCAGTGACGCGCTGAGCGCGAATGCCCGATTGAGCGCCAACGTTTTTTTCGATCCTGTCGCGATTGAGCGCCAAACGCCAAACGTTGAGTGACGCACGCGTGTCGGAGCGAGACGCGGCAGGGGAGGATCCCCGTTATGTTTCGCGTACGTTTCCGCGGGGTTGTGTCTCGACGGGTCCCCCGAGCCGCGCTCCCCCAACGGATGCGTTTGCTATTGCAGATTGCCCCAAGCTGAGTCAACGTGCGCGGCAAATAGCCATAGGGGCACGCTGAGCATCCACCCGGCAGTGAGGCGCATATGAGAACTAATCGAGATTGCAAGCGGTTGAACGGACTCCTCCTGGCCGGTGCCGTGGCGGGCGCGTCGATGTTTCTGGCGACGACGGCAAGCGCCGCCAACATCATCGTGAACTGCATCGGCGAACAAACGACGACGACGGCCGAGGGCAGCACGGCGGCGCAGAACTGGCCGGAAGTGCTCGGTGGGCTCCTGGGTGCGGGCTACACGGTCAACAACGACGGCGTCAACGCCGGCACCGTGATCTCCGGGAGCGCCAAGAGCGCCTCGAGCCTCATGGGACCGCCGGGCATCGTCGTTATCGGCCCGTTCGCCGAGCACGACTACGCCGCCAACATCACCGAGACGCAGTGGCAGACGGCCTACGAGACCCTCGTCGGCGCCTACCTGGCGCTGACTCCCGTGCCGAAGGTGTACGTCATGACGCCGCCGCCCGCGGCGTTCGTCTACCAAAGCGCCGCCGAGCAGACGTTCGCGACCACTATCGTGAAGACGGCCGTCTTGGCGGTGGCCGCCGCGAAGGACCTCACGGTCATCGACCTCTTCGACGACACGGCTTTGGGCGCCGCTGGCGACATGGCCGGTGACGGGCACTTCAACCCGGCGGGCATGGCGGAAGTAGCCAAGTTGGCCGACGAGGCGATTACCGGGACCGGGGGCACGGGTGGCAGCGGTGCGAGCAGCGGCGCCACCAGCGGGACCGCAGCGGGCACGGGCACCGCAGGGTCGGGGACAGCGACCAGCGGCACCGTGGCAGGGACGGGGACAGCGACCAGCGGCACCGTGGCAGGGACGGGGACAGCGACCAGCGGCACCGTGGCAGGGACGGGGACAGCGACCAGCGGGACCACCGCGGGGACGGGCACGACACCGACCAGCGGAACGACCAGCGGTGAACCTGCCGGGACCGCCAGCATGGCAGGAACTGGTAGCAATGGCGCGACCTCAGGCAGCGGTGGCGGTACGACCACTACGACCACGCAGCCGAGCACCTCTGGGTGCGCGATGGGCGCTGCGGGCAGCTCCGGTACGGCCGCGGCCTTGCTCTCGCTCATGGGTCTCGCCTTCATCGTGTCGCGCAAGCGCTCCGCTCGCCGAACTTAGGGGTCACTCGTCGGGGCATTTCGGGCCTTGGCTCGCGGTGATCCGTGGGTAGCTCAGCGCGCCGCGGTCCGGGCGTGGTTGAGACAAGGCGGGCCTCGC
>Ga0070761_10002249_pt1 | contig 11880 bp, 7 predicted proteins | sample HubBroMetageREF1_FD_66724 | JGI IMG/M metagenome (GOLD analysis project Ga0070761, IMG submission 66724) | Reference soil microbial communities from the Hubbard Brook experimental Forest, New Hampshire, USA - Hubbard Brook CCASE Soil... | ecosystem: Environmental > Terrestrial > Soil > Temperate...
GCCGCCAATCGTTTCCACTTCCCCTTTCGAGGCGCGATACAGCTCGACTTCGCGGACGTACGAGCCGATCTGCGTGCCGTAGGCGCCGGCATTCATTCGCAGCGCGCCACCGACGCTTCCCGGCACACCGATCAGTCCTTCCATGCCGCCCAGATCGTGCTTCGCGCAAAAGGTGACCATGCCGCCCAGATCGGCGGATGCGTCCACGAAAGCGGCGTTGCCTTCGATTCGGACGCCCGGATGCGCCGAGGGAAGGTGCAGTACCACCCAGGGCAGCTCGCCGTCGGCGATGAGAACGTTCGTGCCGCCCCCGAGAAAGCGATAGGGAACGTGATTCTCGGCCAGCAAGCGCATCACTTCCGGAATCGTCTCGTATCGGCGGAGCAAAAGCTGGTCTGTCGTGCCGCCGATGCCGAGCGACGTTTTTTCCGTGAGCGACACTCCTGGACGCAACTCGACTTCGAGCTCTTTCAGCCGCGCCGCCGGCGAACTGTCACTTATCCGCATGAATCGTAGACACCCTTGTACCGAGAAGAAGCGCGAGTTGCTCCAAAACGCGTCCGACGCTGCCCGCTCCGATCGTCAGCACTGCGTCGCCCGGCCGCGCCTCGCGCAGCATGTATTCCATGCCTGCCTGCATGGTGCTCGAGAACACGACGTTCTTGTGGCCGGCCGTGCTGATCGCTTCGGCGAGCCGCTCTCCCGTGACGCCCTCAATGGGAGCTTCGCCCGCTGGATAGATTTCGCTCAATACCAGCACGTCGCCTTGATTGAACGAACTGCGAAAATCCTCCCACAGATGCTGGGTTCGCGTGTAGCGGTGAGGCTGGAACAGCACCAGCAGCCGCTTGTAGCCGCATCCTCGCGCGGCTTCGAGCGTGGCGCGAATCTCGGCCGGATGATGGCCGTAATCGTCGATAAGAGTTACGCCGGCGAACGTGCCTTTGATTTCGAAACGGCGCCCGACACCCGCAAATTTCCCCAAGCCGGCGCGAATCAGGTCCGCGGGAACGTTGAGGGAAAGACCGACGGCAGCCGCGGCGGCCGCGTTTCGCACGTTGTGAATCCCCGGCGGCGAAGGCAGATGGAAGATGCCGAGGTCTTCGCCGTGATAGGTCAAGCGAAACTCGCTCGAGAGGCCTTTGAGTTTGATGTCGCCGATCACGAGGTCGGCTTGGCTCGAAGTGCCGTAGGTGATGACGGGCCGCTTCACGCGCGGCAGAATCGCCTGCACGTTGGGCTCATCCACACAGAGAATCACGGTGCCATAGAAGGGCACGCGGTTCACGAATTGGAGAAAGACGTCCTGGATTTCCTCGAGCGACGCGTACTGATCCAGATGCTCACGGTCGATTGTAGTGACCACGGCGATCACCGGGGCCAGCAGCAGGAACGAGCGATCGCTCTCGTCCGCTTCGACCACCATGTACTCGCCCTGGCCAACTCGGGCGTTCGCACCCACGTGATTCACTCGTCCCCCGACGACGAACGTCGGATCAAGGTCAGCCGCGGCAAGTACGGCGGCGACCATCGAAGTGGTTGTCGTCTTGCCATGCGCGCCTGCGACTGCGATGCCGTATTTCAACCGCATCAATTCGGCCAGCATCTCGGCGCGCGGAATCACGGGGATTTTCAGCCGATTCGCCTCAATCACCTCAACGTTGTCGGTCCGCACAGCGGACGAGATCACCACGACGTGCGCGCCGTGCACGTTTTCCGCCTGATGGCCTTCTCGAATCGTGGCGCCGAGATTCCGCAGCCTCTCCGTGACGGCAGAAATCTTCAGGTCGGAGCCGGAAACGGCGTAGCCCGTGGAAAGCAGAACTTCGGCGATGCCGCTCATGCCGCTGCCGCCAATTCCGACGAGATGGATGCGCTGGAAATTGCGGAATGTGACGTTCATTGCCAGCCGTCCTTCGGAGTCGCCACCTTTTCGAGCAGGTCCACAATATCCTCAACGGCGCGCGGGCGCGCGAGTGCGCGAGCGCGGTTTTCCATCTCTGCAAGTCTCCGGGGCTGGTCCAGGAGGGAGAAGATTTCGGTTGTCAGCCGCTCCGGTGTGAGTTCGTCCTGGGGGAGCAGTCGGGCTGCGCCGGCGTTCTGCATGGCCTCGGCGTTGCGGGTCTGATGCGCGTCTGTCGAAGCCCCGAAGGGGATAAAGATGGCGGCGCGTCCGGCGGCCGAAATCTCCGCCACGGTGATGGCGCCCGACCGGCAGACGATCAGGTCAGCCTGGGCAAACTGCTCCGCCATATTTTCGATGAAGGGCAAAACCTCCGCATGGAATTCACGCCGAGCGTAGGCGACACGTACGGCATTATAGTCGCGTTCACCGGTTTGATGCACGACGAAAAGCTGATTTTTTCGCGTCGCGAGAATGTCCAGCGAGTCGACGACAGCGCGATTAATCGGCAAAGCTCCACGGCTCCCCCCCGTGACGAGGATACGGAAGGGTTCCCAGTGTTCCCGTGGTGGTACCGAGAAGAATTCCGGGCGCACGGGGCATCCCGTGACCACGGCCTTGCTGCCCAGCCTCTCCGCCGTCTCTGCGTGTGCCACGGCGACACGTGTGGCTATGTTCGCCAGGACTCTATTGGTGAAGCCCGGTTCCACGTTGGGCTCGAAGACGACCGAGGGAATGCGGTGCATCGCGGCGACAAGCATCATCGGACCCGAAGCATAGCCACCCACGCCAAAGGCCACGTCGAAGCGGTGGCGGCTTAGTATCCGCTGCGAATCCCACAATCCCGCCGGAAGCATGGCGGCGTTGCGCAAGAATTTGGCTCCGCCAATGCCCTTTAGGCCCGCGACCCGAATCGTTTCGAGCGGCAAGCCCGCCTGAGGCACCAGCTTCGCTTCCATCCCGCGTTCCGTTCCTACAATCACGACGCTTCTTTCCCCTCCCGGGACGGCCTGCGTTCCACGCCGCAGCCATTCCCGCGCGACGGCGAGCGCTGGGAAAACGTGCCCTCCCGTGCCGCCCCCCGCGATCAATAAACTGTTCGCATCCGCGCTCACGTCTCGTCCGCGTGCTGGCTAATGTTTAGGAGCACGCCTGTTGCCAACAACATTCCGATCAGGCTCGATCCGCCGTAGCTGATGAACGGCAGTGGAATCCCTTTCGTCGGCATGAGGCCGAGGACCACGCTCAAGTTGATCATCGCCTGCCCGACAACCATGGTCGTAATGCCTAGCCCAAGGAAGCGCCCGAAATCGTCGGGAGCTTTCATGGCCGCGACGAAACCGCGCCAGCCATAAACTGCGAAAAGCGTGAGCACCACCACGGCTCCGATGAAGCCGACTTCCTCGCAAATCACCGCGAAAATGAAGTCAGTGTGCGCTTCCGGGAGATAGAAAAGCTTCTGGCGGCTTTCCATGAGTCCGACCCCGGAGAATCCGCCAGACCCAATGGCAATCAATGACTGAAGCAGCTGAAAACCGTGTCCTTGCGGGTCAGTGCCGGGCGAAAAAAACGCCTGCACACGCGTCAGACGATAAGGCACGCGCACAATGAGGAGGTAAATCGCCGGAATCGACGCGACAGCGAATGGCAAGATGTACCGAAGCGAAATTCCCGCGACGAAAAGCATCGCGGCCGCGATGAACGCGATCATGCAGGCCGTGCCCATGTCCGGCTCGACCAGCACCAGCCCGACCATCAGCGCAACGGCACCGAGTGCGGGCAAGAGCGTTTGCCGGAAATTGTTCACGCCGTAGCCGCGGGGCGCGCGGCGGATCTCGAGAAACCAGGCGAGATAGAAAATCACCACAAGCTTCGCTATTTCAGAAGGCTGAAGGCTTAGCGGGCCGACACGAATCCAGCGGTGCGTGGCATGCGAGCGGTCGAGGAAAAGAACGCCAATAAGCAGCAGAACCGTGACCCCGAGGCCCGTGAAGATCACGCGCGGCTGGCGCAGCTTGCGGTAATCGACATTCATCAGCCAGAACATGCCGCCGATTCCGAGCGCTATGTAGATGAGCTGCTTGATGAGGAAGAGGTAGCCATTGCCGTATTGCTCGCGCGCGGTAACGGCCGAGGCGCTGAAAACCATCACGGCGCCAATCAGGCACATCGCCAGCGTCACGCCGAACAGTTGACGGTCTGGCTGAAGGCTACGCGGCATGGGTCATCCTCTTTGCGCGGTCGAGCGCGCCGGCTGGTTTTCGAGCTTGGCAACGAGTTCTTTGAACACTCGGCCGCGGTGCTCGTAGTTCTCAAACTGGTCGAAGCTGGAGCAGGCCGGCGCGAGCAATACCGTGTCACCCGCACGAGTCGAGTCCGCTGCGATCTGCACCGCGCGCTCAAGCGTTCCCGCGTGCTCGAGCTGCACCGCACCGCTCAATTCCGACGCGATTTTTTCCGCCGCCTCGCCGATCAAAATTGTCAGGCGCGCGCGCTGCTGCAGAGGTTCGCGCAAGGGCATGTAAGGCGCGCCTTTGTCCTTGCCGCCAAGAATCACAATCAGCGGGCCGGGAAAGGCCTCGATGGCCTTTAGGCTGGCATCGACGTTGGTCGCCTTGGAGTCGTTGTAGAAGGTCACGCCGGCGATTTCGGCCACGAATTCCAACCGGTGCTCGACGCCGCGAAACGTTTTCACGCCGCTCGCGATTGCCGCCGGTTCCGCGCCGGCCAGATACGCCGCGGCGCACGCTGCAAGAACGTTTTCGACGTTATGCTCGCCGCGCAACGGAATTTCGTCGCGCCGCGCGAGAGGAATTTCCGCGCCCTCCGTGCGGAAGAAAATCTGTCCGTCGCGCAGGAATGTGCCGGAAGCAACCCGCTTTTGCCGGCTGAACCAGAAGATGTGCGGTCCCGTCGGCATGCGGCGCGTGACTTCGGGATCGTCCGCGTTCAGCACCGCAGCGTCGCGATCAAGTTGATTTTCGAACATGCGCATCTTCGCTCGAGCGTACTCGTCGAACGAGGCGTGGCGGTCCAGGTGGTCGGGCGTTAGATTCAGCAGGACGCCGATTTCGGGCCGAAACTCGGCGATGGTTTCAAGCTGAAAACTGCTGATTTCTGCGACCGTGACCGTCGAATCCGTGGATGATTCAACGAGCGCGAGAAGCGGCACGCCAATATTCCCGCCGACCAGCGTGTGGATTCCTGCGGTCTTCAGAACGTGCGCGACCAGCGAAGTCGTCGTAGTTTTTCCGTTCGAGCCCGTGATCCCGATCAGCTTGCCGCGAAGAAAGCGCCACGCAAGCTCAATCTCGCTCCAGACGGGAATCCCGCGAGACCGCGCCAGTTCGAGCTGCGGAAGCTTTGCAGGCACGCCCGGACTCAGAACGATCAGGTCCTGCTCGAGAAATGTGGCCTGGCTGGGCACGCCGGATTCAAGTTTCACGCCCGCAGCACGAAGTTTCGCGGCGACTTCGGCCAACTCCGACTCCAGCTTTTGGTCCGTGGCCGTCACGATTGCGCCGTACCCCGCGCTGAATAGCGAAGTCACCACGCCGGTGCGCGCCAGTCCGACGACGAGAACTCGTTTTCCCTCGAGATCGATCCCGGGCCTCAAAGCTGTTTACCTCAGTTTCAAAGTGGTCAGCGCGAACAGCGAAAACACGAGTGCCACAATCCAGAACCGCACGATGATTTTCGATTCGCTCCAACCCGCGAGTTCGAAGTGATGGTGGAGCGGCGCCATCCGGAAGACGCGCTTTCCCGTGAGCTTGAACGAACCAACCTGAATAATTACCGACAGCAACTCGATTACGAAGATGCCGCCAATCGAAAGCAGCAGGATTTCCTGTTTGAGAATCACCGCAATCACGCCAATCGCGCCGCCCAATGCTAGTGAACCAACATCGCCCATGAACATTTCCGCCGGATGCGCGTTGTACCAGAGAAAGCCGAGCGATGCGCCCACCAGCGAGCCGCAAAAAATCGTCAGCTCGGCGGCATCCGGCACCTTTTGGATTTCGAGATATTCCGCGAAGCGCGCATTGCTCGAGAGATACGTGATCACGGTCAACGCCGTCGACGACACCAGGACGCATCCGATCGCCAGGCCGTCGAGGCCGTCCGTAAGGTTCACGCCATTGGAAAGTCCCGCGATGACGATAACGAGAAACACGATGAATGGCACAAACGCGAGCGGCCAGAGGAAGCGGTTGGCAAGGAGCGAATCGATGACGAGATCCGGATGGAGTTTTTTCAGGAAAGGTACGCTCAGTTGCGTCGAGTACGCGCCTTTGGCCTGGAGCCCAACGAGGACAACGCCGACTCCAATGCATGTAAGCACCTGCAAGAGAAATTTGCCGCGCGCAGTGAGACCGAGGTTGCGCCGGCGGACGACCTTGTTGTAATCGTCGATGAAACCGATCGCGCCGAACGCGAGCGTGGCGCCGAGAGCGAGCAGCACGTATGGATTGCGAAGGTCGGCCCAGAGAATGGTTGGGATCACAATTGCGGCGACGATCAGCACGCCGCCCATCGTCGGCGTTCCGGCTTTCTTCTGATGGCCCTTCGGACCGTCCTCGCGTATGTACTGCTTTACCTGCATCTCGCGCAGGCGCTCGATCACCCACGGGCCCAGCAGGAGCGACAGCAGCAGCGCCGTGATACTCGCAACGGCTGTGCGAACCGTGATGTAGCGAAATACGTTCAGCGGACTGAAGTGCGGGCGCAGCAGGAAGTAGAAGAGATAGTACAGCATTCAGTCCCGCCCCTTCCCACCCGCGAGAATCTCCGGCGAGGACTTCGAATTCATGCGGCGATGCCCGGCGTCGATGGCTTCCAGAATCTTCTCCATCTTGACGCCTCGGGAACCCTTGAGGAGCAAAAGATCGCCGCGCGTGACGAATTTCGCGAGGAATCGCGCGGCTTCCTCGGAATCTTCGAAAAATTGGGCTTGTTCGGCCGGATGTCCGGCATCGACGGCTGCGCGAACGAATTCAGCCGCGTGGCCTCTTACGCCGAAAATCCAATCGATTTTCCGCAGGCGCGCGGCGGCACGGCCGCATTCGCGATGCAGGTCCGCGGAGGAATCGCCGAGTTCGAGCATCTCACCGGCTGCGAGAACCCGGCGGCGATGTCCGGGAGTGGACGCGAGAAGTTCCGTCATAGCATTCAACGCGGAAGGACTCGAATTGTAGGAGTCGTTGATCACGGTAAATCCATCTTCAAAACGCGCCACTTCGCCGCGCTTGTCGGCCGGCACGAGCGAAGGAAACACCTTTTCCGCTTCGACGGCGCCGATGCCCCAAACGCTCGCAGTCGCGAGAGCCGCTAGCGCGTTCATCACGTTGTGGCGTCCAATCAGCGGCAATTCGAGGCGCGCGCGACCGCTAGGCGACACGAAATCGAAGGCCGAGCCTTCGAGGCCGCGTTCTTCGATTGCTTCCGCGCGAAAATCGGCTCGAGGATTCGCGCCGAAAGTGATTACGCGCCCTCTAGCCACTTCCGCGAATCGCGCGACGCGCTCGTCGTCCGCGTTGAGCACAGCGGTCGCATTCGGCCACGCCAAATTCTCGATCAGCTCGCGCTCCGCCAGCGCGATCTCGTCGAGCGACGCGAAAAATTCCAGATGCTCGATGGCTACGCGCGTGACGATGCCCACATCCGGCGAAGCGATTTGCGCCAGCCACGCGAGTTCGCCCCGGTGCGACATTCCCATCTCCACGACGGCAGCGTCGTATTCCTCATCGAGCCGCAGCAGCGTCAACGGCACTCCGTATTCGTTATTCAGGTTCCCCTGCGTCTTTAATACGCGGAACCGCGAGCCCACGAGCGCCGCCAAAATTTCTTTCGTGGTGGTCTTGCCGATCGAACCTGCCACGCCGCCGATGAGCCGACCGGGCCGCGCCTTCCGCCAGACCTCACACGTTCGTGAGGCCAGCCGGTGGAGCGCAGCGAGCGTGTCGTCGACGGCAAAGAGCCGCGCCTGGATTTCTGGCGCGTATTCGGACCACCGTTCGCGCGCCACCACCCCGACCGCAGCACCTCTAGCCAATGCGCCGGCGACAAAACCGTGTCCATCGTGACGCGGACCGCGTATGGCGAGGAACAGTTCTCCGGGCTGAACAGTACGAGAGTCAATCGACACGCCGGCCAGCCGGGCCAGGGTGTCGAGACCCTTGGGAGCCGAGACACCCAGTGCTTCAGCCACTTGAACCACCGTCCACCGCATTGCGTCTCCAATGGGCTGGGCTTGTCGCTCAATCCCTGGCTCTCAGACTGCGAACATCCCACTGATATGCAAACTCAAGGCCCTCCGCGAACCGGACGAGCGTCTCGCGTGATTGCCTACTTCTTCGAAAAGCCCTTGCGACGCAGAATGGCGCGGGCCTTTTCGCGATCGTCAAAGTCGATGGTTCGATCTCGCAGCACCTGGCCCGTCTCATGGCCCTTGCCAGCAAGCAAGACGATGTCGCCAGGGCGCGCCTCTTCGAGAGCGATTGCGAGCGCACGGTCACGATCCGGCTCAACGCGATATTTCGCGCTCGCCTTCTGCAGGCCAACGACGACGTCGTTGATGATTCGCAGCGGGTCTTCCCCGCGGGGATTGTCGCTCGTCAATACGACGAGATCGCTCAGCGAGCCTGCTGCTTCGCCCATCAGCGGACGCTTCGTGCGGTCGCGTTCGCCGCCCGCACCGAACACAGTGATAATCCGTCCGGACGAATTCAATTCGCGCGCCGTTGAAATCAAGTTGCGCAAAGCGTCATCCGTGTGCGCGTAATCGACGATGACGAGAAAGGGCTGGCCCTCGTCGATTCGCTGAAAGCGGCCGGGAACGAGGTCGAGATTCGATATACCCTCTTCGATTCTTGCCGCCGGAATGTCTAGCGCGATGCCGGCTCCGATCGCAGCCAGGATGTTGTAAGCGTTGATGCGGCCAACCAGCGAAGACTTCACTTCGATTTTTCCCGCGGGAGTTTGCGCCGTGAATTCAAGCCCGCCGAAGCTGAGATTGAGCTTCTTGGGCGTCAAGTCAGCCGCGTTTTTCAGTCCGTAGGTGAGCGTTCGGCGCGCAAGCCCCTCCAGGCGCGTGGCGTAGTCATCGTCCGCGTTGAGCACCGCTACAGAGGGCGCGCCCGCGCCCGTGCCTTCAAACAGGAGGCGTTTCGCGGCAAAGTATTCTTCGAAGGTCTTGTGGTAGTCGAGGTGATCGCGCGTCAGGTTCGTGAAAACCGCCGCCGCAAACTGGCAACCCCAGAGTCGGTCCATCGCGAGCGCGTGCGAACTCGCCTCGAGCACGGCGTGCGTGCCGCCGGCATCGCGTATCTCAGCGAACATCTGCTGCAAGTCGAGGGATTCCGGAGTCGTGTTCAGCGCCGGACGGCTGCCTTGCGGCGTGCGATAGCCGATCGTCCCGATGAGGCCGCCCGTGAGTCCCGCCGCTTTCAAAATCGAGTCGACGAGGTATGTTGTCGTCGTCTTGCCATTGGTCCCGGTGACTCCCACAAGCTTCAGCGCCGTTGCGGGTCGATGGTAGAAACTCGCCGCAGCGCGCGCCAGGTCGCGCCGCTCCGAACCCGGAAGCAATTCCACCCAGGTGAGCTCCTTCGGAAATCCAGCCAGCCGCGCTTCCTCACTCGCCACGACGATGGCGCCGCGGCCCAGGGCGTCAGACACGAACTTGACCCCGTCTAGCTTCTCGCCCTGAAGCGCGAAGAACATCCCCCCCGGAGTCACCTTTCGGCTGTCGTACGCGATCGACCGAATCTTCAACTCGACGGGGCCGGTGACCTTTCCAATCTCGCTGCCCGAGAGCAGTTCGGTAAGCATCATGCTGGCGTCTGCGGGATTCGCGTTGTCGTGCGTGACCATCCAGTGATCCTTCACGTGCACACTCAATTTCCATCCCCTCGTGCCGCTTGCTCGCCCGGCCGGCCGAACCACACAGTGAGACGGCTACCGCGCAGGACGTTCGTTCCCGCTTCCGGGAACTCTTGTAGAGCAACACCGCTGCCAATCAGCGAGGGCACGAGACCGAGACGCAGGCACGCTTCCGTCACGTCTCGGACCGATTGACCCGCGAGATTCGGAACGACGATCGAGCCAGGACTCCCGAACGCGACCGTTTGAGCGGGCTTCTGCTGGCCCTCTTTCGCGATCACCGATTCGAAGCGCGCTTTGGTCGCGTCGGCGACCGGGTCGTTCCGCGCGGACAGCTTTTGATTTAGATGCAGATTCTTGGCTGTCTCGGTGCCCGAGGGCGAAGGCACGTCGTGCGGCACGTCCAGGTACGCAAGCACCTGCTCGGCGATCCGCTTAAAGACCGGACCCCCTACCATCCCGCCGTGGTGCTCGCCTGCAGGCGAATCAAGCACAATCAGAATGGTCACTGCCGGATCGTTTACGGGAGCGAATCCTACGAATGATGCGTTGAATCGGTTTCGCGAGTATCGCCCCGTGGTGGTGTCGATCATTTGGGCTGTGCCCGATTTCCCCGCTGCCGTGTAGCCGTTTAACTGCGCGAGCTTGCCGGTGCCTTCGAGGACGACGTCCTCCATCATCTCGCGGACCGTTGCCGCAGTCCGTGCGTCCGTGGCTTGCGACGGTTCACTGCCGGGAAGAGCCATCGTCTGCACCCCGCCGTGAACCTCGCGGACGACGCGAGGCCGATACAAAGTGCCGCCATTAGCGATCGCCGAAATCGCCGAGATAATCTGGACCGGTGTGACGCTTACTTCCTGGCCCATCGCGACGGAGCCGATCGAGCTCGCTGTCCAATTTTCGATTGGGCGGAGCAGGCCGCGATTCTCACCAGGCAATTCGATACCAGTCAGTTGGCCGATTCCGAACTTGCGAATCGTTTCGTAGAACTTCGGCGTGCCCAGCCGCAAAGCGATCTTGATTGTGCCGACGTCGCTCGAGTTCGCGAGGACACCGCGAACCGTGAGAACTCCGAACGCCTTCCAATCGTGGATCAGCCTGCCGAAAACAAGGATCGAGCCCATCTGGCAATCCACCAGTTCATCCGGGTTCGTGACGCCGTGCTCGATCGCTCCGGTCATCGTGATGACCTTGAAGGTCGAGCCCGGTTCGTAGGCGGCGCTCACGGCACGATCCATGCGGACATCATCCGAATAAGAGCCTGCGTTATTCGGATCAAACGGCGGCCAGTTCGCAACCGCCAGAAGCTCGCCGGTGTTCGGATCTTGAATCACCACCGTGCCGTTAATAGCGTGAGTTTCCGCAATTGCGCGCCCGAGTTCCTTTTCGGCGATGTACTGAATCGTTTGGTCGATCGTCAGCGTGACGCTCGCGCCGGGATCCGCAGCCGCTTCCGTGCGATCGTACCAGTGGCGCCGGCCGTCGGCCATGACCATCATCTTCCCCGGCCGGCCGCGGATTTCCTTGTCCAGGAAGTGTTCGATTCCACCGATTCCCTTTTCGTCGACGTCGACGTTGCCAAGCAGATGGGCCGCCAGCTCTCGTTCGGGATAGTCGCGGCGGTTCTCCTTTTGAAAGAAGACGCCCTTCAAATTCATGTCATCGATTCGTTGCACGGTGGCAGGCGAAAGCTTCTTTGCCAGGCGCACGGGCGTGCGGGCTTCGCGAATTTTCGTTTCGATTTCTTCGGCGGAAAGGTCGAGAACCCGGGAAAGCAGCCGCGCTACCATCTCCGCGTCGGTGATTTCAGCCGGGTCAGCGAAAACCGAATCCATGGGGAGGCTGACGGCGAGCTCGCGCCCTTTGCGGTCGTAAATTGCGCCGCGCTTCGGGCTGATCTCAAAGATGCGCTGCTGTTGACGCTGGGCCTTGACGAAGTACTCACCGTAGCTGAAAAGTTGGAGGTAACTCAGGCGGGCAAGGACCACGGCCATCCAAACCACCGCAAGAACCCAAACGACAAGCCAGCGGAGACGCGAATTGCGCTGGTACATTTTGAACTCAGGGTTGTCCGCCACGGCGCACGAACCCCGAAA
>Ga0070761_10002250_pt1 | contig 11878 bp, 13 predicted proteins | sample HubBroMetageREF1_FD_66724 | JGI IMG/M metagenome (GOLD analysis project Ga0070761, IMG submission 66724) | Reference soil microbial communities from the Hubbard Brook experimental Forest, New Hampshire, USA - Hubbard Brook CCASE Soil... | ecosystem: Environmental > Terrestrial > Soil >...
AGTCAGAACGGGAGGTTTTTTTACAGTGTGCGGGGTTATGGCGTCGGTACAGTTGCAGCATGGCACCCTGTGCGCCCCGCACTGCCTGCTGATGGGCCGCGACATGCGTACAGTAGCACAGGTACAAAATGGGCACAACAAATAAGTAGTTAGAGAAAAACACAATAAAACATTGGCGATTTGGTTGGCGGAGAGGGTGGGATTTGAACCCACGGTCGAGTTTCCCCGACACTCGCTTTCGAGGCGAGCTCTTTCAACCGCTCAGACACCTCTCCGCAGCTTTGGCCTTTCTAGCTTAACAAACGCGTGGCAGGCTCACAACTGCCGACGGGGGCCAGTGTCATGCGGTTTTCGGAGTATTTGTGCTTGTATGCTCGCCAACGACGCTGGTATAGGGATGGCATGCGTGTGATTGGCGAACTCGATCGCAAGGGTGTACCGCGCGCGATTTCTGCGGAAGAACTGCGGAGAACGCTCGGAAGCAGTGACGCGTTCTGTTCTTGGAACACTTCGAAATCCACAGTCAGCGATTTATTGACTCGCTGGCCGTTTTTGTTTTCGCATCCTTTGCTGGGCACAAACAAAAAGCCTGCGCGTTAAACGCCCCGAACGACGCTTCGTTCAAAAGGTATGGGACGCCGGAACGTTTAGTCCATCTCAAAAGTGACGTAGAGATATTTTCCGTCGCGCTCGACCTGCAGGACGCCCGGCGCTCCGGTGGGCAGCGCTTTCAATGCGGCGCGCAGTTGATCCAGCGTCGCGAGTGGTTTGCCATTCAACGCGTGGATCACGTCGCCGGGCTGCAGGTCAGCTTCCACTCCCATGGAATCTGCCGCGAGGGCTGCGACGATCACGCCGGTGGGTTCGCGCAAGTCCTCGAGCTGCTTCGCCAGTTGGTCATCAATTTCCACGCCGTAAATTCCCAGCTTGGTGACCAGATCTTTTTCGGGGTCAACCAGGTCGCCGAGCTGGTCCACGTCGTTCTTTTGCTCGTTCACCGGAATCGCCAGCGTGAGGCGCTGCGTTCCGCGCAGGACTTCGGCTTGCATCACCGCGCCGGCCGGACGCGTGGAAATAATCATTTCCGCGAGCGGGACGCTGCCCATGGCGCGGCCGTCGAGGCTCAGCAGGACATCCTGAGTCTGCAGGCCCGCTTTTTCCGCGGGACCTCCCGGTTCGACGTCGGTAACCACCACGCCGCGTTCTTTTTTCAGCGAGAGTCCCGCGGCGAGATCGGGTGTGATGTCCTGCAGTTGCGCGCCGATGACGCTGCGATGCACGCGGCCATATTTGCGCAGCTCGTGATAGACGAATTCCACCACGCTGCTGGGAATCGCGAAGCCCAGTCCCTGGCTGCCGCCGGATTCCGTAAGAATAAATGTGTTAATGCCGACGAGATCACCGTTCGTGTTCACCAGCGGGCCGCCGCTGTTGCCGGGATTGATGGGTGCGTCGGTTTGGATATACACCGAGGGGACGTCCGGATCGGCTTGGCGCGCCACGGCGCTGACTACACCCATGCTCACGGAATTTTCCAGGCCTTCGGGGCTGCCGAACGCGAGCACCAGCTGGCCTTTCTTCAGTTGGGTGTAATCGGCAAAGGCCATTGACGGCAAATTTTTCTGCTCGATTTTCAGCAGCGCCAAATCAATCGCGGGCGCGATGCCGATGATGCGAGCGTCAGCAGGCGGGCTGTGATCACCCAGGCCCAGGCTGGCGCGGACTTGCGAATCGCCGGCGGTGGTGGGAGTGAGGACCACGCGCACGCGTTGCGCGCCTTTCACTACGTGCGCGTTGGTGATGATGTAGCCGTCGGGATCAACGATTACGCCGGAGCCCAGGCTGCGCTGGCGGCCGATGGTGCTGGCTTCGGTGTCATTTTTGTCGTTGAGCGCGCGATAGCCTGTGACTTGCACTTGCACGATGGAAGGCGAGACGCGGGCGGTCAGCTCCTGCAGCGATTCATTGAATTGCGCGAGGAGGTCTTTGCGAGTTGCTTCGGCAGGGGTTTGTGTTTTTTGCGGATTGGTTGCGGTTTGCGCGGGCAGGGAAGTGGCGCAGAGCACGTAGCTCGCGGCGATTGCGACGGTGAGCCGTGCGCGTGGTCGCTTCCATCTTGTGTTGCCGATCATTCTCGAACTCCTTCGTATGATTGCGTATATGTCTTGTTCTGCACCACGCCAACTCGCCTGCTTTGAGAGCTTTCTCTAGCGGCGCGCGGCGAAAAAATCTTTTAGCGCGGCGGCTGCGTCTTCGGCGAGGACGCCGGAGGTGACCGTGACGCGATGATTCAGCTGCGGATGATCGAGCACTGCGAAACAGGAGCGCACAGCGCCGCCTTTCGCGTCTTCCGCGCCGTACACCAGCCGGGCAATGCGGGCTTGGGTCATGGCGCCGGCGCACATGGCGCAAGGCTCAATCGTCACATACAATTCAGCGCCCGCGAGGCGATAGTTCCCGAGCCTCTTCGACGCCTCGCGCAGCGCGATTATTTCGGCGTGCGCAGTGGGATCGCAATCGCCGATGGTGCGGTTTCCGGCGCGCGCGATGATCTCATCGTTCAGCACCACCACTGCGCCGACCGGCACTTCGCCGCGCTCAGCCGCCGCGCGGGCTTCGTCCAGCGCAGCCTGCATGAAGCGGGCGTCGTTGCTGCCATCGAGAACATTGTTAGCGCTCATTTTTTGCAGGATAGCATGGAAGCGTTGCGTCTTTTCACTCGGTTGTCGTGACGCCTTTCTAGTCTTTCGTTGACTGAGAACTCAAAGAGTCCTCGATCAACCCTTTAATCTCTCGGTCGGTCTCGTGTGGCAGGCGGTACTTCAGAGCCTTCTGCGCCGCGCGGGAGTCTATGTTTGCGAGGATTAAGACCGCACGTGATCGCGTTAGTGCGTCCGAACTCTCTAGCAGATTTACGAAGGAAGGAATCGCGGGGTCCCCAATTCGGGACAGCGTCTTTGCGACAATGTCATTGTCCAAATGCATCGCGCCCGTGAGTGTGATGTATGGTTCGGCGGGGAACGGGCGGCGCGACATCGCCTCTCGCAATGCGGGAATCGCCTCGACTGCTTTCAAGTCGCCGGCTAGCCGAACCGCGTTGAGCCAAGGCTCGTCGGTCGAGGATTTGATCATCTCAGGCAACATGTGCACCACATACTTGCGTGCCTCTGGATCGTTCCTTGCAAGTTGCAAGATTTGGCTTATCGTGTTGCGACGTATGGTTCTGACGTCGGTCAGTTGTATCATTAGAGCTTGAATGTCAGATGTGGAAGGCGTTTGAGCTTTCAGCGTGCCTTGCCACGGCACTGCCGAAGCGGCGAGGATGGCGGTCACGGCGAAAATCCAAGGTGTACGGCTCACAACTTACATCCTAGCCATTTCAGGCTCGCTCTGCGAATGCCTGCTCGCGATGATTCTAGGAGGGCAATGCTTCCGTTTCGGGTGAGTCCCGCGTAGTGGCGTTGTGAGAAACTGGCCGTCAGTGGTGGCATGCGTCTATTGACTTCCGCTGGAAGGGAAGTCACAATCCACGCGATGAGAGAACTTCTGCGGCGCGTGTTTCTGGTAGACCTCTTCAAGGGCATGTGGGTCACGTTTCGCTATCAAGCGCCGAAGAATATATACACCGAGCAGTATCCTCAGGAACGGCCGATGGTGGCGGAGCGCTATCGGGGCGCGCCGCGGCTGAACATGAATCCGGAGACTGGAGAGTCGTTGTGCATTTCGTGCAATTTATGCGCGCTGGCTTGCCCGGAAAATTTGATCGTGGTGGGCTGGCTGCGCGACGATGCTACTCGCCGTAAAGTTCTTACTACCTTTACCTACGACACTTCGCGCTGCATGTTCTGCGGCCTGTGCGAAGACGCTTGCCCCACCGATTGCCTGGAATTGACGCAGGATTTCGAGATGGCCAGTTACAGCCGCGAAGGCGCGATTTGGGATCGCCATCGGCTGGAAGCTGGGCCCACACCCACGCATTACACCCGTTAGTAAGTTAATAAGCGCTGATAACCTCTTCGGTACGATGCTTTGGTGCTACTCATCGTTCTGCGGTAGGATTCGCCAAAATCTTGGAGATCCCCGGAGGTCAACGATGAAACGCTTCGCGTTTGCTGCCCTCGTCTGTTTGCTCTTCACGTCAGTCACTTTTGCTCAGCAGAGCGCCGCGGATGCGCCAGCCTCCAAGGAAGACATTGAGAGATATTTGGACGCAATGCACTCCCGCGAACTGATGGAGTCGACCTCGGCTCTGGTGGCGAAGCAGATGCATCAAATAGTTCATGAGGACGTTCAGAAACAACAGAACTTGCCGCCCGATTTTGAGGCGCGCATGGACAAATCGATGGACGACATGTTCAAGAACCTTCCCGTCGACGAACTGATAGATGCCATGATCCCCGTCTACCAAAAGCACCTCACGAAAGGCGACGGTGACGCGCTCATTGAGTTTTATTCGTCGCCCACGGCTCAGAAAGTTCTGAAGGAAATGCCGGCGATTCAGGCCGAGTCCATGCAATCCGCGTCGGGCGTCATCCAAAAAATGATGGCGAAGGCGCAGGAACGCGTGCAGAGCGAGATCGCTCAAGCGCCAAAAGAGGCCGACGGCAATTCCAAGTCGCAGCCGCAATCTACGCCGAACTGAATCTGGCCTCTTCGTCGAAGGGCGACCGCTCGGCGCGTCGCACCTCACTGGCGCGCTTCGATTTTGTAGCCGCGCACTTCAGTGCGCCATTGCTGCTACGGCGCGAATCTACGATGGACTCCGAGGTTGCCGCGTCGCAAACCCCGGGCGGTCTCAAGACCGCCGCTACCAAACCTTCGTGTTAGCTTTTGCCCTCACACAATCCGTTATAAGATGACGACTTTGCTTTTGCGGCTTGAGGGCTGATGGAACTACGCAAAGATCCGATCACGCGCAGTTGGGTGGTGGCGGGGCATCCGGAACGCGACAAAGTACGGCCCGATCCTTGCCCGCTGTGCCCGGAAAATCGCATCGAGATACATTCGCTGCTGGATTTGCCGGCGGGCGGACCGTGGCAGGTGCGCGTGTACCCGCATTTTCGGCCATTGTATCGCATCGAAGGCGATCCAGCGCGCAGCGCCGAAGGCATTTACGACCGCATGGCTGCGGTCGGCGCGCATGAAATAGTGGTGGAGACGCCGGAGCACACGCGCACGCTCGAACAAATGAGCGACGAGCAAATCGAGCGCGTGCTGGATGCTTGGGCGCGGCGCATCGCGGACCTGAAACGCGACGCGCGTTTCAAATATGTGACGGTGTTCAAGAACCAGGGCGCGCAGGCGGGTGAGGAATGGCCGCACCCACATTCGCAGATCACCGCGACAACTTTTGTGCCGCGGCGGATTTTGTACGAGCTGCGGTCGGCGCGCGAATGGTATCGCGACCGCGAGCGCTGCGTTTTCTGCGACATCTTGCGCCAGGAAATGCGCCAGGCCAAGCGCATGGTGGATAACGCCGGCGATTATCACGCGTTGTGCCCTTATGCTTCGCGCGTGCCCTACGAGCTGTGGCTGGTGCCGCGCACGCACCATCATCAATTTGAAGCGCCGCTGCCGGGAGAAAATCGCCGGCATCTGGCCGCGTTGCTGGGACGCACACTGCGCCGCCTGCTGCAGGTTGCGCCGGGCTATCATTTAGTGGTGCACACGGCACCGAACACGCTGCAAACCAAAGGCGAGCTGCGCGAATACTGGCGGAGCATCGCGGAAGATTATCACTGGCACATCGAGATTCTGCCGATTGTCGAGCAGCGCAGCAAGTCCTACAGCATTAAGGAAGTTTATTTCAATGGGACGCTGCCCGAGCAGGCCGCCGAACGCTTGCGCCAGATTGACCCAGGAAATCCAGCAAAATGACCAGCTTCGCCGCCACGCTTTTCGCCGAACCGGATGCGCAGCGCGGCGGAATCATCTTCAAGCTGATGTTCCTGATATTTTTCGTGGTGTTTCTCGTCATTTTATATTTGACGCGTGTGCCGCTGCTGCGATTTGCCGGGGAGTTCTGGATTGTGGACGATGCGCCGGAAAATTCGGACGCGATCGTGGTGCTGAGCGGGGACAATTTCGATGCGGTGCGGGCTTCGCGAGCCGCGGCGCTGTTCAGGTCCGGCATGGCGCCGCGCGTGGTGGCGACCGGGCGATCGTTGCGTACCTACGCTAGTACCACGGACCTGATGAAGCGCGATTTGGCGGATCACGGAGTGCCGGCTGCAGCGATTATTCCGCTGAACCACCGGGCGGAGGATACGCGCGAGGAGGCCGTGGTGGTGAGCGACTACGTGGCCTCGCACGGCTGGAAGAAAATCCTGCTGGTTACTTCGAATTACCACACGCGGCGGTCGGAATATATCTACCAGCGCACTTTGCCACCGGGCACGCAGCTGCGCATGATTTCCGCGCCGGATACTGATTACGACCCGCAAAGCTGGTGGCGCACCGGGGAAGGCGTGCGGATATTTTTTCACGAGCTGGGCGGCTACGTGGAAGCGTTGTGGGCAATGCGGCACAACGATGTGCGGACTACTTAGCTTGCGGGCGGCCTAGTGGATTGATTTGCGGCGCATTGTCACTTAAGTACGCCGGGCTCTATCGTTGGTACGCATCTCTGTACTATAGTTCGTGCATCACATCAGGACCCCGCCACCCCCCGCGGGAGTCTCAGCGATACTGGGGAGGAACCCATATGTGGAAAAGAACCGAAGAACTAAAGCCGTCTTCGCCGGGAGCGGAAGCAGCAGAACCTGTAGCGAGCACTCCGAATTTCAATCCGCCTGCGGCTCAACGTGTGGAATCTGTGACGTCTTTCGTCCCTGCTGCGCCTGTGGCGCCGGCATTCATATCCGGGCCGGCAACGGCGGCAGATGTGTCTTCGGCGATTACTGCCGTTTCGACGATTAGCGCGGGCCTGAAAATCCGCGGAGATATTTCCGGCGATTGCCACTTGATCATCGAAGGCGAAACGCACGGGAAAATTCATCTGGCCAACGGGCGGGTGACGGTGGGCGCGAGCGGGCGCGTGAACGCGGACATCGTTGCGCTGGAAATTGTGATCGAGGGCAACGTACAGGGAAATTTGCAGGCTCGTGATAACGTGCGCATGGGTTCCGCGAGCCACGTGCAGGGCAGCGTGCTGACGCCGCGCATTCGGATTGCGGATGGCGCGCGTTTCCGCGGTAAGGTGGAAATGACGCGCTCCGGTCACGCGGCTGAATCTTCCGGCAGTGCTACGCCTGGGACGGATGCGGCGAGTCACGCAGTTTCCAGCACCGCCATTGTCGGCACGCCGAGGGGTTAGAACGCTTCATGGACTGGACGGCCAAGCAAAGACTGAATTCCACCGCGACGGCCAGAGCGCCTGTGAAACCGGGGCCGGAATCCGCGGCGCCTGCTTCCGCCAACATCCGCGTATCGAACGGGCTGAAGGAATTTTTGTGGCTGATCAGCGACAACGGCCAGGGAAAGATTCTGGACCTGGGCGCTGTGTTTCAATCCACCGTGATGTTTTTCATCGAGAAGGGCTTCCGGCTTTCCACCGAAGACCTGCTGCGTTCCTGGAAGGAATTTCTGCTGGCGGAGGAAGAAAACCTGCGCAAGACGCCGGTGGGTGACGGCAGCGCGCGGGTGTCGCAAGGAATGCTGGCCGGAAAATTTCTGGATACCGCACTGCAATATCCCGAGGACTATTTTCATGGCGTGCTGGCGTGGGACCTGTTCGATTATCTCGACGCTGAACTGCTGCCGCGCGTGATGGAGCGGATTTACACGGTAATGCGGCCCGGAGGCGCGGTGCTGGCTTCGTTTCACAGCCGCGCGCCGGAACGATTTAATCGCTACAAAGTTGTGGATTCGCAGACGCTGGAATTGGTGCCGACCCCTACGCTGGCCGTGCACGCGCGCGTATTTCAAAATCGCGAGATTCTGGATATTTTCGGGAAGTTCCGCTCGTCGAAGACGTTTGTCGGGCGCGACCAGGTGCGCGAAGCTCTGCTGCTGAAGTAACCCGCCTCTGCCAATTTTTCCACTCGTCGCGTGGAGTCGTGTTGCGATTTCTCGCGCGCCTTGCCTGAAAGATTTTCCGGTTGCAATCAGCGATGCGTGGGAGTACAAGGGGCTTGTAGTCGTATTGCACGGAGGATTTTGTATGACTCCACCGGGCAGAGAACTTTGAGATAGCCACCGTATTCACACCGCTCTTGCGGTGCGCGGCCACCAGCGACGCCTTCGGCTCGCGGCGGCCTACGGAAGAAGCAAGCGGGGAGCCGCCAGGCTCCCCGTTTTGCGTTTTTGGCACCCCCCCGATAATGGCGCTGTACCCGTATGTGGATGCCCAAAGATCTGACCCAACCTCGCGGATGTCCTACATTGAACAGTGTATTCCTCATTGGAAACAGGCTGGAGTAGCTTTATATGTATGAACTCAGGCAGGCACAAACACGTCCTGGTAGTGGACGATAGCTTCACGGTTCGACAAACCCTCAAACGCTATTTATCAACGCGAGGGGACGTAGTCGTCTGCGGGGAGGCGGTGAACGGCCGCGAGGCGGTACAGAGAGCTATGGCTCTAAAACCGGATTTGGTCCTGCTTGACTTGGCGATGCCGGAGTTGAATGGAGCGGAGGTGGCATCGGTGCTCAAAGGCGCGATGCCCGATACCCGCATTATTCTGTTCACAATGTATCGCGACAACGTTGGAAAGTACCTGTCCTCCGCGGTGGGGATTGACGTCGTGCTGTCAAAGCCGGACGGAGTAACAAAACTGGCCGCAGCAATTGATTCCGCACTAGACCAAATTTCCGATCCCACTTATTAGCCCGGTCTGCAAAGTCGAAAACTACTCAATCCTGCGTGGCTATTTGAGAGACGCAACATCGGGATGCCCGACATCAAGGACGGGCGTACACTGTTGTAGTCCGACTGGCCAAGATGGAGAAAGCACGCCACCCACCCTTTCGCAGCACCCTTCGCGGCGCGCTCCGCCTGCGCTGCCCGTATTGCCAGCAGGGACGCGTGCTCGCTCGTTGGCCGAATAAAATCCTTCCGGAGTGCGCGCGCTGCGGCCTCTCGTTTTTCCGCGAGCAGGGCTACTACATCGGTGGCATGATCATCACGTATGGCCTGACGCTCGCGGTGGTCATCCCCATTTTTTTTGTCTCCCTTCTACTGCCCGATTTGAAAATTGTCTCCCACGACGGTCGCTTCGTCCTCGGGGTCCTCTTCGCCGTTCCGCTCTCGTTCCTCCTGATGCCTTACGCCTACAGCCTGTGGCTTCATCTGGATTTCTGGCTGGAACCTTGGAAGCCTCGACAGCGGTCGTAGTTCTCCGCAGCACTCTGTCTTCGTGCGCAAGATCGTCCAGCAGGGGCGACCCGGCGCAGGATATTATTCTGAAGTGTGACTGCAATGCCGGACACCGACACCACGACTCCGACCACCGCGACCCCACTTACCGCGAACACAGATACCAAGACCCCTGTTCGCACGGGCGTCCTCCGATCCTTCATTCGCTGGCTTCTCATCGGCGTGGTGCTGCTCTGGTCGCTGGCGGCGCTAACGCTGGTGGCCGCCCGGTGGATTGACCCGCCGACGACCGCGGTGCACATCCAACGCCGCTTGCAGGCGTGGATTCACGACAAGCCGTATCGCGAACGCTACGAATTCGTTCCGCTCAGCCAAATCTCGACCGATTTTCAGCACGCGGTAATCGCCGCGGAGGACGCGAACTTCTACCAGCACCATGGATTCGATTGGCATCAGATGGAAATCGCCGCCGAAGACGATTTGGAAGGCGAGCGCACTCGCGGAGCTTCCACGATTACGCAGCAACTGGTAAAAAACCTGTTCTTCGGAACGGGCCGCTCGTTCCTGCGCAAGGGCGCAGAGGCCACACTGGTGCCGGTGGCCGAATTGGCGCTTGGCAAGCGGCGCATTCTGGAGATATACCTCAACGTGGTCGAGTGGGGCCCGGGCATCTATGGCGCGGAGCCGGCGTCTCGCTACTACTACGAAACCGCAGCCCGGAATATCGGCCGGCAACAGGCTGCGCGGCTCGCTGCAATTCTGCCCACTCCGCTGAAGCGACGACCCGAGCGCATGAATAACTACAGCGCGATTATCCTTACGCGGATGAGCCAAATGGGCTGGTAATCACGGATAAGATTTTACGAATGCGGCAGGTTTTATTACTCGGGCGCTGGGTTCTGACCGAGGTCGTCGTCTCAGCTGGCATCTCCAGCCAATCATGCTGGAGCGCGCACTCGCGTCCCAATCATCTTAGAGAGGCTGCAATTCGCCGAGGATAGTGGGAATCAATTCAGACACCGTCGGATGAATGTGCATGGCCTTTTTCAACACCGTGTAGGGGGCACGCGCATACATCATATCCAGGACGCAGTGAATCGCCTCATCCCCGCCGGTACCGAGGATGGTTGCTCCCAGGATCTCTTTGGAGTCTGCATCCGCCAGCACTTTCATGAATCCCTGGCTTTCGCCCTTCTCCACGGCCCGGCCAACACGGGTCATGAGCCGTGAGCCCTTCAACACACGCCGGCCCGAGCTGCGGGCGTCACGCTCGGTCATGCCCGCGCGCCCGAGCGGCGGATCAATGTAGAGGTTATACGCGGTGATACGGTCGGTGACGCTTCGTGGCTCGTGGTCCAGCAGGTTGGCTGCGACAATTTCAAAATCATTGTAAGAGGTGTGCGTAAATCCTCCGCGTCCGTTGCAGTCGCCCAGCGCCCAGATGCCCGGAACGTTGGTACGCAGCTGATTGTCCACCAGAATGTATCCGCGACGGTCACGCACTACTCCAGACTCTTCCAGACTGAGATCATCGGTATTCGGTGTGCGCCCCATCGCCAGCAATAAGTGCGAACCGCTCACCTCTGGCACACTTTCGGTGCAATCCACGCGCACGCCGACTTCTCCATCCCCGAGTTTCTTCAACTCGATGCACGTGGCGTTGAGCCGCACCTGAACGCCCTCGCGCTCGAGGATGGCCTGCACTTCAGCCGATACGTCCTCGTCTTCATGTCCAATCAGGCGCGAGGCCTTTTCTATAATGGTTACCTCGCTGCCAAAGCGCCGGAAAATCTGACCGAATTCCAGACCTACATAGCCGCCGCCGACAATAATGAGGTGTCGTGGCAGGACGTCGAGGTTGAGTAACGTGGAATTGGTTAGATACGGCGTGGTCGCTACCCCGGGCAGGGACGGTATGGCTGCGCGCCCTCCCACGTTAATGAAAATCTGCGGTGCAGTCAGTAATTCCTCACCGACTGAAATTTCCTTTGGCGATTCAAATCGCGCGTGACCGTGATAGACCGTGCAGTTCGGCGTGTTCTTGAGCCACGACTCCAAGCCGCTTCGGGATTTCAGGACGATTTGATCCTTGCGTGCTTGGACTTGCTTCATGTCAACGCGCGATGTCCCGTCCAGTCGGACTCCAAAGTCCGCCGCGCGGCGGACCATATGCGCGTTGTAAGCGGAGGCGACCAGCGTCTTTGTTGGAATGCAACCTGTATTCACGCACGTTCCGCCGAAGAGGTTCCGTTCGACGATGGCCACCCGTTGCCCGGCAGCTGCCATACGGACAGCTAGAAAGGGCCCGGATTGCCCAGTTCCAATGACGATAGCGTCAAACTCTTTTTTCATGATCGGCTGACCATCCTCGCTGCGAATCCCGATGCTGTAGCTTCACAAATCGATGACGACATCGCCCATCGGCTGTGAACAGCAGACGAGAAGGTTACCATCAGCCGGCTTGTCGAGTGGCTCCGGTTCGCAGACCACCGCCCCCGAGATCAAACCGCTCTCAACAGTTTTGACAAACACCGGTTCGACACACACAACGGACCGGAAC
>Ga0070761_10002255_pt1 | contig 11867 bp, 10 predicted proteins | sample HubBroMetageREF1_FD_66724 | JGI IMG/M metagenome (GOLD analysis project Ga0070761, IMG submission 66724) | Reference soil microbial communities from the Hubbard Brook experimental Forest, New Hampshire, USA - Hubbard Brook CCASE Soil... | ecosystem: Environmental > Terrestrial > Soil >...
CCATCGCCGGGCCAATCTCTCCGCGGCTTTTCGTTTCGACGAGCGGGACCGATTCCGATTGGGATGTAAAGCTGATCGATGTGTATCCAAATGATTATCCCGACAGCAAGCTCGACCAACCCAGACCCGAAGACAAAGACAAGCCGCGAACCGACGTGCCTCCACCGTCTTTCACCATGAGTGGGTATCAGCAACTGGTGCGGGGCGAGCCTTTCCGCGGAAAGTTTCGGCACAGTTTTGAAAAGCCTGAGGCCTTCACTCCCGGCAAGGTGGAGGAGATCGACTTCCACATGCAGGATGTCAACCATACCTTCCGCCGCGGGCACCGCATTATGGTGCAGATTCAGAGTTCCTGGTTCCCGCTCACTGATCGCAACCCGCAGACTTTCGTTAATATTCCCGACGCCAAGCCCGCAGACTTTGTGAAGGCCACAGAGCGCGTGTATCACACGAAGGAAGAGGCTTCGGGGATTGTTGTGGGCGTGCTTGCCAATCCCGAAAGGGCGGAAGAGCACAAATAGCCGGGCTCAGCACAGGCAACCTGGGATCGCGATAGTAACCATCTCATCACAACGCAGCTCGGCATTTCGGCGGGAGTATGTCTGATCGGCGCTCAAATGTTAGACAGAGATAATCGCGAGTCAGTCCACTCCGAAAAACTCTTCGACCACCCCCATGTCCGTGGTCTTTTTATAATTCGGCAGGCTCTCGATAAATACTCGTCCGTATTGCTTCTTAAGGATGCGGTTATCGAGCAGCACCAGCAAGCCGCGATCCTGCAGCGAACGGATCAGGCGTCCGAAGCCTTGTTTCAGCGTAATCACTGCGGCCGGAACCTGATATTGAAAAAATGCGTTGCCCCCGTCGGCGTCAATTGCCTTCACGCGCGCGGCTACGACCGGGTCGCTGGGGACAGCAAAAGGCAGCCGGTCGATGATTACGCAGCTCAACTGCTCGCCTTGTACATCGACGCCCTGCCAGAATGACGAAGTTGCAAACAGCACGGCGTTCGGCGTCAAGCGGAACTCCTCGAGCAGCACGCTTTTCGGCGCATCGCCCTGCCGGAGCATGGGGAACTCCAGCTCGCCCAGGAGCCGCTGGTAAATCTCATTCATCTGGGCGTAGCTGGTGAAAAGCACGAATGCGCGTCCACGCGTGATTTCCAGCAGCTGGCGTATGCGCTGCGCGGCCTTGGCGGTGAACTGCGGCGTGCGCGCGTCGGGCAGATCGGGCGGGACATAGAATAGAGCCTGATTTTCGTAATCGAAGTGTGAAGGCAGCACTGACTCGCGCGCATGCTCCAGCCCCAGGCGCTGCCGGATGTACTCGAATCCGCCGCCGACGGCGAGCGTAGCGGATGTTAAGACCGCGCACTCCAGCTTTGACCACAGGCATTCGCGAAGGATTGGTCCGACGTCGATCGGCGTCGCCTGGAGAAAGACATTTTGCCGGCCTGAAAAGCCTTCCCTTGTTTTCTCTGTGCCTCTGTGCCTCTGTGGTGAGTTTGTTCTTCCACCACGGCGCTCGATCCAGAACACGGTGTTGCGATCATCCGATTCCATGGCGAAGCCGAGTTGCACCTGGAGTTCCTGGACGCGCCGCACGAAGTTGAAAATCTCTTCGGGTTTTTGAGGCAGACCTTCCAGTTCGCCGGCCAGCCGCATCAGCGACTGATTCAGTGCCAGGAACTCATCTCCGTTTTCTTCGAGAAATTCCCGCCGGGTCTCGAAGGCAAAGCGTCCTTCTCCAGGTGGCAGCAGGGAAAAGAAAAATTGAGACTTCTCCCGCAGACTTCCCAGCGCTCCTGAAAGCGATGCCGAAAGCATCCGGTTATGTTGCAGCGAGGCCTCAACATCCCGCGCCAGATCCTCCACGCGCAAGTTGCTCACTGAGATTCCGAAGTAGTTCCCAGCCACATCTTCAAGTTCGTGCGCTTCGTCAAAAATTACTGCTGCCGCTTCCGGCAGAATGCCCGCATCGGGCGCGCCTTCGGCTTGCAGCTTGATAGCGAGGTCAGCAAAGAACAGATGATGATTGACGATAATAATGTCGCTCTCCATCCCGCGGCGGCGCATTTCGGTGATGAAGCAACGCTCCCACTCGCTGCACTTCTGTCCGATGCACGCGTCGGAGCGCGCATCGATTTTGTGCCACAGGGCGCTGGTCTCGGGAAGCTCGGCCAGTTCCGCACGATCGCCAGTTGCGGTCGTCTTTTCCCAGGCAGCGATCGCTCGATATTGCTCAATCTCCTCCAACCCACTCAGCACTGGCTGGTCGGTGAGGTCGTAGAGCTTCTTGCGGCACAGATAATTGTTGCGGCCTTTCATGTAGCAGACGGAAAGGCGGCCCGGTGCCTGTTCGGGCTGGACAGCTGAGGCATCTGCCTCATGGTTGCCGAACAGCGCCTGCTCCAGGAAAGGAACGTCTTTATAGAAAAGCTGTTCCTGCAAATTCTTTGTGCCCGTCGAGATGATTACCCGCTTGCCTGAGCGGATCACGGGCATCAAGTAGGCGAGCGTCTTTCCGGTGCCCGTGCCGGCTTCGACGATCAGGTGCCGCTTTTCTTCCAGTGCCTGCTCGACCGCCTGCGCCATCTGCAACTGCCCGCGGCGAAATTCATACGCCGGATGCGTGTGTGACAGCGCTCCTGCCGGGGCAAAGAATTGATAGAGGTTTGACTGCGAGCCGCCCAAGGAGTCCTTTCCGTTGGGCGTGTTGCGATTCGGCGTCGCAGGAGACACGGGTTGGGAACTTAAAGCCACGGGAGTCTCTATAATAGCTAGTTCCGGGCGAATGCATCGGAGTTGGGTCTGACGAGCGATGCCCTGAAGCCCCAAGGACGGCCGAGGGCGGCTGTCCCCACACTAAGACTCATTTTGACTTAACCCATTGACTCAACCCACTTACAACTCGACCAGCACTCTCGCCACCGCCGCGGCCGGCGTTCCGACGCTCGCCATCGTGGGCCGACCCAATGTAGGCAAGTCCACGCTGTTCAACCGTATCGTCGGCTCGCGGCGCGCCATCGTGGGCGACGAGCCTGGCATCACGCGCGACCGCCTCTACGGCGACGCCGAGTGGCGCGGGCGTCACATCCGCATCATCGACACTGGCGGCATTCTCCCGGAAGAAAAAGATTTCATACCGTCGGAGATTTTCCGTCAAGCCCGGGTTGCGTTCGATGAAGCTGCCGCCATCGTTATGGTGGTTGACGGCCGCGCCGCGCTCGCCGGCCCGGACCTGGAACTCGTCCGCCTGCTGCGCAAGACCGGGCGTCCGCTCTTTCTCGCAGTCAATAAGGCTGACACTGAAAAGCAAGCGTCCATCGTTGATGAGTTCCATCGTCTCGGAATCAAACGAATGTTCCCCGTCTCCGCCGAACACGGGCGCGGCATCGATGATCTGCTGGATGCAGTGTTTGAAATCTTGCCGCCGACGAAGGACATAACCACAGGGGACACAGAGAACACAGAGGAATCACGGGGAGAACCGTCCGCGCCGGCGGATGAAGCAACCGCCGAGATCGAGCCCGTCTACGAAACCAAAGTTGCCATCATCGGCCATCCCAACGTGGGCAAGTCCACGCTGCTGAATTGCCTGACCGCTTCTGACCGGGCCATCGTCTCGCCCATCCCCGGCACGACACGCGACGCGGTCGACGAAATCGTCGAACACGATGGACGCCGCTTTCGCTTCATCGACACGGCTGGCATTCGCCGCAAAGGCAAAACTCATCTGATGGCGGAAAAGCTTTCGGTCGTGATGGCGCGCAAACATCTGGAAGCCGCTGACATCGCGCTGCTGGTGATCGACGCCACCGAAGGCGTGAGCCAGCTCGATGCGGCCATCGCCGGCTATGCCCACGAGAGCGGACGGTCGATGATCATCGTCGTGAACAAATGGGATCTCGTTACCGGGGGCGCACTGAAGGCCGGCAGGCCGTCAAAAGCCATGCGCATGCGGGAAAGCAAGCGTCCCGGCGACCGCGACGCCTATGAAGAGCGGCTGCGCCACGATCTCAAGTTTCTGAACTATGCACCTATCGTCTTTATTTCGGCCAACACCGGCAAAGGGACGGAGAGAATCTTCCCGCTGCTCGAACAAGTCGCAACCGAACGCCGCAAGCGCATCCCTACCTCTGCCATGAATCGCTTCATCGAAACTGTGGATTTCGAACGTGCTTCTGTCCCGATGCGCTCGCGCGTGAAAATTCTTTATATGACGCAGGCCTCCGTGGCGCCGCCGACTTTTGTGCTCTTCACTAATCGGGCGGTCAAGCTGCACTTTTCCTATCAGCGCTTTTTGGAGAATCAGATCCGGAAGGCCTTCGGCTTCCTGGGCACACCGATTTGGATTAAGAACAGGGCGAGGAATTAGGAAACCGGCCGACAAGATTTTTCTGGGCTGGTATTCCTGTTACTCTCCCGCGACTTCCCGATCCATCGTCAGCAGGCCGACTCGCTGCACGCCTGCGTGGTGCGCGACGTCGATCACGTCGGCTACGTACTGGAAATCGACGTCGGCGTCGCCGCGGACGAAGACCACTTTCTCCGCGCGTCTTAGATAGATTTCAGCCAGGCGCGTCTCCAGATCTTCCCACCGCACGTCGTCCTGATTGATTTTCACGGTCGGCGGTTGGCCTTCCTTCGTCCACACCACTTGAATGATCACGGTGCGAGATTGTGACGACTCCGCCGTCTGTTTTTGATCTTGTTCTGGAATCTGAGCCGCTTTCCCCCTGCTCCTTGTCCATCGACACTGCCACCATGAACACGATAATCAGCGTCAGCAGCACATCGATCAGGGGTGTGACGTTAATCTCGGGACCACGCGCACCACGGCCTGCCATTGAGAACGACATGGAAAGCTCCTCGCTCGTCTTTTCTCTTTTGTCTTTTGTCTTTTCTCTTTGGCACGCGCGCGTGTCTGTGAGATCAGACACCCGAGGTGGGACCGGAGTTCCCAGGAGTGGGCAAACAGCAGATTCCTCGCTTCGCTCGGAATGACAAAGTTTGCCGGATTAACAAGATTTGTCTGATACTCCGCCTGCCGCTATCCGATCGGATCGGGTGATGGCGGTAATGGCGGAGGCTCAAACGCAGGCGGAGGAGCCACGCCCGGTGGAACCTGAGGCGCGGCGGGGACAGACGGAGCCGGGTACAGCGCCGCGCCCAACCTCGGATAGCGCGCGGCGAAGAAGTATATGGAATACGCGGGAAAGAATACGATGACCGGCACCGAGATCAGCGCGATCACATATAGAAAACCGGCCAGCAAGATGCATCCCACCACCACCGCCAGGGTTATGGTGTACGCGTTCCAAGTGAGCCCGGCCGTTTTCCCGGTAATGATCGCAAGGATGCTGAGTAGCACCGTCGGTATCGCGATGATCAGCCCTAAGATCACCGTGGCGATTCCGACCATGATCCCCGCCCCGATGGCCATCACGATCTTCATTACGATGTAACCGAAGTACGCTCCCTTCTCGGCGGTGATCATCCACCACAGGCGCCGCCATCCCTCGACTACACCAATATCCTCGAGAGCCATTTGGGGCACGACAAAATCTTTGGTCAACACGAAAATGACGGCCAGAACAAAGACAAAGAACAGCAGCACAAAAAACACCAGTATCCCGCCTAAGACAAGGGGAGCCAGGTGCTCCTTCGGCGCCCGGAACCATCCCGCGGCAAAGGCAACCCCTGCCGGAATTCCAATCAGCACAATCAGACCGCCAACCGTAACCAGCAGGTAGATCAGTTTCCACAAGAAGTATCGCAACCCCGGGCCCTGCCTGCGGCTCCACCCTTGGCGGATGTGACATTCTTTCGCCATCACGCTGTCGAACAGGATGAATCGCATCACGCTGCTTATGTACATCAGAATGACCCACAGGATCAGTCCGGCAACAACCAGCACCGCGATGAGGCCGGCCAGGAGAGCAAAGTCAACTCCGGACCAGTTCGGAAAAGTAGTTCCCTGGTGTCGATTCAGATTAAAGCTGCGACTAATCCGGCCCCCGCTGGAACCAAGCTCCCCGGCCAGCAGTCCGACGATCGCCAGCCTGGTCCATTGGCCAAACCGGAAAGGTTGGAAGAGTTGTTTCTTGGTGTGCTGAAGAGCGGGAGCGATGGCGTCCACGGCGGAGAGTGGCAAGCGTATACCTCAGCATCAGTCGAATGGGAAAAAATGTATTGCAAGCGGAGTGGCGGGTCAAATGAATTCTGAGGTGAGCCGGGAATCACTACTTAGAAACGGTCTTCTCCACGGTCTTCTCCATGGTAAACAGAGGTGTGCCGAAGAGATCGTGGAGGCCCTCATCAGTCCGCCGGAAGCCGGATTTTTCATAAAGCCGAATCGCAGAATTGAGAAACGGCGTAGTGCTTAGAAATAGCCGGGTGTACCCTTCGCTGACAGCCCACGCCTCTATTTGTCGCAGCAGTCTCTTGCCGACCCCCGATCCCCGGGCGCTTGGCAGGACCGCCATGCCGCGAATGTAGATCGACTCGCTTTTTACAACGGCAGCGCCCGTGCCCAACATCACGCCCTCGCCGAGCGCCACCCACACTGGCCCTTCCTGCATACGGGCGAGAACGTGCACTTCGTCCAGCGCTGTGGCGGCAAAGCCACCGTCCGTGTAAAGAGCCCTGAACTCAATAAAGGACTGATGCAGCACGGTCGCAATCGCGCGTGCATCTTTCGGACCGGCGCGACGGATCTCAAGTAGCATGGCCGCTTGCATTTCTCCGAGTTCTCCCCTCTAGGCGTTTCGGTTAGTGATTCAAGCTATCGCCGCTTTGGTCCCGATCCGTTCTCTCCACGCGTCAAACTGTTTCAGGGCGAGCTCGCACTGTAAGCGGTGCCGCTCCTTGCGATCGCGAATCTTCTTCTCCAGCGCCGGTAAGAGATCAAAAGTTATGTTGGCCGGCTGGAAGTTCTTTGTGTCCGCGCGGGTCACATAATGCGTCAACGATCCGAAGGCGGAAGCGCGCGGCGGCGGCACCAGTTCGTTTCCGAGCGCCAGCGCTGCCGCATGCAGTCCGGCCATCAGCCCAGTCGCAATCGACTCCACGTAGCCCTCGACACCACAAATCTGCCCCGCGAATAAAACCTGCGGATGAGCTTTCATTTGCAGCGTTGCCTGAAGTAAAGCCGGTCCGTTTATATAGGTGTTGCGGTGAATCTGCCCGTAACGCAGAAAGCGCGCATTCTCGAGGCCCGGAATCATGCGCAACACCCTCGCCTGCTCGCCAAACTTCAAATGATTCTGGAATCCCACCAGGTTGTAGGAGTCGGCCCGCAGATTCTCCTGCCGCAACTGCACGACCGCATAAGGCATTCGACCGGTGCGCGGATCCTTCAAGCCGACCGGCTTCATCGGCCCAAAGCGCAGCGTGTCGCGGCCGCGCCGCGCAATCTCCTCAATGGGCAGACAACTCTCGAAGTAATTCAATTTCTCCCAGTCGCGCTCCTCCACTGACTGCGCCGCCAGAAGCGCGTCATAGAACCGGTCATAATCCTCCGGCGTCATGGGACAGTTGATGTAATCCGCCGATCCTTTATCGTAGCGGGCTGCCATATAGACGCGCGACATATCGATCGAATCCGCTTCTACTATTGGACTGATTGAATCGTAAAAATATAGATGGGGATTGTGTGGAGCGGCGTCGTGGACGGACTCGCTGAGTCTTGCAATCTCCGAAGCAAGACCCTCTGACGTCAAGGGCCCGGTGGCGATGATGGTGATCTGCTCGCTCGATTCCGCAATCGAAGTCACTTCCTCCCGCCGCACTGCGATCCGCGGTTCTTGCGAAATCGTCTCCGTCACTTTCGCCGCAAAGGCCACCCGGTCCACGGCCAACGCATGCCCTGCCGGAACCGCGCACTCCCGCGCAATCTGCAGCAGCAACGACCCGGCCCGCCGCATCTCTTCCTTCAGCAGCCACGGAGCCGTATTCTCGCTGTCCGACTTCAGCGAATTCGAGCAGACCAGCTCGGCAAAATCCGCCGTCTGGTGAGCCGGCGTCGACCGCACGGGCCTCATCTCAAATAATTCTACCTCGACACCCCGCTGGGCGCACTGCCACGCCGCCTCGGACCCCGCCAGACCTGCTCCGATAATGCGGACCCGCGCGCTCACGATGTCTTCTCTGCCAGCCGCCGCAGTGCATCGTCTTTCAGCAAAACTGAATGCCACTTATCGAGAAATTCAGCCCCCAAAGATTTGTAAAGTTCGATCGCCTTCTCATTCCACTTGATTACCTCCCACTGCACTCCGTGGCAATTTTCCTGCACCGCAATGCGCGCTACGAAAGCCAGCAACGCCTTCCCAATCCCTCGGCCGCGAAACAGATCACGCACAAACAGATCCTCCAGATACAATCTCCGCCCCACCCAGGTCGAGTAACAGCCGAAAAAGAGGGCATATCCCGCAGGTTGCGCATCCCACTCCGCAATCAGCGCGCGAAAGCTGGGATCTGGCCCAAACCCATCCCGCGCCAGATCCGCCTCTTCAATCACACAAAAATCCAGCTCGTGCTCAAACTCCGCCAGCTCGCGGATCATCGTCCGCAGCAGTGTCACGTCATGCGCAGTCGCAGGTCGAATCGAGAGCATTCAACCAAAGAATACATGAGCGGCCTATCGGCGTGGCGTGGCTGTCCCCCGCCTCGAATCGGTTGGCTCGGCGCAAGCTGCACAAAACTATCGAATCTGCGAAAATGAAGACGAACAGTTTTTTTCGAATCCTGGAGGAGTCGATGGCGCGCATTAGCCTGATTAGCCCTGAATCTGCAAACGCTGAAGTGAAGGAAATCTACGAGAAAACGCTCCGAGGTAAGCCGGGCAACGTACAGATGGCGCTCGCCCATCGCCCGGAGATGCTCAAGAATTTTCTAAGCTTCTACGCCAGCGTGGGACGCTCCCTCGACCGCAAGCTGTATGAACTCATCTACCTGCGCGTCTCCTTCATCAATGGATGTGGCTACTGCACGCAGCACCATATCGCATCGTCGAAACGCGTGGGCCTTACCGCCGACGACTGGAAGGCACTTCAGGCGGGGGACTATTCGCGTTTCACTGAGAAGGAACAGGCGGCTCTAGCCTACGTCGAGAAGTTGACCCGCACGCCGCGTGAGATCAACGATGCCAACTTTGCCGGACTCGAGAAGTACTTCTCCGAGCCCGAGATCGTCGATCTGCACATGCTCGCCGGCCTCGCCAACCTGACCAATCGCGTGACCGACCCGCTGGGCCTGGAAGTGGAATTCCCGGAAGAAAAGATCTGAAGAATTGAGCCATTGGGCAATCGGGCGATTGAACAATTGGGGTTTGGATTCTCAATCGCCCAATTACAAATCGCCCAATGGCTCAATCTCTTAAAGGATTTCCCTCGCATCCCCCACCCGCCGTGTTACGTGTTCGCGATCCAGATATTCCAGCAGGGGAATGGCATACTTTCGGCTGACTCCGGTCAACTCTTTGAACTTCGCGACATCAATCTTCGGCGATTTCATTTTGTAGCTAGCTAACTTCTGTCGCAGCTCTTCGAGCGCGCTGCGATGAAAAACCAGTTCGTCGGAAACCTTGATCAGCACCTTGTCACGCAGCAGCAAAGTCACAATCTTTTGCGCCCGCACCTTGTCGACCTTGAGCCCTGCGATCACTTCGCTTAGCGCGGGAACTGTCAGCCCGGCCGAGGCAAACGCGCCCTCGATCTTTTTCTTGGATTCGGCCTCTTCATCCTTCATCACCACCCCATGCCCTGGGAGCCGCACCAGGTCTCCAGCAACTTCGATCTTTTTATCCCGGATCAGCATGGCCGCAATCGCGTCAAAGACCTCTGGAACCACCTCCACGCGCTCCAGCAGCTCTTTCTTGCTGATTCCACCCACCAGAGGATTCTCCTTATGAAAATCCTCGACAGTGCGCACGATGCGTGACTTCACCGCCTCGAGCGCAGGCGAATGCAGGAATCGTTCACCGGCGCACACCACAGTGCCGGTCTTCAACGCCGGAGCCAAGCGCGTTTCGATCACATTCCTCGTCCAGCCAGTTTCAGCAACCAGTCGAGACATCGAGAGGCCTTCATGATTCCGTCGCGCGATTCTTGCTCTCACGATCTCTTCGGGATCGTTGCCAGCCAGAAGTGCCAGGAAATCGCTGTGTCCCGGCATACGCCGAATCGGCGCCGCGTCCAACACAACTCCGCCGCCAATCGTCACCACCGGTGAAAATTGCCGGATGATGAACCGGTCTCCCGGCAAGAGCAGTGCCGCTTCCGGCAGCTTGAGCCGTGCAAAGGCTTCGCCACCGGGTAAGAGCTGTCGGCGCGCGACTTTTGCGTCTGCCACAAGGGTGGGATCCAGTTCATGCAGCACAACCTCCGCTACGGACTCCATGGTGTAGGAATGAAGGTGAATCCGCGCGCGGCCCTTCAGAGCCCGCGGTGCTGAAGGCAGGAGCCGCAACTGCACGTCCACCTGCCGCGTTGTCTCGAACGTCTCCGGCGGCGCCAAGGTCATCCCTCGCGACAAATCTTCCCTGCTCGCCCCCGCCAGGTTCAACGCGGTTCGTTGTCCAGCTACGGCGGCTTCTGCCGTCTGCCCATGCACCTGGACGCCGCGCACGCGCACATGCCGCCCCGCCGGAAACACTCCCAGCTCATCCTCGCGGCGTATCGTCCCAGCCATTAGCGTCCCCGTCACCACGGTGCCGAATCCCTTCATGGTGAACACGCGGTCAATCGGCAGCCGGGCGATTGTATTTGAATCCCTCGGCTGCGCCTCGGCTGCGGCTGCGGCCATCGCCCGCTTCAGATCTTCGAGTCCCGCGCCCGTCAAGGAACTCACGGCAATGATCGATTTTGGGTCATCCAAGAAGGTCCCGCGCAGAAACTCTTCCACCTCCAATCGCACCACGTCGAGCGTCTCCACATCTACCGCGTCGGATTTAGTCAGCACGGTGATGCCACGCTTTACGCCGAGCAGTTGCAGGATGTCGAAGTGCTCCCGCGTCTGGGGCTTGATTGCCTCATCTGCCGCAATTACCAACAGCACCAGATCGATCCCGCCCGCCCCCGCCAGCATGTTGCGTACAAAGCGCTCATGCCCAGGAACGTCGACAAAGCCCAGCCGCAAGATCGCACCATTGGGCGCAGGCAAGTCCATGTGCGCGAATCCGAGATCGATGGTGATGCCGCGCCGCTTTTCTTCTTCAAGCCGGTCAGCGTCAATTCCGGTCAAAGCCTTGACCAGCGCCGTCTTACCGTGATCGATATGCCCCGCCGTACCTATGATGATGGATTTCATCTGGGTCGCCATCTTACCGGAAAAGGCGGGCAGGCCCGGGAAATCCCGACGAAAAATGGTGCCAGTAGCCTCTACCCAGCCGCCCTGCTAAATGCGACAATAGAGTTTCCCCATGACTCCATCCATGACCTCTGCCTTCCCTCCGGAGACTCTCCGGCAGCATGGCCTCACTTCTGACGAGTACGAAAAGATCAAGCAACTTCTGGGGCAGCGCGAGCCCACTCTCACCGAACTTGGCATTTTCAGCGTGATGTGGAGCGAACACTGTTCCTACAAATCGTCGCGTGTACATCTGAAGCGCCTGCCGACGCGCAGTAAGCGCGTTTTGCAAGGACCGGGCGAGAACGCCGGCATCATCGACATTGGAGACGGCTGGGCCTGCGCTTTCAAGATCGAGTCACACAATCATCCGTCGTTCATCGAGCCGTTTCAAGGCGCAACCACCGGCGTGGGCGGAATCCTTCGCGATATTTTCACCATGGGAGCTAGGCCGGTCGCGGTCATGGATTCGCTGAGGTTTGGTCCAATCACCGGTCGTGCCTCAAAGGCTGAGATTCA
>Ga0070761_10002256_pt1 | contig 11859 bp, 9 predicted proteins | sample HubBroMetageREF1_FD_66724 | JGI IMG/M metagenome (GOLD analysis project Ga0070761, IMG submission 66724) | Reference soil microbial communities from the Hubbard Brook experimental Forest, New Hampshire, USA - Hubbard Brook CCASE Soil... | ecosystem: Environmental > Terrestrial > Soil > Temperate...
GCAGGTCTCCGGTTGCTTACTTTGAGCGAAGCACTTGCAACAGGATCGTCCCGCGCCGGGCCACGCTATGCTGCCGCCGGGTTCAGCACGACATCCATGTAGCTATCCATCGCCTGTGTCAACTGCGAATCCACCTCATCTGCGATCGTCATGACATCAGGTAAAAGCAAGCTGAAATCCAGGGCGCTCAGATTGCTCTGCAACGTCCCGAAGAGGGTCACCTGTAGTATTCGTGAGTCGTGTACCAGCATCCCAGGAGTGTAACCCTGCAGTTTTCGCATTTTGCCATGAGCAACCGCCGCTGCAGAACAGACGGACTCCATTCCCCCTCCTTCGAGGCTAGGCTCCATCAGGCGGACAATCAGATCTTCGATTAGTTTGGGAAGATAGCCGGTACGCTCCTTGTCGGTAAGCGAAATGCCGCCGAGTTCCGGGATCTTCTTTACCCGCAACAACCACTCTTCGACGATCTGGCTGGTACAGCGCTGCAAAATCGCCGCCACTCTTTCTTTCTGCGTCCGGGGTGCCGGCTGATGAGTGGCCATCTTTTCGCGGATGAGGTCGGCGAGTTTCCCGGTCTGGAATGGCTTCACGATGATATCGTCCGCTTCCAGAAGAATCGCATCCATGGCGCTTTTCACGTCGGGGTAGCCGCTGACCAGCAGAGTAAGAGCCGCGGGTTGGGAATGACGCATGGCCGTAATCACGGCGAAGCCATCACTGGGGTTTGGCATGTGCAAATCGGTGATCAGAACGTCGAAGGTTTCTGTAGTGATAAATTTCAGGGCCTCGGTCACGTTGGCGGCAGGCACAACGTCAAATCCCTTGCTTTCCAGAGTCCGCCTCATCATAGTGCGGATTGTCGCATCGTCATCCACCAGAAGAATGCGATGCGTGACGCTCGTTTTCATCTGAGTCATGACAACACCACCCTATTAGTGAGTAACTAAACAGTGTGGACGGGTTGGTTTCAGAAGAATGTACAAAACTGAACAATCTGGGAATATTGTTACCGGTCACGGTTCGTCGTCACCGGATAAACTAAAGTGGTATACATATGATGCTTTTGTGGCAGCTAAGCACACTTATGCGCACTTGATTGCTGGGCGGTCGAGGGACTATCATACGCAAGCGTATGCAGGCCGAGCGTGCTATACGAGATAGTCTCGATTGCTGACCATGGTGTGCGTTTCGAGCGAGTCACAGGTTACTGTAACCCCGGCTTCCCTCACGAAGCACCTGAAAGAATGCTCAGCGTCCAACTGGCACAATTGATTTTGCGGCCGCTCGTTACTCCGAGACCTAGTCTCGCGGTGAAAGCGGTCCACTGGTATGCCGATGGGAGTGACTGAATCGTCTCGGCTGGCATGCCTTCGAGATAGGACGGTTGAAGGACGTGGAACGCCGCTTAATGACGACCGCAAGGAATGGGAGCCCTCTGTACCCATGGCCGCACCTACGCTAGGTCCAAATGAAATCATCAAAATCTTGTTCCTGGTAGATAACCCAGGCGATGCTCGGCTGTGCGTTCGGGCCTTAGAAGACGCGGAGTTGAATGTCGAGATCGACATGGCTCGGTCCTCTCGTGAATTTGTGGAATTTGCGAGGTCAAGAGTGTATGACGTCGTTGTTGCCGACTTCCGCCTACCCGACTGGGACGGACTGGATACCTTGCAGTCTCTGCGGTCTTTGGGCCGGGATACGCCTGTCATCCTGGTTACGGGAAACTTAACTGCGAAACGTGCAATCGAGTGCATTAAAGCAGGCGTGAGTGACTACATCTTAAAGGAAGATCTTGAGCGTCTTCCGGTTGCGGTTCGTAGGGCCCTGGATGAACACAACATGCTCCAGTCTCGCGACCGGGCGCAGAGCGCGCAGAGCGAGTCGGAAAAACAGTACCGGCTGTTGTTCAACGCCAACCCTGACCCCATGTGGGTATTTGACCGCGAAACGCTGCAATTTCTGACGGTCAATGATGCCGCCATTCGGCACTACGGGTACTCCCTGAATGAATTTCTGTTGATGACCTTGAGGGATCTGACCCCGCCAGAAGAGATGGGGAAGTTTCTCGCAGCCGTCGTTCCAGACCGTTCTGGGGTGCCGACTCTTGAGCGATGGAAGCACCGGACAAAAGATGGAACCATCATTGATGTGGAAATCAATTCGCAGGAAATCAGCTTCCGTTCGGTAGAAGCTGTGCTCGTCGCGGCACACGATGTTACAGCACGACGCCGTGCCGAGATTGAGATTCGTGAGAGCAAGGAGCAACTGCAGTTGATGCTCGAATCGACTGCCGAAGCGATCTATGCGATTGACATGAACGGAATCTGCACGCTCTGCAATCCTGCTTGTTTTCGCGGCTTGGGCTATGTCCACGAATCAGAAGTGATAGGGAAGGATATGCATGCGCTTGTGCACCACACTCGGCCCGACGGGAGCCGTCATCCCGCGGAGGAATGTAAGATTCACCAGGCCCTTCGGGACGGCACGAAGGTTTATGTGGAGAATGAGCTTTTCTGGCGCGCCGATCGCACCTGCTTCCCCGTCGAGTATTGGTCTTACCCGATCTTCCGTGATACCAAGGCGATCGGCAGTGTGGTTACCTTCTTTGACATCACCGAGCGCAAGAAGTCAGTGGAGCAGCTCCGGCGTTCGGAATCCCGGTATCGATCGATCATAGAAAATGCTCCGTATGGAATATGTCGTGTGGATCAGAATGGGAAAATCACCATGGCGAATCAGGCGCTGCTGGCGATGCTCGGTTATCACACTGCGGATGAGGTCTTGGGCCTCGACATGGCCACGCAAGTCTATTCCGATCCGCAAGAGCGAGAACGGATGATCTTAGAGTCCTCTGCGGACCCTTCGCTCGGATACGAGACCAAATGGATCCGCAAGGACGGGAAGGCGATTATCGTTCGAGTCGCAGGGCGGCTCATCGCTGCCGACGACGAGTTGTCTGGCGGGTACGAAAGCTTCGTCGAGGACGTCACCGAAACAAAATCTCTTCAGACGCAGTTTGAACACGCCCAAAAGATGGAAGCGGTGGGAAGACTCGCGGGCGGGGTGGCTCATGATTTCAACAACCTGCTCATGGTAGTGAGCGGCTACGCACAGCTTCTCGACGAGTCTTCTCACGACGCCGTCAAGGTGACCGAGTATGTCCGTCAAATCCATGCGGCGCTTTCCAAAGCCGCCGCTATTACTCTCCAACTGCTCGCCTTCAGTCGAAAACAGGTTGTCGACCCAACCCTCCTCGACCTCAATTTCATCGTGAGCGATATTGGAAAAATGTTGCCGCGCCTGCTCGGCGAAGATGTCGACCTCACGATGGCTCTGGAACCGGAACTCGGCACCGTGCGGGCTGATCGAACCCAGATTGAACAAGTCATTGTGAACCTGGCGGTCAATGCCAGGGATGCCATGCCGAAGGGCGGCCAAATCACCGTCGAGACCAGGAATGTCGATGTCGATACTGGATATGGCCGACAGTGGGAAGTCAACGTCCCGCGCGGTCGCTACGTCTCATTGACGGTCAGCGATAGCGGCATCGGAATGAGCGCCGAAACTCAGTTGCGCATCTTCGAGCCATTTTTTACGACCAAAGAGGTAGGGAAAGGAACGGGACTCGGACTAGCTACCGTGTACGCGATTGTCAAGCAAAGCCATGGATTTATTTGGGTTTACAGCGAGCTTGGAAAGGGCAGCAGTTTCAAGATTTACCTGCCTCGCCTGGACGCCGCTCCGGCTCGTGAACAGAGTTTGCAAGCTGAAGTCACGCGTGGAGGCACTGAGACGATTCTCCTGACGGAAGACGATCCTGATCTTCGCGAAGTCAGCCGTGTCTATCTCGAATCCAAAGGCTACACGGTTCTGGAAGCCGCAAACGCGAATGACGCCCTGAAAGTGTGCACGGCTTACCAACAACCAATTCACCTGTTGATTACAGACATGGTGATGCCAGGGCGGAGCGGCCTGGACCTGGCTAAGGCCGCACTCGAAATACGGCCAACACTTACGGTAGTCCTTATGTCGGGGTACACGGATCGGATGCTAGATATTTCATCAATTGGCTTCGAAGCACGCTTTCTGCAAAAACCTTTCAGCCTGGACGCCCTTGCCCGCCTCACCAGGGCTCTATTAGACACGAAGAAGCAACCCGGCCAAATGTAAGTACATCGGACATTTGCACAAACTGAAATCAACACATGTCCAGCTTGAACGCTGCGTCCTGCCCTCCGCTCGCCATTTTCGGCGCAGAAATGAGCCGCTCGACCGCTCGACTCGACCTGGACTTCGTAATTCGTCTGTTCCCGAAGGTCCTCGACAGGGCGGCGTCTTCTCCTTTGGCTCAAGCAGCTCTCGACCGTAACGCACAGTGGAGTATCGTTCAGGGCTTTTTCCCTGCATACGGTCGCCGACAGTCGGCCTAACCCACCGCGATGCGCACTCTATATTGTGAGATCAATGTGAACCCGGTTCGGATGCGTATTGTTTCTGGGTGTGCAATATTGAACAGACTTGCAAAAGTCCTTCTAACTACTATCTGCAGAACTAGCAAGATGTCGCTGTGCGAAAGTAGTCGAACCGAGAGGAAAGAAGGATGACGGTCATGCTTAGATACTACAATCACAAGATCTGGTCGATAGCATTCTTACTGCTCATCTTCAGCCCCGGATGCTGCAATCCCGGCACCAACTCAGCCTTGGTTCCACCCACCGCGAGTCCCGTAACACCGCCTAGCGGCGCGGCCGGCGTTTGTCCGAACACGGTCGTGACCGCCGCCTTCAGCGCGGCGATGAATCCTGCCACGATCAATGCCACCACCTTCACTTTGACAACGGGCACTCCAGCCGTGGCCGTAGATGGAGTCGTCACTTACGCGGCGTCGAGCAACACTGCGACCTTTACGCCGTCAGTCGCTCTCGAACTCAATACCCTCTATACCGCCACCATTACGACCGGAGCCACGAACGAGTATGGCATTGCGCTGGCGAGTAACTTTGTATGGACCTTCACAACCGGTAGCACAACGTGTCTGACGGGTCCGCCCACGGTGATTTCCGTGACCCCACCTGTTGGCGCTGGTGGCATATGTCCCAATACGGTAGTGGTTGCCACCTTCAGCGAGTCGATGAATCCTTCCACCATCAATACCACAACCTTTACATTGACCGCGCCAGGCACTCCGCCGGTGGCCGTGGCAGGAGCAGTCACCTATGATGTGCCAAGCCATGTCGCGACCTTCACACCAACGACTGCTCTCGCACTAGACACACTCTATACCGCGACCATTACCACAGGGGCTCAGGACCTTAACGGTATTCCACTAGCAAGTGATTATGTGTGGACTTTCACCACATCAGCCACGGCATGTGCAGCGACCGTACCTCTGGGATCGGCCTGCATGTTTGGAATTCTGGGTGGCGCCACCGTCACCAATGCCGGACCGTCCGACGTTACTGGGGATGTTGGCGTGTGGCCAGGGACTGCGATCACTGGATTTCCGCCGGGAACAATAACGGGCACGTTCTACGCGGGCGACGCGGTCGCCCAGACGGCCCAGGGTGACTTGACCGTGGCGTATGACTACGCCGCGGCAGCAGCGGGAGGGGCCGTCCTTCCCGCAGATATAGGAGGGGAAAGACTCGCTCCTGGTGTTTACAAGACGACGAGCGCCCAGCCCTCGCTGGGAATAACCGGGAACCTCACCCTCAGCGGCAATGGAGTCTACATCTTCCAGATCGTCTCCACACTGACGACCGCAGCGAATAACAGCGATGTCATTTTAAGCGGCGGTGCCACGGCTCAAGACGTGTTCTGGCAGGTCGGTAGTTCGGCAACCCTTGGAACCAGCACAGCATTTGTAGGAACCATTATGGCTCAGGCGTCGGTCTCGCTTAACACCGGAGCAACGCTGAATGGCAGAGCGCTGGCCCGGACGGGCTCAGTCACATTGCTAAGCAATCCCGTGACTGTACCTCCCTGTCCATGAAGGATTCGGTAGTGAGCTTAGCGTGAGGCTGGTCCACTACCGAGCAGGATAGAAAGGCATGATTTCAACGTTATTGAAGCTCGGAGGAATTGGCACATGTCATCTCACTCTCATAACTCTTGTGGCCATGTTGCGGTTGTGCTGTCGGCGGTAGCTGCTATCCTGTGCAGCGTCGGCACGCTCGCGGCAGCGCAGGATCAGCCTGCCCCCAAATGGGAACTATACGGCGGATACTCCGCTTTTTATCCGGGCTGCGATATACACGGCCTGCTTCCGGGAGGAGTGGCCCCAGTGACCAGCTGCCTGAAATGGGATCCGCGGGGCGTGGGCGCCAGTGTCACCTACGACTTTAACCGCTGGCTCGGATTGACCGTCGACAGCAGTGGTCAGTGGGGCAGCGGTAACACAGGGGTGGCTGCCCGAATTGACCAGGTCGAATTCTTCAACATCTCCGCGGGGCCCAAGATAACTTATCGCACGCACTATTTTTCCCCGTTTCTCGAAGTTCTCGGGGGCGAGCATCGCCTTGCGTCGGAGGTCTTCGGAAACAATCTCGCACCCGGGTTCATGGCTGGCGGCGGTCTCGATCTGAACTTGGGCAGACACTGGGCGGTGCGTCTGTTCAGAGCCGATTTCGTGTACTCCGATCATCAGTTTGGTCCGTCGTCAGTTGTTCCCGCCACTGATGTGAGAGGAGTGAGACTGCAGAGCGGCTTGGTGTATATGTGGGGTGGTGAACAGGTCGCTCCGCCCGTTTCAGCGAGTTGCACCATCAATCCCGGTGAAGTGATGGTGGGCGAGCCGGCGACGGCAACCGCTGCCGGCAGTAACTTCAATCCCAATCACACGCTAAATTACACATGGAGCAGCACCGGCGGCCAAATTGTCGGCAAGGACAACACTGCAAGCGTTAACACCAATGGCCTGGCGGGCGGCACTTACACGGTTACGGCCCAACTCTCCGACCCCAGGATGAAACAGGGCGGCGGTGCCAGCTGCATGGCGACCCTCATCGTGAAGGAACTGCCGAAGCATCCGCCGTCCGTGTCGTGTATGGCAAGCCCCCCGACCGTTCAGACTGGCATGTCCTCTACCGTCAGTTGCACCTGCACCAGTCCGGACAGCGTCCCCGTTTCAATAGGCAACTGGCGCGCGAGCGGCGGCAGCGTTTCCAGCGGCGACGTCAATACCGCGGCTCTGAATACGTCCGGTGCTTCACCCGGCATGATCACAGTGAGTGCGATCTGCACCGACTCGCGCGGCTTGAACACTCCGACCACCGCCCAGGTGATGGTGGAGAACCCGCCCCCCTCGCCCGAGTTCATCCAACTGGAACACAGACTTGCGCTGCACAGCATTTACTTTCCGACGGATCAGCCGAGAATCGAGAAGCCCGATGGCGGCCTCCTGGCGAGTCAGGAAAAAACGCTCGTTTCGCTGGCGGACGATTTCAAGAAATATCTCGAGGCTAAGCCGGATGCTCACTTGATTCTCGGGGGGCATGCCGACCCACGAGGCTCCGTGGAATACAATCAAGCGCTCTCCGAGCGGCGTGTCGAACGCGCCAAACGCTTCTTGGTCGAACACGGCGTTCCTGAAGCCAGCCTGGAAACCAAGGCGCATGGCGAGGAACAGAACCTAACCGAAGACCAGGTAAAAGATGCGGTTGAGAAAAACCCCGAGTTAACTGCAGAGCAGCGGCACAGGGTGCTCGGGAATCTACGGACGATCCTCCTGGCGAGCAATCGCCGCGTCGACATCACTCTGAGCACCACCGGGCAACAATCCATCCGCGAATACCCATTCAACGCTGCGGATTCTTTAACCTTGATCCAGGAGAAAGGAGCGAAGAAAGGAACCGGGTCTGCGCCCAGGAGAAAGGCTAAGCCAATGGCTCAGTAATAAGACAGTTGCCGGGCGCATCATAGCGAAACAACCCAGCCGAGTGTTCGGCTCTGAAGGAAGGAAAACAGCCGGATCGCAAAGACGCAAAAAGCAAGGTGGGCGTGAGTCCGGGCAGAGAAGAAATAAACAATCAATGGAGTGCCGTGCCTACGCGAGTGGGCTTTCCCCAACCGGTCACAGGCAGCGCATTCGCGCCCGCTGACCGTTTTCGAAACATGTCAGAACGAGTAATTTCAACGAGAAGTGAACCAGCCGCGGCGTGCGCACGACGTGAGTTTCTAGACTTCGTAGTTCATGCTTCGAGCCTACTCGCTTTCCTTGCACGAAATGTACAGTATTGAACAGACAGGGGATTACTCGCTCGATAGAGTCGGCTAATCACGCGGAGAGTGATGCGAAGGAGACGCCGTAACGAGCGATTTCAGCTTAGGGAGGGCAGCCTAAGAACTCTGCCGATGGTTGCTCATGGGACTGGTTTTATCGCCGAAGACCTGAGTTGGCAATGTGACTAGACGCTGAGGATACGGAAATGTCCAGTACAGGAAGGGTAGGCCAACAAATGGGAATAGGCGAACGATGGAGAACGGGACACAAAGGGGACTATGCCGACTTAATAGACCGCGCCCGCGTAAAAGTTCTCACAACCGCGATTCTGGCAGCCGGGGGCAACCGCCGGAAGGCTGCACGGGCGTTAGGGATAACTTCCAACTGGATGTCCAGGCTAAGTAAGCAGATGGGCATTCCAAACGATCTCGGGCGCGACCCCAACGGTCCTAACTTGGGCGGTTATCGCGCCCGGCGCGATATTATCGCCAGGGGGATCTTCTCAATCACAGGCGAGTCTGCATTTAGGTTGTAAGGAATAGCTGTAATCGGCGATATGTACCATCCGGTGCTGACACCGTAGGAGTTATCGCAGATCCCGATTTTCCCAACTCGGTACCATCCGCGGAAGACGATTCTCCAACAGCAATCGCAATAGAAGCTGCGCATCCCCGCGATCAGCCTTCGTTTATCAGAATGGTGAGTTCGTTCGCGAAGGGACCGATTACGATTTTGAAGACCACGAAGAAGCTGGTAGTGATGCATCCGAACGCACCACTACCGGGAAATCTCGGCCGTCGCCAAACCTAGTACGAGGCACAATTGCTCGACACACTACATGGGTCTGCAGTAATAACCTGCCCACAAGATCCTCCTTAATTGAAAAACAGATCCCCCTACTCTCAAATTCTGTGCGGCTTTCGGCGAAGCGATCCTTTCGCGATGCATTCCGCCCCGGCACCAATCCAAGTCATTACGGAAGCACGGTAAAGCTGTTCTTGCTCGTTGTGGTGCCTCCGGCATTGGTCACAGTGATTGGACCGCTGGTGGCCCCGGACGGGACGGTTGCGGTGATGTATCCAGAAGCGTCTACGACGGAAGCCGCTGACGTGCCATTGAACGTCACGGCCGTCGTGCCTACAAACGCCGAGCCCCTTAGCGTTATCTTCGCGCCCACTAATCCTTTGGCCGGTGTGAATTCGAATGGTCCCGGCGCCGCCGGATCGAGTCCGAGGTCCAGCACTGAAATCGCGCCCGAGTCCTCGACGTCATCAGAATTCTCGCCGCCATCATTTTGCAGCGTTACATAGAGTCTGCCGTCGCTGCCCTGTACCAGTGCGCCCAGCGGCGAGAAACCGGTGGTGCTGTCATCGAAGCTGGCTTCCAGTGTCCCAACGCCCGCTAGCGTGAGTTGATAGATGGTGCCGGTTACTTCGAACGCGCCGCCCTCCCACGCCGTTCCATAGAGGTTGCCGTCGGAGGCCTGAATCAATCCCGCCCTGGGAAGATAGCCGATGTTGCCCGGCGATGCTTGGGCGGCAAAGTCATAAATCTTCGTGAAGGCTCCTTTCGTGGTGATGCGGAACGCCGTCCCCGTGCCGTTGGCGCCGCCGGAGTAACACGTGCCGTAAAGGTTGCCATCGCTGGCCTGCACCAGAGCGCCAATCGGCATGCTGCCATCGCTGCTGCCGGTGAATGAATGTAGTAAGGTCACTTTGCCTGCTGGAGTCATCTTGAACACAGTTCCATCCTTCGATGCCCCACCGGCTGTGGTCGTGCCGTAGAAATCCCCGTTTGAGGCCAGAGTCAGTCCGGCGGCCGGATTAGCGCCATCCGGAGTGGGGCCGAAATTGCCGGAAAATAGGTGAAGTATCTCGTAAACGCCGGAGGTTGTTATCCGAAAGATCGTTCCCTGGTTGTAGAAGCCGTCATAGATACCTCCAGTTTGGGTTGTGCCATAGAGATCGCCATTAGCTCCAAACACCATTCGCCCCGTAGGCTCCGCTCCATCCGTGGCTAGAGAACCGCACCCGCTGCCTCCGCAAAAAGAGTGCAACACGGTGAGCGTTCCAGTTTTGGTGAGCTTGAAAACGGTGCCGCAACCCGACAGCCCGGTCGTGTCCGCACAAGCTTCCCCTCCGGTACCGCCCTCGGTCGCAACACCGTAAAAGTTGCCGTCTTTTCCTTGCACCAGCCCAGCCTGGGGAAACCAACCATCGGGCGCGGTGCTTGTGGAAGTGTCATACGGGAAGCTGTAGAGCACGCTCAACACACCCGCGGGGGTGATCTTGACCACCGCTCCGCAGCCAGGGATTTGATTTTCTACTTCTCCCGGACATGTACCCGCTCCACCTATGTTGGTGGTGGTGTAGTAGTTCCCATCCGCGCCTTCAATCAACTCGGCCATCGGAATTGCCCCGTCGGGGTAGTTGCTGGTGGTGGCGGAGTTGTATTGAAACGCGTACAACTCGCTGAGCTGCGCCTGTGCAGGCAGCGCTTGTATGACGGTGATCAAGAGCACGGCGCAGCTCAAAGCCAGCAACGCGGAAAGGTTCGGCTTGCTTGGCACATTCAAATCCTTCGCAGTTTGCTTCGTCATGAAATTTCTCCTGTTGTCATAAAGTTCTCCTTATGCAAGTGAAATGCTTTGTCGTAAAGCCCTACTATCGGTGCAGTGGAATCGGACCGGCAGGGCAATGGGCGCGATCGACCTCCTGGTTTCTTCTCTCCATTTATCCTGTGAAATGCCTCAATAGCCTTTTACAGTGTGGCCATGAAACCCTCGATCACTCCGGCGGCGTCCTCATAGAATCCGACGATCGCGCCGGCATTATTAATGTCGATTGCTAACGTGACGGGCTCGTTGGGCACCGCTATGGTGGTGAGTGCTCCGCCGCTCAGCAGGTATCCATGAACGTCTCCGCTGGTGTCGGAATATTCACCAAGGCAGTGGAATCGGACCGGCAGCACTGCCCGCAGAGGCAATTGGCGCGATCGCCCTCGTCGCAGGCGGCACCGGGAGCGAAGAAACAGCCCGGGCGGCGCGAAGCTGCTGCATTCGTTCGCGGCGCTTCTCTTCCTGTTCGCGCATTTTTTTAAAACGTTCAGTGACGTCTTCCAGGCGCTGGTTCTCGTAGCCAGCACGCTTGGCGACAATCCGATAGTCGAAAGCTATGCTGGAGGTGCCACCGTTCAATTCGCGCACCTCGAAGGAGGTTGGCGTCTTCTGGCTTACATAGAGTCCTTTGCAGTCACCGTTCGGAGTGAGGAACACGTGATAGTCGATAGCAGTGTTGACCGTGGAGGCAAAGGTGGGATCGAGCGGCACGGTCATTGCGCCATTCGTCAGCACGCCCGAACCGAAGTCCTCGAACCAGTTCTCGGGAGATTGCATGGCGTAGAGCGAAACCTTGCGCGCCCCGCCGTCCGCCGCAGCTACGCCAGTGATTTTCCCGTTGCAGGTCAGATTGCCGCTGATGTCGATGGTGCAGCCGCCTGCTATGCCCAACGTCTCAAAGACCAAAGATCCGACGGCGAGGCTCTGGTTGAAGGCGTAAACGGTGGGAATAGGCCCCGGGCTGTTGTTTGCGAAATCTCCTGCGTAGTTGTCGTCCGCGGTTCCAAGCACGCCTCCG
>Ga0070761_10002257_pt1 | contig 11858 bp, 8 predicted proteins | sample HubBroMetageREF1_FD_66724 | JGI IMG/M metagenome (GOLD analysis project Ga0070761, IMG submission 66724) | Reference soil microbial communities from the Hubbard Brook experimental Forest, New Hampshire, USA - Hubbard Brook CCASE Soil... | ecosystem: Environmental > Terrestrial > Soil > Temperate...
GGCTGAGGGCTCAATGGCAGCCCATTTCCGTCGGTCGCCTCGGCGCTCCTCACCATGGCGACGATGCCCGTACGCACCATCTCGGCAATCCCGAAGGGACGCAGAACGTCGACAAGCCCGTCGATCTTGTCGCCCGTGCCCGTAATCTCGGCGACGAGCGCTTCGGGGCCCACGTCGACGACGCGAGCGCGAAAGACGTCGCAGAGGCGCATGATCTCGCCACGATTGACGCTCGTCGTACGCACCTTGATGAGGGCCAGTTCGCGCGACATCGTGGCGGCTTCGCTGGCGTTCTGCACCCACAGTACGTTGACGAGCTTGTAGAGGTTGGCCTCGATGCGTCGCGCGCCGTCGTCGTCCGCCTCGAGGACGATCGTCATGCGCGAAACGCCCGCGCGCTCTGTCCGTCCTACCGTCAGCGATACGATGTTGTAATTGCGCCTTCGGAGCAGCGACGTGACCCGATTGAGAACCCCGGGGAGATCCTCGACGTCGGCGATGAACGTTCGCAGCGCTGCGTCACTCATGGCTCATTCCTCGATGCTGGGGTCGACTTCATTCGTCCGCCGCCGTTTCCACGATCGGGCTCGGCCGTCGGATCATGTCGTGGAGGTCGGAACCGGCAGCCACCATCGGGTAGACGCTGTCTTCCTGCTCGACGCGAAAGTCGATCACGACCGTGTCCTTCGAAGCGCGGGCCGCGGCCACCACGCCCTCGACCTGGTCGCGTGAAGTCGCCCGCAGCCCGACGAGACCGTGGGCCTCCGCGAGCTTGACGAAGTCCGGACCGCGCATGGGCGTCGCCGCGTAGCGACCCCCGTAGAAGAACTGCTGCCATTGGCGCACCATCCCGAGAAAACCGTTGTTGATCACGGCCACGTGGATCTTGATGCCCTCTTGCGCACAGGTGGAGAGTTCGGCGGCGGTCATCTGAAAGCCCCCATCGCCGACGATGACCCAAACTTCTTCTTCGGGGCGCGCGAGCTTGGCTCCGATCGCGGCCGGAAGCGCGAAACCCATCGTTCCGAGGCCACCCGAGGTGATGAGCTTTCTCGGGAAATCGTGCTTGTAATACTGGGCCTCCCACATCTGATGCTGACCTACGTCGGTCACGACGAGCGCTTCGCCCTTCGTGATGCGCCAGAGGTCGTGCATGACGTGAGCCGCGAAAAGCCGGTCGGAGTGCGGCATCGTCTGGATGTCGCGGACGGCCGAGTCTCCCTTGAGCTCGTAGATGCGCGCGAGCCACGACGGGCGATTGCGCGGAGCGACGGCGGGGATGAGAGCGCGCAGTGTTTCGGCGACGTCACCGACGATGGGTACGTCCACGCGAACGTTCTTATTGATCTCGGCGGGGTCGAGCTCGCAGTGGATCTTCCGCGCGCACTTCGCGTAGGTCTCGAGTTTGCCCGTGACCCGATCGTCGAAGCGCATCCCCATCGCGATGATGAGGTCGGACTCCTGAATGGCGTGGTTGACCCATGCCTCGCCGTGCATCCCCATCATTCCCAGGCAAAGCGGATGGGTTGCGGGGAAGCCCCCGAGACCGAGGAGAGTGGAGGCGACCGGAATGCCGGTCTTGTCGACGAGCTCGCGCAACAGCGCTCCCGCTTCAGCGGCGATGATCCCGTGCCCGCAAAAGAGAATCGGGCGCTCCGCATGATCGATCATGTCCACGGCGGCTCGCACGTCCTCGGCGCGAACACGATGCTCCGGACGGTATCCGGGCAGACGCACCGGCCCGCCGTCCCACTCGAAGTCGACCGAGGCTTGCTGGGCATCCTTGGTGATGTCGACGAGCACCGGGCCGGGTCGACCGGATCGCGCGACGTAGAAGGCCTGGCGCAGCATCGGTGCGATGTCCTGCGCTCGGGTCACAAGGTAGTTGTGCTTGGTGATCGGGAGTGTGACGCCCGTGATGTCGGTCTCTTGAAATGCATCGCTCCCGATGACTTTGGACGACACTTGCCCGGTGATGGCCACCATGGGCACCGAATCGAGCATCGCGGTCGCGATGCCGGTCACGAGATTGGTCGCTCCGGGGCCCGACGTCGCCAGCGCGACACCGACGCGGCCGCTCGCGCGCGCGTAGCCATCGGCCATATGCGCGGCCCCTTGCTCGTGACGTACGAGCACGTGGCGAACCTTGTACTTGAGCATCGCGTCGTACGCCGGCATGATGGCGCCGCCCGGATATCCGAACACGACCTCCACGCCTTCGCGCTCGAGGACTTCCCACATGATTTCGGCGCCGGTGCGCACTCCGAGGTTGCTCATGCAGCGCCTCGTGTCCGAGATCGGCGCGTTCGCGACAAGTTGGTGGGCAACACCGGCGACCGCGTCGAGACGGGCGGCTTGGTGCCGGCGATCACGGTAGCGCGTAGGCGCTCGTAGTACGAGAGGGTGGCTTCGTCCGGCTCGTGGCCCGGATTGGCGAGCACGCGGTCCCATTCCGCGAGAAGGACTTCGAGACCCCCCATCTTCGTCACGAGCGCGGAGAGCTCCGCCTTCACTTCCGAATCCAAAGTCGTCGTCCCGATCTTGGTGGCGCCGAAGAGAGACCGTGCAAAGGCGGCTGCGCGTTCGAGCGCGTGCCCGGTTGCGTCGCGATGCACGGCCACGCGGCACGAGAGCTCGGCGCCTCCGACGTCGTCGCGGCCGGTGACCAGGACGACGTCGAGACCCGGATCGGGATCGACGGCGCCCGAGTAGAGTGCCCAGCCGTGAACGAAGACGACGAGCGAGCCGGCTGCGAGATGCGGGGCAATGCCATACGCCCAGACCGCCGGTTGCTCGGACGCGGGCAGATGCACGACGAGAACCTGCGCTCGGCTGGCGGCCTCGGCGGCCGGCAGCGGACGAAACCCGTCGGTGACCGCGCGGATCCAGCTCATGCCTCCCGGTCGCATCACGACGTCGACGTCCCAGCCCATGGATCGCAATCGCAGGGCTTGCTCGCGCGCCTCGAGGCCGTAGCCGAGGAAGGCTGCCCGGCCGCCGGATCTGTCGCCGCTACCGCCTTCAGCCATGACCTTCTCCTGCACGGGGTGGCTCTTCCGGGGGACGGGTCACCGCGCCCTCGGATGCCGAAGATACGAGCGCGGCGTATTTGGCGAGGACGCCTCCGACGCGGCGCCGCTTGGGCGCTTTGTGCTTGGCCGCGCGAGATTCGAGGTCGGCGTCGACATCGAGCCGACGCGCGGCGAGATCGAAGCGAACGATATCTCCGTCCCGCACGAGAGCGATCGGGCCCCCCCGGTCGGCTTCGGGCGCAACGTGCCCGGCCATCATTCCGTGCGTGGCGCCGCTGAACCGCCCGTCGGTCACGAGGGCGACCGCGTCGCCCAGTCCCCGACCGATGAGAGCCGCCGTCACGCCGAGCATCTCGCGCATGCCCGGCCCGCCGCGCGGCCCTTCGTAGCGAATGACGACGACGTCGCCGGCCTGAATACGACCCGCCTGCACCGCCTCGAACGCCGCCTCTTCTCCGTCGAAAACGCGCGCCGGACCCACGTGCTCTTGCCGGTCGTGACCCGCAAGCTTGAGCACGCACCCGTCCGGAGCCAGCGATCCGCGCAGGATGGCAAACCCACCACGAGGCTTGATGGGGGACGATGCCGAGCGAATGACGGCCTGACCCGGCGTCTCGCGAGCCTGGCCGATCTCTTCGAAAAGCGAGCGGCCCGTGCACGTCGGGGTATCTTGCAGGAGCCCGGCATCTTTCAACCGAGCGGCAAGCAGGCGCTCGCCGCCCGCGCGATGCATGTCGATCGCATTGAATCGACCCCCTGGCTTGAGGTCGGCGATGACAGGTGTGCGCGCCGAAATCGGGTCGAAGTCGTCAATCGTGAGCGGGACTTCGGCTTCATGCGCAATGGCCAGCAGGTGGAGCACGGCGTTGGTCGAGCCCGCGGTCGCCGCGACGACCGTGATGGCGTTCTCCAGCGACCGGCGCGTGATGATCGCGCGCGGGCGGATATCGTTCTGAATCAATCGAAGGACGGCTGCGCCGCACGCGCGAGCCACGTCGTCTTTCGCGGGGTCGGTGGCGGGAACTTCGTTGGCGCCAAGCGGCGAGATGCCGAGCACCGCGAGCGCCGTGGCCATCGTGTTCGCGGTGAACTGCCCCCCGCATGCACCCGCGCCTGGGCACGCGCGGTCTTCCAGCCGGCGAAGGTCGCCTTCGGTCATGCGGCCCGCGGAGTGGGCGCCGACGGCTTCAAATACGTCTAGGATCGTGACATCGCGCCCGTCGAACCGGCCGGGAGCGATCGTTCCCCCATAGAGCATCAGCGAGGGCACGTTGAGCCGCGCCAGGGCCATGACCGTTCCGGGGATTGTCTTGTCGCAGCCGGAAAGGGCCACAATGCCGTCGAGCAAGTGGCCCAGAGCGAAGAGCTCGATCGAGTCGGCGATGACCTCGCGCGAGACGAGCGAAGCGCGCATTCCCTCGGTCCCCATCGAGATCCCATCGGAGATGGCGATGGTGTTGAACTCGACGGGCGTGCCACCTGCCTTACGGATCCCCTCTTTGACCTTCTCGGCCAGCGTCCGCAGGTGCATGTTGCACGGCGTCACCTCCGTCCAGGTGTTCGCCACGCCCACCAGCGGCTTCTCGAGGTCGGCGTCGGAGTAACCGGCTCCCTTGAGCATCGCGCGCGCGGGGGCGCGAGCCGGTCCTTTTTTCAATAAGTCACTTCGCATGAGCCGTCTTTTTCGCCAGAAATTCGAGTAAAAAAAAACCCCCGCTCCCTTATCCGGGTGCGAGGGCCGAAACGAGGAACAGGCTCCTCAGCTCGGCGGCCCGCACCCGGGCCCAATAAGCCCGAGAACAAGGCCTACGCCGCCGACTACTACCATTGGCGACACGACACCGCTGCCCAGACCCCTCACCGGGAGTACGAGGCGCGCGTTCGATTGGCCACGGGAGCACATCGGCCCACGAATGGTGAAGGAGATTGTGCGACTCGTCAAGCTCTGTGCGAAACCTAGAAATATCACGGGATCTTACGGGGTGGGCCAACGCGATCGGGTTACGACCCGCGCTCGATGCGAGCTTTCCCGTTCATGTACGGCACGAGCGCTTTTGGGAGAAGCACCGAGCCATCCGCCTGTTGATGATTCTCGAGCAGCGGAATGAGGATGCGTGGGCTCGCGACCGCCGTGTTGTTCAGAGTGAAGGGATACACGAGCTCCCCGGAGGGCGCGCGCACGCGAATGCTCGAGCGGCGCGATTGAAAGTCACCGAAGCTCGAGCACGAGTGCGTCTCGCTGTACGCCGAGCGGCCTGGCATCCACGACTCGATCTCGTGTTTTCTCGTTTGTCCTAGCCCGATTTCACCCGTGCACGCGATGGCCACGCGGTAGGGGATCTCGAGGAGCGCAAGAATCGCTTCCGCGTTGCCGAGGAGCTCGTAGTGGTGCTTTTCGGAGACCGCCTCGTCCGGGGCGCAAAAGACCACCTGCTCGACCTTCGTGAATTGGTGCACGCGGTAGAGGCCCCGCGTGTCTTTTCCGTGCGCGCCCGCTTCGCGGCGAAAGCAAGGCGAGATCCCGGCATGCCGGATGGGCAGACGGTCGGCGTCGATCGTTTCGTCGCAATACAGGCTGACGAGGGGAACTTCGCTCGTTCCGATGAGAAAAAGCTCATCCGCCGGGATGGCGTATGCCTCCTCGCGGCCGAGTGGAAAGAACCCTGTGCCGGTCATCGCGCGTTCCTTCACCATCACCGGGGGCGCAACGAGCTTCATCCCTCGCGCGAGGAGCACGTCGACCGCGAGGCGGAGGACGGCGAGCTCCAGCAGCGCCCCGTCGCCCATGAGAGCGTAGGAGCGGCCCCCGGCGAATCGCCGGGGGCCCTCCCAATCGACGAGACCCAGCGACGTCATGAGCTCGACGTGGTCTTTTGGCTGGAAGTCGAACGACCGGGGCGCGCCGACTCGGCGAATCTCGACGTTGCTTTCTTCGCCCCTGCCGATGGGCACCTCCGGTCGAGGGATGCTCGGGACGCGGAGCATCAATTCTTGGAAGCGTCGTTGCAGATCGGCCAATCCCGGCTCCAGACGCTCGATGTCTCCGCGTACCTGTTTGGCCTCGTCGACCAGTCGCGGGCGCTCGTCCTGGGTCGCCTTCGGAATCAACGACGAAAGCTCGTTTTTCCGTGCGCGCCTTTCTTCGAGCTCGCGGGTCGCATCCCGCCGCTGCTTGTCGGCCTCGAGAAGCGCGTCGAGGCTCAGGTCGAGCCCCTTGTTCTTGATCGCACCGCGAACTTCGTCGGCGTTTTGACGGATGAACTGGATGTCGAGCATGGCGGGCTTGGCCCACCGGCATGCCTCATGGCGAGTCGGGTTTCAAGGGGGCGGCACCGAGCCCCCTGACTCCCGCGCCGGAGTCACCTTAGAGGCCGCCGTCCCCGATGGTCGTGGCGCCTTGCGCCGTGCAGGCCAGATACTCGATCGCTTGCACTGCGCACGCGGGAGCCCAGGCCTTGCCATCGCTCCCGCAAGAAAGCGAGGCGCCGCCGGCCGCGCACGTGACGTATGCTTTCCAGAGGGAGTCGCACGCCGGAATGAGATTGCCGACGACCTGGCATCCCGGCTCGCACCCCGACGGGTCGTCCCCGGGGCAGTGGGCGGCCGCCGACTCGGCGCAGTACTTCGTGCAGGGGCCCTGAAGGCTGGGGTCGTTGTCGCTTTGCAGAAAGCAAGCGGCAGAGACCAGCGTTTGGACGCCACACGCGTCGAGCATCGCCATCCCCGAGCCGTCGCACGACACCGGGGAAGTCTGCTCGCAAGCAAAGAGGTTTTGCGCCTGCATCGCGCAGCTCGGATTGTTGAGGAGCAACCGGCAGCCCACGACGCACGAGGCGATCGACCCTTGATTCGGACACATGGCCGTGGCTTCCCGAGCGCATAGCGCATCGCAGCCGTCGGCCACGGCGGGCGGGATGCTGCTGGGCGGCAGGGGGACGATCACGGGGGGCCCGGCGTCCGCCACGCCCACGAAGCCGGAGGCGCCGAACCCGCTGCCCGAGACGCTCCCGGTGCTGCCGAAGGCGCCACTGAAAGCGACGCTCCCGGATGCGACGCCGCCCCCTGCAAAGCCTGCCGTCGTGCCGGAAGCCACGCCGCCGGTGGCCACGCCTCCGCTGCCGCCGGGGGTCGCGCTACTTCCGCTACCCGCCGTGCTCCCGCTTTCCCCACCCACAACTCCCCCCACGCTGCCGCTATTGTCGCCAAAGCCATCGAGAACGCCGGTCCTTCCGCCGCAACCGATCGACGAAAAAATCGCAAGGGCGCAGACCCATCCGAGCCGGGCGATGTGACGCTTCATGAGTCCTCCCAATCCGTGACGTTCAGCGACCCCACTTCTCCTCGCGCAGAGCACGCGACGTGCCTCCCCCGAGTATGGCCCACGAAGTGGGCTTTCGCTAAGACGAGCTCAGCTCGAGCGCCTCGTAGAGAAGGTGCAGCCGCTCGGACAGCTCGTGGTTGTAGGGCTCCCACTTGCACGCATTGGCGAGCTCCACGCGAGCCTCGTTGAGATTGCCCGCCGAAAGCAAGCGATCGGCCTTCTGCGCAAACGCGATTCCTTCGAGCGTGCGCGCGAGGGTCTCGAGCGTTCGCACATCGGTAGGCGGCGGAGAGGTTGAAGCTTGGGCAGGATCGAGGCGAAGCCGACCGCGCTTCAGCCCGCGATCGTAGCGTTCTCGGCTCAGCGGTCGGGAAAGGCATCGGTAGGCCTCGACGGCGCGCTTGAAAATGTCGCCCGCAATCGCGATGGCGTCCGGAGGCGATTCGACGTGCTCGTCCGGGTGATAGGCCCGCGAAAAGGAGTGAAACGCAGCTTGGATCGCCTGCGTGTCGGCGTCGGGCGAGGCTCCGAGGATCTCGTAGTAGCTCTTGGTTTCGAGCGATTGCCAAAACAGGCGCAAGGCTTCGTTGACCGCCATGGCGAATTATTGCTCGGTCAGAGGATGGGCGGCCTGACGGGCGCGCATGGCATCCAAGTCCGCCGCGTCGACCTGGGCGCCCACGAGCTGAATCTTCGCCGCGGTCTCGTTGCCTGTCCGCACGTCGCGAGCCCGAACCTTGAGCATCCCGTTGGCATCGATTTCGAAGGTCACCGAGATCTCGACCGCGCCACGCGGCGCCGCGCGGAGGCCCGACAGCTCGAGCTCGCCAAGCAGCGTGTTGTCTGCAAACCGCCGGCCCTCTCCTTGAGCGACGCGCAGGTGCACCGACGTCTGCCCGTCCTTCGCCGTGCCGAAGGACCGCGTGCGGTCGCACGGGATGGGCATGTTGGCGTCGATCAGCACGTCGCAAAAGCCGCCCGCCGTTTCGACGCTCAGGCTGAGGGGCGTCACGTCAATGAGAAGCGGTCCCCGGCGCTTGGCGGCGCGTCGGATCGACGTGCTCGTGGCGACCTTCTTGTTGCCGGCGCGAGGAGCGGGAAGGGGTGGAGGTGGAGAAGCGGCATGCGGCGCTGGAGGCCGACGCGACGGCAGCGGAGGAAGGGGCGGGAGAGGGGGAAGGACCAAGGCGGGGCCGAGCACGGTGTCGCCGAGGTCGAGTTCGATCGGGGGCCCGCTCGATCGAGCGGCCCTCGGGCGCGCGGCTGGAACCGAGGACGCGCGCGGTTCGATGATGGGCAGGTCTGGCACTTCGATGCTCGGCGGAGCGCTCAGGCGAGGCACGGCGACGGACTGGTCGGCAATTCGTGGATTGGACGCGGGCGGCTGACTGCGCTTGGGGGACCGATCGAGTAGGTCGGCCTGGATCGCCGCGCCAAGCGCGACGACCTCGTCGGGATTGACCCGAACGATGGGGGCGCGCCCGAAGAACTGCTCGACCTTTCGCGCAACCATCGGCATCCGCGTGGCGCCGCCCACGAGGATGATGCGATCGAGCTGGCTAGTGACCAGGCCGGCCGCCTCGAGCGCGCGCTGGCAGACCGTCAGCGTGCGCTCGACGATGACGAGCGATGCCCATTCGAGCTCGGGTCGCGTCATCCGAAAGCGCCATTTCACGCTCGTCCCACGATGGCCGGGCACGAAGTCGTCGACCTCGAGCTGGTACTCCTCGCTCGACGAGAGCGCGCACTTCATCTGCTCGCCGAGGATGCGCAGGCGGGCGAAACCGGCGGGCATCGTCCGGGCATCGAATCGATGCTTGGCGAGCATATCCTCCACCATGCGTTCGGCGACGATGGTGTCGATATCGTCGCCCCCGAGCGCGGTGTCACCGGCGGTGGCGAGGACCTCGAAGACGTTGTCCGCGAGGTCGAGCAAGGAGATGTCGAAAGTACCGCCGCCGAGATCGAATACCGCGATTCGCTCGCGAAGCTGATCCTGCCCGTAGGCCAGCGCGGCGGCCGTGGGCTCGTTGAGAATGCGCATGACGTCAAGGCCCGCCAAGGCACCCGCCGTCTTCGTGGCGGCCCGCTGCAGGTCGTTGAAGTTTGCCGGGACGGTCACGACGGCCCGATCGACCGGCTCTCCAAGCGCCGCTTCCGCGACCACTTTTGCATGCCGGAGCACGAAGGCGCTGATCTCGGGGAGAGTTAGCTGCTCGCCGCGCGCCACGACCACGGTGCCCGACTTGGGCCCCTCGCGCAGATCGAAAGGGAGGTGCGTACGCGCCAACTGCACCTCGGGTGAATCCCAAGGCCGCCCAATCAAGCGTTTCACGGAGTAGATCGTGTTGGATGCGTCGATGAGGCGGCGCTCGAGAGCCTTGCGCCCCACGAGAACGGAGCCGGACGGGTGAAATGAGACTACGGAGGGAAAGATCCGCTCTTTACGCGAATCGCTCAGCGTGGTGACGACCTCGTCGCGCACGGCCGCCACGACCGTGTTGGTGGTCCCCAGATCGATCCCAACGGCGGTAGCCATCGTGTCCGAAGGTTACCTCACACCGCGGCGCCTTGCTCCGTCGAGCGGACGTGCCCTCTCAGGCGCTTGCGACCCGAGCCTGGGGAGCACTTCGTGCACTTCGTAGCCAGGCGTCCACTCCCGCGGCGACCCGGCGACCGTCGGCGATGGCCCAGACGACCAGGGACTGCCCGCGAGACGCATCGCCCGCGGCGAAGACCCCGGCGGCGCTCGTCGCACCGGCGGCGTCGGTGAGAATGTTCCCGCGCGCGTCGAGCGCAAGACCGAGCTGAGAAGCGAGCTGCGGCTCGGGCCCCACGAACCCCATGGCCAGGAGCACGAGCTCGCACGGGATGGCTGTTTGCGTGCCCGCAAGCACCACCATCTTGCCCCCCTCGAGCTTGACGCGGACCGCGTCAATCCCGGCGAGCCGACCTCCCGCTTCGCTGAATGAACGCGACGATATGGCCCAGTCCCGATCCATGCCCTCTTCCTGAGAGCTGGACGTCCGAAGAACGAGAGGCCACTCGGGCCACGGGTTGGAGGGCGTTCGAACCAGGCTCGGCTTGGGCATGAGCTCGACTTGCATCACGCTCGCGGCCCCCTGGCGCAGGGAAGTCCCGACGCAGTCCGACCCCGTGTCGCCCCCGCCGATGACGACTACCCGCTTGCCGGTCGCCAGAATCGCGCCTTCGTCGGGCACCGTGTCGCCCGCGACGCGCCGATTCTGTTGCACGAGGAAGTCCATGGCGAAGTGCACGCCGGGCAGGGCTCGCCCCGGGATCGGCAGATCTCTCGGAATGCGCGAACCAAGGCAGAGTACGACAGCGTCGAAGTCCGCCAGGAGCTGATCGCCTCGGAGATCGGTGCCCACGGCGACGCCGGGCCGAAACGCGACCCCCTCCTTGCCCATCTGTTCGAGACGCTTGTCGATGATTCCCTTCTCCATCTTGAAGTCGGGAATGCCGTAGCGCAAAAGCCCACCGAAGCGATCGTCGCGCTCGTAGAGGACGACGTCGTGGCCCGCGCGAGCAAGCTGCTGAGCCGCAGCGAGCCCGGCCGGACCCGACCCGACGACGGCCACGCGCATGCCGGTTCGTACGTGCGCGAGATGGGGCGCCAAAGGCCTACCGCTTTCGAATTGGCTGTCGGCGATGGTGCGCTCGATCGTCTTGATGGTAACGGGCTCGCCCTGCAAGTTCAGGACGCATGAGGCTTCGCACGGAGCGGGGCAAACGCGCCCCGTGACCTCAGGGAAATTGTTTGTGGCAAGCAGCCGCTGGGTGGCTTCCGCGACCTTGCCCCGATGCACGAGGTCGTTCCATTCGGGGATCAGATTGCCCAGCGGGCAGCCCTGATGGCAAAACGGGATGCCGCAATCCATGCAACGCGACGCCTGAGAGACCACCTGCTCGGGCGAGCCGGCAAGAACGATCTCGCGCCAGTCGTGAACACGCTCTTCGACGGCCCGTTCGTCCTCCTCCACACGAGCGACCTTCAAGAACCCGCGGGGATCACCCATGGGCGGCCACCTTCAGGGCGACGTCTTGGGCGGCCCGCGCCTGCAGGACTCGCTTCCATTCGTGCGGCATCACCTTCACGAAGCGGCGTTTCGTCCACGTCGCGAGGACGTGCGCGGCTCGCGCGCTCTGCGTGTGATTTCGGTGCTCCTCGACCAATCCGCGCACGATGTCTTCGTCCTCCGCGGAGAGGGGCTCGAGGTCGACCATCGCCTTGCTCACGCGCCCGGCGAGAAGCCTCTCGTCGTCGAGAACGTACGCGATGCCGCCGCTCATCCCGGCGGCAAAATTGCGACCGGTCGGACCCAAGACGACCACGGTTCCACCGGTCATGTACTCGCAGCCGTGGTCGCCGACGCCCTCGACGACAGAGACCGCGCCGCTGTTTCGGACCGCGAAGCGCTCGCCCGCGCGACCTGCGAAAAACGCTTGGCCTGCCGTCGCGCCGTACAGGCACGTGTTGCCAA
>Ga0070761_10002258_pt1 | contig 11856 bp, 9 predicted proteins | sample HubBroMetageREF1_FD_66724 | JGI IMG/M metagenome (GOLD analysis project Ga0070761, IMG submission 66724) | Reference soil microbial communities from the Hubbard Brook experimental Forest, New Hampshire, USA - Hubbard Brook CCASE Soil... | ecosystem: Environmental > Terrestrial > Soil > Temperate...
GCCAGGCGCACTTACGGAAGATGAATTCTCGATCATCAAAACTCACGCCCATGTGGGGGCCGAGGTGTTAAGGGCGCTTCCCGGAACCGAGCGCGTGGCCCAAGCTGTTGAATCCCATCACGAAGCCTTCGACGGCACCGGCTATCCTTACGGACTGAAGGGTGAGAGTATACCGCTCTACGGCCGCATCATCGCCGTCGTGGACACCTACGTGAACATGACCAGCGACCGCTCTTTTGCTCCTCCTAAGACCGACGAGCAAGCGCTGGCGGAACTAGGAAAGCTGAGCGGCACCCGCTTCGACGGCATGATCGTGCGCTTATTTGCCCGCCTGCTCAAGATGCCAACCAAGATTTAATCGGAGCGTTTCGACCCCAAGGTCAACACTAGAGTCGCAGCTTTGGGCAGATAGCTCTTTCGGCGAAACCATTCTTCCATCGCGTCCCGGAGTTGATCGAGCGGGACATGCGTTCCAATCTCCATGCACCCATCGGCAAGCGGCAGCGTGTCGTCAAAAACCGATGCGTTGGTGAAATTGCGCATGCTGAAATTGTCGAGCCATTTCAGCGGACAAGGGTGAAGCTGCCCTTCGTGCTGGTATTCCACGCGGAGTTTGCGGGCGAACATGTCTTAGATTTAAGCACAGAGACCAGCTCACCGCGGGTGAGCGAAAATCGATCTCACCACGGACGCCTAGCTGATAGCCCCAACCTGGGGCTCGACCTCCGCCACAACACCTTCGAGATGCTTGAGAGTCTCGTCGATGGTAAGCGAATACATTTCGCGACCTGCACCTTCGCCCGATTCCAGCGCCGTTTTCAGAAAATGACCGGCGATTTCCTTGGCCAAAGAGTCGGTGATCAGCCTTCCGGTGCGTTTCTTGTATTCGACCCAGGCCGGGTGCGGCAGGGCCACCCACACCGGGCGCCCGTCGACCAGGAACTTGATGTCCACTGCATCAGCGTGGCGGGTGGCGATGGCCACTATGAGGGCCTGGTAGAGGCAATGCACCTGTTTCTTGGTCCAGCGGTCAGTGGCGGTGAAGTCAGTGAACATAGGAAACTTAACCCGAATCTCCGGTAAACATGTACCTGGTAACTATATCGCCGTGGGGACCAGAGGAGCAAACGGTGGGGCCCCTGTGAAAAAACAACTGTACAAAGGTGCGAAATGCTCTGCTAGCCTATCGTTATGCCACAGTCCGTCAAAGAACGCGTTGGAAAGTTGCGAGAAGAAATCGCAGAAATCAGTGAAGCAAACCGCCAGTACCTGCAAGGTGGCAAAAAGATGGTCGGAGCTTCCGATCAGGAACGGCGACTGCAAAGATTGCAGGAGATCATGGACGAGCTCATGTCCTTGACTGATTGGAAGAAGCCATGACTGGAAGTAGCCTTGATCTGTGAAGGGAGTCGTGATCCCTCGCGAAGCGAGGGATCCGCAGTTTGTCAGTCCGACGCTTGAACTTCCATGGTTTCCGTAATCCAGAGCTGTGCTGGAGCGCCTTTCGTGGTGCGAGTGGCAGTCGCCCTGAAGCCGCCGGATGTGATTTCGACATCGTAGATATACGGAGGGCGCTCGCCCTTGATCGTGATGTAGTTTCCTGAAATCAGCTCGTCGATGGAAGCATACTTCCCTTGCGTTGCCTGGTATCCGCGTTCAGCATTCGCGATACCGACCAGGTCATTCTTCACGCCTGTGATGGTGGCAAAGTCGGCGGAATTGCCGCTCCCAGCGGCCGGAGTTAGTGTCTTGACCTGCAGGGAGTAGATGTACATGCCGATCGCCATCGTGATGACCGTGCCCAAAAACCCAAAAACACGCAACATAATTCGCTCCGACAGGCAGCTTATCCCGCAGTGCAATTGCACCGCGAAACCGGCCCGGCGGCAAGTAACCAGAGTGCACATGTCGAGATGAGCTGCCGTTTGCGGCGAGGTCGGCAGGAAGGGAAGACGGGCTTGTCGAATGGCGACCCCGGAGGGAGTCGAACCCCCAACCCTCAGCTCCGAAGGCTGATGCTCTATCCAGTTGAGCTACGGGGCCGTCCTTTGAAGTCACGTTGCAGCGACTGCGAACCGGCGATGTCGATTCTACACCGCAGGCGGCCCCGAATCATCCTCCGCATTCTCCACGGAAATCCGCCCACGTTGTACCATCAAATCGCGTGACCTTCGTGCCCAATCCGGTGACCACCACCAGTTCGCGCTTGCTCGAGTTCGAGTCCTTGCGCGACTTGCTCGCCGGTTACGCCTCTTCGCCTTTAGGACAACGACGCATCGCGGAACTTCTGCCTTCGCTCGATCGCGCATGGATTGAAAACCAGCAGCAGCTCACCACCGAAGTCCGCGAGTATCGTCGAGTTGGCGGACGTTTCGAATTCGCTGGCCTGCCTGAAGTGAGGAAGCTGATCGAGAAAACCCGCATTGCCGGATCCGCTCTTGAAACCAGCGAGATCCGCGACGTGGTCCTGATCGCCGACCGCGGAGCCGAGTGGCGCGAGATCGTCCGTCAGCCTCCAGCCGCAATGCGTTCCGAGTGGACAGCGGTGGCCGCGCTTTCCGTTGGCATCCAGGATTTCACCAGCTTTCTGCGCTTGTTCCACAACAAGATCCTGCCTGACGGCACGCTCGACGATCGCGCTTCCCCTGAGCTGAGCCGCATTCGCCGGGAAATCGAGAAGCAGAAGCGGCAGATTCAGGAATCGCTGCGCGGGTACCTGCGGAAACTCGCCGAAGGCGGCACTGTGCAGGACGAACTGGTCACCATCCGCGGCGAGCGTTTTGTTATCCCCGTGAAGGTTGAGCAGAAGCGGCGAGTGCAAGGCGTGGTTCACGGCGCCAGTTCCAGCGGACAGACGGTGTTTGTCGAGCCGCTCGAAACCATCGAGCAGAACAACGAACTCGTCCGCCTGCTGGATGAAGAACAAGCCGAGATCCATCGCGTCCTGCTTGAGATGACGCGTCACATCGGAGAAAACGCTGATGCAATTCTCGCCGCTGCTGACGTCCTCGCCGAACTGGAACTCCAGTTCGCCAAAGCCCGCTTCGCCGAAGACTACAACTGCGTAGCGGTGAGCTTGTGTGACGCATCGGGCGAAGGTCGGCTGCTTCTCGATCGCGCAAGACATCCGCTACTGGAGCGCAATCTGAAACTGAAACGCGCGAAAATCGTTCCCATCACGATCGAGCTCGAAGGAGACCGTCGGCAGCTCGTCATCACCGGCCCTAACACGGGCGGGAAAACCGTCTCCCTGAAAACGCTGGGCCTGCTCGCGCTGGCGGCGCAGTCCGGGATTCCCGTTCCTGCGGATCGCGCCGTCATGCCAGTTTTCGACGCTGTTTTGGCTGACATCGGCGACTATCAATCGATCGAGCAGAATCTCTCGACGTTTTCCGCACACGTTACGAATATCGACTTTATCTCTCGCACTGCTACCGCGAATTCGCTCGTGCTGCTCGACGAACTTGGTTCCGCTACCGATCCCGAAGAAGGCGCTGCGCTGGCGGTTGCGATCGCCGAACACTTTCGCAAGGTTGGTTGCATGAGCGTGATCTCGACGCACCACACCTCGCTCAAAGTTTATGGCGCGAACACTCCTGGAGTGATCAACGCTTCGGTCGGCTTCGACGAAGCCACGCTGCAGCCGACTTACGAGCTGAAGATCGGAGTTCCTGGAGCATCCGCCGGAATCAACATCGCGCAACGTCTTGGGCTGAATCCCGCCATTATCGCTTCCGCGCGTTCGCGTTTGGGGTCACAGACTCAGGATGTAGCGCGGTTTCTGGACCGTTTGCATGCCGATCTTCGCGACCTGGAAAAAGAGCGCTTGCGGATCAACGGCCGCGAGCAGGAACTTGAGCGCGAAAAATTGCAGCTCGCGAACGAAGGCCGCAAAGAACAGCAGGCCAAAATTCGCGAGATGGAAACGAAGCTCGAAACTCTTTTCCGCGATTTCGAGTATCACGCCCGCGAGGCCGTGAACGCCGTGCAGGACCGCGCCGCCGCGCAAAAATTATCAAAAGATGCCGAACGCCGCATGGCTAAAACGCGCCGTGAATTTCGCGAACAGTTTGATGCAACCGTAGTCGCGCATGCGACCGGCGCCGATCGCGGAGACCCAAACGCCCAACCGAGCCTGGTGAAGCATGTCTCCGAGGGCGACACCGTCAAGCTCAAATCGATGGGCCGCGCTGCCGTCGTCAAAAAGAGAATTGGCGAGAATCACTTTGATGTTGAAATCGGCTCAATGAAGATGCGCGTTGCCCGCGACGACATCGCGGAAGTGCTGACTCGCGTTTCCGATTCGCCGGTGCAGGCGGCTCGCGCTCGTGGCATCAGCGTCTCGCTGCACAACGAATCGAGCGGCCTCAACATGCCGTCGGAAATCAACGTCATCGGCCGCACCGTGGACGAAGCTACCAGCGAAGTCGAAAAATTCGTCGACCGTGCCTTTCTTGCCGGAATGCCACGGGTGCGCATCGTCCATGGGAGCGGTATGGGTATCCTGCGCAAAGCCCTCCGCCAGTATCTGCAGAAGCATCCGCATGTGGAGTCGGTTTCCGAACCGCCGATCAACGAGGGAGGCGGCGGTGCTACGGTGGTCGAGCTGCGGGTCTAGCGGATCGGTGAGCGATCCATTCGTATTCGTGCTCTCACCTGTTAACTATATCGCCTCTTCACGAAATTGTTTTGCCGCGGTCCTTTGAAATCATGGATTTAGGAGGGTGCCAATCGACTTGGCTAACCCCGTGCGCTTCACATTTTTCGCTATGCTGGTCTTGCTGAAAGGCGCCTGCCCGTTTCGCAAGCGGGGGGCCGTCCCAAGGCAGAGCGCCGGACGTAGAGAGAGCGCGTTGTAAAAATCTCCTGGCGGCTAAAGCCGCTTTGATTATGCGGCAATACGGCGCGGCGGAAGCCGTGGCCTTTCAAAGCAAATTCAAACTGACCCCTACGAATTTCGCAGATGGTTTCGTGGTGAAAGGGTCAAAGGCCCACCAAGCGAAGCTTGGACGGGGCACGCCTCCAGAGTTGGGATGGACGCTAAGTCCGGGCCGCACGCTAATCTGGCAACCTATCCCTTTTTTTTTTCATCACAAAGGTCCGGTACATGGATCACAGACGTGCGCGCCTTGGCTTCTATTTGACATCACGTCTGTGGGACATCGATGTGTTCGATATTGCTCAGATCGAGATGGTCTGAGAACATTACAGTGAATAACGTCAGGGCAGGTAGAAGACCGCCCCGCGAGGATAATTTATGAACAGATTTAAGATTTTTGCGCTAGCTGCGGTTGCTGGAATCTGCTTCCTGGCAACCACTCCCAAAACAGAAGCTCAGGTAAGCGTCAACATCGGAGTTGCGCCTGAATGCCCCTACGGTTACTACGACGTCGCGCCGTACGACTGCGCTCCGTACGGCTACTACGGCCCGGAATGGTTTACGGGTGGCATCTTTATTGGCGCCGGCCCGTGGTTTCATGGCCCTGAAGGCTTCCACGGGCATGTAAATAACCGTTTCCATCCTGAGCATGGCTATACCGGCCCAAGGCCAAACCGTGGCGACAAACCCGAACCGGGAAAGCGTCTCGACAGGGTTGCCCACTTCAAAGCGAATGAAGTGCGTGACGGACGCGGTCACGAGGTTGGTGGGAAACGCTGATCGGTACCGGCCAGTGCCTGTATCACAATCAAGAGACCCCAATTCGAGAACCTGTAAGACGAAAAGGGCAGTTGTCCACGGATTGAGCATTGAGAAGTGAACACCTGCCCTTTTTTCGCTAGAGAGCAGTTGATTACACACCCATAAACTCGGGGCGGTAATCCTTCCAGATTCCGGTTGCGGGCGAGATGATCCGAACAGGAGCATCTTCAGCATGTTTCGCGGTCCTGGCCCATTGCCACGCGTGTTGGATTTCGGAGGCTTCGAAGTAACGCGTCTCAGACTGAAGAACGGCGGCTCCCGCGGTGATAATGTCGACAACCTCTTCCCAACGACGCGCGCCGACAACCGCCATCCGAGCGATCTGACTGGTGTGCTTTTGGAGAAATCGAAGGTCATCCCAGCGAGCCTTCCATTCGGCTCCGTGCATGTCTGTAAGGTCGGCGAGGATACCGATCGGGTGCTTCTTATGTTGTGCGATGAAGAATTCAAGCTGCGGCTCGAATGCTTTGAAGTCTTCGTCCGACAGCGTTCCGGCCACCCTGAAGCCGAATGCGGCTCCTCCAGTTTCCTTAAGTCGTTCAATCACAGGCGCACCTCATAGTCTCGATGATTAACGTAGTTCTTTTTCCGGAGATTCACAACCCGGTTCTGAGCGCGGCGGCTGGCCACATTTCCGGCGGGGGTAAGTGTGACGCTTGTCGGTCTTGGATGCGCGACAAGTGGGGCATCCCCTTTCTCTTCTCTGCCAGCAGGTATGAGCCGGTCTTCCACACGTTTCCCACAGCAATACCTTCCCTGGTATCTTCCCCTTAACCCTTCGGGCCCTCATAATCGCTACGTGGCCCGTGTGCGCCATCAATGAATTCGAGTTCGACTTTGACTTCTTCCGACAACTTTAAAGAGACGCTTAAGCAGCAGGCGGATATCGTCCGGATCGTGGGCGACTACGTCAAGCTTAAGAAAGCTGGGGCGCAGAACTTCTCGGGGCTTTGTCCGTTTCATGCCGAGAAGACCGCTTCGTTTTCGGTGCATGCCACGCGGCAGTTTTTTCATTGCTTTGGCTGCGGGGAGTCGGGAGATGTCTTTACCTTTGTGCAGAAGGTCGAGAACATTACCTTCCCTGAGGCCGTCCGGCTGATTGCGCAGAAGCTGGGCGTGCCGATGCCGAAGCTCAGCTTCTCCAGTCCGGCAGAGGCTCGCGACGCTCAGGTCCGCATGGCGCTGCAGGACGTGCATGTGCGCGCGGTCGCGTTTTTTCAGGAATGTTTGCGGCGTGAGGAAGGGGCGAATGCTCGCGAGTACCTGAAGGGCCGCGGGCTGGATCCGGAGACTGTTGCACGCTTTCGCATTGGATATGCTCCGGAGTCCGGGTTCCAGCTGCGGGATACTTTGCGGCGGGAATTTGATGAGGAGTTGCTGCGGGAGAGTGGTCTGTTCTCGTGGAAGGAGAGCGCTCAGCAGTCAGCACTCAGCAGTCAGCGACTGCAGATCACTCGCTCCGCTCGGGATGACAATGCAGTGGAGGAGGCGGACAGAAACCAAGAGCCGAAAGCCGCTGCGGCCATTTATTCCAGATTTCGCAATCGCGTTATGTTTCCTATCTGCAATGAACAGGGCAAGGCGATTGCTTTCACGGGACGCACGCTTTCTACCGATGAGAAGGCTGGGCCGAAGTATCTGAATTCTCCGGAGACTGCGATTTATTCGAAGTCGCGGGTGCTGTTCAATCTGGACAATGCCAAGGAAGCGATTCGTAAGCTTGAGTACTCCATTCTGGTCGAAGGGCAGATGGATTGCATTTCGGTGTACGCGGCTGGTTTCCACAATGTGATTGCCAGTTCGGGGACGGCGTTCACCGAGCTGCAGGCTAAATTGCTGGGGCGGTTCTCGAAGAATGTGGTGGTCAACTTCGATCCGGACACGGCTGGAGCGCGGGCTACGGAGCGAACGCTGGGGTTGCTGGTGGAGGAGGAATTCACCATTCGCGTGCTCACGCTGGAGACTGGATTCGATCCCGATCTGTTTATCAGGCGCAAGGGTAAGGACGCTTATGGGTCGGCGCTCAAGAACTCGCAGAGATATTTTGACTATTTGATCGATCGAGCGCGGGCGCAGTTTCCGGTGCGGAATTCGGAGAGCAAGGTGAAGGCCGTCAACCATCTGCTTCCGCATATTCAACGGGTGCCGAACCGGATTGTGCGCGACGAACTGGCGCTGGAAATTTCGCAGAAGCTGGGCATTGATTCGGCGGTGCTGCGGCAGGAATTGAAACATGCGGCTACGACTCGGTCCGCGAGCGCGGTGAAGGCTTCGGCTGAGGCGCAGGTCACGGGGGCGGAACGGGTGCTGATACGGGCGCTGGCTTCGGCTACCGAGATCCAGGTGGGCGGAGCGGGGAGTTCGGCTCGCGAAGGAACGGAGAAGGAATTCGATCCGGCACGGCAGGCGCAATATGCGCTGCAATCGGAGCGTCTGTATGAGGGGCTGGGCTCGCAGTCGTTGATGGAAGCTCTGCTGGAGGCGGGGACCGAGACGGCCGACGTTATGGCGCTGCCGAAGACGGAGGACGACCGGCGGCTGCTGGCTTCGGTCCTGATGTCGGAGGAGGAGGATTTGACGCCGGAGACGGTAGAAGGCGCGGTGCGGGCTTTGCGGCGGATTTGTTATCGGCGGCGGCTGGAGGAGGTGCAGCGCGGCTTGCAGCGGGCAGGGCTCCCGCTGGAGGAAAGACAGGCGCTTTTGCAGGAAAAGGTGCGTCTGAAGCGGGCTTTGATGGATCCGGGACTGGCGGACGCGGGCAGCAAGGCGTCATAGCTGGAACGAAGTTGGAACGAAATGGGTCCGAGCGCCATCTAAACAATTAGCGGGAAAAGAGATAGAGCGCGGCGGGCGGACGGCGAACGGACAGAGACTTCGACTGGCGCGCGCTGGGGTAGGCGTCGCTGAGACGAGTCGGCGTGCTATACTTTTGAAGTCTGTGCCCCTTGCGCACAACTCCGTAACGAATCCCACCGCTGAATAGTTTGGCGTCCGCGAACCAGCGGCGTCTTGAGGACAATCTGGCTTGGCAATTGATGACAAGTACGACGACATAAAAAAGCTGATCGACGCAGGCAAAGAGAAGGGATATCTGACCTATGATCAGGTCAACGACCTAATCCCGCACGATGTGCACTCTCCGGAAGACCTGGAAGATCTGCTAACCACGATCGGAACCCAAGGAATCGATGTACTCGAAAGCTCGAAAGGGCCGACGACCGATCTGGAAAAAAAATTCGAAGAAGTGGATGAGGCTTCCGAGGACGTCGAACTCGACCTAACCCCTGGAGCTCTGGAAAAAACCAATGACCCTGTCCGCATGTATTTGCGGGAGATGGGGACTGTTCCCCTGCTTACTCGCGAAGGCGAAGTGGAAATCGCCAAGAGAATCGAGCGGGGGCAAAACCGCGTTCTGAAGGCACTTTCGCGCTCGCCGATTGTGATTCGTGAACTCCTCGCTTTGGGCGAGGACCTTGAGAAAGGAGTCCGCTCGATTAAAGAGCTGGTGACTTTCGATGAAGAGGAAATCACGGAAGAGATCGTCGACAAGCGTCTGAAAGAATTTCTTGCCAAGATCAACAATCTTGACAAGCTTTACAAGAAGGTGGCGCCGCTCCAGGAAAAGCTGGCGGCGGTAAATTTGAAGAAGCGGCCGCGCGATCATCGGCGATACCGCTTTCACCTGGCACATGCGATTGTGCGCACCTCGATCGCGGTGCGGAAGCTCGGTTTCACCAACAACGAACGCAAACGGCTGATTGACCGTGTGAACCGCACGGTTGACGGGATGCGCTCGCTCGACCGGCAGATCCAGAATCTGGAGAAACGGGCCGAGGCGACGCGCAGCGAAGAACAGCGCAAGGAATATAAGAAACAGTCGCGCGCGGTCCGCGGAGAGCTGGAAAAGCTTGAAGTGGAAGCGGGCCTGTTGTTCCAGGAACTCAAGCGCACGCAGCGCGAGATCATCCAGGGCGACATGGACGCTGAGCACGCCAAGCGCGAGCTGATTGAAGCGAACTTGCGTCTGGTGGTTTCGATTGCCAAGAAGTATACGAATCGTGGACTGCAGTTCCTCGACCTGATTCAGGAAGGCAACATCGGCCTGATGAAGGCTGTCGACAAGTTTGAATACCGCCGCGGCTATAAGTTTTCTACGTATGCCACTTGGTGGATTCGGCAGGCAATTACCCGCGCTATCGCCGATCAGGCGCGTACGATTCGCATCCCGGTGCACATGATCGAAACGATCAATAAGCTGATCCGCACTTCGCGGCAGCTGGTGCAGGAACTGGGACGTGAACCTACTTCGGAAGAGATCGCCAAGCGGATGGATATTCCGGTGGCGAAGGTGCGTAAGGTGCTGAAGATTGCGCAGGAGCCGATCTCTCTCGAAACGCCGATTGGCGAAGAGGAAGATTCGCATCTGGGCGACTTCATCGAGGATCGGGCGGTCGTTTCTCCGGCCGAGGCGGTGATCAACGTCAACCTCAAGGACCAGACTTCGCAGGTGCTGCGCACGCTGACGCCGCGCGAGGAGAAGGTGATCAAGATGCGCTTCGGGCTGGAAGACGGCTCGGAGCACACGCTGGAGGAAGTCGGACAGTCGTTTGCGGTTACTCGCGAACGTATCCGGCAGATTGAGGCCAAGGCCCTGAGAAAGCTGCGGCATCCGTCGCGTTCGCGGAAGCTGCGGGCGTTCATGGACGGGGTTAGGGACTAGGTCAGAGGCTAGATTGCAGAGGTGGGGCGCGAGTGATCGCGCCCTTTTTTTTGGTGCTAGATCTTCTGCAGTCTCTGCACGTCGTGGACTCCCGGGATCTGACGGACGCCGTCGATGATTTTCTGGAGGTGTTTCAGGTCGGCGATTTCGAGGACTACGTCTACGCAGGCTTGGCCGTTCTGGCTGCGGGATTCCATGCTGCGGATGTTGGTTTTAGTATCGCTGATTACGGCGGTGATTTGTTTGAGCATGCCCCAGCGGTCGTCACAGAGAAGAGTGAGTTTTACGGGATAGGAAACGGGCTGGCCGTCTTTGTCGCCGGCCCAGAGCACGTCGATGCGGCGGTCGGGTTCGTAGAGAAGATTGGTGACGTTGGGGCAGTTGACGGAGTGGACGGCAACGCCTTTGCCGCGGGTAACGTAGCCGACGATGGCCTCGCCGCGAATGGGGTTACAACAGCGGGCACGATAGACGAGCAGGTCGCCTTGTCCGCGGACGACGATGGCGTTCGTGTCGCCGCCAAAAACGCGGCGGACAACGCTCGATATTCCGCTGGTCAAGCCGCGGGATGCGGCTTGTTCTTCGCTGTCGGACATGGGCTCGGCGCCGGGGGGTGCGAATTTCGCGAGTACCTGGCGGGCTGAGTACTTGCCATAGCCGATACCGGCCATGAGGTCGTCGGGACGGCCGAGTCCGTATTCGCTGGCCGCTCTTTGCAGGTCGGCCTCCTTGATTTCCTTGAGCGAGATGCGGTATTTGCGCGCTTCTTTTTCGATCAGTTTTTTTCCGATCTCGATGGCGCGCTCGCGCTGGTGGACGTTGAGCCAATGCTTAATCTTGTTGCGGGCGCGGGACGACTTGACGATCGCCAGCCAGTCGCGGCTGGGATTGTGGCCGGGCTGGGTGATGACTTCGACGATGTCGCCGGAGTGGAGCTTGTGGCGGAGGGGAACCATGCGTCCGTTCACCTTGGCGCCGGTGCAACTGTGGCCCACCTCGGTGTGGATGGAGTAGGCAAAGTCGATGGGTGTGGACTCCCGCGGCAGCACGAGGACCTTGCCCTTGGGCGTGAAGGTGTATACCTCTTCGGGGTAGAGGTCGACTTTCAGGGTGGAGAGGAATTCGTTGGGATCGGAAACATCGCGCTGCCACTCGACGACCTGGCGCAGCCAAGCCAGCCGTTGCTCGTCTTCGGCGGAGACGGCGCCGTCTTTGTATTTCCAGTGGGCGGCGATGCCTTCCTCGCACATCTTGTGCATTTCTTCGGTGCGGATCTGGATTTCGAAGGTCTCGCCGGTCTCGGTAATAACGGAGGTGTGCAGCGACTGGTAGAGGTTGGGCCGCGGCATGGCGATGAAATCCTTGATACGACCGGGCACCGGGCGCCAGAGGTTGTGGATGATGCCGAGAACGGCGTAGCAATCCTGCACCGACC
>Ga0070761_10002261_pt1 | contig 11854 bp, 9 predicted proteins | sample HubBroMetageREF1_FD_66724 | JGI IMG/M metagenome (GOLD analysis project Ga0070761, IMG submission 66724) | Reference soil microbial communities from the Hubbard Brook experimental Forest, New Hampshire, USA - Hubbard Brook CCASE Soil... | ecosystem: Environmental > Terrestrial > Soil > Temperate...
GGGCCTGATTCTGACAATTGGTGCGCGACGCGTTGCGTTCTCACTGAACTCCGGGTCGCTTGTGATGCTTCGCGGCGGGATCGACCGCAAGGACTTCTGGCGATTGGATCCGCAGACCGGCGCGGAGCGCCAGCTGACCGATCTGCCGTCAAGCTTCGTGATTGGAGATTTCGATGTTTCCCCGGACGGGACGGAAATCATCTTCGAACGTGTGCAGGAGAGTTCGAGTATCGCGCTGATCGAGCCCACACGTTGAAGACGCGGGGCGTGCGAACGCATTCACGCCGTGCTGCTTTCGCAGCGCCCGAGTTAGGCGGCGCATCAATTTCCGCTCACGGGGCCTTTCTGAAGCAGCTCATTGCGCCACGTCAGCGGCGGAGCGGCGCCGCGGCGACAGCGCAATCCCAGCGAGCCCCAGGAGTCCGAGCAGCAAAGTATCCGGCTCCGGTACTGAACCGGTCCCCGTCCCGGTTCCGGTGGGAGGCGTTACATTCGGGCTGAACACGAGATGGTAACCGGGGTTTAAGGCGAGCCAGGTCGGATCAATTTCAATCACCGGATCGGCGCTTGCGGAGAACGTACCGCTCCCATAGTAGGCGGTTCCTGCCGCCCGTATCTCGATTGCCGAGCCGTCGTTAAGAGTGGTGGAAGTCTCGGCGACGGAGGTAGTCGTGAACGGCGCGTCTTTGATCAGAAGGCCTTGCGAAGTAGCAATCTCGTCATTTGCCGGCACGCCGTCAACGTAATCATTGCTGCTGCAGGTACCGCTGTTGCAGCCTGTCCCCACATTCACCTTGCCCTGCTGTACGCCGTTGAGATACCACACCACGTAGGCGTCACCAGATACCGTTGAGACTCCGGCAGCCGTCGCGCCGACCAATGCGGTAATGGTCACAGGCACACTCACATTGGCGCTCGGGCCGACGGCAGCAAAGTAGTAGTCCAACTGCGCGCCGGCGCTCGCCTGTGCATCGTAGTAGTTACCGGTATCGAGGGAGGGGACTATCGATTGACCGCTTGCACTTGCGGACAGACCCGCACTAACCGCAGCGGTGCTGGCCGCGCTGCCGTAGCCTCCGCCCACGCCGGTAGTGTTCCCCGTCGCATGACCGAAAGCAAAGACGTCTGTGCCGCCCTCCACGAAGTACTGGGGAACTGCAGACGGCACATATTGTGCCCACGCTGCAGTCGAGAGCAGTCCTGGCGCCAGCAAGGCCACGAACGCAGCACCTACAGGCGACGAGAGTTTTGACATGTGACCAGCTCCCAAACGTGATTAACGAAGCTAGCATGTGGCCTAAGATGCCGCAATGCGGCCTGCGAGTCACTTCGGTGCCCCAATTCGAACAGCAGTCGCACCCGTTCCTCGAGAAGACCCGTCAGCAACAGCCGCTCCGGGGGTACCGGACTACCCCCGCGCTTGCGGGGGAATTTTCATGCTTCCCATGACAATGCGAAAAGCGATAAGTATCCACATGCAGCTGTAAGGCCATATCTTCGGGTTCGTCGGCGCAATCATGATAGCGAGGCAGCGGCTCACGAGCGGTGCAAGTCCACGCCGAAAGCCGTTGACGGACGTCGGCACACCCACCAGTCGCACCAGAAAAAGTATGTAGTGGCGCAGCTCTAACGCGACCAGAATGGTCACGATATCCAGCCCGACAGCATCGAGTGCGGGGAGCACGAAGGCCGCTTCCGGCAGCACGGAAATGAGCAGCACTCCGACGGCTACCAGCAGAAACAAGATTCGGTAAGTCGGCGGTTCGATCAGAGGTGATCTGATTGCCCCGAATCGATGCTTCCGTGGATCTGTTTCGGACCGCGGCGATGCCGGAACGCAACAGACGAGCACGACGACGGTAACAGCGATACCAGTTGCAATCAGCCAGTTCCACATATCCGTCCCGGCCCGCTTGGGTCTGTCCGGTTTTCGGCAGTCTACCTCTGTCCCGGGACGGTCGGCTCCTGGCCGGGAGCGGAATGTTGGTAGAGCCAACCCGGGGGAGCCATTTCAATCACTTACGTGCTAGTCCCCTGTCGATTCTCAATGCAGCTTGACATGCGGCTCAGTGCGCCGGGTGATGAGCCGCGCGAGTGTGTCGAGCGCCACCTTCGTGTATCCATGCACTGCCAGCTCATGCATTTTATAGAGTGAGATGTACATCAGCCGGGCGATGTAGCCCTCGATCACCATGTTGCCCCCAACCAGCGCTCCCATCAGGTTGCCCACAGTGGTGTACTCGCCAAGCGAGACCAGGGATCCGAAGTCGCGGTAGCGGTAAGGCAGCAGTCGTTTACCGTCAAATCGGTTTACGATCTGTCTGACCATGTGGGTCGCCTGCTGATGTGCGGCCTGCGCGCGCGGCGGCACGTTCGCATCCTTGCCCGGCCACGGACAGGCGGCGCAGTCGCCGATGGCGAAGATGTTCTCGTCTCGTGTTGTCTGAAGCGTCTGCCTCACGATCAATTGGTTCAGGCGGTTCGTCTCGAGTCCGTCCAGGTCCTTGAGGAAATCTGGGGCCCTCACGCCGGCCGCCCATACGACCAGTTCCGCCGGAATGATTTCCCCACTTGCGAGTCTGACTCCATTCGGCAAGACCTCGGCGACGCGCGCCGACGTTCGCACCCGCACGCCTTTGCTTTGCAGGAGTTTGGTGGCAGCGTCAGAAAGACGCTGTGGCAATGCTGGCAGGATCCGATCGGCGGCCTCTATTACGTTGAGCTTGATGTCCTTGTCCGGATCGATTCGGTCGAGGCCATATGCCACCAGTTCGCGTGTCGTATTGTGCAGCTCGGCGGCCAGCTCGACGCCGGTGGCGCCTGCACCGATGATTGCCACCTGCAACTGTTCTGGGCGAAACGGTTCTGGCTGCGCGTGTGCACGCATGAGGGCGTTGACAAGGCGGCGATGAAAGCGTGTTGCCTCACCAGATGTCTCAAGCGCGATGGCATATTGCTTGACGCCGGGAGTACCGAAATCGTCGGTGAGGCTGCCGACTGCGATTACCAGCGTGTCGTAATGGAACGCACGGAGCGGTGTGATCTCGGTCCCGTTCTCATCGACAACGGCCGCCACCTGCACCTCGCGCCTCTGCCTGTTGAGGCCGATCATCTCTCCAAGGCGGAAGCGGAAGTGATGCCAGTACGACTGAGCCAGATAATTGAGCTCGTGCACACCCAGATCCATGCTTCCGGCAGCAACCTCGTGCAACAGCGGCTTCCACAGGTGTGTGCGGCTCTTGTCGATCAGCTCGATGTGCGCCGTGCCGCGTTTGCCACATTTGTTGCCGAGCCTGGTGGCGAGCTCCAAGCCGCCCGCCCCTCCGCCGACGATGAGGATCTGCTGCGCGGCCTTGCGAGCGGTGGGCTGACGAACTCCGCGCATTCGTTCAATTCACGTGGCAGGACACAACCAGTATGCCATGGTCGGCACCACTGGTTGCCTGCTGAAGGCGCTCGCTATGAAGCTGTTGTCTCGCAGCCCGTACGTTGAGGACGACTCCACTGCTTCACCCGGGGAAGCCGTGACTCGCTAAGTCCGCAATTGACCCACTGCGGTCTTCCAAGTCTCCCGAAAGCTGCCCTTCCCCTGAGGCGAAGCGGACAGTCAGCGTCGGCTGAGCTAAAGTGCGCGGGCGAGTTCGGCGGCACCCCTCAGAAGGTCCCCCGAGCCGCGTCCGAGGGAGCGATGCCTCGATGACCGAGCCGAACAGGGCCGTTTTCCTGAGCTACGCGTCGCAGGATGCCGAGGCGGCCCAGCGCATTTGTGATGCACTAAGGGCGGCCGGTATCGAGGTATGGTTCGACCAAAGCGAGCTGCGGGGTGGCGATGCGTGGGATGCTGCGATCAGGAAGCAGATCAAGTCCTGCGCCTTGTTCATTCCGGTCGTCTCGGCGAATACCCATGCGCGTGTTGAGGGGTACTTCCGCCTCGAGTGGAAGCTTGCGGTCGATCGCTCGCACCTGATAGCCCCGGACCAGGCGTTCTTGCTCCCAGTCGTCATCGACGGCACGCCGCAGACAGACGAGCGGATTCCTGACAGATTCCGCGAACTGCAGTGGTCGCGCCTACCCGCCGGGGAAACTCCATCGGTCTTTGTAGAGCGCGTCTCGCGCCTGCTGACACCCGAACCGGCTCATGCACCGGCACAGGTGAGATCGCCAGACGCTCCCGCACCACACACTGCGGCTGCGGCCAGATGGTCTGCGCCGATTCCTGCCACATCACGACAAACGCAACGCGTACTGCTGCTCGTCGCTGCGGTCGCCGTCATCGGCGTCGGCTACTTTGCGGTGGACAAGTTGTGGCTATCGAAGCGCCCTGCAGAAGGTACGCAGAACTCGGTATCAACGCGTCAGGCCGCCTCGCCAGCCCAGACTGCGATCCCCGAGAAGTCCATCGCCGTGCTGCCATTCGCCAACATGAGTTCTGATCCCGCGCAGGACTACCTCGGCGACGGAATCGCTGCGGAAATCACCAGCAAGCTTTCGCGCCTCAAGGGACTATTGGTCAAAGGCCGCACTGGCGTGGCGCGGTACAAGGGCTCCACTCAGAGTCCGAACGAGATTGGGGCTGCGCTCGGCGTCAGCTGGTTGCTGGAGGGCAGCGTTGCTCGTGCCGGCGATCGCATCCGCGTCACCACTACGCTGCTTAAAGCCCAAGACGGATTTGAGGTCTGGTCGGAGAACGCCGACGAGAAACTCGACGACATCTTCGCGATGCAGGAGCACATCGCCGCGCGCACCGTCGAGGCGCTGACGGTAACGCTCACGCCCGCAGAACGCCACTCACTTTCTGAATGGGGCACTCACAACGCCGCGGCCTACGACGAGTACCTACAGGGGGAGGTGCTCTACGAGAGAGTCGAAAAACGCGCGCGGTTTGACGCCAGTCGCCCCCACTTCGAGCGAGCGCTGGCGATCGACCCGCAGTTTGCACCAGCGATGGCGGGATTGGCCAGCGTCGAAGCGCAGGAGTATCGCGACTTCGACTCTGACCCCGCGCGCCTGACCAGAGCCGACGATCTCGTGCGTCGCGCGCTTGACATCGATCCGCACCTCGGGCGCGCTCTAATGGCCGCGGGGGAAGTGCATGTCGCACGATACGACTACGACGGTGCTGCGGAGAGGTTCGCGCAGGTGACCGCCGACGAGCCGGAGAACTGGGTTGCCTGGGATCTACGCTGTTGGGCCGAGGGCTACCGCACGCCGCCGCATGCCGCTGAAGCCGAGCAGTACTGCCGGCGCGCCCTCCAGATCAACCCCGGACAGGTCAACGCGCTGTACCACCTCGCGCGGGCGCTCCTGCAGCTCGGGAGAGTCGCAGAGGCAGAACGCGCCATAGCCAAACTCGATGAGGTTGCGCCTAATTCTACACTGGGAATCTCAGGACATTTCTGGAGCGAGCTATACCAGGGGCGGCCGCGGCAGGCGCTGGCCGCACTCGATCGCAATCGCGAAGCAGCGCAAACGCCCCTCGCGGCGGCGTGGACGGCCATGGCGTACGGGCAGCTCGGAGAACTCGACTTGGCGTTCGCGAAACTGGACAAGGCTTTGGCCGCCGGCTATCGCGACCCTGGGGAACTCCGCAGCTCGCGCTGGTTCGCGCCGCTGCGTAAGGACAGACGATTTGAGCCGCTGCTGGAGAAATATGGGGTAAGGCTGTAGCGGAAAGTGCCGATCCTGGAAACGACCGCCTCGGCGTAGGTTGTGAGTGCGGCGACGATCGCGCACACTGCCAGCGCAAGCCAGACCTTCCAATCCGTTGCGAGCTCCCGCCATGTCCGCTTAGGCGCCTCGCCCATCTCGTTGCTCGATCAGGATGCAGCGGCAGTTGTGGTCGCGATTGTGGCCGCGGTCACCTGTTCCTCTCTGGCGCGCGATGGAAGCAGCCGCGCCGAATTCAGGATGAACGTAAGCTCGGACGCCACATGAATGAAGGCTGCAAACAGCGGGTTGAGCAGGCCACAGGCGGCGAGGCCGATGCCGAGCGCGTCCACCCCGATCGTGCCGGTAAAGTTAGCCCAGATGATTCCGCGCGTGCGACGCGCGATGCCGAGCGTCTCGGCAAACTTCAGCAGATCGTTCCCAAGCAACACCACGTCCGCGCTCTCGCGCGCGACATCGGTGCCGGAGCCCATCGCCACGCCTACCTGGGCTTCGATCAGCGCAGGCGCATCGTTGATTCCGTCCCCGACCATCGCCACGATGCGTCCTGCATCGACGAGTGCCCTGACGCGCATGCGCTTATCGTCGGGCAAGAGATCGGCTGCGACCTCGGGGATGCCCAGCTCGCGGGCGATGACTTCGGCAACAGCCCGTGCATCGCCGGTCAGTAGAATGGTCTTGATCCCCATCTCGTGGATGGCCTTGATCGCCTGAGCCGCCTCCGGACGCACCGTGTCGGCAATGACGATCGCGCCGAGCAGCCGGCCGCCGCGCGCCACGAGCACCTCCGAGGCCTCCGGGTGTCCGGCAAGCAAATCCGCCGGCACGGAGATGCCGTGGTCACGCATCAGCGCCTGGTTGCCGATCAGCACGACCTCTCCCTCGAGCAGCGCATCGATGCCGCGCCCGGGGGTGTAGCCGAATCGCTCCGGCTCCTTGAGCGGGCGTCCCAGGCTTCGGGCGTGCGCCACGATTGTCTTGCCCAGGGGATGTTCCGAGCGAAGCTCCGCCGACCCGGCGGTAGCGAGTAGTTGCGTCGCGTCGGCGCCCGTCGCCGGTAGAAGCGCGCGGACCTCCGGCTTGCCAAACGTCAGGGTGCCGGTTTTATCCAGCACGACCGTGTTCACATGGCCGAGCTGCTCCAGAAACAGTCCGCCCTTGATGATGGCACCCGCACGCGCCGCACGACCGATCGCGCCGAGAATCGCCAGTGGCGTGCCGGCTGCGATTCCACAGGCACCGGCCACGATGACCACCGAGATCGTCGAGCGGATGTCGCGCGTGATCAGATAGGTCAGCGCCGCCGCACCCAAAGCGAAATACACCAGATAGCCCGACAGGCGGTCCGCCAGGCGTTGTACCGGAGCGCGCGAGCGCTCGGCCTGCTCGACCGCCTCGATGATCTTTCCATAGCTGGTATCGCGGCCAATCCGCTCGGCGCGAATCTCCAGCGCGCCGGACTGATTAATTGAACCGGCGAACACCGGCGTACCCGCCGTCTTCTCCACCGGCATCGATTCCCCGGTGATGCGGGCCTGATCGACGAACGAGTGACCGGCGATCACCGTGCCATCCACGGGAATTCGGCCACCTGGGTTCACCAGCACGGCATCGCCGACCGCGAGCGCTTGGGTCTCCACCTGCGCAACGGCACCCCCGCGCCGGACGGACACGGCGCGCGGCAGGAAGTCCAGCAGGTCACGGATCGCGCGCCGGCCGCGCGACACGGTCATGCCCTCGAGAACCTCGGCGATCAAGACGAACAAAGTGATCACCAGGGCGGTGAAGAATTCTGAAATGGCCGCCGCCGCCACGATGGCGATCGACATGGACAGTTCCATGGTCATGCGCCGGGCGAGGAGGTTCTCGACGGCCTCCCTGAAGATGGGCCAGCCCCCGACCAGTAGCCCCGCTGCTCCGATGACGCTGATGGCGGAGAACGGCTCCCATAGGCGCCACCAGACTGCGGCGGCCGCGACCGCCACGACAGCGATGCGCAGCATCTCGGGCCATTCAAGGGCGTGCTCGTGCTCACCGTCCTCGTGATCGCCTTCGGCCTCGTGGTCATGCGCGGGGCGTTTAATTTCCTGCCCCCTCGCGGCCGGGGCCGTGGTGCGGTTCAGCGTCTGCTCGGCCAAGTCAGGTGCCTGGTCGCGTTGCGTGCTCATCGATGGCTCCAGTACTTAGCGGAGATAGGCGCGAACGACGTCGATCAGTTCGTCAGCGCCTCGGGTGCGAGCGGCGTTGCTGGTGATGGAGGGACTGGCGACGTGCGTGCGCACGTGCTCCTCGATCACTTCCGTCATCATGGCATTCGCCGCTCCGCGTACCGCCGCGATCTGCTGCATGATCTCGGCGCAGCCCTTCTCTGCCTGCAGCGCGCGCTCGAGCGCCTCCACTTGCCCGCGAATGCGCACCACTCGAGCGAGCAAGTTCGCCTTATCCCTCACCGTATGGCTCATGCAGCGGTTCTCCCAGATACTGTCCAGGAGTATAGTACTAGAAGGCACTCGGCCAAAGTGTGGCCAGGAGCGGCGAGGAGCGCCAAAGTGCACGGGGCCGGCTGTTAACGCTCAAAGAAATCCGCAGCAATGACCAGATCGAATCGGTACGTGTAATTGCGGCGTCCGCGCTAGATCGCCCAGCACAGGCATCCCGACGCCCCCCAGAGATGCTCGAGATCCGCGCGAGCATTCGAGGTGCCAACTCGATGCCGATGATTGGTGCACCCCAAAGGCTTCGCGGCGTGCGCACTGAACTGTTTCGTCGTGGCGCCCCAAGCGCCGTAACCGCCAAAGATACGCACGGGCGACCAGTCCGGCATTGCCGCGGGCAGCGGTGGGTCGTATTGCCGGAAGTCGTTCGCGGCAAACACGGGCCTGCCACCCACGAGCGTCAGGTCAGAGGTGATGCCGCTGATCTCGTCTTCGGGACAGGCGAAGAAGTCGCGGCTCGGCACGATCAGGTCGGCTAGTTGACCGACAGCAATGCGACCCTTGTTGCCCTGTTCGTTGGAGAACCAGGTGACATGCTCGGTCCACAGTCGCAACGCCGTCTCGCGATCGAGGCAGTTTCGGCGCGGGTAGAGGTTCAGGCCGCCGACCGTCTTGCCTGTGACCAGCCAGGCGAGGGCCACCCAGGGATTGTAAGAGGCCACCCGGGTCGCATCCGTGCCGGCGGAGATTTTGCCGCCACGCTCGATGATCTTGGCGATCGGTGGCGTCGACTCCGCCGCGACGGCCCCGTAGCGCTCGACGAAATACTCGCCTTGATAAGCCATACGGTGCTGGATCGCGATGCCGCCGCCGAGCTGGATGATGCGATCGATCGACCGGTCGCTGATGGTCTCGGCGTGATCGATAAACCAGTGTAGGCCATTGACCGGAACATCCCGATGAACTTTTTCGAAGACATCGAGCGCACGGCGGATGGTCTCATCGTAGGTGGCATGCAGCCGCCAGGGCCAGCGATTCTCGGCGAGAATCCGCACCACCCCCTCAAGCTCGGTCTCCATCTCGGGCGGCATGTCGGGTCGCGGCTGCCGGAAGTCCTCAAAATCCGCGGCCGAAAACACCAGCATCTCGCCACCACCGTTGTGGCGAAAATACTCATCGCCCTGTTTGTACTTCGAGGAGCGCGTCCAGTTGAGGAAGTCTTCCTTCTCCCCTTTTGGCTTCTGCGTAAAGAGGTTGTACGCGAGCCGAATCGTGAGCTCTCCCTCGTCCGCGAGCTTCTGGATGACGGCATAGTCTTCGGGATAGTTTTGAAAACCGCCGCCGGCGTCGATAGCCCCGGTCACGCCGAGGCGGTTGAGCTCGCGCAAGAAGTGGCGCGTCGAATTGAGCTGGTAGTCGAAGGGCAGCTTCGGACCCTTGGCCAGCGTGGCGTAGAGAATGGCCGCGTTGGGCTTGGCCAGTAGCAGACCTGTCGGATTACCCGCGCCGTCGCGCACGATCTCGCCGCCGATGGGCGGTGGCGTGCTCTTGATGTAGCCGACCGCGCGCAGCGCCGCTCCATTGAGCAGCGCCCGGTCATACAGGTGCAGGATGAACACCGGCGTATCCGGCGCGATGGTGTTCAACTCCTCGATGGTCGGCAGACGCTTCTCGGCAAACTGATGTTCGGTGAAGCCGCCGACCACGCGCACCCATTGGGGTGGCGGGGTAATGGCCACCTGACGCTTGAGCATGCCGAGCGCCTCGTCGAGACTGCGCACCCCATCCCAGCGCAGCTCCATGTTGAAGTTGAGGCCGCCGCGGATGATGTGCAGATGATTGTCGATCAGGCCGGGCAGAACTCGTCGCCCCTTGAGGTCGATGACGCGCGTGTCTTTACCCGCGAGCAGCATGACTTCCGAGGTCTTGCCCACGAGGCTAAAGCGTCCGTTACGCACCGCCGCGCCCTCGGCCGCGGGCTGGGCCGGATCGAGCGTGCTGATCACACCACCGTGACAAATGAGGTCCGCTGTTTGTCTCATGGTCGTATTCCTCGCGATGAGAGCCAAATACTTATTTTTCAATTAGATGAAAGTGATATCTCATCTAGACGTTACGCCCCCCGGGCGCTAAGGCACGCGGCGGGAGAACGGTCTTAAAGATCTCATTGGATGGCCGACAGCGCGGCTCTGCCTCAACCAGGGAGCCATCTCCTTATTTTTCCTGCACGTCCGCCTATTCGCCTATTCTTCGACCCGATTGCGTGCTTCTTGCCGCGATGTAGACATGCCATCCTCACACGTCATTCCGAAAGCCGGCACGGGCTGACGAGACCTAAAGACATGAAGCGCCTGCTCACGCAGTTTTCCATCTTAACTACAAGCGCGCCCGCCATCGGGCTCGCGATCGCACTTACCCTTAACGCCACGGCTTATGCTGAGCCCGGTCACAACTTCACGTCGCTAACCGAGACCGAGCGGCAGGCCATCCGAGCCGCGATCCCCACGCAGGCCCGCGCCAGGCCCGCGAGGCCTCGCCGCGTGCTCATCTTGTACCGCACCGAGGGCTACGTGCACGGCTGCATTCCGTTCGCCAACGAGGCGCTGAAGCAGCTCGGCGAAACCACCGGCGCATACAGTGCCGCAGTCAGCGAAGACCTGGATGCGCTCTCGCAACGCAGTCTCACCCCCTACGACGCCGTCGTGTTCAACAACACAACGCATCTATCGCTCACACCGGCTCAGCGAGAAGCGCTACTCGCCTTCGTCAGGGCGGGTAAGGGCCTGGTTGGCATCCACGCCGCCAGCGATAGCTTCTACACCTGGCCCGAAGGCCAGTCATTGCTGGGCGGCATATTCAACAGCCACCCCTGGACCGCGGACGACACCGTCGCAGTCAAGCTCGACGATCGGGACTCACCGCTGACCGCCGCATTCGGCGGGCGCGGATTCTGGGTCAAGGACGAGATCTACCAGATCGACGGCCCCTATAGCCGTACGCACGTGCATGTCGTCCTCAGTCTCGACATGTCCCGCCCCGAGAACGCCCGCCCACGCGCCCAGCTTGTCAGGGACGACAATGATTTCCCGATCGCGTGGATCAAGCGCGAGGGCAACGGGCGCGTGTTTTACACGTCCCTGGGGCACAACCCGGAAATTTACCGAACTCCGCAGATCCTGCAGCACTACCTCGACGGCATCCAGTTCGCCCTCGGTGACCTGCGCGCGGATGCCACCCCGAGTGCGAAACTCAAACAGCAGCCGCCCGCTGCGCCGGCACCCGAGAGCTCGACCGTCGTCATCGGAACTGGCGGTGTTCCTATGGCTCCTCGTGATGGGTCTGAACGCTCAGGGGTGGAACGAGCTGGCAAGTGCGCGGCGCGTGAGTCCGCGCTAGAGGCGCCTTTGCAGACTCCGCTTTGCGGCGGCCATTTCAGTTTCGTGTATGAAGCCGTGACTCGCCAAGTCCGCAATTGACCCCAAGGCTCCCGCCATCGCAAGGGCTTGCGACGGCAGGAGCATAAGGTCGAGGATCTATTGAAATTACGGCCCGATTCGAACCGCCGACGACGTGCCGGGGTATCCACCCGCCGGTGCCGGCGACGGTGCTCCAGGGGCTGGCACCACGTTGCCGTCCATGTCATAAAAAATTGAAACGTTGGTTCCGGAATATGAGTTCCCATCCTTCGACAGCGTGTCAGTCTCGGTCTCATTAAAATATCCGGCGATCATTCCGGTCGAATCAAAGATCCA
>Ga0070761_10002263_pt1 | contig 11845 bp, 7 predicted proteins | sample HubBroMetageREF1_FD_66724 | JGI IMG/M metagenome (GOLD analysis project Ga0070761, IMG submission 66724) | Reference soil microbial communities from the Hubbard Brook experimental Forest, New Hampshire, USA - Hubbard Brook CCASE Soil... | ecosystem: Environmental > Terrestrial > Soil > Temperate...
GGAGTGAGCAGCCGCACGCCGGAATCCCGCCGCCGCAAGGCGTCGCGGAACCGCTCCAGGATGCGGAAAGTCTTGCCGGACCCGGCCGGGCCGGTTAGCATCAGCATCGATTCCAGCTTATCCCGCTTCGGCTAAACAATTCCTGCAACATTTGGCCCGGCCAGCCACTATTTTGACACATGGTACCAAAACGAAAACCCCGTAAAGCCGCCGCGATCAGATCCGCCGTTGTTCCGATCGCGGCAATCGAAAGGCGTATTTATGTCATCCGCGAACAGAAGGTCATGCTCGACCGCGATCTTGCCGAACTCTATGGAGTGCGCACGATGGCGCTCAAACAACAGGTGAAACGCAACGCCAACCGGTTTCCGCCGGACTTCACTTTCCGCCTGTCGAAGCTGGAGGCGGAATCGTTGATATCACAAAATGTGATATCAACGCGGCGCAGCTTCAGCCGCGTCTTGCCGAGCGCCTTCACTGAACAAGGCGTGGCCATGCTGTCCTCCGTGCTCAAAAGCGAACGCGCCGCGCAGGTGAATGTCTTCATCATGCGCGCCTTCGTCCGCATGCGCGAGGTGCTTGCGAACCAAAGAAGCCTCCTCCAAAAGCTTGACGAGTTGGAGAAGAAATACCAAACACACGACACTGACATCAAGGCAATTTTCGATGCTTTGAAAATGCTGATCCAGGTTCCGGCGCCGCCGCGCCGCAAGATCGGCTTCATCGCCCAAGCGCCCAATCGGTAGCTTCGTGCTATAACGGAGCTTGAAAATCGTGGTCCGCAACCAGACCCGCAACACTGTCTTGGCCGATGCCGCCGATGTCGCCGACACCAGCGAAGAGCGCCGCACAGGATTGCTCAAGCATGACCGCCTGGACCCCGGCCAGGGCTTGTGGATTGTCCCGTGCGAATCCGTGCACAGCTTCTTCATGAAGTTCGCCATCGATCTGGTCTACCTGGATCGGGAGAAGAAGGTGCGCAAGGTCCGGCATCGGATGGTCCCTTGGAGGGTGTCCGCCTGCCTCAGCGCGCATTCGATCCTGGAGTTGCCCGCCGGGGTGGTGGCAGCCAGCGGCACCCAGGCCGGAGACCAGTTGGAAATCGAACGGCAATAACTCACGAACTGCCGATCAGGACCCCCGCCAGAAACACCAGCACGCCGCCCAGGACTACTTGAAGAGCGGCCGCAACAAGCGGGCTGTCCATATAGCGATGCCGGATGTAACTGATGACGCCCAATTCGACCGCCACCACGACCACCGCGGCCGTAAACGCAATGTGAAAACTCGGAAGCAGAAATGGCAGCGTATGTCCGATGCCGCCAGCCGTGGTCATCAGCCCGCAAACCAAGCCGCGTACCCAAGGATGCCCACGGCCGGTCAGCGAGCCATCGTCGGAAAGCGCTTCGGCAAAGCCCATGGAGATACCCGCGCCCACCGACGCGGCCAAACCAACCAGAAACGCGTCGTGGCTCGTGTGTGTGGCGAAAGCGGCCGCGAATAGCGGAGCCAGAGTCGAAACCGAGCCATCCATCAGGCCAGCCAAGCCGGGCTGCACGATCTGCAGTACAAATAAACGCCGGCTGGCGGCCTCCTCCTGCTCCCGCACGTTGGGGGCGATGCTCCGCTCCAGCGACTTCGCGGCAGCCTGGTGCTGGCGCTCGATCTCAGCCAGATCGCCGAGTAGTTTCCGGGTGGACGCGTCGGACACCCGCTCCTGGGCCCTTTCATAAAACTGGCGGGTTTCCAGCTCCATGATCTCGGCTTGCTTGCGCACGGCGCTAACTCCTAACGGCCGCACCAGCCACACCGGGCGGTGCGTGATAAAGCCTTTCACGTCGTGCCGGCGGATCAGTGGGATATGCTCCCCGAATCGCTGCCGGTACAGGTCGATCAAAGCGTGGCGATGTTCTGATTCCTCCGTCTGCATCGCCTCGAACATGTTGGCGGTCGCCGGATAAGTCTCACGCAAGCCGTCCGCGAAGTCGCCAAAAATGCGGCCGTGTTCCTCCTCCAGCGATATTGCCAGCGCCAGGATCTCCCGTTCGGACAGTTCCTTGAAGTTCTTCGCCATGCGATCCTACAGACGTTCTACGGATACATTGACGGATAAGCTGCGCGCATCTCTTGCGCCAGCGCCCGCGCGATTTCGATCTGCACCAGTTCGCCCTTGCCGATCCCCGGACACCAGGCCGCGGTCTGCCGCCACTTGCGGCCGCTTTCCGTCAACTCCGGCCAGAACGGAAAGATGCGGCACTGCGTGGGCTTCGCCGGATGAATCGAGCACCCATCCGCGCATAGAAACCGGCATTGCCCTCCGCGCGGCATGCGCAGGCGGCGCAGGTTCTTCGTCCGGTAGATGTAGTGTTTCTCGAATACCGCGGCCGGCATCCCCAGAAATTCAGCGGCGCGCACGATATCGTCCTCGGTCAGATAAACGAATCCCTTGCGCTGGCAACAGGCCGTGCAACCTGGCTGGCATTCGAAGCGCATTTATGTCATTGTACGCGCAACGCGATCATGCGGCTGGCGGCGGATGCGCCTTGCCGCGCCGTCACCTTGATTTCGTACTGGCCCGGGGCGGGTTGAATGGCGCTCATAAAAGGAATGGCGCCGCTTTGGTCGGGAGGAGGCAGGTCGGGAGAAGCGCTGGAAACCGGCTTCCCATCCTGAAGAAGCTCGATCGAAAGCCGTGGCGCACCGCCCGTTTTGATCGGATAGATCACCATATAAAGGGGAATGTCGGTCCCGGCCGGATACACTCCGTCGAGCGACGGAGTCACTTTGCCGCCGGCGAACTGCAACGGGTCGGCTGGATTCCGGCCCCCGTCGACAGGGATGTCGAAAGGGTCGACACGCCGTACCGCGACGATCTCACTCAACCCGATGCCGAGCTGATCGGACACCACCAGGGCCACGCGCTTTGCGCTGGCCGATCCGTTCTCCCGGTCCACCACCGCGGTTTCCACAGTGTATCGGCCAGGCGCCAGCAGAAAGGGTTGCGCGAAAGTCAGGTCGCCGCGCGTAAAGGCGTCGAACTTGTCCGCCGGAATATCGTTGGCCAAGTCTCGGCTCACTTTCGCGGCCACCTGGCCGTCGGCGTCCTTCACTAACGCCAGCAGCGAAATATGCGAACGCAACTTGGAGGTTTGCTTGTCGTCGCGATAAGACAGGTTCTGCATCGGCACCTGGAAGACCATGGAATACTGCACGGCGCTGCGCGCGGCGCGGAACGGCACTGCCTGCACGCGGTACACGAAGGCCGCCGGCTGGGGCTTGGCGTTCAACGCGTCGAGAGCGGCCATTTCAAAGGGTTGCAAAACCTCGCCGGCCATTAGCGGCAGAGCGAAATACCCGGAGCGCGTGTGCACCTGGGCGCCCGGCCGCTTCACTTGCACTTCGATTTTGCGGAAGTGCCCATCGTAATTCTGAGAGGTGGGTACGTAGCTCAGCTCATAGTGTGCGCGCACATCTTCCATTACTTTATGTAGAGGCTTGGCGGCGTCGTTGGTATTGGCGATCAGGAAGCCGCCGGTGGATTCCGCGAGCTCCGCCATGGCTTGTTGGGGGTTGGCGTGCAGACTCATGTTGACCGTCTCGTCCTGTTTGAACATGTCGACGGCCGCATCGCCGGACGCCGTCATGCTCTGGTTTTGGCTGATTCGCGCGCCGGTACGCAGCAAATCGGTGCCGGCAGTCGCCGGGGACTTGACCGACAGACCCGCGACGTCCACGCAATAAACACTCACGTCGGCGCGGTTGGCCGCGCCGATGATGGCCTGGAACATGTTCTCGACCTGCCACGGCACGACCAAACCCTCGGAAAGCAGCAGGACGGTCTTGCGGCCCGGCAGCGCGGCCTGCGCCTGCACCAGCGCCAGCAGCCCATCGAGCGAGCGCCAGCCCGCCCCGTAATTGACCATGTCCATCTGCTTCCAAACCAGCCGGGCCAGCGCCATCTGCCCATCCGAGCTCATGCCGGGGGATTCGGCGCCCTGCGTGGCCGCGCCAGCGCTTTGAAACGGATCGCCGCCGGCCGTAGCGATGGTGATGCCGGCTTGGCTGCCGGAGATCTCGACTGCCAGATTATTGAGCACGTTTTCGGAGTCCTTGCGGAATTCGGTGTAGTTCCCGGTGGTGGCCCGCGTGATGCCTTGCCGCAGCAGATCCTGGTTATTGGTGTAGGGCTGCAGCGCGTTCAATCGGAAGTCCAGGCTGAAGACGCCGCCATACGTATTGGAGCGGAATTCGTTGGCGAGGAACTCGGAGGCGGCCTGCTGGGCGAACAGGCGGCTGCGCGGTCCCATGCGCTCGAAGACAATGGTCACCAGGTTGAGATTGTGGAGCGGGTTGAGGGCCGGACCGTTCGGCGCGGCGACCGCGGCAGCCGCGATCTTGGCGCCCGGCTGGGGCTTCGGCTGCGCTTCATCGGCATCGGCATCGGTGAAGCGGAAGGTCTGCAGCTTCTGTGGAACGCCGTCCTCCAGCACACGGATCTCTTCCGGCTTCAGATCGCGAATAAGCCGCTCTTTCTTGTCGCGCACCACGGCATCCAACAAAACCTCCTGGGTGGTGCTGCGGATTACTGGCGGAGGCGTCTCCTGGGCCGCCAGCGGCAGGCAAACCAAAGCGGCGCAGACGAGCGATAAGACGCGCATGAGGTCCTCTCTATTTGAGAGTACGACAAACGGTATGCTAGGCGCTAAGGGTCAGTCGCGAAATAACTGTGCCATCTTGGTGGGGCGGCCAATCTTGGCTGCAAGCCGGCTTTCAGCGTTCACTTACGGGCGATACGGTGAGGGTCCCTCCCGGCAGAAATGCGTTCTTTCGTCAAACGCGGCTGATAAGAGCAAAAAAAACGCCGGGCACGCGGCCCGGCGCTTCGTAGTTTACGATATGTGAACAGCCTAGAACTGGAACTGCAGCTTCACCTGGATCATGCGCGTCGAGGCGTCGCCTCCCAGGAACGATCCCAAGATGCTGGTCGGCGGGTTCACCGTGCGCGTGATGTCGCCGAAGCCGGTGGTCGGGTTGGTATTTGCCAGATCGTTCACGGGCTGATCGAAGTTCGGGTGATTTAGGAGGTTGAAGGCCTGCGCACCGATGGTCAGCTTGGCGCTCTCCCACCTCGGGAAGCGGAACGCCTTGGAGATTGCCATGTCCGTGTTGAAATACCCCGGCCCACGGAAAGTATTACGGCCCTGGTTGCCGAAAGCGGTCGGGTTCGAGGTGGAAGGCGAGAATTCCGAGGCGTTCACGCAAGGCGTTGGGGTCAGTCCGGCAGCCCCTTCTCCGCAGCTTCCGACACCGGAGCCGACCAGGTTGCCGAAATACGGACCACCGTCGTTATAGCCGCTCAGGGTGCCCGAAGCGGCGGTATCCACCACCGTGAAGGGGAAACCGCTGCGCACGAAGAACGTTCCTGAGATGGTCCATCCGCCGAAAACGGCGTTTGGTCCCCAATGGGAGAAGCGGCGGATCACATCGTCCCAGACGTAATTCGCGCTAAAGTAGTGGCGCACGTCGTAGTCCGCGTTGCCATAATTCGCGCGGGCGTCTAACGGATTTTGCGGGCTAAGAATGCTGGCGGCCGTGTCGAGGCCGAACTGCTCCAGGCAGCCGTTGGAGCAAACGTCGAGAGCGTGGCTCCAGGAATAGTTAAGCTGGAAGAGCAAACCCTTGCTGAAGCTATGATTCACGCGAACGATCAATCCGTCGTAGTTCGAGTAGTCGCTGGACGCATACTGGGTCACGGTGCCGAAGCGGGGATCGGGAGGCGCGGTGGGCAGGCCCGCGAACCCGGCGGGATCGTACGCATTCAGGCCGGAGTTGACCAAAGGCTCGTAAGCGCCGTGGTTGCCCACGTAGTTCACATCGAGGATGGTGTGCCAGCCGATTTCCCGTTGCACTTCCAGATTCCACTCATAGTAGTGGGGTTGGCGAATGCGTTGATCTTCAGAGGAAAACGACGGCGGGCTGAAGAATGGATTGCTGGCCTCAATAGAAGCCAGCGTGCCACCGTTGGCGAATGCCGATGTAAACGAGCTGTTCGACCCCGACGCTAGAGAGAACAGGTTCCCGGATTGGGCTGGTGAAAGCGGGGCTCCGGTTACGATGAACGCATTGACGTTGGGCGGGTTCGACGAGAAGCTGTCCACGATCAGGGCCGGGAAGCCGTCGGAGAAAATGCCAGCGCCGCCGCGAACCACGGTCTTCTCATTGGGACTCCAGGCGAAGCCCACGCGGGGCTGCCAGACCACCTTATCGGTGCTGTAGTAAGCCGTGTGCAAATTGGTCTCGATCGCCTGGTTGTAAGGAATCGAGGCGTCGTGATCCAGTTCCGTGAACGGCACGGCGAACTGGGAGAAGCAGTTGGTATTGCACTGCGGATTGGCGTTGTGATCGATGCGCAGGGCGGCCGTGATTTTCAGATTGCGGCCAACGCGGAACTCATCCTGCCCGTAGATCCCCATGTTCCACAGGAAAATCGGCTCGGAGGGGGCGGTGAGAAATTTCTGTTCCAGCAGGTCGAAACCGCCCGGCGCCGCGCCGCCATAAAAGAAGTTGTTGAGCGATCCCTCCAACTCCAAGCCGCTGGTGTAAGAACCATAGTCGAAGTCCTGGACGTCATTCTTGCGCCAGTTGATGCCGGCCTTGAATGTATGGCGGCCGGAGGTTATGGTGAAGTCGTCCACGATCTGCCACTGTCTGACGTTGCGGCCCTCGGGCCAATCCACGTCTGCGCCACCCAGATTGGTCAACGACCCGTCGAGCATGACCATGGTAGTGGGGAACGCGCTTAGGGACGACGCCAGGTTGGGTGTGGAGAAGATGGCGGAGTAATACTGGCCGGAAAACACGAACTGGTTGGTGGCGCGCGCGCCGAAGGAGTGCGTGTAATTCAGTTGGCCCTGGTATTCGGGCTGATTGCTAACCGCATTGAAAACCGGGCTGATCGGATCGGTGTAGGTGGCCTGGATGCCTTGGTCGGTTTGCACGCGCCCGTAGATGCGGTCGTTTTGCCCGATATTTTGGTCGATGCGGATGGATGTCTGGTACTCGTGCGTGAAATTGCCGGCCACTGAACGGAATTGCTCGGTACAGGGTACTCCCGCCGGCAGCGCCGTTACATCGCTGCAGCCTCCCCCGGGCGTGGCAGCGGCCGCCGCGGCGCCGGGCGCGGCGTTATAGAGATTGAACATGCTCTGATAAAACGGAATAGAAGCCGACAGCCCCTGCGCCGTCAGATTCGTGAGAGTAGCGGACTCGAATTGCGGGCTGGGGATGGTAGCCGTACTGCTGGTAGGCAGCAGGACCCGCAGTCCCTCGTAATTCCAAAAGAAAAACGTCTTGTCCTTTCTGATCGGACCGCCGAAGCTGGCCGCCCACTGGTTCACGTTGTCGAAAGGACGGGAATCGCCGTAAGCGTTGTTGAACCAATCGTTCGCGTTCATGATGCGACCATTCCAGAACCACGCCGCATTGCCGTGGAATTGATTGGAACCGGACTTGGACACGTAGTTGACTTGGGCGCCGGCCAAACCGCCGTATTGGCCGGAATAGCCGTTCACCACGACATTCACTTCAGCGACATCGTTATTGCCCAACAGCAGGTTGGTGGCGCCGCTGTTGTTGAGGTTCAGGAATGGATCGTTGTCGTACTGCCCGTTGTAGGTAAACACGTTCGACGTACCGGGCAGCCCGAAGACCTCGAAGTTGCCATAGCCGCCTTGGGTGTTCATCACCGCGCCGGGGGCGAGCTGCGCCACGAAAGACAAGTCGTTGCCCGGATTTGGCAGGTTGGCGAGCTGCTCGCTGACGATCGTCGTGGCAATATCGCCATTCTCCGTTTGGACGGTGGCCGCGTTTTCCGTAATTTCAACCGTTTGCGTTTGCTCCGCTACGGCCAGTTGGAAATCGACCGAGGTGAGCTGGCCGATTGCGGCCGGGGTTGCCTTTTCCGCTTTTCCGAATCCCGCGGCGGTTACCGTGACGGTATACTGACCCGGAGCGAGCAACGCGAATCGATAATAACCTTGCGCATTTGTGGTGGCCACCGCCGTGGTACCCGTCGATAGGCCCTTAAGGGTGACGTTAGCACCGGGGACAACGGCGCCCGTAGGGTCAGTCACTATACCGGCGATGTCGCCAGCGGTGGTGCTTTGGCCGAAGGCTACCGGTAGCGAGAAAAGCACTAAAGCGACTACCAGACTAAAAGCCAGCTTCTGATGGAACTGCATGTAATCTCTCCTCCTTGGGTGTTTTGATGGCAGAATTCCGTTTAGGGTAGCAATTTGCCAGCCAAATTGCTGCGCAGTCTAAACGTATGTAAAAGCAGTGGTTTCGAAGTTCCCGCTATGCGATCCCATAGTCTATCCATGAGTCCAGTCCGGATTTCGGAAGTTGTACGGCGTGCGGAGCTCCTAGCGGCGCACGCTGCTGATTCCAGGCTCTTCGTGAAGTATCCGACGCCCTTTGGCATTTTGTCAACGTGGACTGTGCGGATTCGTCCAAACGAGACGATTTTCGCGGGCCGGCGACCTGTACGACATCTATGGAAGTGTGACCGGATCTCGCAAGATGAGGCCTCTGCGCGTCAACGCTCCCACCGTGTATGCGTTGCCCGGCGGCCAGGCCCGGCGTAGGCTGATCCGCTACGAGGGTGGTTCCTATGGACCGGTTCTGGTAAGGGCGAGTGGGGCATCTCGAGCCGGATCTTCTCGATCGATACGATCGAAACTAACTTGCTGGAGTTCCTCTTCGCGCACAGCTACGATGTGTGGCTGCCGGATTGCGATGATGGCAGCGATCGCGAGGCGGCAGCGGCCAAGGTGAAAGAGGTTGCCAGAGCGGCGAACGTTCACGTGCTCAGCGCGGGCTGGGAAGCCGGTCGAACTGAACGCGGCGACCCGCGACGCCGTTCAGGAGGAATGGCGGAGTATCGCGATCATCGGCAAGAACGCCGCGCGCGATGTGTATCCGGGCATTTTGAGCGGGCTGAAAGGCTAACGCAAGAAAAACAGCCCGGGAGGCCTGTCCTACTTCTGCGGCTCGGGGACAACCGACTTGCGGATAACTTTGCCTTGGCTGGCCTCTGCGAGCGTCACATGATTGGCGGGCAGGATCGCGCCGGTGGTGCGGTCGAGGGCGATGCGCGCGGTGATGTAGGCGACCAGAGCCGTCATCTCCGAGTTTTGGGCCGTTATCAGGTCCCGCTGCTGTTGGGTCACGTTGTACGGAATGGACGCGCCCAATTCAAACCGCTTCCGCTCGCTGGCATACAACTGCTCCTGCAGGGTTCGGTTGCGGACGGCGGCATCGTAGCGGGCCCGCGCTTGCCGCAAGGCGATGACGTAGTTCTGAACATCCACCTGCACCTGATTGAAGTCCTTGCGGTTACTTAACTGGGTCTGGCGGAGAGTCAATTGGTCGATGGCATAGTCGGACAGCGCCTGCCTGTTCCGGAATGTCGATTCCCATGCTCCGGTGATGTTTTCGGAGGGGAAATCGCGGCGGAACACCTGACCGAGGGCCGTGCCTATGCCACCCACAAAGTAAGGAAGGGGAACGGAAGCCTGGCCATTTAAGGTGGTGACCGTCTTTCCGGTTCCGGCGAGGCCGGCCTGACTCTCGCTGCCGACGACCACCGCGAACGGCAGGAGCCCGTTTTTGGTTCCCAGGTTGCTGACTATCTTGGCGGCTTCATTTTCCCTTTCGCTCGCCAGGTCCGTGCGGTTGGCAAGGGCCTGCTTGACCAAGTCCTCCAGCGGAGGAAGGTCGTCATGTTCGGGGATGCGGATGGGATCGACGGGCAGGATACGCGCGCCGGCCAGGACCGGATCGGCGGTCCCGCTACGGCTCAGCAGGTTCTTCAATTGAGTCTCCTGCTGTTGCAGGGCCGCTTCAGAGTCCACCAAAGCCTGTTGGGCGGTAACGGCCAGACTCTCGGCATTGATGGTCTCCGAAGGCGCCAGCGTTCCAATGCGCACCTGTTCCTTCACGTTTCCAAGGAACGTGGTGGCAGTCTCCGCGGCGCTTCTCTTAGCCTTTACGTCTTCATCGGCCGCTTCCAGAGCGTAGTAGGCATTCAATACCTGGGAGACTGTGTTGACCACCTGGGTTTGGAAAGCCAGATCCGAGGCGTCCCGGTTCATCTTGGCAACGTTAATGAAGCGCGCGTTGACCGCGATGCCGGCGCTGTTCAGCAGGTACTGTGTCACCGAGACGGAGAGCGCCGGGGCTGAAGTCGGATTGAGGTCGTCGGATGGCGAATTCTCATTCAAGTAGTGGTCGATGTAGGTGAGGGTGACGGTGCCGCCGGTAAGGAGCCCTTGCTGAATGCTGGCCGTGGACGTTCGCGTCATATCGATTATCGCCGGCGAGATACTCACTTCCGCGTCCGGATACACGGTAGTGATGTGGCTGAGCGTGGTGGTTTCCTGAATGATGGGATCTAGAATTGGGGTGATGGGTCCGATTTGCGAAATGGTGGCGTTAGTCGACTGGCCGCGCGCGGGGCCGGTTCCCAATATGCTTTGGCCGGCGGCCTGCAGGCTACCCGCCACGCCCTGCCCGGAGGCCACCGATCCGGCCTGCGAGGCGTTGCTCGGCACGCCGGGCAATGTCCCGCCCGCTTCGGAACGGGTGACGTTCCATGCTTGAATCAGCGGATTGTAGCGGGCGACCTCTATGTCGATGTTGTTTTCCAGTGCGAGTGCAATGGCATCCTGCACGGTAAGATACAAGGTGCCTGCGCGGACGAGCTCGCTCAGGCGCGGGGAGTTCGCCAGGCGGACCGGCGGAACATCGTGCGCCAGGTAGGGGCGCAGGATGGCGGGCGCGTGCGGCGCTATAGGAGCGATGGAAGACTGTTGCGCGCATGCGAGGGGCGCGCAGAGCAGCATGGCGGCAACGGCGAAGAGCGGCGCTGAAGCCCCTTGTGGGGCGGACCCCCTGGTCCGCAGCCGGCCCCCTGGCCGGCTTGCCGCGAGCCGCTTGTCGGGAGGACCCCCTGCCCTCTGGGCCGGGTCCCGCTGGACCCGTTCTTCACCGGCGAAATCAACTCGATTCGGTATTTGCCTGGTCATGGGCGCTCCTCCTTGGGCAAATCCGCGGGCAGCACGGATGGTTGGGAGATTTGCCCCTTTAGGGCCTCGTCAATCGAGATCTTATTCACATCCAGGGTAATGCCCAGCGCCTGGTCCAACGCGATGCGCGCATGCGTGTAATTGGCCATGCTCTGCACTTCGCTGCTCTGGGCGTTGGCCAGGTCGCGCTGGTCCTGCACCACCTGGAAGGCCACCGTGGCGCCTAACGCGTACCGCTTTTGATCGCCGGCCAGCGTCTGCTCTTGCAGCACGCGGGATTTCACCGCAGCCTCGTAGCGCGAACGCGCCTGTTGCAGACCCACCATGTCGTTCTGCACATCTACCCTGATCTGGTTGATATTCTTGCGCAGGTTCAACTCGCTGGTGCGCAGTTGCAGGAGACTGGTAGCATAGTCCGCCTGGGCGGCGCGATTGCGCAGCGGTATGTTGAGCGAGATACCCGCGGAATAGTTTGGATAGTCTCTGCGAAAAATCTGCGAAAGCAGATCGCCATATCCGCCGACCAACGGGCCACTGCCACCCAGGGCGATCCCCGTGGCGGTAAGCGCTCCGGACAGGCCGTTGTTAGTCACTTCGGCGAAGGCCTGTAAGGTAGGTTTGAGAGAGTTCTTGATGCCCACAAGGTTCATCTGGTTGCTCGCCAGGTTCAGGTGAAGTTGCTCCATCTCCGGGCGCGCGGCGAGGGCCTGGTGAATCAAGTCTTCGATCGGCCGGGCTTCGTCTTTCTCGGGAATCTG
>Ga0070761_10002264_pt1 | contig 11835 bp, 12 predicted proteins | sample HubBroMetageREF1_FD_66724 | JGI IMG/M metagenome (GOLD analysis project Ga0070761, IMG submission 66724) | Reference soil microbial communities from the Hubbard Brook experimental Forest, New Hampshire, USA - Hubbard Brook CCASE Soil... | ecosystem: Environmental > Terrestrial > Soil >...
CCGTCCGTCCTGCTCGGACTGGTCGACCTGGTCGCTCTCGCGTACTACGTGCCGACGCAAGGGAACAACACGACGTGGGACCCCGGTCTCGTCGAGCGGTTCATCGTGTTCCCCATCCTGGTCTGGGGACTCCTCGCCGCGGTTCAACTCCTCCGCCGGGCGAAGGAGCCGTGGGCCTCCCCGGCCGCGACGGTCGGAACGCCCCGGTCCCCTCGCCAAGCCTAAGCGTCCCGAACGGAATTGCGGCCATGGCCGCCGAGCCGCCCGTCACCGCCCGAACCGAGGAGCTTCCGCTCATCGTTCTGGGCGCGGGCTACGCGGGCCTGACCGTCGCCCAGGAGGTCGACCGGCGAGCGCGCGGGAAGATCCCGGTCGTGCTCGTCGACCGGAGCCCGGTGCACGTGCTGCGAACGGAGCTCTATGAGATCGGGAAGCTCGTGGCGACCGGCACCGATACCGAACCGTGGACGATCCCGCTCGCGAAGGTCCTCGACCGCACGTCGGTCACGGTCCGTCCGGGATCGGTCCAGTCGATCGACCTCGGGGACCATTCCGTATCGCTCGACACGGGGGTCGTCCACTTCCGGTCGCTCGCGATCTGCCTCGGGAACGTGGCCGCGTACTACGGAGTGCCGGGCGCGGCCGAGTACACGCACCAGGTCTACCGGCTCTCCGGCGCGAAGAAGCTCGCCGAGACCCTCCGGGGGGTGGAGCTCGCCTCCGTGAAACTGCCCGGCGAGCGCCGCCCGCGCGTCCTGATCGTCGGAGGCGGCTCGACCGGGACCGAGCTCGCGGCGGAGATCGCAACGACCGACTGGCCCAGTCTATCGGTGCCGGGCGCGCGGCGGCCGGATGTTTTCCAGCTCACGGGGTCGTTGCCGTTCCTCGCGGGCTTCGCACCGGGCCTGATCGACCGGGCCCGGAAGACCCTCGCTCGTGCCGGCGTGACGCTGGTGCACGGGCTCAACGTCACGCGCGTGGACCCGGGGCGGTTGACGCTCGAGGACGGGTCGGTCTTTGCTTTCGACGCGGCGGTCTGGTGCGCCGGTCTCGAGGCGCCCCCGATCGTCCGTCAGCTTCCGGTGCCCCACGGCCGAGCCGGACGAGTGGCCGTAGAGCCGACCCTCGAGGTTTCGGGTCACCCCGGCGTCTTTGCGGTCGGAGACGTCGCGGAACTGAAGGATGCCTCGACCGGGCAGCCCGTCCCCGCGACCGCCCAAGCGGCCCTCGCCGAGGCGCGGGTGGCGGCCAAGAACCTCGTCGCCCGGTGGAACGGTGGCTCCCTCGAGTCGTTCGAGTACCACGAGCGCGGGGTCGTCGTAGCCCTCGGGATCGGACAGGCCGCCGGAGCGGTGCGCCGAGTACCCATATGGGGCAGTCCCGCGGCAGTCCTGAAGCGGGTGGTCCAGAGCGACTACTCGCACGCGACCGAGCGGGGCGAATCTCCTAACCTGATCTGAACGGCGCGGCGGGAAGGGCGATATCCCGGCGCACTGTGGCCCGCACGTTTCGATGAAAGCGCTCGTCCTCATCGGCGGGTTCGGCACCCGACTGCGGCCCGTGACCTACGCGGTCCCGAAACAGTTGATCCCGATCGCGGGGAAACCGATGCTCTACCACGTGCTGGATCTCCTTCCGGCTGATGTGGAAGAGGTCGTGCTCGCGACCGGGTACAAGGCGGACGTGATCGAAGCCTACGTCCGGGCCCACCCGGTCCCATGGCCGGTCACGACCGTTCCCGAGCGAGACCCCCTCGGCACCGGCGGGGGCATGAAGAATGCCGGCGGTGCGATGTCGGACCCCTTCTTTCTCCTCAACTCGGACGTGATTGCGTCCGCCGATCTTCACTCGATGCTCACGGCGTACCGGGCGCGCAACAGCCTCGGCACGATGGCGCTCTACGAGGTCGAGAACCCCCAACCGTACGGGGTCGCCGCCCTCGGACCTCACGACCGCATCACGGCGTTCGTCGAGAAACCGGAGCCGAAGGACGCCCCCTCGAAATGGATCAACGCCGGGATCGCGATCTGGAGTCGCCGGGTCCTCGATGCGATCCCGGCCGGACGACCGGTCAGCTTCGAGCAAGAGGTGATGTCGGGGCTTCTCCCGCAGGGAGTCTACGGGTTCCGCCTCTCGGGGTTCTGGGAGGACGCGGGAACGCCGGAACGACTGCTTCATGCTCAGAAACTTCTCTTTGACGGCGGCCGCGGCGGACCGGGTCAACTCCCGCCCGGGGCGACCGGCTCCGGACCCGTCGCGCTGATGAAGGGGGCGCGCGCGGCCGGCGCGTCCTTCGGCCAGTACGTGACCGTCGGCCTCGATGCTTCCGTGGAAGCCGGTGCCCACGTCGAGAACTGCGTGATCATGGACGGGGCGACCGTAGAGCGAGAGGCCCACGTCGCGGGCTCGATCCTCGGCCCCCGATCGCGGGTTCTCGCGGGCCACCGCGCGGACGGGATCGTCCTCGGCGAGGGCGCCGAGGCGTGAATCACTCGTACGCGGGACCCGTGACGACGACCTTCACCGAATCGTCGGGGCGACCGGCCAGCGCGAACGCCTCGGGGAGCCGGTCGAGCGGGACCCGGTGGGTGACCAGGTCCTCGAGGCGGAGCGTTCCTTCGACCACGAGGCGATGCACCTCGCGGATGTCGGGTTCGACCGTCGCATAGGACGGGACCATGCGCACGCCGCGCAGGTAGAGGTCCTGGAGGTCGGCGTCGAGCCGGCTCCCGGCCTCGGGGAGCCCGAAGAAGTTGACCGTGCCGCCGCGGCGGACGAGACGTGTCGCGTCCCGCGCCACGCCCGGGTGCCCCACCGCCACGACCGCCAGGTCGACCCCTTGGCCGCCCGTCGCGCGGTCGACGAGCGTCTTCACGGCCCCCTCCTCGCGCGGGTCGACCGTCGCGTCGACCCCGCCGGCTTCGGCGACCTTCCGCCGTAGCGGGGCGACCTCGCTGCCGCCGACCCAGCGCGCGCCCAGCGCCTTCGCGAGTCGGGCGTACAGGATCCCCACGGGGCCGAGACCGAGGACGAAGACGGAGCTCTCCTTCGGAAGGCCGACCCGTCGGATCGCCGTGAGGGCGCAACCGGCGGGCTCGAGGAGGGCCCCCACGTCCCAACGGACCTTCGGGTCGAGCCGGAGCACCGCCTCGCGCTCCACGTTCTCGGCCGGGACCCGGAACGACTCCGAAAAACCGCCCGGATGAAGGTTGGTCGTGGAGTACGTCGGGCAGAACGTGTAGTCGCCCCGGGCGCACACTTCGCAATGGTAGCACGGGACGTGGTGATGGACGAAGACGCGGTCGCCGACCGAGAACTGCGCGACCTCGGGCCCCACCTCGGAGATCCGACCGACGGGTTCGTGACCGAGGATCCCGGCGCTCCGATAGTTCCCCCGGAGTTTCTCGAGGTCGGTCCCGCAGACGCCGCATGCCGCGAGCCGGACGACGACCTCGCCGTGGCCGGCGTGCGGGGTAGCCGCCTCGGCGAGGACGACCGAACCCGGACCCGCGAGCTGTCCGAATTTCATTCGCGAGATCGGGCGGCGACGATCGCGGCGTCGAGGATCTCCATCGCTTCGTCGATCTCCTCGGCGCGGACGATGAGCGGTGGGATGTAGCGGAGCGTCGAGGTTCCGCACGGCAGGAGGATGAGGCCGCGCTGGTAGCACTCCTCGAGGACGCGGTCGCGGAACTTCACCGCGGGTTCCTTCGTGCCTCGGTCCTTGACGAACTCGGTCGCCGTCATGAGGCCAAGCCCCCGAACGTCGCCGATCTCTTCGTGCCGGCTCATCAGTTCGCGGAGCCGGCCGAGGAGGTAGTTGCCCTGCTTCCGGGCGTTGTCGAGGAGGTGTTCCTTCTCGATGATGTCGAGGGTCGCGAGCGAGGCCGCGGCCGCGACGAGGTTGCCGCCGAAGGTGTTCGAGTGGGCCCCGTTCACCGTGAAATCGAGGTCGGCGCGCAACGACACGGCGCCCATCGGGAGCCCACCGCCGATCGCCTTCGCCATCGTCACGATGTCCGGGACCACGCCGTGATGTTCGATCGCGAACCAGTAGCCGGTACGGCCGATACCGGCCTGCACCTCGTCGTCGATGAACAGGATCCCGTGCTCGTCCAGGATCGACTTGATCCGGGCATGCCACCCCTTCGGGGGGACGATGTAGCCGCCCTCGCCCATCACGGGCTCGACGATCATCGCCGCGATGTCCTCCGGTGGCATCGACGTCTGGAAGTAGAGTTCCTTCAGGATCTTCGCGCAGTACAGGTCGCAGCTCGGGTACTCAAGTTTGTACGGGCAACGATAGCAGTTCGGGGCGGGGATGTGGTGCCCCCCCGTGACGTACGGCATGTAGCGGGCGCGCTGGACCGGTTTGGACGTCGTCATCGAGAGTGCGCCCATCGTGCGTCCGTGGAACGCACCGAGGAGGCCGATGACGATCGGCTTCTGACGTTGCCACCGGGCGATCTTGAGCGCCGCTTCGGCGCTCTCGGTCCCGCTGTTCGTGAAGAAGATCTTCTTCGGGAACGTGCCCGGCACGATCCCGGAGATGCGCTCGGCGAGTCGCACCTGCTTCTCGTAGTAATAGTCGGTTCCGGCGAAGTGGCTCAGGCGCCCGACCTGCTCGCGCACCGCGCGGACCACTTCGGGATGCGCGTAGCCGACCGCGTTGACCGCTACGCCGGACGAGAAGTCGAGAAGTCGGTTCCCGTCGACGTCGGTGATCCACACGCCCTCGCCCGACTCCGCGACGATCGGCGCCGTCTTGGTGGTCGTCATGAGGATCGCCTGGTCGCGGGCGATCACGGCCTGCGCTTTCGGGCCGGGAATGGGGGTCTTCAGGACGACGCCCCGCTTCGGGGCCGCGCTCGGCTCGGTCGGGGGACGCGATGTGGGAGGAGGGGCGCTCTGGCTCACGGAGGTCACCGACCGTGCCACGGACGGAGGCCACGTAAAGGCTTGCGGGCCCCCAACGGCGGATTCGAGGACGACTGGAGCGTGTCCCTTTATGCCGCCCGCTCGGGTCGAGGCCTCTCGATGGGACGCGCCGAGCCACCCGACGAGTCCCCCGATCCGGAAGTCGAGAGCGTCCGCACCCTCGTCCCGGGTCGCGCGGTGCTCACCGAGCTCGCCCGCGGCTTTCTGTTGGTCCACCAGTCGAATCCGGACCGGGCCGTACGGTTCGCCGAGGGGTTCCTCAAGGAGTGCGCCGTCCGGGACGCCGAGCTCCGGGTGGACGCGAGCCGTCCGGTGACCGACGCGCGACGGCGCCTCGGGCGAATTCCGTCCGGCGCGGTCGACCCGTCGAACTTCCCGCCGGTGCGCTGAACCGAATCACCGCGCGCCGTCCCGAACGCGCCGATAGACCGCGAGGTCGCGCGGGAACGATCGCCGGGTGAGGCAGACCCGCACACCGCTCGGTTTCCCCAGGAGGGACCCCGGACACACTAGGATGGAAGCTCGCAGGCACCGCAGCGTGAACCGGTCCCCGCCCCCCGGTACCGGGTCGTCGAACGCGACCGGGGCCGCGAGTTCCGGCCCGCGCGGCGTGGCCCGTCGCCACGCCGCCCGATTTCGCTCGAACACGCGTCGTACCTCGCGGAGGATCCGTTCCCCGTCGTCCAACGTCGCGAGCGCGCCGGCGACCGACCACTCTGCGATCTCGTCCGTCACGACCCCGTGGAATCGTGCAAACCGGTCGGCCTCGGCTTCGGGCGTGACCACGTACCCGACGCGGAGGTCGTCGGCGCCGTACGCTTTCGTAAAGGTCCCCGTGGACCACACGCTCGGCAGTTCGAGTCGCTGCACGGACCGGGCCGTGGTGAACTCCCGGAACGTCTCGTCGATCAGGGTGGCACGAGCGCCGTTCGTGAATCGCTCGATCTCCCCCGAGGACCAGAGACACCCTTCGGGATTCCGGGGGAGGGAAGCCACAGCGAGGTCCACGGGGCCGGAGGCGTCGACCACGCGGTAGCCGAACGTCCTCGCCGTATCGTACAGCGGAGGGTACTCGGGAAAACGCACCCGGCACCGCGGAGAGCGACCTCGCGGACGGCGGGAGAGAAACGCGATCGCGAGGCTGTTCGCTTCGCTCGCCCCGTGCGTCACGAACAGGCGGGAACGGGATACGCCGACCCGGTCGGCCAACCGTCGGCGAAGCTCCGGCTCCGAGGCGTCGCGTACCTGGGTCCGGGTCGGAAGCGGATGGCGGACGGTCCCGCGCATGCCACTCTTCCCGAGGTTGTACCGGCATCCTTCGTGGTCGTCGATCCAGTCGGCGAGCGGGAATCGCACAGGATTCCCAAGCCGTCCGGAACTAAAGGGCGGCGCCTCCGGGGCGCTGCGCGTCGACCCGAACGCACTTGAAGCGACCGTTCCCCACGAACGCTCGATGGCGCGTCGCGGGTCCCGTCCTCCCTCGGTCCAGGTCGGGCCGAACGGCCGGATCATCGCGTTATCCGCGGCGTGGTTCTCCGACGGCGCCGCGCGCCGAGCCCGGGCGCGCCGCGAGGCGCGCTGCGTGGAATGCAGCCGTGCGCTGGCGAGTCGCCGTACCCCGTACTGCTCCCGAAGATGCCAATGGATGTTCCACGGTCACTACTTCTGGGACTCGGCGCGCTCGTACGTGATGTTGCGGGACCGGTATACCTGCCGGCTCTGTGGTACGCGACATCGGGCGCGGGAGCTCGATGTGGACCACATCCTCGAGATCGCCCGGGGCGGCGCGGCGCTCGAGTATTCGAATCTGCAGACGGTCTGTCGCGCCTGCCACGCTCGGAAGACCCAGGCGTTCTTGCGCGAGGCGCGGAGAGCCCGCGCGGAGACCCACGCTCAGCCGGCCGCCACGGAACCGACGGATCGCTCGAGCTCGGACAACGAGAACGGGAGTCCCGTCCCGGTGTTGTAGAGCAGGACGCGCTCCCCCGAGCGGACGCGGCCGTCGCGGAGGAGTTTCGGCAGCGCGGCGTAGGGAGCGGCCCCCTCCGGGGAAGCGGAGACCCCGAATCGGTGAGCGAGCTCGCGAATCGCGTCGACGATCTCGACGTCCGAAACGGTGACCCCGCCTCCGTGCGTCTCGCGTACCGCCTCCAGGATCCGTTCGGAGGCGAACGGCGCCGGCACGAGCAGCCCCGGGGCGATGGTGCGCGGGTCCTCCCAGGGGGTCACCTTCGTCGCGTCCTCCCGTAGCGCCCGAACCACCGGGGCGCACCCTTCGGGCTGCACCGAGTACAACCGAGGGAACTTCTCGAGCTGCCCGAGCGCGCGAAGCTCGGAGAACGCCTTGTACATCCCCACCAGTCCCGTGCCTCCCCCGGTCGGGTAGAGAATGGCGTCCGGCAGACCATCGGCCGCGCATTGCTCGAAGATCTCGAACCCCATCGTTTTCTTTCCTTCGAGGCGATACGGCTCGCGGAGCGTCGACATATCGAAGGCGCCGGACGAAACTTCTCGGGCCCGAGCCTCGGTACCGACCTCCCGTAGCGTCCCCGGCAGCTCCACGACTTCGGCCCCGTAGAGACGGCACGCGTCCTTCATCGGGCGCGGGGTCCGTTCGGGAAGGAACACGCGCACGCGGAGCTTCGCCCGCGCACCGTAGGCCGCGAGCGCGACGCCGGCGTTCCCCGCGCTCGGGACGAACAGCGCGCGCAGGCCGAGCTCGTGGGCGCGCGAGACCGCGACCGCCATGCCTCTCGCCTTGAACGACCCCGTCGGCAGTCCGCCGTCGTCCTTGACGGACACCTCGAGAACGTCCGAACCATCCCACTCGGGCAGCGGGACGATCGGGGAGAATCCCTCGCCGAGCGTCACGATCTCCTCGATCCGGCGTACCGGGAGCAGCTCTCGATAGCGCCAGAGCGTCGCAGCTCGGGCGGATACGTCCGCTCGCCACGACCCGGAGTCCAGGGCGTCGATCCGGTACGTCGCGAACAGGGCGTGACCGCAGGTCGGGCAGATTCCGACCGGACGGTCGGCGTCCACCTGGGCGCAACAACTCCGGCACTCGAGGTGCGCAAGGAGAGAACCCGTCGCGTCCATGCGGTGACCGTCCGCGACGGAACTCGGTCGCTGACATAGCGATTCTCCGCGAGCCGGCAGCGAGGCGGCGACCGAGAAGCTAATCCCGCCCCCGAGTTGGGGTAGCACGAGGAATCATGCGGCGGGTCTTCGCGGCGATGTATCTCACGCTCGATGGGTGTACGGACGACGTTTCGTTCCCGGGCTCGGACGACCCGGACGGGAACGAACACGAGATCTGGACGGGTCGCTACGAGGAGTTCGGCACCCTGCTCCTCGGCCGCCGGGCCTACGAGGATTGGTCCAAAGCGTGGAACACCTCGATTCGCAAGAAGTCGGACCCGGTGTTCTTCCACCAGCACAGCCGCTTCGTGGAGAACGTTCCGAAGATCGTGTTCTCTCAAACGCTGACGAAACCGCTCCTTCCCAACACGGTCATCGAGCGTCGCGCCCCCGTGAAGGTCGTCGCCGACCTAAAGCGACAGAAAGGGAAGGACATCGCCGTGGGGGGCGGCCCGATGCTGACGCGTACGCTGATGGACGCCGACCTGATCGACGAGTACTTCCTGACCCTCTTGCCGGTCGTGTTCGGACAAGGCCCCCGACTGTTCGGGGAACGGGCTTCTCAGCTCAATCTCAAGTTGGTCAAGGCGACGACCGAGCGTTCGGGGGTCGTCATGCTCCACTATCGATCGGCGAACTCCCCCGACCCGACCTGAGGGCGGCCGACGCGGAGCCCGGTCGAGCGAGTTCCTCAATTCTCGTCAAGCCGCGACTTAACCTCGGCGCGTGGGTCGATACGATGGGCAGCATCAAAATGGACGAAACTACGGACCCCAACGAGACCGGCTACGAGACCAGTGACTTCATTCCCGGAACGAGGGTCCTGGCCGTCGAGCGGAGAGACGCCGATCCCGAACCCCCGCCTCCCGAGAATTCGCCTCCGGTGAGCGGACCGGCCGAGGCGGGACCCGCGGAGAACTCGCGCTCGGGGAAACCGAAGTCCGCGCGCCCGTAGGACCGGCGCGTTCGGATGGGCTCGGCCGGATTCGAACCGGCGATCTTCGCTGTGTGAGAGCGACGTCGTAACCGCTGGACCACGAGCCCGATCCGCTTCGGCGAGGAGCGGGCTGACTTAAGAGTACTACAGCGGGAGCGCGAGGAGCGCCGGCAGCACGAGGCTCGCCGCGACCGTCAGTACCAGCCCTGTGGCGAGCGCCAGCGAGCCGGCCTCCGGGTCCCCGTAGCGCGTCACGAAGTACAACGTCGTGTCCATCGACGTCGCGCCGCCCAACGCGGCGAGACCCGCTCCGCGCAGGCGGCGGCCGAGGACCGGGGAGAGCAGCATGGTGAGGTCCTCCCGCAGGAAATTGGTGAGAAAGGCGAGGAGCCCGAGCGCGGCGCCAGCGCGCGCCACGACCAGGGGCCCGGCGAGCGAGTAGAATCCGAACGCGAGCGAGGTGGCGAGCGCGATCGGCGGAGCGAGTCGAAAGATCACCACGAACAGGGCGGCGGCGCCGACCGCACCGAGCGAGGCCGCGACCAGCGGCGCCCACACGCCGCGGAGCGCCGAGAGCCGGAGCGGGATGTCGAAGCCGACGAGGGCCAAGAGCACGTAGAGCACCCACGGGATCGCCGCGTCCGCGGGCACCGCGACCGCGTGACCCACCCCGAGACCGAGGAGGAGCGCGGCGAGGAGCAGCAGGCTCAGCGGAAATCGGGGGTCGGGAGGCGTCGTGGCCGCCGGGGACACGGGGAGAGGTCGCCAACGGGCCAATCCGAGGTAGACCAGCGCCGTCAGAGCCAGGATGACGGCCGCGAAGGCCAGGGAGACGGGGATCGTGCCGAGCAGCGTGGGCCAGGGGACCCCCGCGAGGCTCGCACCGAGGAGTCCCACGAGGACGATCACGGTCCCGAGCGTCGCCCGCGGGACCCACCCCGGGCGCGCCGAGGTGAGACGGCCGGCGATCAGACCGACCGCGAATGCGACGTAGAGGAACGGGTCGAACGCCACGGCGGACTAGCCGCTCCACGCGGAGAGTCCCTCGGGTCGCCGGTGCGCCGAGGGCGGTCCGAGCCAGACTGTTTCGTCCCGGTGGGACCCGTAGCCGACGAACTCGACGCGCACGCCGGTCTCGTCTTCGATCAGGTCGAGGTACCGGCGCAGCGCTCCCGGGAGCGCCGATGCCCCCTCCTCTCGGATCCGTTCCTTCAGCCGCTCATGGAACTCGGGCCACCCCGGGGCGGACACGAACACCGGCTGCGCCGTCTCGAGTTCCTCGGTGCTGCTGGGCAGCACGTCCCGGATCTTCGACCCGTCGGGCATGTGATACTCGGTGCACACCGGCACTTCGGTGAGACCCCCGAGGACGTCCACCTTCGTGATCGCGAGGGACGTGAATCCGTTCAATCGCGACGCGTAGCGGAGCATCACCAGGTCGAGCCAACCGCACCGACGCGGTCGTCCCGTCGTGGCGCCCCGCTCGCCGCCGACCCGCCGGAGGAACTCCCCTCGCTCCCCGGTGTCCTCGGTCGGGAACGGTCCCGCGCCGACCCGAGTGCAGTAGGCCTTCGCGACCCCGATGATCTCGTCGACCTCGGTCGGAGGAATGCCGCTGCCCACGAGCGCACCGGAGCTCGTGGGGTGGGAGCTCGTGACGAACGGATAGGTGCCGAAGTCAAGGTCGAGGAGGGCGCTCTGGGCCCCTTCGAGCAGGACCGACTCGCCCCGCGCGACCGCGTCCCAGATGAGTGACTCCGTCGGGCGAATCATCGGGGCGAGGCGACCGCCGACCTCGAGAAGCTTCGACAGCACATCGTCAATGGGCGGGAGGTCGGGAAGATGCAGTTTCGTCTCGTAGAGGATCTCGAGCCGCTCGCGGAGGATCGCCGGCCGGCTCAGCTCCGCGAGCCGGATCCCGAATCGCCCCGCCCGGTCGGCGTAGGCGGGGCCGATCCCGCTCTTCGTCGTCCCCAGGACGGCCTCGGGGCGCTGCTTTCGGCGGAGTTCGTCCTCCCAGACATCCTCGATCTCGTGCCACGGGAGCACGACATGCGCGCGGTCGGACAGTACGACCTCTCCACGTCGCAGACCGCGTCGCTCGAGGCCGAGGAGCTCGTCCTCGAGCTTGAACGGTTGGATCACCATGCCGGGTCCGCTGATCGCCACGACCCCGTGGCGTAGGACGCCGCACGCGAGCTGGTGGAGCACGACCGGCCCCTCGGGGAGGACGATCGTGTGACCGGTGTTCGGACCGCCGGCGCTGCGGACCACGTAGCGCGCGGACGCCGCGAGGTAGTCCGATATCTTTCCCTTCGCCTCGTCACCGAACTGGGCGCCGAGCACGACGCGGACCGTCATCGCTGCCTGCGTCGAACCGGGAGCCGAGGGGATAGATGGACCTTGTGCCCACCCGCGTCCCCGTGCGTGTCGCTGCTACGACGTCACGCGGCGAGGACAATGGTAAAGAGGCAAACACTGGTCCGCGGCGAAATGGTCGCGCAGCGGGTGCGGACCGTCGAGATCTCCGGCATCCGCAAGATGTTCGAGGCGGCCCCGCCGAATTCCATCAACCTCGGGCTCGGGGAGCCCGACTTCGAACCCCCGTCCGAGGTCGTCGATGCGATGTGCGCTGCGGTGCGCGACGGGATGAACCACTACGGCCCCTCGGCCGGGCTCGCTGCGCTGCGGGACAAGGTCGCGGAGCGGTACCAGGACCGCGACCCCCGGACCGCCCGCGAGAACGTGATCATCACCGGCAGTGGCTCGGAGGCGCTCATGGTCGCCGCCATGACCCTCTACGACCCGGGCGACGAAGT
>Ga0070761_10002265_pt1 | contig 11834 bp, 10 predicted proteins | sample HubBroMetageREF1_FD_66724 | JGI IMG/M metagenome (GOLD analysis project Ga0070761, IMG submission 66724) | Reference soil microbial communities from the Hubbard Brook experimental Forest, New Hampshire, USA - Hubbard Brook CCASE Soil... | ecosystem: Environmental > Terrestrial > Soil >...
GCCCTGCGGCAGCGCGAGGACCAGCGGCGCTTTCCCGGCGGGCACTCCGAGAGCTGGTCCGCCTGGTGGGCGGACGCCGCGGCCGACCCCCTGCTGGCCGGCCACATAGCCGAACGCGAGCGCCGGCGCGTGGACGCCGGTCACCACGGCAGCGAATCGACACAGCTCGCCACCCACGTCGAGGCGCTCCTCCAGGCCGGCTTCGCCGAGGTCGGCACGCTGTGGCAGCGCGGTGACAACCGGCTGCTGTGCGCCGTCCTCGAAAGCGACGCCTAGCCCGGCCCCGCGTCCCCGAGCATGTCCTCGATCACGGCCAGCCGGGCGGCCACGGAGTCCAGCCGCTCCCTGAGCTTGGCGGCCGCGGCAGGCGGGGCCTCCTCGGGCATCCTGCCGTGCAGGATCTGGATCACCTGCTGGCGAGTGCGGTCGAGGTCGGCGCCGAAGTCCACCAGGACCTGCGCGCCCACGCCTTCGCCTTCACGGATGACGCCGAGCAGGATGTGCTCGGTCCCGATGTAGTGGTGGCCGAGTTGCAGCGCCTCGCGCAGCGACAGCTCGAGCACCTTCTTGGCCCGCGGGGTGAACGGGATGTGGCCTTGGGATGCCCCCTGGCCACGGCCGATGATGTCCTCGACCCGCTGCCGCGCCGCGTCCTGGCTGATGCCCAGCGCCGTGAGCGCCTTGGCCGCTACCCCCTGGCCCTCGTCGATGAGGGCGAGCAGGATGTGCTCGGTCCCGATGTAGTTGTGCCCTAGGTCCCTGGCCTCTTGTTGCGCCAGCACGACGACCCGCCGGGCCCTGTCGGTAAAACGCTCGAACATCGTTCCGCTCCGGAAGGCGCATAACGGGAGGTGCTCCGCTTATGAGCGCACCGTACAACCTCCCGCCGACCGCCACAAATGCGGGTCAGCTGCGCCGGGCGTAGGCCACGTTGATCACCCCGATGACGAGCCAGATCAGCACGGTGAGCACCCCCTGGCCGCCCGAAATGGTCCCCGCCGGGCTGTCGCCCGGGTGCAGCACGACGGCGGTGGCCCCGATGGCCAGCGCCATCGAGCCCAGGGCCAGGAAGACCGACCCCACCCCGACGCGGCCCGGTACCGGGGCACGGCGCGGCCGCGGCGGCGCCGGAGCCTGCCCATGGCCGAACAACCGTGCGTCCACCCGCCGGTCGATCTCCTCGCCAATCCGCTCGACCAGGCCCTCGGCCACGGCCGTGTCGTAGCCCGGACCGAGGTCACGGTGCGCAGCCGCCGAAGCCTGGACTTCATCTCTGATGCTCACGTAGCCACGCTAGCCGCGGGCCGCCCGGGGCACACTGGGGCTAACACCCGGTTCCCGCCTCAGGCTGGCCCCAGGAAAGCCGCGAATCCGACGCCCCGGATACGCATTTCTGCTGGCACACTAGGGGGGTGTCAGTGATCCCCGCCCCGGATGAGCCGTGCGTGCTGCTCAAGCTCGGTGAGATCGTGCTCAAGGGGCGGAACCGGCAGCAGTTCGAACGCATCCTGCACGGCAACATCCGCGCCGCGGTGCGCGCGACCGGCGTGCCGGTCGACATGCGGCAGCGGGAAGGGGTCATCCTGCTGCGCATCGCCGACGGCGAGCAACGCGGCCCAGCTGGCTGGTCGGCCGCGGTCGGCCACGTCGCCGAGCGGGTACGCGACGTCCCGGGCATCGTCACGGTGGCCCAGCCGCTCCGGGTGGCCAAGACACCCGAGGCGGTGGTCGCCGCCTCGGTGGCGCTGACCGCGGGCAAGTCAGGGACGTTCGCGGTCCGGCCGCGCCGCCGGGACAAGCGCTTCCCGCTGACCTCCTCGGAACTGGCCGTCCTGGTCGGCCGCGAGGTTCAGCAGGCACACGGCCTGGCGGTCAACCTCTCCAAGCCGGACACCACGGTCTTCATCGAGGTGGACAGCGACGAGGTCTTCGTGTTCACCGAGGGCCTGCCCGGGCAGGGCGGCCTGCCGGTCGGGATGAGCGGCCGCGGCGTCGTGCTCATGTCCGGCGGCATCGACTCGCCGGTCGCCGGGTACCGGATGATGCGCCGCGGCCTGCGCTGCTTCTTCCTGCATTTCTCCGGCATGCCGCTGACCGGCCCCGAATCGATCTACAAGGCCTACGCGCTGGTCCGCGGGCTGGACCGGTTCCAGGGCGGGTCGCGGCTGTTCGTCGTGCCGTTCGGCAAGGCCCAGCAGGCGCTGGCCTCCTCCGGCGCGGACCGGCTGCAGATCGTGGCCCAGCGGCGGCTGATGCTCAAGACCGGCGAGGCGCTGGCCCGGCGGCTCGGCGGCACCGCGCTGATCACCGGCGACTCCCTCGGCCAGGTCAGCAGCCAGACCCTGACTAACCTGATCGCGCTGGACGACGCGGTGAAGCTGCCGATCCTGCGCCCGCTGATCGGCTGGGACAAGACGGAGATCATGGCCGAGGCCCGCCGCATCCGCACCCTGTCCATCTCCGAACTGCCCGACCAGGACTGCTGCACCCTGCTCACGCCGCGCCGCGTCGAGACCCGAGCCCGGATCGATGACCTGCGCCGGATCGAAGGCCGGCTGGACGCCGACGACCTGGCCGAGGAACTGGCCCTGGCCGCGCAGGAGTACCGCCAGTAAAACCCTTATTCCGAACGGGCCGTGGTGCCTGCTCCCGCTCCCGCCGCGCGCGTCCCAGCCGCCCCGCCCCTCAGGCCGGGATCGGCTCGCGCGGAGAATCGGGCGCTGGCGTCAGGGTGCGGCCGACCAGGGGGGACAGGTGGGCGGCCACGCTGGCCAGCTCGCGCAGGTCGGATTCGACCAGGGCCTGCGGCCCGTCGCACAGCGCGCTCTCCGGGTGCGGATGCACGTCGACGATGATCCCGTCGGCGCCGACCGCGATCGCGGCCCGCGACAGCGGCACCACCAGGTCCCGGCGGCCGCCGGAGTGCGAGGGGTCCACGATGACCGGCAGGTGCGACAGCCGCTGCGCGACCGGGACCGCGCTGATGTCGAGGGTGTTCCTGGTGGCCTTCTCGAAGGTGCGGATGCCCCGTTCGCACAGCACGATGTCCAGGTTGCCGCGCTGGGCGATGTACTCGGCCGCCATCAGCCATTCCTCGATGGTGGCGTTCATGCCGCGCTTGAGCATGACCGGCTTGCCTATCCCGCCGACCGCCTGCAGCAGCGGGAAGTTCTGCATGTTGCGGGTGCCGACCTGGAGCATGTCCGCGTAGCTGGCGACCAGGTCCACGTCACCCGGGTCGACGACCTCGGTCACGATGGGCAGGCCGGTCTCCGCGCGCACGTCGGCGAGGATCTTCAGCCCGGCTTCGCCCAGGCCCTGGAACGCGTACGGCGAACTGCGCGGCTTGTACGCCCCGCCGCGCAGCAGCGACGCCCCGGCGGCCTTGGCCATCAGCGCGGAGGCCAGCGTCTGCTCGGCGGTCTCGACCGCGCACGGCCCGGCGATGACGGTCAGCGTGTCCGGCCCGATCGGCACCCCCGCCACCCTGATCACCGAACGCTCCCGCCGGTGCTCCCGGCTCACCAGCTTGTACGGCGCGGTGATCCGCACCACGTCGCTGACCCCGGGCATGCCCCGCAGGTTCAGCGTGTCCAGCTGGTCGATGTCGCCGACCAGGCCGACGATCGTCCTGGACACGCCGCGGCTGACGAACGCGTCGCCGCCCGCGCCGCGGACCAGTTCGACCACCCCGTCGACTTCGGCCTCCCCGGACTCCGCCGCCATCACTATCACCATGTCGTCCGCCTCCAGTCATAAAAAAACCCCGGGCCGTTGGCCCGGGGCTCTTGCTAGGTCGCTTCGTCAGAGCAAGGTCTGGCGGGCGACCGTCCGGGACCCGGGCCGGTAGCCAAACCAAAACCAGAACTGCTGACGCATGGCAGAACTATATCCCCCCTAGAAACCGCCCCCGGCGCCGGGGAGGACATCGAGCAGGATGGTGCTGCCGCGAGGTGCCTGGCCAACCGGGCTGTAGTCCCACACCCGGCCGTTAGGGTTGTTGGCAAATCCGAATGACTGCACCTGAGCCTTGAATCCGGCGGCCTGGAGGGTCTGCGTCGCCGCCTGCTCCGACATCCCGATCACGTCCGGGACGTTGACCTCGGCCGGGCCCGTGGAGACCTTCACGACCACGGTCTCGCCCTGCTTGTACACCGAACCGGCCGCGGGTTCCTGGCCGGTGATCGTGCCGGACGGCTGCGAGCTGTTCTGGTCCGGCTGCTGTTGCAGGTTGGCGCCGTGCTCCGACGCCCACTGCTGGGCGAACTGCTGGCTCTGCCCGACGAAGTTCGGTACCGGCAGACCCTCGGCGACCTGGATGGTGACCGGCTTGGTCTGCGGCCAGGACGTACCCGCGGCCGGCTTGGTACCCAGCACGGTGCCGACGGGAGCAGGAGAGCCGACCCGGTCGACGATGAAGGTCAGATGCACCCGCTGCAAGGCGGCCTGGGCCGCGCTGAGCTTGTCTCCGTCTACGCGAGGCACGACGGAGGTGAACGGCCCGGACGAGACCAGGATGGTGACCGCCGAGCCCTTCGCGGCCCGGCCTGTCGGGCTGGTGCCGACCACCGTGCCGTTCTGTATGTCGTTGTTGTGCTCCGACGAGACCTTGGCGATGGTGAAGCCGTCCGCGGTCAGCACGGCCGTCGCCTGGGTCACCGAATCGTTGGCCACCACGGGAATCGAGGCGTACCGGCCGGACGTGAACCACCAGCCACCGAACCCGAGGCCAATGCAGAGCGCCACGATCAGCACGACGATCGCGAGCCGCGGGCTGAACAGCCAGCGCTGCAGGAACGGTTCGCGGCCGCCCGAGTACCGCCCGCCGTCCTCACGGTGCACGACCAGCGTCCGCGAGCCCCCGCCATCCTGGCCCGGGTCGAGCAGCCCGGTGCCGGGGCCGTTCGCGGGCGGGGCCGGCGCGTCGTGCCCCCACCACCCGCTGGTGGCGGCGGGCGTGTCCAGGCTGAGCCATGGCGCTTCGGTCAGGCCCTGGACCCCGACCCCCATCACGCCGGTGAGCCCGCTGGGCTCGCCCACGCTCTCCCTGACCCGGCGCACCGCGCGCGCGAACTCTCCGGCGTCGGCCGGGCGCAGCGCGGGATCTCGGCTGGTGGCCGCCAGCACGAGCTGGTCGACCGCCGCTGGTATTCCGGGCACCAGCGCGGAGGGAGCCGGAACATCTTGGTTGACGTGCTGGTAGGCGATCGCGATCGGGCTCTCGCCGGTGAACGGCTGGCGGCCGGTGAGCAGCTCGAAGAGCATCACGCCCGCCGAGTACACGTCCGATCGCGGGCCTATGCTGTCGCCGGTCACCTGCTCGGGCGGCAGGTAGGCGACCGTGCCGATGAGCAGGCCCGCCCGGGTTTGCCCGGCGGACGCCTGCGCCCGGGCCAGGCCGAAGTCCGCCACCTTCAGGCGGCCGTCGGTGGTCAGCAGGACGTTCTCCGGCTTGACGTCGCGATGCACGATGCCCGAGGCGTGGGCGGCGGCGAGGCCGTCGAGCACTCCGGTCATGATGTCCAGGGCTGCCGCCGGGGCGAACCGGCCACGCTCGCGGAGTACCTCCTTGAGCGTGCGCCCGGGCACGTACTCCATCGCCAGGTACAGGAACGGTCCGTCGGAGCCCTGATCGAAGACCGCGACGACGTTCTGGTGCGACAGCCGCGCCACCGACTTGGCCTCGCCGATGAACCTGCGGACGAATTCCTCGTCCCTGGCCAGCTCGGCGTGCATGACCTTGAGCGCCACCTCGCGGTCCAGCCTGGTGTCCATGGCCAGGTAGACCGTGGCCATCCCGCCGTGCGCAATGCGCGCCGTTACGGCGTAGCGCCCGTCGAGCAGGCGCCCGGCGAGCGGGTCGGCCAGGGTATCGTCCATCGCGATGAGTTTACGGTCGTTTGGCCCATGTGGCAGTGCTTATCGTCTGGGCTCATCGTCGGGTCCCGGTGGCCCGCGTAGCCTGGGGCACTGTGGCCGATGGCGGGCGAGTCGTGGTGGCGGGCGCGGGCCTGGCCGGGTTGCGCACCGCCAGCGAACTCCGTGAGCGCGGCTTTACCGGCCAGATCACCCTGATCGGGGCGGAGACCCGGCCGCCGTATGACCGGCCGCCGCTGTCGAAGAAGGTGCTGACCGACGGGGTCGACCCGTCGCTGGAGGCCGACTTCGGCGCGCTGGACGTGGACTTCCGCCCCGGCGAAGCCGCCACCGGGATGGACGCCGAGACCCTGGCCACCGATCACGGCAAATACCCCTACGACCGGCTGATCCTGGCCACCGGGGCCGTGCCGGTGGCGCTCCCCGGCCCCGGGCGTCAGCGGTTCCTGCGCAGCTACGACGACGCCCTGGCCCTGCGGGCGGTGTTCCGGGCCGGACTCCGGCTGACCATCGTGGGGGCCGGCTGGATCGGCGCCGAGCTGGCCACCGCGGCGGCCGCCCAAGGCTGCGAGGTCACGGTGGTGGAGGCCGGACCCGCTCCGCTGGCCGTGGCCGTTGGCGCTCCGGTGGGGGCTCAGACCTCGCGCTGGTACGCCGCCGCCGGCGTACAGCTGCGAACTGGCGTGAAGGTGGAGTCCGTGGAGTCAGCCGGAAGTGAACAGGGCCTCGCCGTGGCCGGCGGCGGGTGGATCGCCGCCGACGAGATCGTCACCGCGGTCGGCGTCCGCCCGGCCACCGGCTGGCTGGAAGGTTCGGGCGTGTGGCTGGAGAACGGAGTGGCCGTCGACGCGGGCCTGCGCGCATCCTTGCCGGGCGTCTACGCGGTGGGCGACTGCGCCGCGTTCGAGTCGCGGCGTTTCGGCCGGCGGCTGCGGTTCGAGCACTGGGACGTGGCCTTGCACGCGCCCGAGGTGGTCGCCGCCAACGTGCTCGGCGGCGACGATTTCTACGACCCGGTGCCGTACTTCTGGTCTGAGCAGTTCGGCCGCATGGTGCAGTACGCGGGATACCACGGCGATGCCGAGCAGCTGGTCTGGCGCGGCGACCCGGCCGGACCGCGCTGGGCGGCCTGCTGGCTCGCCGTCGGCCGCCTGGTCGCCATCTTGACCGTCGACCGCCCCCGTGACCTGCTGCAAGGCCGCCGTGTGATCGCCTCGGCCAGCCCGGTCGACGTCGGCCGGCTGACCGACCCGGCCGTGCCGGTCAAGGACGCGGTCGTGGCCTGACCCGCCTTCCTGGACAGAATCCGGTAACCAGCTCTTAACCCTGGTGTTTGGAGCGCGCCCGGGCGTGGGACATTGGATTCGTGGCAAAGATCGACCCCGCCACCGACACTCTCGTCGGTGAATGGCTCTCACTCCCCGATGTAGGCGGCCTGCTAGGCATCCCCGCCGGGCGAGTCAAGCAACTCCTGCGCGACCGGAAGCTCCTCGCCGTGACCCGTCCCGAGGGGACGCTCGCGGTCCCGGCCGCCTTCCTGGACGGCCATCAGGTCGTCAAGGGCCTGTGCGGAACCCTCACCCTGCTCTTCGACTGTGGATTCGACGAGCTTGAGGCGCTCCGCTGGCTGTTCACGGCCGACGATTCGCTACCGGGCACGCCGATCGACGCGATCGTCAAGCACCGGGGAACCGAAGTGAACCGAAGGGCTCAGGCCATGGCGTTCTAAGAGCGGCTAGGCTGGCGGCATGCCGCCGCGCCCGCCGCGAACCGCAGGCACGCCAGCGAAGCGTGCCGGCGGGTTGCCGCATCAGCCGCTGATCCGCGACCTGCTGGCCAGCGGCCGCCAGACGTTCTCGTTCGAGTTCATGCCGCCCAAGACCGAGGCGGAGGAACAGCAGCTGTGGCGGGCGATCAGGCAGCTCGAGCCGCTGCGGCCCACCTTCGTGTCGGTGACCTACGGGGCGGGCGGGTCGACCAGGGACCGGACGGTGCGGGTGACCGGCCGGATCGCCGCGGAGACCACGCTGACCCCGATGGGGCATCTCACCGCGGTGAACCATTCGGTGGCCGAGCTGCGGCACGTGATCGGGTCCTACGCTTCCGTCGGGGTGCGTAACGTGCTCGCGCTGCGCGGCGACCCGCCCGGTGACCCGAACGGCGACTGGATCCCTCACCCGGAGGGCCTCAGTTACGCGGCGGAGCTGGTCGGCCTGGTCAGGCTGGCCGGTGACTTCTGCGTCGGGGTGGCGGCGTTCCCCGAGAAGCACCCAGGGTCGCCCGATGCGGACACGGACGCGCGTTACTTCGTGGCCAAGTGCCGGGCAGGTGCGGACTTCGCCGTCACCAACATGTTCTTCTACCCGGAGGATTACCTGCGCCTGCGGGACCGGGTCGCCGCCCTGGGCTGCGACGTGCCGATCATCCCCGGCATCATGCCGGTCACCAGCCTGCGGGTGATCGAGCGCGCGCTCGAGCTGGGCGGCTGCCGGGTGCCGACCCAGCTGTGGGAGCGGCTGCAGGCGGTGGCCGACGACCGGGCCGCGGTGCGCGAGATCGGGGTGGAATACGCCGCCTGGATGTGCGACCAGCTGCTCACCGAGGGCGTGCCCGGCCTGCACTTCTACACCCTCAACTGGTCCCGGGCGACCAGGGAGATCTACGAGCGCCTGGGCCTGGCCGAACGCGGGAACCCGGCCGCGCGGGCGCGTAGCGGCAGTTCCGCGCCCATCACGGCGTAGGGCGGCTCGCTGCCGGGGAAGAAAGCGAACCCGGTCAGCAAGTCACGGAAGCCCACCCCGCGGTACAGCCGTCGCGCCGGCGAGTCGGCGTCCCTGGTCGACAGCAAGGCGGTTCGTTCCGGCCGGTCCGAGGTCAGCCGGAGCAGCAAGCCGGCGCCGACGCCGTGGCCCTGATGTTCCGGGGCCACGTGCAGCTCGGCGACCTCGAACGAGTCTTCCAGCCAGGCCACGGCGGCCGCCGCGCCGTACGAGGAGGTCAGCGCGCGGGCCACTGTGTCGTGCCACCACTGGCCGGCCGCGCCGCGGAAGCCGTAGCCGAACCCGACCGGCTCGCCGGATCCGTCTTCGGTGGCCAGCAGCGCGCGGAACCCCGGGTGGGCGGCGTGCCCGGCCATGATCGACCGTCGGCCTGCCAGCATTTCGGCTGGCGGCCGCATTGCCGCCGCGTACACGGTGATCATCTGGTCGAGCCGCGCGGCGAACTCGCCGGCGGTTAGCTCGCTGACCGAAAGCGCACGCCGCATCTTCGCAAGCTTAGCCAGACGTACGCTGGTCGGCCGGCCCCCGCCTCTTGCCAACAGGGCCTCACGCCAACTGGCTGCCCCTGGTCGCCGGTACCGACCGCAGCTCGACCTGCGCCTGGCCGAGGTCCGGCAGGCTGGCGGCCAGGATGATGGTCCCGGTCTGACCGGCCACCGACCGGATCCAGACCGCGCCGAGCCCGCCGTAGTCACCGAGGGCAAACGGGTTATCGCCGATCAGCGTGGCGGGACCGGTCAGGGTCAGCGTCACTTCCCCGGTCGGGTACCTGCGCAGGTTGCCGTACTGGTCGACCACGCGGAACACCGCGCGGGTCGCGTCCGACCCGTCCGCCACGATGGCCGCGTCATCGACCGTCATGGCCAAGGTGTCGTGGGCTGTGTCCGGTGACATGCGCAGCTCCGTCACCTGCTGGCCGTCCAGCCAACCCTGGATGATGAGTTCCGGCATCGGAGGACGGATAGGGATGGGGAACTCAACCAGGAACGGCGGGTAAGGCAGCTTGCCGTACGGCGAGGTGTCGGCCACAGGCAGCACGCTGGTCGCGTGCGCCCCGTTGAGGAAGATCTCAAGCCTCTCGCAGTTGCTGGCGATCATCGCGGTCGGAGCGGGAGCCGGGAATATCCCGGCGGGTTCCCAGAAGAACACGGGCACGATGACCGGGCGGACGCCCGGATCGACCTGTGCCTGGTAGATGCCGGCGCCGGGTTTGGGGACCCGGAAGAGGTCCGCCACTCCGGCCCACTTGACCGACTCCGGATCCAGGCCCTCCGGTGAGGCATAGTCGAACGCGGCCCAGGCCAGCATCCCGGAGTAGCCGGGCGCGGACCGCGCCAGGCTCTGCGCCTCGCCGTGCAGGATGGCCTGGTTGGCCAGCTCCGCGGGCGGGTCGGTCCAGGCGAAACGGTGCGGCTTAGCCTCGTCCACCCCGACCGACTCGGTGATCAGGTAGGGCACGCCGGCGAGCGGCGGCCGCAGCAGTGCCTCTACCGCCGTCTTGACGTGGTGGTAGTCGTTGTAGGCGAAGACGTCCTCGCTCCACCCAGCGACGGAGTGATAGGCCATCGCCCCCGAGCTGGGCCGCGAGCCGTCGAGCTGCGCGGCCGCCTGCTTGGTCTCGGTCCACAGGCTGGGCAGGTCGGGCGTCTCGTTCAGCCTGGTGCCCCAGATGACGACCGACGGCCGGCTCCGGTCTCTGGTCACCATGTCGCGCACGTTCTGCACGACGAGGTTCTGCCAGCCCAGGCTGGCGTTCACGTTGTGCCAGCCCGGCGCCTCTTCCCAGACCAGCAGCCCCAGTTCGTCGCAGGCGTCAAGGAAGTGCGGCGACTGCGGATAGTGCGAGCAGCGGACCATGTTGCAGTTGAGCTCGTTCCTGAGGACCTCCGCGTCCCGGCGCTGCACCCGGGCCGGCATCGCCATGCCCGCGTACGGGTAGAGCTGGTGCCGGTTCAGGCCAAAGAGCTGTAGCCGCTCGCCGTTCAGGTAGAAGCCGTCGGGCTGGAAGGATGCCTCCCGGAACCCGATCCGCCGGGACAGGACATGGCTGCCCACCCCTGGGAAGGCCAGCGTGGCCTGGACGGTGTACAGCTTCGGGTTGTCCGTGGACCACAGGGTGATCGGCCCGAGTCCTTCCAGGCTCAGCGTCATGGTGGTGGTGCCGGGCGTGTCCAGGCTGACCGACGCGGCCTGGGTGGCGATCAACCGGGCCCCGTCGAACAACTGGACCAGCAGGGTGCCGTCGCCATGCGTCAGGGTCGAGTCGATGGTGCACTCCACGTCGACCCGCCGTTGCGAGGTGAGCACGTCGGCCGGGATCGCGAACAGATCGGACAGGAAGGCCTGCGGAAGCACACGCAGCCTGATGTCGCGATAGATCCCGCCCGGCTGGAAGAAGTCGACGGTGTTCGGCCCCCGGCCGTAGCTCATCGGCGGTACCGGCAGGCAGTTGGCGTCCACCAGGACCGCGAGCAGGTTGTCGCCCGAGGTGACGTGGCCGGTGAGCTCGGCCGAGAACGGCAGGTACCCGCCCTGGTGGGTGGCGACCGGCTGGTCGTTGATCACTACCGTCGCGTTGACCATAACCCCGTCGAACTCGACCAGGATCCTGTTGCCCGGCGAGCGCGAGGTGACGAGCGACCCGCCGTTGAAGTGCCGCCGGTAGATCCATACCTGCTCCCACGCGCTGGCGTTCCAGTCGCGCCACGACAGCGGGGTGACCGTGTGCGGCAGCGTGACCTGCACGAAGCCGCTGTCGTCGTAGAACGAGGTCTCCGAGCCGGCCATGTACTGCCCGCCAAACAGCCAGTCCGAGTTCAGCGAGAAAGTCAGGTTCGTAGGCTGCGGCTCGCTAGACGGCGACAATCTCCCGACCAGGGCGATCAACGGCACGGCGATCCCGGCCCCGCCGATCAAGCCCGCCCGGATCAGCATGCGCCGCGAGATCCGCCACCTGGTCGGCCCGTCTTCAGCAGGAGAGACACCAACCTCTCTGGAAGCCAGCCGCTCAGTCCCCGGGCGCGCGGGCCCGGTACCCAGTCTTCCCGGCCGCGCGGGGGCGTCCGCCGGAGCGGCGGTTCGGGCCTGGCTCGGGCGGTACGCCGCGCCTGGCTGGCGCCGCGGTAGGCTCTCGCCCTGGCCCGGCGGCGGCGTGGCCTCGCCCTGGCCCGGCCGCGG
>Ga0070761_10002267_pt1 | contig 11824 bp, 7 predicted proteins | sample HubBroMetageREF1_FD_66724 | JGI IMG/M metagenome (GOLD analysis project Ga0070761, IMG submission 66724) | Reference soil microbial communities from the Hubbard Brook experimental Forest, New Hampshire, USA - Hubbard Brook CCASE Soil... | ecosystem: Environmental > Terrestrial > Soil > Temperate...
CAGATGGACGAACTGTTTGCCGTCGATGCAGAAGCTCGCCGCAAAACGCTGACTACTGCGGCGCGTCATATCCGGCGGAAGGAAAGAGCGAGACCTCTTCTCGATGATATCCGCAGCAAGATCGAGGCAGCGCAGTCCGCTGCTTTGCCTTCCAGCGCACTTAGCAAGGCCTGCCAGTACGCGCTCACACTGTGGAAGAAGCTCACCCGCTTCTTGGAGTATCCCGAATTAGAGCTAAGTACTAACCTGGCCGAAAACTCCATGCGTTCGATAGCTCTTGGTCGAAAGAATTGGTTGCACATCGGCAGCCCACAAGCGGGACCGAAGGTTGCGGCGATTCTCTCGGTCGTGGAAAGCTGCCGTCGGCTGCAAGTCCCGGTGCACGATTACTTCTCCACGATTCTGCCTGGGTTTGCCGATCTCCCGGTCAGGTGCCTTCCAGATCTTACTCCCGCGGTCTGGGCCGTCCAGCATCCATGATCCATTGCCGTTCAATCCAGATCCTATCTGTGATCAGCGGTGCTGCTCAAGTTCGAACCGAACTACGATGGCGTCATCGCCCAACCGTGTGCTTCCTCTGATTGATTGATTACACATGGCCAGACGCTCTTTAGCGCGTTTTCGGTTCCATTGCTCCCCAAACCCTAGCTTCGAGCAGACTTGGCTATAATGTTCCACCTGTCATAAAGGGGTTGATAATGGCCTCAAGAGATTTCCTATCCTGCTGGGTGGTCGGTGAAGCGTGGAAGCGTCCGTTGACCGGGCGGACTCTTTGCGCTTTTCAGCGAATCGGGCTTCACGCAGACGCAATTGGCTATTCGGCGCTCAAGAGCTTTTGCCCGCCGAGTTATTCCGATCTTGTTAGAGGCGCACTCGAGCGAACTGGTCCCCGACGCTACGCGTTAATCGTGCCCTCCGGGATCTTCCCAACTCCTGGATTTGCGGAAAAGCTTGATCGGTGTCTGGAGACAGTCCGTCCGCCCGATGCTCAACCTCTTCACTTGCCTCTTATCTCAGAGTTCTCGCGCGAGGCGATTCTCGCTCAGGGAATAACACCCGGACAGTCGACTAGTCTCCTTTTCAAGACTGGTCAGCTTCATGAACATCTGGCCGCAAAGTTTCCCAGCGCGCTGGAGACAACAACGCCAGTTCACGCCGGGAACCGCGCCATACCCCGGTACGTGATTGCACAAGGGCGGGAGACGTTTCAGGAACTGGAGCAGGACGGCGAAAGAATCATTCTCGAAAGGCCGCTGGACAAGTTGAGTTCGGAAGCGCTCCGCGCCGTCATGCCGGGGTGGGTCTATCGATGCAATACGGAGCCAGTGTGCGCCTGTATTTCAGAGGCGCAGGGTTGCGATACATTGGTGGCGGTCGCTTCAGGCATAAAGCCTTGGCACTTTGCGAACAAATTACGCCATAGCCTGACCCGTCTAATTTTGATTGACTCCAGTCTTTCGCAGCTTAGATTCGCGTTTGAGGCTCTTCAAGCCATTGGCGACGCCCCGAATTGGTCCACGCTCTGCCGGCTGCCGGGTTATTCCTCGTTGCCAGACGAAGAATTTCGGACTCAGCACGATGTACTATACGAGACGGTTCGTGCCGGGCGGAACGAATGGCGTTTTGAAACCATTTTTCTTCATTGCGATTTGCTCACACAGACCTTTCGGCTATTGGATTTCATCAAGACCCATAGACCACATAAGATGCTCTTCTGGTACTCGAACATCTTCCAACCGCACTTTGATAGTTTTGGCGAGCAATTCAGCGAGGACCATCACGGCATCGAAATTAGCTTCCTGCGTTTGATGCAGCAAGAGTTCCCTGGAATATTGCTTTACAATTCGCGCCGCGAGCCGGCGCGAATTGTTGTCGAGCTCCCCAACCGGTGCCGTGACATGGCTAGTCGACTTCCTTTGTTCGTTAAGGGCGGACACAACATTGTTCGACCGCGATCTGCACCTCCCGCTCGGAGTCATACTAATATGGGAGATCACCCTACGTGGGTCCCTCAGCGGCTAACTCCGCTCATCTCCACATTTGGAAGTCCAATCGAGACGGATTCGCTGTGTGCGTTGCAGCAATCCGATTCTCGCGACCTTTCACTCAATACGAACACTGCGAAGAAAGCATATCAGCTGATTTCCCGGAGAGGGCAGGGACTTCAGTCCTGGAGCGAGGGTGTAGATGCATTTAGCTTCTGGCGAACAGTAGCTATCATTCCTACATTCGGACGGCAAGAAGTGACCCAGTCGACTGTCGAGCAGTGTTTGCGAGAGCCGGTCGATGTCATCGTAGTCGATAACAAAGGCAACTATCGTCCAATCGCCCGCGAGACCGTCCTGCAGCCGGGTCGGAACCTTGGATGGCTGGGCGGAACGGTTTACGGCTGGGCCTACGCGTTGTGCCGTGATTGGGATTACTTTCTATTGTTGAACAATGACGTGCGGCTATGCCGCGATTTCTTTCGTGGACTGCTTTCCGCAAGGCAAGAAACAGGGGCGGGGATCGTCGCGCCATGTTACGACGGAGACTTCACCTTTCAACATCCTTCGAGCGGAATCCAGCGAGCCGCCGATTACACGCCCGTGCCCCGTCACCTAAGGATTGGATATTGTGACGGCACCGCGATGCTGGTCACCCGGGAACTTGTTAGCAGGGTAGGGATGTTCGACCCTACGTTTTCACCGGAGTACGGTTGGGGAGCAAGCGGGGACTATTGCATCAGAGCAAAGGAGCATGGCTTCCAAGTGGTCCTAACCGAGGCCGCGTATTGCGAGCACATCGGGCATCTGACCGCGAAGGAAGTAATCGGCGAGTCATATGTGGCAGCGGCGGCGCAGGAGCAAGGAACGACGGTGAGTCGACGGCGGGGCGCCGAAACCTGGCATGACGAACTATCAGCCTGTTCGCTCGACGCGCCGGTGACTCGACCCTGTGACGTCTCTGTCATCACAGCGACTAAGCGGCGACCCGAACAGCTAGAACAGTGTTGCCGTCAGTTGAAGCGGCAGCAACTGGCAGGACTCTCAGTAGAGCACATTGTGGTCTCAGACGGACCCGATGCGAGAGCGCGTGCGATTGCCGCCGAACATCGGGCACGCTATATGGTCTCGATTAAGCCGGAGCAGTTTGCCCGGGGGGAAGCTTTAGCGCGAGATGTCGGGCTGCGGTATGCAAAGGGCGATTACGTCGTGTTCTGGGACGACGATAACGAGTACACGGACAACTGCATTCGTACGCTCTTTGAGACAGCGCGCGGCTATGACATAGGAATTGGGCAGACCATCCACTGCGGAGGTACCGCGGAATCCAGGGTCATACCGGAAGATCCCCAATCGGCGTTCCTTTTCGGCCACATCGATACGATGTGCCTCTGCGTTCGGCGTCAGGCAGCCCTGCGTGTGCGCTGGGCGGATTGCTTGGGCCAATATGCGTCGGACTTCATATGGGTGGAAGGATTGCGAAGGACGGGTGCGACGTTTCGTTTCAGACCGGCTCCGATTGGCGTGCATTGGGCCATGACACAGGACGACTCTACTGGATGAACTTCGCTCCCATCCTCGTCAGTTTCTGCAACGTCAAGAGCAGAACCACCCCACGCCTCGCGGTGTTCGATCCACTAGATGAGACGTTGTCCCCGTTGTGTCTGCCGGAATCATTGCCGGCAAATATGGGAGTGACCGGTTTGACTGCCGACGAGTGCTATATCTACGTCGCTACCCAGGTGGGGCAGAAAGAGAACTGCGGCTTCCTCCTCACCTTTGATCGAAGAGATTTTACTCTCTTTTCGGCTTACTCCTTCCGGCAGGCGAAAGATGTCCATTCGCTTTGCTGGTACAGCAACAGAGTAATGGTAGTATCATCCGGAACCGACGAGATCGTAGAACTGGCGATCAGCGCTGGCGAGGTCCGGGCCGAAACCGTCTATTGGCGCCTAGGCCCAGAAGGGGCGTGCCGCGATCACCATCATTTGAGCGGAATCTGCGCCGCGGCGGAGGGCCTTATCGTCTGCGGTTTTGGAAAGAAACGTGCAGAACTTTGGAGTTCCGCGACTGACGGGTTCCTGTTTGACCTGAATAGCGGCAGCCGCATCGTTTCCGACCTGCATCAGCCGCATTCTGTCACACGTTCATCGTCGTCCATAGTTTATTGCGAGTCGCGCAAGATGGCCATTCGGCGATGTTACGGCACGGAGTCTCAGTTGCTGCCCGGGTACACGCGTGGCATGTGCCAATCGGGTTCTCATATTTTTGTCGCGACAAGCGTAGAACGAACGCAATCTCGTTCGACTGGAGAGTTATTTGAGAATGTCGCCGAGTCGGGTTCGCCGTGCGGAGAGATTACCGTCAGCCGGCTTAATCCAGACACGCTGACGATCCTGAGGAGCACGGCATTTGGCACTGAAGGAGAGGAGGTCTACGATTTGTTGCCGATCGACGACATTCGATCCTGGCCGCTTGCGGGGCAAGGAAACGAGGCGACAAGATGAAACTGAGTGTTGTGATAGCTGCCTTTAACGAGGGTGAGGCCCTCGCGAAGACGATTGCGTCCTGCATCGAAACGACCTCAGACTTGGACCGCGAATATGAAATCGTGTTGGTGGACGACGCCTCTGACGATGGATCTGTGGACGTTGTCGCCCAACGCTTCCTTAACGTGAAGATCTGCCGGCATGACGTCCGGCAAGGAGCGTCAGCAGCCAAAGCCACGGGAGTTAGCCATGCGCAGGGGGACGTGCTCGTTTTCCTCGACGGACATACGAAGCCAGAGTACGGTGCCATTGAGCGACTGCTTGCAGATGTGCAACGCCTGAAGGGCTCAGCGATCGTAACACCCGCGGTTCCTGCCTTGGACGTGTCGAGATGGACAAGCGACTCCGAACAAGTGGGGAACGGCTACGGCCTGGATCTTGAAACGTTCGATTGTGGTTGGCTGCCTCTAAACGAACTAACGCCCATCGTCGAATTTGGCACTCAATTCTTCGAATCGCCGGCATTGATCGGATGCGCGTTCGCGGTGTCGCGGGGTCTGTATGAGAAGTTACTGGGGTTTGACTCCCGGATGAAGTCATGGGGTGTCGAGGACCTGGATTTCGGACTCCGTTGCTGGCTCATGGGTTCGCGAATTCTGCACGATCCGAAGGCATCAATCGCCCATCGATTTCAAACCAATTTCGAGACCTATTCGGTCCCCGTGGAACACGTCATAGTCAACCAGCTCCGCATGGCACGAAAGATCTTTTCGCCGTCAGTCTGGTCGAATTGGATCGAGCGATGCAGGGAGAGGGTCTCCAAAGGCTTCCCCGACCATCACGATCGCCTCTGGGCGCACGCGTGGCGTATATTTACTGACGATCGGCCCAGCGTGGAGCAACAACGGCTTTATCTTCAGGGAAGGCTGGAACACGACGCGTTCTGGTTCGCGGCGAAATTCGGCCTTCCATGGCCGTATCTGGGGAAGGGCTTGCACGTCGACAAGCTTCTCCCAGGTAACAAGCAAGTCTTCGAGCAAGATACGGCAGACAACAGGCAAGGCACGACGAGACGCGCGCAAAACCGCCCTCAGGGCGCACGTGGCGGGCAGATACGGGCAGCTGCCCGGTATCGCGATCCGGGTGATCTGTGCGTAATTATGTGTCTCTTCAATCTTGGGCACAGCCAAGATAAGCTTCGAAATTTTACCTTCTGCCACTCACTTTTTCGAATCAGTGAAATACCTTTGATCGTTGTTGAGTGTGCATTCGGAGCTGATCCGTGGGTCCTTGATCCATCGGCTGAGGTCATGCAGTTGCGAACCTCAGCGGCATTATGGCAGAAGGAGCGGCTTATCAACTGCGGTCTCGCCCGCGTCCCTGAACGATGCACGAAAGTTGCCTGGATCGACGCTGATGTTGTGTTCGAAAACCCGGATTGGGCCATGGAAGCATCGAAAAAGCTCGACCAGATGCCGATCGTCCAGTTATTCGATCGCGTCATTCGCCTTCCGCGAGGTCAGACGACCTACTCTGGCGAAGGACAGATCTGGGAAGGCTTTGCTTCGGTGTATCGGGAGCATCCCAATGCGTTGCTGCACGGCGATTTTGCAGTTCACGGACATACTGGGTTTGCCTGGGCCGCCAGGCGGGAAGTGTTTTCCTCATCGCTCCTTTATGACGGCGCCGTCGCTGGCGGCGGCGACCACGTGATGGCGCATGCCTTTTGTGGTGACTGGGAATCCCCATGTTTGACAGACTTGATGGTCGAAGGCAGTGCTTGGTACCAGCATGCGGTGCGATGGGCGCGGGGGATCTACCCGCTAGTTAAAGGTAAGGTGGGTTTTGTGCCAGGCGCGGTACAGCACCTCTGGCACGGCGAAGTCAGTTCTAGAAAGCACGTGGAACGCAATCGTGTCCTCCGCAGCTGCGATTTTGACCCGGTCACCGACCTACGGATCGCTCCCGGCGGCTGCTGGGAATGGTGTAGCCAAAAGCCCGATCTGAATCGAACTGTTAGTGAATATCTTTCCCTGCGCCGGATCGAGGCTGATTAGGGTCGCTCAGGGGCCCGATCTGATACTGTTGGTTCGCGCTTGCTTTGAATCCAACGGCGGCCGGATGCACCGATGCTGCCGATATCTATCGGGCCGCCTATCGCAGATTTGCAGCGCCGCGTCATTTGCGCTGACGCAAATGCTTTCAGGATCGCGGCTGCCGGACCCTTCTGAAACTCAGCCATGTTCAAAGTGCCCTTGTCTGCAACGCAACTTGTCATGCCCCGCCAGTGGACCACGGGGGTTGGCACTCTTCCAAAGAGTCTGGATTTTACAACCGGCTTTTCCAGGAGGATCTCATAAGTGTGCGTACCCGTGCGATGACTTGAATATCGCAACTCCAGGGCGACGAAGCTTACGTACCCGTCCGGAGACCGGTCCAGGTAGACCAATTCCGCCAACCTGTTTGATCGCGACTGGGGGTGCCTGAATGGTTCATCCAGTTCGCCTCCGAACCGCTTCCAAATGGGAGCTACTGCGCACTCGACGGCTTCGGCAAAAGAGCTGGCGATGTTTTCTGGCTTTGGTTGTGCCTGTAGAGGCGCGAGTTGGCTTACGATTGCGGGTAACTCAAACGTTGCTTCATCGATCGCTGTTCTTTCCTGGTCGTTGAAAACTGTGCGCGTAAATCGCAGCAGCCCAGAAAAGCCACAAAGAGCGCTTGGACCGATCCCAACCACCTTATGGGCCCTGTCGGCCAATGGCGGGCCCAGACCGACGTAGCGGCTGTCGGCAGCCATATAGACGGCTTCTGGATTGAGTGCGCACACTAGCAGGGTGCCACCCCATGCGCGCAGCACAGTTCGCTTGCCTGCCTTTTGCGTTCTCGCTGTCATGGAGTATCCGGCCAGCCGCCGAGACCCATGTGAAATGTGGCGGAATGCCTTCGACATCGGGCTTTCCCGTTCTCAGCCCAAGCCTTGACCCTAACACATAAGCGGCCGTCCGGGCACCAGTATCAAAGAAAGTTGCAGTGTCGAGAATTTATTTTGCATCGGCTCTAAGCAAATTTATTTGCGGCGAGCGGACTTGCTGTCATCCGACAAGAAGAGTAGCATCCGCGGAGCAGATTGTTCGAGTTGCGAGTGACAGACTGACAGATGTCTCAAGTGGTCTGGTATGAACGACGAACTGCTTTCCCAGATTGCCGACCGAATTGATCGTGCAGCCGACCGGCTGCGATTCACAGGGAAGATCGCGGATGCGGAAGCCTGCTCACAAGCCGCCTCTCACATCCGATCCGGGATGTCCATCGAGCAGGCGCAGGCGATCGAAGCGCACTTCATACTCGGCGTCTCGAGTGGTGTTCGGACTCGACTCTCTGCGCTGAGCGGTTCAGGAGAGTATGACAGCGATTCAGCAGCGGCGCCAGGTCAGCCGGAAGGAGCGAATACCTTATCGCTATCGCTTAGCTCACCCGACTTGCCTCCGGCTGGCCAGCCAGGGCAGGCGAGCATGGGCATGGAGACGATCTCTCAAAACATGCAATACGCCGCTGCCCTGTCACAGGACTCGTATGTCGATCCTTACGCCGGCGCCCAATACCCAACCAACCCGCTGATCACGGATCCCATGAAAGGCGGGCCCTCGCCCTGTTTCCCCGGCGGTCAGAGTGTCAATTCGTACAATGCCAGGTCACCCGCGCCTTCCCCCAGCGGGCAGACCCCTGACCTTTACACGGCTTTCCAAAACTTCAACGCTTACTCGGCTCCCAGCACTGGCTTCGACACCGGCCTATCGCCGTTTTTCCCTGGCAGGGGAACGCTCGACCCATCGCAGATGCTGGCCTCTAACGGACTGATAACGCCGCCGCCCGACTCGATCGCTTCCGGTAACGGTTCGACATACATGCCGCTCAATGTAGTACAGGACCAATTACAGGGCCAAACGCCAAACGTGGTCCGGAGAAATGGCGAAGATGAGCTTCATTATCTGGTAAAACTCGGCAACGTTATATACGACGCGTATTTTAACGACTCAAGCAAGCAGATACCGCTTGACACGGTCGAACTCGTACCTTTATCTCAATCCTTTTCGGATGCAACCCTGCCCTTTGCACTTCTGCCGGCACAGCCGATCCCCGCGGCGCCCGCGCCAGCGCAAACTCGGCAAGCCGCTGCAACGCCCGCCCCGCGCATCCCATCGAGTGCCGTGCTTCCGTTTTACCTTCCCCCAGCTAAGGGTGATATCTTTACGCTTGCCCAATACCATGATACCGGGAGTACTGTCCTAAATTACGGGGTCAACTGGTACTTTGGTTTGGCTAATCTTTCCGGGGTCATTCTCAATTTGCCCGGCGAGATACTCGCCTCTGCGGAAGATGCCGCTAGAGCGATTCCTAGGGTCAGCGAGACCGACATCGAAGCGGCTCGGATGTACAACCCGCTTTTTGCCGGCGAAACAGCAATGGAGATCTTGCCTGGGGCTTGGGCGTACTTGGGGCAGGAACTCAGCGCGCTGCACGCGGATGAACGCGGCGCCATAAATCTGTCTCGTTTGACTGGGATGGAGGGGCCAGGTAGCGCTCTCAGAGATTTTTCTATAAACAACATGTCCGAGGCCGCTGCCGCCTATCAGACCCGCGCCGGCGGGCTGCCTCGCGGAATGGGTTATTACGTAAACGGACCTTCGGGGCCCGTGCAATTCGATGGGTATCTTAACGGGGCGTTGATCGACACGAAGTACTACGAGTCAGATGGTTACTTCGTCAAGGCTGCGAACGCCTTCATCGAAAACCCGAACACCAGCTTCGCGCAGAACTGGTACGATTACCGTATCTTCGGTGAAGGCATAGTCACACAGGCCCAGCGTCAACTCACAGCAGCAGGAAACTATCCCGTGGTATGGCGGGTAGCAAGTCAGGAGGCCGCCGTACTTATTCGGCAGATATTTGGCGCTTTCGGTTTATACATTGAGGTCGTTTACTTTCCATGAGGGGCTAATCTTCGGCATGAATTGTCTTCTATGAACAACCGTCTTCTTGGCGGGACGTCCACATTGTGAGGTACGATCTATGAACCCTTCTTGGTCTGGGAATACCGTTTCTAGAAATGCTGACGACGAGTGTACCGAACTGACTCACCGATTGGAATATACGGTGAGGGTCCGAGGGACCGCGCCCCCAGGAGTTTTTCTTTGGGGGTCAGTGGGCATCACTCAAAACACGCCTTCCCAGTCGCCCGTGCTCCTGCACATCCGCAACGACAAACACGGCGAGGTTATCACTGTCGGAACGCAGGTGGCGAGCGGGACGCAACCGACTCAGAGCACTATCGGTACGCTCCAGCCCGGTGAATGTTTCTCTATCCCAATTCAAGGTATCAGTGGCGTCTTTGCCTACTGCGTGCCCGCTACGGGATCGGGAATCAATCCGGAGTTGGAGTCGACTGTATATTGCGTTATCACAGCTCATTGAGGCGCTGACCACGGTGATCGCGGTGTACAGCACTGTGATCCCCAATCACTTTCGGTGTGGAGGCTAAATATGTCGGTTGCTAAGATCGTAAAGTTGCAGGTTTGTTCATCGTTATGGGCCAATCTCTGTTTTGAAGTCGGCGGCATCGTCGGGGAGTCGAATATAACTTTGGGTCAGGCCATTACCGCCTTTGATTTCACTTCTTTTTATGCAACGCTCGGTGTTGCGACTGAGACGGTTCAGGTGCCGGTTGTAGGGGGAGGGGGGCTCAAAGGGCATCCGGCGGGATCAAGCAATATTAAGGTTACACTTAACGAGCCTGCAAATCTTCTTGACGCGCAAGACATCCAGAACGGATCGAGTGCATCGACGCTGATGGCCTTACGCGCCGAGCCTGTTAAGGCGGTATTGGATAAAGCGTGCGCCCTTCGTGCAAATGCCTTCTACGGTCGGTATGCAAGTCAGGTTCAGGCGGCGATCATTGCGCAAATGCGACAGAATTATTCAGCGACTGATTCAGAGGGAAATCTCAACCCGACCTCGAAGCCCGGCTATCTAGCTACTTTAAGCACGCTCGCTACGAAGCAGTATACGGCCCTTACGAATCAGTACAACGCGGACCCCATAAGAAACAGTACGGGAACCAACCAGGGCGTGGTCCAATCAACTACAAGCATCCTTCAAACCGCGACATTCGCACCGCCCGAGTCGACTATAAGCACGTCGACTGACCCGAAGGGAAATGTGACAGGTAGTGTGACTACGACCCCAGGCATCGAGCTTGACTCCCCAAGCACCCCACTGCCCCAACAGCCGGCAGGATTCAATTTTCCAAGCGTCCCAAGTGACCCCGACGCCGTGCTGCAAGCTCAAAATATGACCTATACTGACTACGGCTATCGGGTTCCATACATTGAGTGTCAAGCCCAAAACGTACGTGCTCAAATCAGTCTTATGGATGAGCAGTTTGCACAGTTCATGGCTGGACAATCTCTTCCTAGTCTGGAAAACGTGTTTCAAAATGAATTGCTGGCCATGGATATGGACGTTAAACGATTACAGGTGGCCTATCTCAACACCATTCTGATGTCACCGATTACCGGGATCGTCACCGGTATTTACAAAAACGTTGGGGATCGGGTTCTGCCCGGTGAGACTGTCGTCCGTGTAGAGAACACGAGTTCGGTGTACCTCGTCGGAGTCCTTATCTATCGCGGAGTGATATCTCTACAGGCGAACGTGAGCATACAAACAACCCTTTTCAGTTCATCGACACCGGCGACTATCACGGGAACCGTGGTAGCTGCGCGTGGTGATCAATCCGGTGACGATCGCTGGGAAGTGGTTTTCTTGTGCCCCAATGGCACCTCCGGAAACCCCACTTTGCCACTCAATTACTATTTTGATTATGATGAGATTACGTCCATAACGTTCTAGTGAGGCAGGATAGACAAGTTTCGAATGTCGGACCATTGTTGGCTCGCCGTCATTCGGTTTTCCCATTGCAGCCTACTATGACACTTCAAACTGGAAATTCGCGAGCCACTTTGTCAAGAGTAGCAGCGCGAACTATACGCGAATATCGGGACGGCGCAACCTGAGGCAGGTCGGCAGGTCAACAGAACGGATCATAACGAGACGAATCAGACGAGGACTTCCAGTCGATTGCGCTGGGCATTACAGAATAGGAACAAGTGGCCGCTCAGAGGCTCGCATAACAACCGATCTCGAACCAAACCGTATACGCCCTCCAACCACTTGAACACAGACACTGCTCGTCGAAAAGGTGCGTTGGTCAGACGCTTACGTTCATCCTAGACATTGTTCAGCGTCGAAATGAGAATTGCCGCTCAGAGCGGGCGGATGCATTCGAGGGAC
>Ga0070761_10002270_pt1 | contig 11818 bp, 12 predicted proteins | sample HubBroMetageREF1_FD_66724 | JGI IMG/M metagenome (GOLD analysis project Ga0070761, IMG submission 66724) | Reference soil microbial communities from the Hubbard Brook experimental Forest, New Hampshire, USA - Hubbard Brook CCASE Soil... | ecosystem: Environmental > Terrestrial > Soil >...
ACGACCGTCACCTTGCAGCCTTCTCCGCGCAGTTTGCGCAGGATGTTTTGCTTGATGCCGTAATCGTAGGCGACCACGTGAAAGCGCGCTGGTTCATCTTTTACGCCGACTATTTCATCGGGCAAGTGCGAGCGCTCGCCTGTCTCCCAGACGTAGGTGCGGTTGGTGGAGACAACTTTGGCGAGATCCTGGCCGTCCATCTTTGGGATCGCGCGCGCCTTGGCTACGAGTTTGTCGGTATCGTCTTCGAGTGTGGAGATCACCCCGCGCATCACTCCGTAAGTGCGCAGGTGGCGCACCAGCGCCCGCGTGTCGATGTCGGCGAGTACCGGGATCCTGAACTGTTCCATGAACTCGTCCGTCACCTGCTGCGAGCGCCAGTTGGAACTGACTTTCGAAAATTCGCGCACGATCAGGCCCTCGATGTAAGGGCGCACGGATTCGTTATCCTCGGGATTGGTGCCGTAGTTTCCGATTTCAGGGTTGGTCAGGACGACGATCTGTCCGGCGTAGGAGGGGTCGGTGAAAATTTCCTGGTAGCCGGTGATGGAAGTATTAAAAACGACCTCGCCGGAGCATTCGCCTTTAGCGCCGTAGCCTTTGCCTCGGAAGACTCTGCCGTCTTCGAGTGCAAGGATCGCTTGCATTGGAACTCCTGGGAGCGGATTTTAGAGATTCTAGCAGGAGACCGAGATGGTGTCAGTAGAAAGCTGTCAGCTATCGGCTATCAGCCATCAGTGACCGCCGTCGCCGCAGGCCGCGCTTCAGAATACGAGACAGCCGAGAGTTGACGGCTGACAGCCTACCGCAGCCTTCCCAGTTTCTCCATCGGCCAATATCCGAAGACGGCTTTTCCGTAGATGAAGCGCTCGTTGACGGTACCGAAGTCGCGGCTGTCGTTGGACATGGTGCGATGGTCGCCGAGGACGAAGAAGCTATGCGGGGGCACCACCACCTCGCCATAGGAGCGGGCGTCCGCGTAGTCGCTGGGAACGTACTCTTCGTCGAGCGCCTGGCTGTTGACGTAGACCTGTCCGTTCTCGATGCGGATGCGGTCGCCGGCAACACCGATGACGCGCTTGATGTAACTCTTCGAGGTGTCGCGCGGATAACGGAAGACGACGATGTCGCCGCGCTGGATCGGTTCCCAACGATAGACGAATTTGTTGACGAAGATCCGCTCCTGGTCTTCGAGACCGGGCATCATGCTGGTGCCTTCGACCTTTACCGGCTGGTAGAGAAAGATAATGATAAAGGCAGAGATGGCCAGCGAGACGAGCAGATCGCGCACCCACACTGCCACGACCGGCAGCGGGTGCGCGCCGGATTCTTTTGTAGCCGCCGGGACGGGCGGCTGAGGAAGTCCCACTTCGGGCATCGTGTTCACATTTTATACGCAAGCGGGTCGAGGGAGCGAGAGGTGAGAGGTCAGATTGCTGAGGTGAAACCCGTCTTTTCTCTTCACCTCTGCGGTCTGACCTCTCACCTCTGACCTTGCCCGACCTTGCCAATGCGGTCCGTTCCCAGTACAACTAGATTTCTCCCATGACCGACTACTCAATTTTCCCGAAGATCAATGCGACCCTCAACGGAACGAGTGCGGTGCTGCTGGTCACCGGACGTGCGCTCATCGGGCGCGGCAAGATGGCGGCGCACCGCGCGGTGATGATCGCCGCGTTCGTTACCTCTTCACTCTTTCTTACCTCGTATTTGTATTACCACTGGCCCGGCCACGGCGGCATCGTGTATTTTCACGGACCGGGCTGGGCGCGGATTCTCTACCTCACCATCTTGACGTCGCACACCATCCTGGCCATCGTGATCGTGCCCATGGTGCTGATTACGCTGACCCGTGGATTGCGCGAGCAGTTTGACCGGCATCGGGCCATCGCGCGCTGGACGTATCCACTTTGGCTCTACGTTTCAGTGACAGGCGTGATCGTTTACCTGATGCTGTTCCAGATCTTTGGGTAGAAACGGAGCTTGCCCCGTCTGCCGCGTGCCGCGTCCCCAAGTTCAGGGCTGGCTCAAGACGCGGCAAGCCGCCTCTCTACCTGAGGGTTGGGGCAGATCAGATGCTCCCGCCGCCCGCCCGATTCATCACAAATTCCTTGTACGTACGACGCCGCCTCGGGACCACCCAATTCTGCTATAGTGTGCTTCTCGAAGGAGCTCGCACTCATGAGCGGAAAAAGCGTAAACAAAGTCATCCTGATTGGGAACCTGGGCAAGGATCCCGAAGTGAAGTTCACTCCGCAGGGCACGCCGGTCGCGAAGATTACCCTGGCCACCAACGAGCGCTTCAAAGGCAAAGACGGCAACTGGCAGGACCGCACCGAATGGCACAACGTTGTGCTCTGGCAGCGCCTGGCGGAGATTGCCGGCGAGTACCTGAAAAAAGGCGGCAAAGTCTACATCGAAGGACGCCTGCAGACGCGCTCCTGGGACGACAAGCAGACCGGCCAGAAAAAATACATGACTGAGGTCGTGGCCAGCGACCTGGTGTTGCTCGGCGGACGCGGCGAAGGCGGCGGGCAGTCCGGCAGCACGCACGGTGTCTCGGCGTCTGCGAGCGGCAACAACTTCGACCAGAGCGCGCCCGAGCCAGAGCACGCGCCAGCGGGCAGCTCTCCGATCACGGACGAAGACATTCCGTTCTAGGAAACTCTCATGAGCAGCTCTACGCTCGCCGACCGAAATTGCGTTCCCTGCCGCGGTGGTGTAGCGCCGCTGAAGGGAGACCAGCTTGCGGAAATTCATCACCAGTTGGCTGAACCTGGGTTGTGGGATATCGTCAGCGAACATCACCTCGTGCGCACCTTCAAGTTTCCTGATTTCCGGTCCGCTCTGGCTTTCGTGAATCGCGTGGGCGAAATCGCGGAGGATCAGGGACATCATCCCGACATTCTGCTGGGATGGGGCAAGGCCGAGATCACGACCTGGACACACGCGGTGGACGGGCTGACCGAGTCGGATTTCATCCTGGCAGCGAAGATTGACCAGTTGGCGTAACGGCAAGGGACACAGAACCCCGACAGTCGGAGCAAGATCGCCAGATGGTTGGTTCTTGCCTCCGGCCTTGGCAATCTATATTGCCATTGCCAATGTGATCTGGCACGAGATCCCTATGAAACTCAAGTTGGACAAACTCGGCCGAGTTGCATGGCGGGATTCTCTACGACGCGCTGCAATCGCGCTGTGCGCAGAAAGCGGGATGCGACCGCATTTATACCTTCAACGTCTCGGACTTTGTGCGAATCGCGCCTGACCTCGGAAAGCAGCTCTTGCACCCGTAACCTGGTTTGGTCATATCTACCGATCTACACTACTGGCGAATTCCGCCGCACCGAAAGCCCCCAGAGCCCTGCCGGAATCAGCATCAACATGCCCGCCACGCTGGCCACGTGACGCGCGGCGAAGCCCCAATCTACGAAGCGACCGGCAACAAACGCTCCCGCGGCAATCGTGAACATGGAAAGGCCGAGGTCGGCGGCGAACACACGGCCGCGAAATTTATCCTCACTTTGCATCTGCAACAGCGTGGTCGAGAACACCCACACGATCGAACTTCCAAAGTGTGCCAGCACCACGCACAAACACGCCTGCCACAGATGCCCCGACACACCCAGGAGCGTGTAGCCGGCGGCCGCCCCCAGATATCCCCAAAAGATCGCGACCTCCAGGCGATGCCTCCAATGCCCCGCCCAGGGCGCGGCCAAGAGCGGCCCCAGCAGCGCGCCCAGGCCGCGGGCGCCGAGCAGCAGACTCATCCCTAGAAAAGCGCCGCGTTCAGGCGCCATGCCATGCCAGCGGATGGCAAACTCGTTTTGTCCCATCACCGTGAACAGCACCCAGCCCGGTCCGATGATCAGGTTTCCGAATTTCACGAGGATCGTCGAACGCAAACGAACTTGCGATCGCACGTAGCGGATCCCGGCGACGATGGGCGAAAAATCGACCAGCTCTCGTGCTCGGAACGGACGGCCGCCTTCGGCGTGGGGCTCGGCGAAACGCATCCCCCAAATCAGCCCAGCGGAAGCCAGAAACGACAGCGCATTCAGCAGAAAGACGGCATTGCGGCCAAGCAGCGCCGCGACCACGCCTCCCAGGGTCGCGCCCACCATGAGATTCACGCTCCACGTGGTTGAGGAAAGCGTGTTCGCCACCACCACGTCTTCCCGCTCCACGATGTTCGGGATGATGGCATTGCGCGCAGGTTCAAAGAAGGCGACCAGCAAGGTTTCCGCCATCAGCAGCGGGTAGACCAGCCACACCTTTTCTTTGGAGCGAATCAGCAGCATGCAGAGCACGATCAACATGCGTCCGAGGTCCGACGCAATCATGACGCGCTTGCGCCGCAGGCGATCGTTGACCACGCCCGCCGTCGGCCCGATCAACGTCTGCGGCAGAACTTGCAGCACCAGCGCCAGCGCCACCGATCCGGCACGTCCCGTCAGTTGCAACAGCAGGTTGTAGATCGCCAGCGTGTAAAACCAGTCGCCGATTTCGCTGACGACTTGCGCGCTCCACAGGCGGCGGAAGTTCCGGTTGCCGCCGAGGAGACGCGCGTACGACGCAAACGATACCTTGCTGATTTCTATTTCGGGAGCAGGTTCCATGCAGGTGCAGACGAAAGCTCAGAATTTCACAGCATACCGGATCGAGCCAAACCCCGCACTCAGGGCCGAAACGGGCCGCTAGTTGACCAAACTGTGCAAAGCCGTGCACACTACGAAAGCCGAGGCTCTGGAAAACGGCTGCGACTTTCGGGGTTTCGGGTACAGTTTGCCGCAAAAACGCTCTCTGTGAATTGCTTGTGAAAGTCGGCTGATTGGAGAACGGCTTGCCACTGTAAGGATTAAGGAGTGTTCTGCCTTGCGAAAGTTCGGCCCTGTCGTTCTACTGCTTCTGATCCTGGCTACGAATGCTTTTGCTGCGCCAGCCGTCAAGCGATCCGCTGCGTTTCCCGAACCCGGTGTCCTCCTCTTACTCGGCGGCGGACTGGTTGGCTTGGCCACATTGATCCGGCGTCACCTGAGCAACTAATTTCCTCTTCACCGATACCCCCGGCATCCTTCATTATCGTTGAGCGCCAAGAAAAACTCTGGCCACTTGTTTCCGAACGGCTTTGAAGGGGCATGGCTTCAGCCATGCCGTCAAGACCCCCATAGGAGCGGCTTTAGCCGCCGAGGGTAGCCCCGTTCGCAACCATCGCCAGAAAATATTCGTGAATGCGCCGGTCGTCGCTCAATTCAGGGTGAAACGTCGCGGCCATCGTCTTACCCTTCCGCACCAGCACCGGATCTTTGCCTTCCGTCGCGAGTACTTCCACGCCATCCCCCAGACGTTCGATTTTGGGCGCGCGAATGAACACCATTTCGACGGGCTCGTCAAGGAATCTTCCTTCGCGGATGGAGCTATCGATCTGACGTCCGTATGCATTACGGCGCACGGTAATGTCGAGCGCACCCAGGCCCGCCTGCTTCGGATTCTCCACTTCTGTCGCCAGCAGGATGCATCCCGCGCAGGTGCCAAACGCAGGCTTCGCGCGCACGAAATCCTTCAGCTTCGCGAATCCATCTTCGCCGAGCAGTTTGAGGAACGTGCCTGACTCGCCTCCGGGGATGATCAGGCCGTCGATCTCGTTCAGTTGCTCGGGCTTCTTCACGAGCACAACTTCCGCACCGAGTTCTTCGAGGCGGAGACGGTGGGCGTCGAAATCGCCTTGCAAGGCTAGAACTCCAATTTTCATTGCGACAGTTGAAGGGTGAAGGGACACGTTCAACTTCTCTGTTTTCGAGGAGGGAAGCCCTCCCTCCTCCTACTTTACCAAGGTATTCATCGCATCGAATTGGTAACTAGTTACCGATGACACCGAAGCGGGTTGGAGCTGGAGCTCAGGTCGACCTGATCGTAGGAGGCCATCCAGTTCGTAGCAGGCCCGCACTTCTTCAGTCATAACGGAAGTCACCAGCCCCGCGTCTGCAGCAGCTGCGCTTCATCCAGCGAAGACACCGCCAGTCCCTTCATGGCCCCCGCCAGATCCTCGCTGACTTCAAGTAACACTTTAGGGTCTTTAAAGTGCGTCGCCGCCTGCACGATCGCCTTCGCGCGCTTCTCGGCTTCCGCTGGGTCGGCGAATTCGGTTGAGTTCTTCATGAAGATGCCCGAGCCGACGAATACCGCCTCGGCTCCCAGTTGCATTACCAGCGAAGCATCCGCCGGAGTTGCGATTCCGCCGGCGGAGAAATTCGGCACCGGCAGCTTGCCGTCACGCGCCACCATCTTCACCAACTCGTAGGGCGCTCCGTGCTCTTTGGCTTTCGCATAGAGTTCTTCTTCGCCGAGCACGGTGAGAATCCTCATCTCCAGCACAATCTGGCGAATGTGGCGGACGGCGTGGACCACGTCTCCGGTGCCGGCCTCGCCCTTGGTGCGAATCATGGCGGCGCCTTCGGCAATACGGCGCAGAGCTTCGCCCAGGTTGCGCGCGCCACACACGAACGGAACCGTAAACGCGTGCTTGTCGACGTGATGCGCTTCGTCCGCCGGCGTCAGAACTTCGGACTCGTCAATGTAATCGACGCCCAGTTCTTGAAGTATCTGGGCTTCCGCAAAGTGCCCGATGCGGCACTTCGCCATGACGGGAATATCCACCACCGCCATGATCTCGCGAATCACTTTCGGCGAGGCCATGCGCGCCACTCCGCCTTCGGCGCGGATCTGCGCCGGGACACGCTCCAGAGCCATCACCGCGACCGCTCCGGCTCGCTCGGCGATCTCCGCCTGCTTCGCGGTGGTTACGTCCATGATCACGCCGCCCTTGAGCATTTCGGCGAGGCCGGTCTTCAGGCGGAGGTTGGTAGTGTGTCCGTTGTTTTGCGACATAAGTGGATGCCTTTCGCGATCGCGAAGGATGGGCCGACGGTCAACCGGCAGCCTGGTCTTATTTTACAGTGTGGTCAGCGTTCGCGATACTTTTCGCGGTGCTCGCCGCGATACTCTTCGCGGAAGCATCGGCGATGCGTCCTGCTTGCCATCACTTCAACAGAGCTTTTACGGAGGGCGGCAGGTCGAAGATGGAATCGGGGAGCGGGTCGTAGCTCACAGAGTTGTAGGTAAAGATCTGTTCGTGGTCGCCGCTTCGGGAGATCAGTTTGGTTGCTACCAATCGGCCGCCAAAGCTCTTGTAGTCGTGAACGAGCAGGATGGTAATGGTCTTCGAGGCGTCGTCGGCCTCAAAGCGGTAGCCGGCGAGCAGTCCGGTTTGCACGTCGTAGAACTGATTGTTGTCTTTGCCCCAGTGGGTGGTGCCGTGCAGCCAATAACAGGGGCGTCCATCGAAATCGGCGACGCCGGCCAGGTCAAGAGTTCTGAAGTAGTCGGGCTGGTGCAGTGGGTATTGCAGGTCGGCATCACGGCGGGCGGCTTCAACGGCGGTGTCTTTATCGATGCTCGCCTCCCGACCGGTCGTGGACCACGAGACGGTGCCGTCAAATCCGTAGATCGTTTCCGTACCATCGGCGCGAGTGACCTTAAAAATGGACTTAAAAGGCTTGGCATAAGAAATGAAGGTAGCCTTTCCGGGCTGGCCGGTGACTTCGATTTCTCCACGGACGGTTTCGGATTGGACTTTCGCAATGGCGTCAGCGCCGCCGAGGGCCTGCTTGTAGCGGTCGAGTACGGCATCGGCGGTTCTGAGTTGCGGCGCCTGCGACCAGGCAGAAGCGAAGGCGGCGAAAATGCCAACCGCCAATCGGAGCGCACCCATGCTTTTTGGACGGGGCAAGTCGAGGATGGTTAGCGCCGAGTCGCGGGTGATCTCTTAGCGGGCAGGGCCGGGTAGCAGTTTATTTTGTCGCATATTTGGCGAACATTTTTTCCGGATCAATTGCGATGAACAGGCCCTGGCTGCGCGCCAGCACTTCCCCTTTTTCGTTGAGAATCTCGGCCATATTGATGTGCTTGCGGCCCTCCACCTTGACCTCGCGCGATTCCACGCGCAGCGGCTGCTTCAGGGGCACCGGCTTCAGGTAGTTCACGGTCATCTCGGAAGTCACGGCCACAACGTGACGCAATTTATTCACCTTGCCCATGGCTTCATCGAGGATGGTGGCGATGATGCCGCCGTGGCAGTGTCCGGGCGGTCCGGTGTAGCGCTTGCCCAGGCGGAACCGGCACACGAAGCAGTCGCGCTCCTCGTCGTAGGTGAAGCGCAGGCGCATACTGTCGGGGTTGTCTTTGCCGCAGACGAAGCAGTGGTTCTTCTGCATTTGCATGAAGCGTGTGTTGTGCCCGGCTCCGGGGCTTCCAGCTTTGGGTTTCTTGCCAGCCATCGAAAGATTTTATCGCGAACCAGCGTCGTTGCTGTGTATCATGTCGTGCGATTAACGTCCGATTAACCGGGCGCCAAGGAGGTCGAAAATGTCTCTCATCCCCAAAGCATACAGCCCTTACACCGTTCATCCTGGTGTGGCCATGGTTCAGACGTGGGTCGAGGAACTGCCGCACAAAACCGGGCGCTCGCTGGAACAATGGATCGCGCTCACGAAAAACTCCGGTCCCTCCACGGAGAAAGAACGCCGCGACTGGCTGAAGAAAGAACACAATCTGGGAACAAACTCCGCGGCGTGGATCGCGGAACGGCTCGAAGGCAAAGGCACGGAGGAAGACTCGGCCGAAGCTTATCTGAAAGCCGCTGCGGAATGGGTGGAAGCGCAGTACTCCGGCGCGCGGGTTGCATTGCGTCCGCAGTACGAAGGGTTGCTGAAGCTTGGGTTTGCTCTCGGCAAGGACGTGAAGGCTTGCCCGTGCAAGACGATGGTGCCGCTTTATCGCAATCATGTGTTCGCGCAGATCAAGCCATCGACGAATACGCGGATTGATCTCGGATTTGCTCTGGGGGACACGAAGACGCCGAAGCGGCTGATTGACACTGGCGGCTATGAGAAGAAGGACCGGATTACGCGGCGGGTCGAGGTCAGGTCAAAGGCCGATATTGACGACGAGTTAAAGCGTTGGTTGAAGAAGGCGTACGATATGGATGAGTAGCTCGTGTGGTGACGGGCGCCCCGCCCGTCCTTCTATGGCGCAGTCGGATGCAACTGCCGAGCTGCGCTCGGCTTGGGCGGCCGAGGGCGGCTGTCCCTACGCAACCTGGACGGGCCAGAGGCCCGTCACCACACAAGCCGTTCTCTAGTCGTAGTATTCCAGCCCCAGATGCGTGATCAACTCTTCGCCCTTCAAATGCCGCAGGGTGTTTTTCAGCTTCATCAGCTGTATGAATAGATCGTGCTCCGGATACAGGCCCGGCGCGGTCATTGGCGATTTGAAGTAGAAGCTTAGCCATTCCTGAATGCCCAGGCGCCGTAACTCAGGCGTGCGTTGCGCTAGATCGAGGAAGAGGACGAGGTCGAGCACGATCGGCGCCGCCAGGATCGAATCGCGGCACAGGAAGTCCACTTTGATCTGCATCGGATAGCCGAGCCATCCGAAGATATCGATGTTGTCCCATCCTTCTTTGTTGTCGCCGCGGGGCGGGTAATAGTTGATGCGGACTTTGTGGAAAATATTTCCGTAGAGTTCCGGATACAGCGCGGGCTGCAGAATGTGCTCGAGCGCTCCGAGCTTTGATTCCTCCTTGGTTTTAAACGATCCGGGATCGTCCAGTACTTCGCCGTCGCGGTTGCCCAGGATGTTGGTGGAATACCATCCGCTCAGCCCGAGCAACCTCGCCTTGAAAGCGGGAGCCAGCACGGTCTTCATCAAAGTCTGGCCCGTCTTGAAGTCCTTGCCACAGATGGGAACTTCGCGCTCGCGTGACAGTTCGAACATCGCCGGTATGTCCACAGTCAGGTTCGGCGCGCCGTTGGCGAAGGGCACGCCCTCCATGAGCGAGGCGTAGGCGTACACCATCGAGGGCGCGATGTTTTCGTCGTTCTCTTTCATCGCCTTTTCGAGCGACTTCACGCTCTGATGAATGGCCGTGGGCTTGATGAAGCTCTCGGTCGAGGCGCACCAGATGGTGATCAGGCGACTGGCGCGGCTCGACTTCTTGAAGTTGCGGATGTCCTGCCTTAGCTGCTCGGCCAGGTCGAGCTTGTTCTTCCCCTTCTTCACGTTCGGTCCGTCGATTTTCTTGACGTAGTTGTGATCGAACACGGCTTTCATCGGTGTGATGGCACCGAGCCGCCGCTTCACTTTGTCGAGCAGATCGCGCTCCAGCACGCCGGCATTGCGGGCGGCTGCGTACATGTTGTCTTCAAAAATGTCCCAGCCGGTGAAGACCAGATCGTCAAGCCCGGCGAGCGGAACGAACTCCTTGATTTTGGGCGAACGGCCATCGGTCCGTTTCCCGAGGCGGATGGTTCCCATCTGGGTGAGCGAGCCGATGGGGTGCGCGATTCCCTTGCGCACCGCTTCGACGCCCGCAACAAACGTGGTGGCCACGGCACCCATGCCCGGGATCATCACTCCCAGCTTGCCTTTGGCCGGTTCGATCACACGCTCGTGCCCGTCGCTGCTGCGTTCTCTCCTTGACGACCTCAACTCGACGGATTTCACCTCGACCGACCTCATCTCGACACTCGGGACCTTCTTCACTGCCGTCTTTACTGTCGCTGGGGACTTTTTCAGCTTCGCCATATTGAGGCTGCTTCCTTGTAGGAATCGTGGGCTGTATGCAAACAAAGTATGTTCTCGTATCGGATGAGCTTTTTGCAAACGCGCGCGCCTGAATCCGCAGGAAAGCGAGTCCAATGGCGTCTAGCACGCATCGGGTGGTGTTGGCGCAAGGCGAACGGTGGGCTTCAGAAGGAAATTTCGCGCGTCGATACGACCTTGATGGAATGACTTCCAGCGGCAAATCCTTCGAGGAGAAGGTTGTGGTGCGCAATGACCTGCGCGGCAGTCAGATCCGGAGTATCGCGGGTGAGATGCGCGTCGGCCGCCAGCGTCACATCGTAGCCCAGCGTAACCGCCCGGCGGCAAGTGGTATCGACGCAGTACTCGGTCATGGCACCCGCAATGATCAGACGGCTGATTTTGGCACTCTGAAGTTCTTCCGCGAGTCGCGTTTCGAAGAAGGAATCCGGCGCCTTCTTTCTGATAACCAGCCCTCCGCTCAGCGGAAGAATCGACGGGTGTATCGCCCACGCCGCCGTCTCTGCCTCGATAGGATGGCCTTTGGGGCCATCATGCTGGATGAACAAGACGGGTGTTCCAGAGGAGCGCGCCTGGCTCAGCAGAAGCGCGACATTCGGTAAAACGCGATTCTGCAGCTCAGGCGGCATGAGTTGCACCAGACCAACCTGCAAATCGATGATCAGCAGCGCGGATTTCAGTCAGACCTCCGGGCGCACAACCGTCACGAGAGAACCAATTGTACTGCGGAGATGCGCTTAGGTCTGGGCAGTTACTTCTACGCAAATTCAACCGATCAATTTTTTTCGTTGGACGTCGCGGCTTGCTTCCTTCATACATAGTGTTACCGCTTCAAGACTTGCTTAGCGGCGATTTTCAACGGAACGCACGCGATGCTGCTGCTAATCCAGGTTGCCATTCAGTTGCGTTCGGGCCCCACATCCCGACCGCGGCTGTCCCCACGGGAGCAGAACTCGGGTACTCTGCTCCCGGTTTTTGTTGGAGCGATTCGGCTGGGATAGGGATTATTGAATCTCAGGTGGCGGCTGAAGTTTGCGGAGATGGGGCTGGGCAACGGGTCTGGCGGCTCAGTCAAGCGGCGCACATATCGCGACTCATATCACACCGCGTTTATCACGCGACCCCGGAAACGCGCGTGCTATACCTGACTTCTTCG
>Ga0070761_10002272_pt1 | contig 11814 bp, 9 predicted proteins | sample HubBroMetageREF1_FD_66724 | JGI IMG/M metagenome (GOLD analysis project Ga0070761, IMG submission 66724) | Reference soil microbial communities from the Hubbard Brook experimental Forest, New Hampshire, USA - Hubbard Brook CCASE Soil... | ecosystem: Environmental > Terrestrial > Soil > Temperate...
GTTGAGCCGGCTATGCCGCCGGTACGTTCACTCCCTCCCCTACCCCTATCACCCGCTCCACCCCCACATCCCGCACCCGCAGCATCAACGCCGCCGCCACCACGAAGAACACGCCGCCCGCGACCACCGCCAGCACCCGGTTATTCCCCAGCAAATGCGCCATCACCCAGCCGAAACCCAGCGACGCTACAATCTCCGGCGTCACAATGAAGAAGTTGAAAATCCCCATGTAGATGCCCGTCTTCTCCGCCGGCAGCGACCCGGCCAGAATCACGTAAGGCATCGCCAGCGTGCTGGCCCACGCGATCCCCACGCCCACCATCGAGAACAGCAGCAGCCACTTGTTGTGGATCACCGCCACCGACATCAGCCCGGCCGCGCCGCACAACAGGCATAGGCTGTGCGTCGCCTTGCGGCCCAGCGCGCTGGCCAACCGCGGCAGTGCGAACGCCCACGCAAAACACACCGCCGAATACATGCCGAAACAGTTGCTGCCCCACGCCACGCCCTCGGTGTAAAGCGCGCTGTGCGGATCGTCCGCGCCGAACACGTTGTGCGCCACCGCCACCGGAAAATACAGCCACATGCAGAACAGTCCCATCCACGTGGCGATCTGCACCCAGGCCAGTTGCTTCATGGTCTGTGGCATCCGGGCGACGGATTCCAGAATCTCGCGCGCATTCTCCGCCAGGCCGCGCTTCTCCGCCTTCATCTTGCGAAACGCTTCCAAATCGTCCGGCGGATACTCGCGCGTCGTGACAATCGTATAGACCACCGCGCCGAAAAACGCCGCCGCCCCGATATAAAAGGACACCCGCACCGGCAGCGGAATCCGGCCGCCCGCGGCCGCGCCCATGCCCAGCCACTTCAACAGGATTTCCGGCAGCACCGAAGCCACTACCGCCCCCAGCCCGATGAACAGGCTCTGCATGGCGAAGCCGCGCGTGCGCTGCTCTTCCGGCAGCATATCCGCCACGAATGCGCGGAACGGTTCCATGCTGATGTTGATCGACGCATCCAGAATCCACAGCAGCCCCGCCGCCATCCACAGGGCCGACACGCGTGGCATCAGGATCAGCGCCGCCGAACTCAACAGCGCGCCGGTAAGGAAGTACGGTCGCCGCCGCCCCAGCCGGTTCCAGGTGCGGTCGCTGGCGTGCCCGATGATCGGCTGGACGATCAATCCCGTCAGCGGCGCGGCCAGCCACAGAATCGGTATCTGGTCGGCGCGCGCCCCCAGATATTCGTAGATGGCGCTCATGTTCGCCATCTGCAAAGCCCAGCCGAACTGGATACCCACGAAGCCGAAGCTCATGTTCCAGATCTGCCAGGGATTCAGCCTGGGTTTATCGGTAAGCCTACCGGTAAGCTTATCGGTCAGCCTATCTTTCATAGATGGACACCATCTCTTTCAGCCGCCCGGCGATCTCCGGCGTGAGCATCTCCTGGCGATAGCGCCAGCGCCAGTTGCCGCTGGGCACGGCGGGCGTGTTCATGCGCGCCTCGCTGCCCAGGCCCAGCACATCCTGCATTGGGAATAGCACAGTGTTGGCTACCGACGCCATCAGCGTGCGGATGAACACCCAATGAATCTCACTCCCGTCCGTGGCCAGATACTTCCGCGTAAAGTCGCGCTCTTCGCGGATATCCTCCGCCGTGCGCGTGCTGTCTCCAGCGCCCGCGCTCGACCACCAGCCCACGGTGGTGTCGTTATCGTGCGTGCCCGTGTATGCCACGCGGTCGCGCGGAGAGTTGTGCGGCTTGAAATCGGGCGCCTGCGGGTCCTTCCCGAATGCGAATTGCAGGATGGCCATGCCCGGAAAGCCGAACTCGGTGCGGATGGCTTCCACCTCCGGCGTGATCACGCCCAGGTTTTCCGCCACAATCGGCAACTCGCCTATTGCGTTAACCAGGGCTTTCAACAGCGCCGCGCCCGGACCCTTTACCCACCGGCCGTTCCGCGCCGTGGTCTCGCCCGCCGGCACTTCCCAATAGGCTTCCAGGCCGCGGAAATGGTCCAGGCGCACGATATCCACCTGCGCCAGCGATGCGCGCAGCCGGTCGATCCACCAGCGGAAGCCGGTCTCCGCCATGCGATCCCAACGGTAAATCGGATTGCCCCACAACTGGCCCGTGGCGCTGAAATAATCCGGCGGCACGCCCGACATCACCGCCGGATCGCCCGCCGCATCCAACTGGAACAGATCCGGATTCGCCCACACGTCGGCGCTATCGTGCGCCACGTAAATAGGCAAATCGCCCATGATGCGGATGCCCCGCGCGTGCGCATAATGGTGCAGGCTCCGCCACTGCCGGAAAAACATATATTGCGCGAATTCCAGCGCGTCGATTTCTTCCGCCAACCGTGCCCGCCACTGCTGCAACGCTGCAGGCCGGCGCGCCGCGATGTCCGGCTCCCACCGGCTCCAAACCCCCTCGCCACCGTGCGCCGCCTTCACTGCCATGAAGAGGGAATAATCGCCGAGCCATCCATCGCACATGGCGCGGAAATCTCCGAAATCTTGGAACTCGTCGCGATCTTCCCAGTTCGTTTTAAAGCGCTCATACGCGGCGCGCAGCAGGGGCAGCTTGAACCGGATCACCCGGCCATAATCCACTTCGTCCACCGGAAACTCGGGTGCCCGCGCCAGTTCCTCGCGCGCCAGCAGCCCCTCTTCCGCCAATTGGTCGAGACTGATCAGCAGCGGGTTGCCGGCAAACGCCGAGAACAATTGATACGGCGAATCGCCGTAGCCGGTGGGGCCTAGCGGTAGCACCTGCCAGATCCGCTGGCCGGCCGCCGCCAAGAAGTCGACAAACCGATAGGCCTCGGGACCGAGATCCCCAATCCCGAACCGGCCCGGCAGCGACGTGGGGTGCAGGAGAATCCCGCTGGATCTTGGGAAAGTCACGGATTCATTGTAAGCCCAGGCGCTATTAACGGCCTCAGTGGTGTCAAATGTGATTGACGGTGTCCGCATCCAACAAAATCGGCGACCGCTTGGTTGCCGCCGCGCAGGTCGTTGGCGTGCTGGCAACCGGCTGGTTTGTCTGGGTCAACGGGGTGCTTCCCCGTTTCGGCCTGCCGTCTCTGGCCGGCCTCGCCTCCGAGGCGATCCTCTACGTGGTGCTCGCCTGGATCTGCGGCGCTATCACTACATTCTGGGTTTATTTCGTGGTTTCTCTGGCGGATCTGCCGCGCGCGACGCGCTTCTCGCTGCGGACCTCGACACCGGCGATGTGGTTTGCGCCGGCCATCGTGCTCTTGTCCGCTCCCCTGGCCGGTGCTTTCGCGGTGAGCCTCTTCTTGGTGGCGAACGCCACCCGGCTACTGATCTCCCAATGGAGCGTCATCGATTCCCCCCTCGCGGGGACGGAACCGGTGCGCATAGAACCAGCGATTCTGTTCCGCACCGCCGGTCAGGATGCCGCTTTCGTTTCGTGGAACAAGGCGCCTGTCCTGATGGGATCGTTCACGGCTCAAGCCGGCCTGGTCGCGTTGCTCTGGCGCCATCCGTTCCTGGCGGCCGCGCTGTTCGCCCTCAGCACCGCGATTCTGACGTCGCTCTCCATCGCTACCGGTGCGTACCGGCCCGGAAAGCCGCCCGCGTTGCCGCACCACGCGTTGAGCGTCGTGTGGACCTTCCTGCTGGCGGCGGCCATAACATTCGGCGGGATCGCGGTCCGCGGCAGGAGCGGCGCGGGATCGCACGCGGATTCCGATTCTTCAGGCACGGGAGACTCATCCGCCAAACTGCCGGTCGCGGATCCCCTGGCGCCTCCCGATGAGAGTACGGGGCTCGGTGGCGATTATCCTGGAGTGATCCTGTTGCCCGAGTTGAAGCCATATACTACGCTTTTCGTTCCGGTGCGGGCGGCGCCGGGCAAGGTTGGCGCGATGCCGAGGCCGGTAGGCATCCCGTTTTCGGGTGTTTACTGGATGTTTAGGTGGCCGGCCACGCGCCCTCCGCGGCGATCTATCGTCCGCCGGGGTAGCGCATCCGAACTCTCGTTCCATACCACCGACGGCTGGCCGATGGAGATGGAGGCGCATCAAAAACTGGAGCCGCCGGTCAGCGTACATTGCTGCAGCCAGATTCAGCTTGCCGTTCAGGCTGCCGATCAGTACACGGGAACTGTCTGGCTCGAACTGATACTGATCGACACGGAGACTGCCGACCTGTCCCAGAGCCTGGGAACAGCCGCGCTTGGCTCCCCCTCGCCGGCCGTGCAGATTTTGAGCTTTCGAATCCCTCCAGTGACGCCATTGCGGAAATTCGATGAAATCAAGGTCGCGTTCCGCCGGTCCCGGTTGCGTGCGGACAAAAGCGCCCGAGTCGCGATCGAGCGATTTGTGCTTGTGCCGTAGCGCCCGCGCCATAGCTATCGACAGACGGCACACGCGGCACCGGAAGGACGAGCGCGGAGTATAATCAAAACCATGAGCACCGCCACGCTGCTGACCGTGGAACAGTTTGAGCAATTGCCGCAAGAAGACGGCGTGCAGTACGAGATGAAGGACGGAGAACTAGTTAGAATGGCCAATGCGAAATTCGGACACGAGCAAACCAAGTCCGAAATCTTGTCATGCTTGGTTCCTTACGTCGTGCAGCACCATCTCGGCCGAGTCTACGCAGAGACTGCTTTTGAACTCTCGCCGGCGCGCGTGTGCGCACCGGATGTCGCCTTCTTGAGTAACGATTCTGTTGCCAAAGGAAACCCCGACCATATCTACCGCGGCGCGCCGGATCTAGCAATCGAGGTGGTATCCGAAAGCGAGAGCGCCCTGGAACTGCGTCAGAAAATCCAAGATTATCTGGACGCTGGCTCCAAAGCCGTGTGGGCGTTCTACCAAGAACTGCGAGTCATCGCAGTCTACGACGAGTCGGGCGTGCAGGAATATCGCGGAGATCGCGTCCTGGAAGCCCCCGAGATCCTGCCGGGCTTCCGGGCCGCAGTGAATCAATTCTTCGAGTAGCGGGAAACCTTCCGGCGGGTGGGATATATCCGGGTACGGCGGCACGTCCGTGGGCCGCACAAATCGCCTTTGTGAAGTGGCTGGGTGAACAGTGTGGCTCGCCACCTTCCGCGCTTCCGGTGCATCATTAATGGTATGGGCCTGCAAACCGTCGAAATTCCCGTCAGCGGCATGACGTGCGGCAATTGCGCCCGTGCCGTGGAACGGAAACTGTCCACCAGTCCCGGTGTGTCCAGCGCGCGCGTAGATCTGGCGGGGGGCACCGCGACCGTCCAGTTTGACGCTGCCCGCACCGAGCTAACCGACCTGTTGCACGCCATCGAGCAGCTCGGGTTCACCGTAAGGCAATGAGCTCCGCACTTAGCCCCCGCGCTGCTGAGCGGGTCGACTTGCCCGTTTCCGGAATGTCCTGCGCCGCCTGCGCGCGCGCCATCGAGAACCAGCTCAGGGCCACGGCGGGCGTCGGCAGCGCGCATGTCAACTTCGCTACTTCCACGGCTACGGTGGAGTTCGACCCCGCGCGTGCGGCTGTGCGCAATCTGGTGGAAGCAATCGAAGATCTTGGTTATGGAGTGCCGCAGCCCCAGCCTGGTGTGGGTTCCGGCGAGGATATTGAGGAGCAGACGCGCCAGCGGGAATACTCCGCGCTGCAGCGACGGCTGTGGCTGGCGGCGGGCCTTGCCCTGCCCGTAGTGGTCCTAGGAATGTGGCCGGGGCTTATGCACTGGGCCGCCATGAGCTGGATCCAGTTTGCGCTCACTGCGCCGGTGGTCTTCTATGCGGGCGCGCCCTTCTACAAAGACGCATGGACCGCGCTGCGGCATCGCTCCGCGAACATGAATACGCCGATCGCGCTGGGGACCGGCGCCGCATTCCTGTACTCGCTGGCTGTGACGGTGGGCGGCGGACATGAAGTGTACTACGAAGCCGCCGCGGCGATTATTACTTTGGTTCTGCTCGGGCGGGTGCTGGAGGCGCGCGCCCGCGGTAAGGCCTCCGAGGCCATCCGCCATCTGCGCGAGTTGCAGCCCAAGACGGCGCGCGTCGTTCGCGAAGGCGTCGAGCGGGATATACCCATCGAACAAGTGCGCGTGGGCGACATCGTGGTAGTGCGTCCCGGCGAGAAGATCCCGGTGGACGGCACGGCGCGGGAAGGCGATTCGGCGGTCGACGAATCCATGCTTACCGGCGAAAGCATGCCGGTGGGAAAAAAGCCCGGCGACGCGCTTTTCGGCGGCACGATCAATCGCTCCGGAAGCCTGCGGCTTGAGGCGCGCAAGATAGGAAAGGCCACCGTACTGCAGCAGACGATCGACCTGGTGCGGCAGGCGCAAGGTTCGCGCGCGCCCGTGGCGCGGCTGGCGGATGTGGTGAGTGGATACTTCACCGTGGGCGTGCTGGCCATCGCCACCGTGACGTTCCTGGTATGGCTGGCCTTTGCGTCCATCTCGTTCGCGCTCGTGAATTTTGTGGCCGTATTAATCATCGCCTGCCCCTGCGCGTTGGGTCTGGCCACACCCACCGCGATCATGGTGGGAACGGGGCGCGGCGCTGAGCGCGGCATCCTGATCAAGGGTGGTGAGGCGTTGGAGGCCGCATGCCGCATCGACACCGTCATCCTGGATAAGACCGGCACCGTCACCACCGGCCGGCCGCGGGTGACCGATGTAATACCAATAGACGGATTCTCGGAGACAGAAGTGCTGCGCTTGGCCGCTTCCGCCGAGCGCTATTCCGAGCATCCGCTCGGACTGGCGATCGTCGCGCATGCCCAAGCGCTGGCTATCGCGCTGCAGGAACCATCCGGCTTTCGCGCAGTTGCGGGGCAGGGGGTTGAAGCGCGCGTAGATGGCCACGATGTGACCGTAGGCAGCTTGAACGCGATGTCCGAGGCGCCGGAAATCGATCGGCTTAACGGGGAAGGCAAGACCGCGGTGGCGGTCTGCGTGGACGGCCGGGCCGTGGGCACGATGGGCATCGCCGATACGGTGAAACCCGAAGCCGCCGGCGCAGTGCGCCGCTTACAGGAGATGGGCATCGAAGTCCGGATGATTACCGGCGACAATCGCCGCACCGCCGAAGCCGTCGCACGGCAGGTGGGCATCGCGCAGGTGCTGGCCGAAGTGCGGCCGGATGGCAAGGCGGCCGAGGTACGGAAGTTGCAAGCCGCCGGGAAGAAGGTCGCCATGGTAGGGGATGGCATCAACGACGCGCCAGCGCTGGCACAGGCCGACGTGGGCATCGCCATTGGAACCGGAACCGATATTGCCAAGGAGGCCGCGTCCATCACCCTGATGCGCGGCGACCTGAACGGCGTGCCCGGCGCGCTCGATCTGGCGCGGCAGACCATGCGCGTAATCCGGCAGAACCTGTTTTGGGCGTTCGCCTACAACACCATCGGCATTCCCATTGCGGCGGGTGTGTTGTATCCATTCACCGGCTGGCTGCTTTCGCCGGTGCTGGCCGCGGCGGCCATGGCGCTCTCCAGCGTCACGGTGGTGACTAACAGCCTGCGGCTAAAGCGCCTATGAGCGATAGCGGTATACCGCAAGCGGTTGCACGCTTTCAGATATTTCTTGAGAAGTGGGCTGTGCGTCATTCCGGCGCCAACTCATAGCGGTGGCTTTTGGGCTGCGCGGCGGCGCGCTGCTCGACGACGACATCCGCGTCCAGCACCTCGAGCGCGTCGGACGCAGCCTGCAAATGCGCAGCCGGAATGGCAATCTTGCGGAGGTTCATTCCCACCAGGCGCCAACTCGCGAAGTGCATGACGTTGTGCCGCAAGGTGAGATCGTGCACCACCGCGGCCTGCTTGGCCATGGGAGTCTCCAGGTTCGCCAGGTTCACGCCCTTGGCCCACTCTTCCCTGGTGAAAGTGCCCACCACGTCGCCGTCGATCTTCAGCGTGTATCGGGCGGCGGCGAGGCCAGTCACTTTCAGCGGCTCCTGGTCCATGGCCTCCACGAAATCCGAAGCGCGCAGAGCCAATGCCAGCACCTCGTCCGCCTTATCGATCGGCATAGGCAGGGCTTCATCCACTTGCATCCAGGACAGTCGATCGCTTACCGCCAGATCGGTCACCTGCGTGTTGGTCGCGCTCGCGATGGCGGGTTCGACCGCGTCGATCTCGACCGCCGTGACCGTGGCCGGGGCCTGCCACGCCTTCAGCAGCGCTTCGGCCATCAGCAGGTGACCGCCCGGCGCGGGATGTACGCGGTCGGGTATCAGCTTCTTGGATGTCTCGACGTCCAGCTTGTTGGCCTTCTCCAGCGCGCCCACCACGGGCCCGTTCAAGTCGGCCACCGCGAGCTTCTCGTCGTGGCCCAACTCTTTCACGAATTCGCCATAGCGCACCAGCACCTTGTTATAGCCGCCTTCGAAAGTGGGCGGCCGGGTCACGTCATCGTACGGCGAAGGCAGGATCGCGGTAATGCGAACGCCGGGCAGCGCCTCTTTCAGGCTCTGCACGATGTGCCGGTACCCCGAGGCGTACGCGTCGAAAAACTTCTGGTCGAATGCGCGGTAGCGGGCGTCGTTCATGCCTAGCATGATGGTCGTCACGCTCGGTTTGTAGGCCACCACATCGCGCGTCAAGCGCTCGTCGATGGGGCCAGCCGAGCCCCCATCCACGCGATCGCCGCCCACGCCGGAGTGTACGAAGCTCACCTTCATCCGGGGGAAGCGGGTGACCACATACGTCTCGATGAACGTCGTATACAACCGCTGGTCCGTGATGCTGTCGCCGTAGAAGACCACGCGGTCGCCATCGTGCAAATAGAAATCCGCCGGTGGCGGCGCGGCTCCCATGTACACATCGCATAACGCCAGCAGCAGGCCCCACATCGCGGTACGCCGCAAAATTTTCATGATGAGCACAGTATAGGTATAAAACGGCGTAGTCTGGTAATGATGCCTAAAGCTCCGATTCTCCTGATGGCCCCGCTGGCGCTATTTGCCCATGACCTGATGCCCGTGCCTGCGAAGCTCCAGCCGGGCGCGGGACGCCTGCGCATCGACCGGAATTTTGCGTTCGTGCAGTTGACCGGATACCGCGAGCCGCGCCTGGAGGCCGCCGCCGCGCGGCTGGTGGAGCAGGTGGCGCGCAAGACCGGAATTCCCATGGCGCCCGGTATCGGGCTGCATGCCCCCGAAGCTCCCCTGATCGTCTATTGCGATCATGCCAGCGCTCCCGTGCAGACGGTGCAGGAGGATGAATCCTACCGGCTCACCGTCACGCCGTTGGGCGCGCGCTTGGACGCCCCCAATCCGCTGGGCGTACTGCGCGGCATGCAGACCTTCCTGCAACTGATCGATTTGGATGCGAGCGGCTTCGGCGTGCCGGCGGCAACCATTGAAGATCACCCGCGATTCCCCTGGCGCGGCTTGATGCTGGATGTGGCGCGGCACTGGATCCCGCTGGAGGACGTGAAGCGCACGCTGGACGGTATGGCCGCCGTGAAGTTGAACGTGTTCCATTGGCACCTCTCGGAGAATCAGGGATTCCGCATCGAAAGCAAACGCTATCCGAAACTGCAGGAAATGGGTTCCGATGGCCAATACTATACGCAGGACCAGGTGCGCGAGGCGATCGCCTACGCGCGCGAGCTGGGCATTCGCGTGATTCCCGAATTCGACATGCCCGGCCACGCCACCGCCTGGTTCGTGGGTTATCCGGAATTGGCCAGCGCGCCGGGGCCTTACCAGATCGAGCGGCAATGGGGCATTTTCGATCCGGCCATGGACCCATCACGCGAGGAAACCTACCAATTCCTGGACGCCTTCATCGGCGAGATGGCCGCTCTGTTCCCGGATGAATACTTCCACATCGGCGGCGACGAAGTGAACGGCAAGCAGTGGGATGCCAACCCGCGCATACAAGAGTTCATGCGCGCGCAGGGCATTAAAGGCAACGAAGAATTGCAGGCGTATTTCACGCGCCGCGTGCAGGCCATTGTGGAGAAGCACGGGAAGAAGATGATCGGCTGGGACGAGATTCTGAGCAAGGATATGCCGCACAATATCCTGGTGCAATCCTGGCGCGGGCAGAAGGCGCTGGCGGATGCGGCGCGGCAAGGCGTTGGCGGCATCCTGTCGAACGGATATTATCTGGACCTGGGCTACTCGGCGGCGCATCACTACGCCGTCGATCCGTTGGGCGAGGGCGCCGCGAATCTCTCAGCGGAACAGAGGCAACGGGTGCTGGGCGGCGAAGCCTGCATGTGGTCGGAATTCGTGACGCCGGAGTTGCTGGATACCCGTGTCTGGCCGCGCATGGCGGCTATCGCCGAGCGTTTCTGGTCGCCGCAAAACGTGACGGATGTGGCGGATATGTACCGCAGGTTGAGCGCGGTGAGCCGCGATCTGGAATGGCTGGGCATGACCCACGTCTCGGAATACGAGAAGATGCTGATGCGGTTGGCGGCCGGCGGTCCGGTGGCGCCCGTTCGCGCGCTGGCCGATGTGGTCGAGCCGGTCAAGGACTATGCCCGCGAAGAGGCGCATCCGTACGACCGCTTTACGCCGCTGAACCGGCTAGTCGATGCGGCGCGGCCCGACAGTGAAACCGTGCGCCGGTTTACCGCGCTAGTGGACCGCATGGGGACCGAGGATCTGCCGCAGATCCGCGAGTGGCTGACGCTATGGCGCGACAACCAGGCGCGCCTCGCGCCTGTGATAGCGAATTCCGCGCTGCTCGCCGAAGACGCGGAGCTATCCAAGGAGCTGTCGGCCATCGCGGAGGCCGGCTTACAGGCGCTTGACCGAAAGCAAGACGCGGCCTGGATTGTGGAAAAGCGGGCATTGCTGGACCATGCCAAACAGCCAAGAGCGGAGCTTCTGCTGAGCGTGGAGCCTGCTATTCGCAAGCTCGTCGAAGCCGCGCGATAGGGAAACACAGCCCCGGGCTCGCGACATCCGTGAGCAAACGGTGGTTGGCCAACCAGATACTCTCTATGGACCTGGATACGCAAGATTCCAGTTGCAAGTAAGATAGCGATATCTTATACTGAACTTGCGGGAGTTATGAGATCGGCAGTAGCATCCGCGGTCATTCTGGTTCTCTTAAGCGCCGTCGCGCTATGCCCATTGATCGCCTGTTCTCAGGCTGCCCCTTCCTGCTGCCATAAGCCCGCAAAGACTGTCCCGGATTGCCCCTATTCGATTCTCGAAAAGAGTAAGACGACCTCGACCGCCACGCATGCCAAGTGGGTTGGCTCCATTGTCAGGACGGAGCACGGCGCTACCCTGCCCGTGGCTAGTTTCACCATCCACGCTGCCTCCCGGCTGGTCGATGCGGCCGGTCTTTTCCTGCGCAATCGCGTTCTCCTGATCTAAACCACGCCCACTTAGCGGACGTGTCTTACTAAGCAAAATTTACGAAAGGAGAACCATCATGAAAAAGATAGCTATTAGTGTGCTCAGCCTGGCGGCTGTGTTGTTACTGACCCTGGCGCCGGCGCTGGCTCTGGCCAACTGCGACTGCTGCAACGGACAGTCGTGCTGCGGCCAGGCATGCTGCCATAACGGGCGGTAGGACAGGCCTCCTGGCCTGTCAAGCGGGGCAGGCAACCGGTCTGCCCCGCCTTGTTTCCCCTTCACTTCTTGCAGGAGGGGCAGCCTCCGCAACACATTGTATCGAGAATCTTGTCGAAGTAATGGGCGGCTGTCGGAGACGCGCCTTCGTAGCCCGCAACCTTACTGTACGCGGGCGAAGCGTGGCACATAGAACTCGGCAATGTCCAAGTTCGAGACGATTCAGCGTCCAGGTTTATGAGAGCCGGAACAGGGTCTCAGTTTGACAGGCCCACTGGCCTGCGTCTGTCCGAACGCCAAGCCGG
>Ga0070761_10002274_pt1 | contig 11812 bp, 10 predicted proteins | sample HubBroMetageREF1_FD_66724 | JGI IMG/M metagenome (GOLD analysis project Ga0070761, IMG submission 66724) | Reference soil microbial communities from the Hubbard Brook experimental Forest, New Hampshire, USA - Hubbard Brook CCASE Soil... | ecosystem: Environmental > Terrestrial > Soil >...
GCAAATCTTTGACTCTTTGTCTGAGCGCTGCGAGCAGTGGCGGAGGCAGTTCGGTATAGCCTTCCTGGACTGCAAACCGCTGGCCGTCCGTGTAGATCCAATCCAAAAGATTGCTTAACGCAGCCGCACGCGTGGAATCGGCAGCTTTGATTCGCAGGTAAATCCAGCTGAAACTGGTAATGGGAAAAGAGTCAGCTCCGGGTTGATCGATCAACGAGGCGGCGAAGCGATTCCAGGCTGGCTCCTCTGCCGCATAGCATGCCGCAGCCATGCTCTCGGTCGAAGCCATCACGAACTTTCCGGCGGGATTCATCACTACGGCTTGGGGAATGTTGTTGTTCACCGCGTATTGATACTCCACGTAGCCAATGGAGCCGGGGCTGCTTTTCACTTTCTCCGCCATATCGGAACTGCGTTCCGCCGGCTTGCCAACCGGCCACTTGGGTGAAGGCGTGGTTCCAATCTGGGCGCGAAACTTGGGACTCATCCTGGAGAGAAAGTCGGTGAAGACGTAGTTGGATCCCTTGCCCGCGGGGCGGTTGACCACCTGGATGGGAAGATTCGGCAGATTGACCGCGGGATTGAGCTTTGCGATTTGTGGCGCATTCCACGTTTTTATATCGCCGAGAAAAATTTCCGCCAACACTTCCCCGGAAAGCCGAAGCTCCCGCTGCGCCTCGGGAAGATTGTAGATGGGAACGATCGCGATGAGCACGACCGGCAGTTCGATCAAACTGCCCTCTTTTCGCTCCTTCTCCGTAAGCTGAGCTTCGCCGGCGGAAAAATCGCCCGCGCCATGGGAGATCTGCTTGATCCCTTCACTGGTGCCGACGGTGAGGTATCGCATCTGAATGTTCGGGTTGCGCTTGCCGTACTCCTGTGCCCAGCGGTTGTAAAGAGGGGTCGGGACGCTTGATCCGGATCCCACCAGGACGAGCGTGTTTTGGGCCCCGGCAAGAGCGCCGTCCAGCCCAAGAGTAACCAGCCCAAGAGTCAGAAGAGACAACAGCCAGAGATGCGAGAGGAAACGGCGGTTGGAACCTGGCTGCGTAATGTTTGACGCCGAAAATCCTGCCGGTACCTTCATTGTGCTCCTCCTGATTGTGGCTGGACTGCGTCAAACGAACTGATCCTCCTAGCCACCGGAGTCCTGAAGTTTAGCTGCCGATTGTAAGGTATACCACCGCCGCGAGCGAACCCACAGCGCCACGTAACGAGTCGCTGTTGTCAGACTGGGAACGCTCGCAGGCGGTTGACGGGAACGCCTGCAACTGTTTGAATAGACAGCGTTGGGCGCATAACTCAGCGGTAGAGTGCCATCCTCACACGGTGGAAGTCGTAGGTTCAAATCCTACTGCGCCCACCAATTCAAGAGTCGTGATTGCTTCGACCGAGAGCGAATTCCTGGGGGAAGAAACCCAGCGTGGCTTTGAACACTGTACGTCCTGATGGAGGAGTTGTTACGTGCCGGTGACGTACACAATCGACACGAAGGAAAGACTCATTCGTACCCGATGCATGGGGATGCTGAAGTTGGCCGAAGTAGTCGAGCATTTTCGGGAATTGGAACGCGATCCCGAGTGCACGGATCGTCTCGACGTTTTATTGGATGTGAGTGAGGTGCAGTCCCTGCCGAGCGCCAGCCAGATTCGGGCGGCTGCGCTCGAAGTGAAGAAGATTCAGAAAAAGGTTCGGTTCGATGCCTGCGCCATTGTGGCAGTCACAGACGCGCTGTTCGGCATGCTGAGAATGTTTGAGGTCATGACGCAAGATTATTTTCGTGTGATCCGCGTCTTCCGAGCCGTCACTGAGGCGGAGGCGTGGCTGGCCTTGCAGAGGCAACAGTCCTCCCAAGCCCGCTCCTGACTCGGCAGCCGGGCGTCTGCCTCCCGGTTGAAGCAATTCCCCGTTCCACCCCAAAGGTGCTCCGCGCGCCCCTTCGGTTTACCGACAAAATCGAAAATCTGACCTCACCGGCCGAGCCCGGAAGTAACCTTGTATTTCTTGCGCCAAGCAGAAAAAATCCTCCTATTGCAGATCCCACAACGCTCACGGAGCCTCCTTTGTTGTTAGGGACTTAGGAGCCTTGGCAGGCGCGTTGCTCTGGTTTCGTACCTTGCGGCGCATAGCCGCACGGGAGGTTCTTGTCATCCAATGAACATGCAGCGATTCGCCAACCCGATTGCGGCGTGGATCAGAGGCTCTTTGAGCCTTGCGAGGCTGTGCGCCGTTCTCCTCTGTTGCCTCGGCAGCATTCCGCGCGCGCAAGCTGGAGCGACGCTGCTGCTCGAAGAGCCGTATAGCTACGACGGTGCTTTCGCGGGAACTGGCCACGTGGCGGTGTATCTCAGCAACGTTTGTGCTGTGACCCCGGTAATTCTCCGTCGATGCGACCCGGGCGAATCTGGCGTCGTCCTCAGCCGGTACGACGGGATCTCAGGATACGATTGGATTGCGATCCCTCTCGTTCCCTACTTGTATGCGGTTGATCGGCCGGAAGCCGTTCCGCTGTTCGCCGACGAAAAGCTGGTTGCTTTTCTCAGGGATCAATATCGCCGCGACTACCTGGAAGCGCTGGCTCCCGATCGCCCCGACGGCGGAACACCCGAGGGAAACTGGTATGAAATGATCGGGTCAGCGTATGACCGGACAATTTATGGATTCCAGATTGAAACCACCCCGGAACAAGATGCGCTGCTGATCAGCAAGCTGAACAGCCAGCCTAACCGCGAACGCTATAACTTCGTGAAGAGAAACTGCGCTGATTTTGTGCGCGAGGTGATCGATTTTTATTACCCCCACGCGCTGCATCGCAGCCTGATCGGCGATCTCGGGGTCACGACGCCCAAGCAGATCGCGAAAATGCTGGTGAAATACAGCCGCCATCATCCGGGGTTAGGGAGTTCGGATTTCCTCGTGCCGCAGGTTCCGGGCTCGCTCCGGCGCAGCACACCCGTTCACGGGGTGTTGGAATCGGTGATGGCAGCCAAGAAATATATGGTGCCGCTGGTGGTATTGCATCCTTACATCGGTGGCGGGTTACTGGTCGAGTATTTTGGCCATCGACGGTTCGATCCGGCACGAAATGCTCTTGTGTTTAGTGTCGATGCTGGTGTTGATCCTGGCGACCAGTTGGGTCCGCCAATGACCCGCGATGAGCGTGTTCGCTACCTGAGTCGATTGGACGAACTGAGCCAGGCTTCTTCCGTTTCCGGGATTAATCCCTTGAAAGAAGGAAAGACAGAGGGAAAAACCAAGGAAGCGAAGAGTAAGGAAGTGAAAACCTGGGAACGCTTGCAAGCGAGCGCCACGCCCGGAATCGATACCTCCGGGCGACCTGTGCTGCAGTTGCGCTTGGGGGATGCTTTGGCTCAAGTGGGCGTCTCGCGAGCCAACATTCTAAGCATCTCTGACTCGTCTGAGTTAGCCGCGGGACTGCTGGAAGCGCGGCTTCGTGAGGAATTGCGACCTGCCACAGCCCGCAAGACTTCGGCCAGTGACGTGGAAAGAGATCTTACGCTGTTCCAGTATCTGCTCTCGCAGCCGCCGATCGAGGTCGGCGTCACGCCGTCCTCCGCTCCAGCCGCTGCCGCCTTGCAGTAGCCATTTGGCTTGTTCGTTAATCCCGCTACGCATTCCTCGTCCTTAGAGCGTCTAACAAAACCGTGCTGCGACAGAAAAGCCGCCACCTGGAGGGCTGCCCTCTCTCCCGCCCTCCGGGTGAGTTCACGGCACTAGTTGACCGTGAAGCTGGTCGCACTCGTGGCGCTGCCCCCCTTAGTGGTAACCGCAATCTTTCCGGTCGCTGCCCCGGTGGGAACCTCGGCTGTGACTTCGCTATCGGAGATCACCGTGAAGGTGGCCGATTTCCCTTCGAACGTCACCCTCGTCGCCTGCTGAAGGCCGGTCCCCGTGATGGTGACTGAGGTTCCGACGGGCCCGCTCGCCGGAGTGAAACTCGTAATGGTCGGCAGCACTTTGAATGTCTTCGCGCTGGTCAACGTGGTCGTGCCGGTTGTGACCTTCACTGATCCGGTCAGCGCCCCTGCGGGAACAGTAGCAGTGATGAATGTCGTGCCCGAGAGCACGATGGTTGTTGCCTTTGTGCCGCCGAACTTGACCACCGAGGAACTGCTGAAGCCCTGCCCGAGAATGCCAATCTTCGCGCCTTCCTTGCCGGAGGCGGGCAGTGTTTCCACAAACGGGCCCAGTCCTACAGATAGGCTGAAGACCGTCCCGAAGTTGTGGGCTCCGTCCTCGTACGTTGTCCCATAGAGGTCCCCATTGGTGGCTTGAACCAGCCCCGCATAGGGTTTGGCGCCGTCCGTGCAATTGCTTTGGGAGCAAAAGCTGTAAAGCGTGGTCAGCGTGCCGCTTGGGGTGATTGTGAAGACCGTCCCGAAGTTGTTGGCCCCGCCCCCGTCCATGGTTGTCCCGTACAAGTCCCCATTGGTGGCTTGAACCAGCCCCGCAAAGGGGTCGGCGCCGTCCGTGCAATTGCTTTGGGAGCAAAAGCTGTAAAGCGTGGTCAGCGTGCCGCTTGGGGTGATTTTGAAGACCGTGCCATGGTCGTAGGCCGCGCCTTGGGAGGTTGTCCCATACAAGTCCCCATTGCTGGCTTGAACCAGCCCCGCCTCGGGGAAGGCGCCGTCCGTCGGGTAGCCAGCGACGCCGAAGCTGTGCAGCGTGGTCAGCGTGCCGCTTGGGGTGATTTTGAAGACCGTCCCGAAGTTGTTGGCCCCGGCTAGGGAGGTTGTCCCGTACAAGTCCCCATTGCTGGCCTGAACCAGCCCCGCCTCGGGGTAGGCGCCGTCAGTGAAATAGTCGAAGCTATGCAGCGTAGTCAACTTGCCGCTTGGGGTGATCTTGAAGACCGTGCCATAGCCGTTGAACCCGTCGCGGGAGGTTGTCCCGTACAAGTCCCCATTGGTGGCTTGAATCAACGCCGCCCCGGGGTAGGCACCGTCCGTGAGGTCGAAGCTGTGCAGCGTGATCAGCGTGCCGCTTAAGGTGATTTTGAAGACCGTCCCGAGGTTGTTGGCCCCGCCCGAGTATGTTGTCCCGTAGAGGTCCCCGTTGGTGGCTTGAACCAGCCCCGCATAGGGGTTGGCGCCGTCCGTGCAATTGCTTTGGGAGCAAAAACTGTAAAGCGTGGTCAGCGTGCCGCTTGGCGTGATTGTGAAGACCGTGCCCTCGTCGTTAGCCCCTCCGCCGTATGTTGTCCCGTAGAAGTCCCCATTAGTGGCTTGAACCAGCGCCGCCTCGGGGTAGGCGCCGTCAGTGTCGTTGAAGCTGTTCAGTGTGGTGAAGGTCTGCGCAGGCGACGCAGCAGCCGTGGCCGCGCATAGGAAAAGCAAAGCGTAGGTCCTCCTCCCCCAACTGAGCTTGCCCATGATTCCTCCTCGCCGCCAAGCGGCTTTTGGCTGTGGTTCCCCTAAAACGTGCGAGACCCAACAGCAGTGCATTCGACCGCAAAGGGATCGGGATTCGGTTTCACCCGCAAGCCGGATGAATTCCGAGGAAAAAGACAGGAGCCCCCTGGCTGCTGACCGCCGGACCAAAAACGATGCGACCAAGGACGCAATCCTCATCCCCGGCGATATTGGGTGTCAAGGCCAAAAAATGCTCTGCAATCCCGCCCACAACCTCGTCTCAGCGTGGGTTTTGTTAGACGCTTTTAGTTGTTATTGGTGCTGCGGCGGCAGTTTTGAACGGATCAGGGATTCCACTTGAGTCCAGACTCTGGGATCGCACTCGATTTCGGTGTGAGACTTCATGAAGAGACGGTCGTACCAGGGATACGGCTTACAGTCAATCGGATTGGTCTTGTAGTCGGAGCGGAAATTTCCGATGATGTGCGTGCGTGTCTGATCGGCAGCGCGGATCTGGGGCTCGCCGTGCAGAAAGCCATTCAGCTGATAAAAATTTGCGGCCTCGGCTACGTTGGCGGGAATAACCTGATCATTCTCGCCGGGCTTGGCGACACTGTCCACCTGAACGGTGAGCAACACCGGAATGCCCTCACTATCCAGTTGTCGCGCCAGCGCAATAGCCTCGGAAGCGCCCCAGCTATGTCCGTATAAGACGACACGGGCGTTCCGCTTTTCCTCGGCCGATAGTGTGCCGTTGTGGTCGGTATCTACGAGTCGAACGATGTCGGCGTAGGCCCTTTCCCGGTGATGATTCTCAATCACCTCTACAAACAAGCCCGATCGGTAGTCATGGCGCAGGTGGGCAGCGACCTGCACGGCGCTATGGACCATGTCATCGTACTTGACAAATCCGCCGACGAAGCCGATTACGATAAAGGGCGCCGTCGCGACCGCGTCGGGTGCGACAGGGTTTGCCGAGTCCGCGTGAGCGGCGGCAGCGATTAGGCAGAAAATAAACGGAACAGCACGGATTGAAGTGCGGATATAGGGACTCCCCAACCTCGTAGATCATAACAACAAAGGGCGGTTGTTCTGGATAGTTATCGGTCCTGCGCGCCCGGTCGTACCGGGCGGGCGAGCCCGGCTCTTCACGACGCAGCGATCCTTCGCGTCTCCGCTTCCTCCGAAATGCTAAGATTTCTGGAATGCCACCGCGCCGCAAACTCAAGAAGGTCACGCACGTGGCGGGAAGGCCCGCGCCCGGAAAGGTTCGCGGGCGCAAGGGCGAGCCCCGCGCCGCGGCGGAACTGGTCATCATTACCGGCATGAGCGGGTCGGGCAAGGCTTCGGCGCTGAAGGCCTTCGAGGATCTTGGCTACTACTGCGTGGACAACCTGCCCGTGGAGCTGATTCCACGCTTTGCCGAACTGGCCTTGCAGTCGGGGGAGATTCCGCGCACCGCGCTGGTGGTGGACGTGCGCGAGGGTTCGCAACTGGAGAAACTGCCGGCGATGCTGAAGTCGGTGAAGCGGATGCTACCGACACGGGTGATTTATCTGGAAGCGAGTGATGCCGCCTTGCTGCGCCGGTACAGCGAGACGCGGCGGCCGCATCCCCTGGGAACGGGCACCACGGTGCGGGCATCGCTCGGAGCCGAACGGCGGCATCTGCGGGCCATTCGCAAGATCGCCGACCTGGTGATCGACACCTCCAAGTTCAATGTTCATGAGCTGCGGGCACACTTGACCGACCGCTTCAAGGAGCATTCCGGAAGCCAGCAGTCGATTCTGGTATCGTGCGTGAGTTTCGGATACAAGCACGGGTTGCCAGAAGATGCCGACCTCGTGTTCGATGTGCGCTTTCTACCCAATCCGCACTTCGTGCCGGAGTTTCGCGCGCTGACGGGCCGCGATCCTCGAGTTGCGAAATACATCCGGTCGTTTCCGCAGACGCAGGAGTTCATTAATCGCATCTCAGAGCTGCTGATCTATCTGCTGCCGCACTACATTCGCGAGGGGAAAAGCTATCTGACGATCAGCTTCGGTTGCACGGGCGGACAGCACCGCTCGGTCATGATCGCAGAGGACGTATGCAAGCGGCTGCGGAAAGCGGGACACAAAGTAAAGGTCGTGCATCGGGACAGTCCGAAGTAGGTGGGCTGGACTTTCTTGCGCCCGGTAGACACGAGGCTCGCCCCGTCTGCAGCGAGGCACCGCCGAGACGCGGCAAGCCGCGTCCTCTGCCGGGAATCACATGTAGAATTGAGCCTTACACGCATGGCAACCTCCACAGTGGCGGACCCGAGGATGGCGGGAACACCGGCAAAGCACCGTCCGCCTCGTCCCATCGCCCGCCTGTTGCGTTACGTGTTGCCTTACTGGTGGCAGTTTCTGGTTTCAGTGGCCCTGATGGCGATGGTGGGCCTGCTGGATGCGGGGCGGCTTCTCCTAATCGGGCCGATTTTCGATCGCGTATTAAATCCCGGTTCGCAGGAAAAGACCATCCCTTTGTTCAAGCTGCCCGGCAGCGGGCGCTTTCTGAACCTCCAACAACTGGTTCCATCCCACTTTCACAACCCATGGACAGTGGTGGCCTTTGCGCTGGTGGCAGCCACGGTGCTGAAGGGGATCTTCGACTATGCAGGCACATATCTGGTGAATTACGCGGGTTTTGGGATGATCACGGACCTGCGGGATGATTTGTATAACGCCATCCTGCGGAGTTCGGCGTCGTTTTTCACGAAACACAGCACCGGCACGCTGCTCTCGACCACGGTCAACGATATCGAGAAGGTCCAATACGCGATGTCTTCCGTGCTGGCGGAATTCCTGCAGCAGTTTTTTACCTTTCTGTTCACCGCGGCGGTGGTGGTTCGGCTGGGAGGGAAGCTGGCGTGGGTGTTGCTGCTGTTCGTTCCAGCGATTTTGTATTCGTCGCGAAAAATCGGGCGGCAGGTGCGGGGCACGACGCGCGGCGGACAGGACAAGCTGGCCGATATCCAGAATATTCTGCACGAAACCATTACCGGGAACCGGATCGTCAAGGCGTTTGGCATGGAGAACTGGGAGGTGCATCGCTTCCGCGTGGCCGCGCGGAGGTTGTTCCGGGCAAACCTTCGGCTGGTGGCGGCGTTCGCGATCAGCTCTCCCCTGATGGACATTCTGGGCTCGATTGCCATCGCTCTGCTGCTGCTGCTCGGGCGCGACGAGATCAACAAGGGGATATTCACCCCCGGGGTATTCCTCGCGTTCATTGTGGCCGTCTTCAAGTTGTACGATCCGGTGCGCAAGTGCGCGCAGTTCAACAACAATTTTCAGCAGGCGGTAGGCGCCTCGTCGGAGATTTTCCGTTTCATGGATATGGAAGATGAAGTGCGCGAAAAGCCGGGCGCGAAGCGGTTGGGGAAGTTTACGCGGGCAGTTCGATTTGCCGACGTGTCTTTTTCCTATTCCAGCGAAACCGCCGAGGATTCCCCGCTGGTGCTGCACGGCATCAGTCTGGAAGTGAAGGCGGGCGAGGTGGTGGCGGTGGTGGGATCGAGCGGCGCAGGTAAGAGCACGCTGGTGCACCTGATTCCGCGCTTCTTTGACGTCAGCGGCGGGCGCATCCTGATTGACGACAGCGATGTGCGGGATGTGACCCTGGAGTCGCTACGATCGCAGATCGGGATTGTCACCCAGGAGACGGTGTTATTTAACGACACGGTGAGGAACAATATCGCCTATGGCCAGCCCCATGTTTCGCAAAAACGGGTGGAAGAAGCGGCGCGCGCGGCGCATGCATATGAATTCATTCGCGGGCTTCCGGAAGGCTACAACACGATGATCGGGGAGCGCGGCGTGCGCCTTTCGGGCGGAGAGCGACAACGCATCGCGATTGCGCGGGCGATCCTGAAAAACGCGCCGATTCTGATTCTGGACGAAGCGACGTCAGCGCTGGACAGCGAGTCTGAGGCATTGGTGCAAGCGGCGCTGCAAAATCTCATGACTGGGCGTACTGTGTTTGTGATTGCGCATCGGCTCTCGACCGTCCGCCGAGCGGATCGCATTGTTGTGCTCGAGAACGGCACGATCAGCGACATTGGTGCGCATGAAGAGCTGATGCAGAAATTAGGCACGTACCGGCGGCTCTACGAACTGCAGTTTGCGGAGGCAGGCGCGTCGAAGGCAGTGTAGAAGTAGCGACAGCCTCCCGCGGCTGTCCCTACGTGGTTTGAAACTGACTTTTATGGCACTTCGCTCCATGACCGGATTCGCGCAAGTCAAAGGGCAAGTCGATGCCCAGCTGGCGTTTTCTCTGTCGCTGAAATCCGTGAATCATCGTTTTCTAGATCTTCACTTCCGGTTGCCGTCCGATACCGACGCGCTGGAGATGAAGCTGCGCCGGATGCTGAAAGAAAAAATGGCTCGCGGCCACGTCGAAGTGATCCTGAACCTGGATCGCTCGGGCACGAACGGAGTTGCGCTCAACCGGCAACTGATAGCCGGCTACGTGGAAGCGTTCCGCGCGGCGGCCGATGAGTTCGAGGTCGAGGGCGAACCCGATCTGAACGTGGTTTTGCGGATGCCGGGCGCGATGGATTCGGGAGCCGAAAAATCGGGGGACGAATTGGAGAACGCGGTGATCGCGCGAGTGGAAGAAGTGCTTTCCCGGCTGAATGAGATGCGCGAAGAAGAAGGCCGAAGCATCAGCAAGGAATTGCGCGCGCGCATGGCCAGTCTGGAAAAAGCGGCGGCGGGTGTGGAAGCCCATCGCACCACCATTCTGCGCAGCTATTCGGAACGGCTGCAGTCGCGCATGGCGGAACTGCTCGGCGCACAGGTCGACAAAGAACGGGTCTTGCAGGAAGTGGCGGTGCTGGTGGATCGCAGCGACATTCAGGAAGAGTTGGTCCGGCTGAATGCGCACGTAAAGCATTTTCTCGGGCTGCTCGAGCAGAGCGGCGAAGTGGGCAAGAAGATGGATTTCCTGCTGCAGGAAATGAATCGCGAAGCCAACACGCTGCTTTCGAAGACCTCGGGACTGGCGGGCGAGGCCTTGAAGATTACCGAGATGGGTCTGCTGATGAAGTCAGAAATCGAGAAATCGCGGGAACAGGTACAGAATCTGGAATGAGCCTTCTTTAGATGAGCATTGTTTACATTGTTTCCGCGCCGTCTGGTTCGGGCAAATCCACGCTGGTGAACGAACTATTCAAGATGGTTCGTGAACTGGACTTCTCGATTTCTTACACCACGCGCCCGCCGCGTGGAAGTGAACAAAACGGCAAGGAATATTTCTTCGTATCGCGAAAAGAATTTGAGGCCATGATCGCGGCCGACGAGTTTCTGGAGCACGCGGATGTCTTCGGAAACTACTACGGGACAGCGCGGCGCTTTCTGCGCGAGGCCGAAGCGCGCGGCAACGACTTGCTGCTCGATATCGATGTGCAGGGGGCAAGCCAGATCAAACAGACGATTCCGGAGGCGGTGAGCATCTTTATCCTTCCACCGGATCGGGAGAAGCTCGAATGGCGGCTGCGGAACCGGGGGCTGGATTCGGAGGCGGTCATCCGTCGCCGGTTGGACACGGCCCGACGTGAGATTGAGAATTACTCGAAATACGACTACATTTTAGTTAACAACCTGCTGGAGCAATCGGCGGACCAACTGAGGGATGTCGTGTTGGCGGAACGGTTGTTGCGCAGCGGGGCGCGACCTTCCGAGGAAGACGAGCGGCGACTGACGACCGCGCAAGCTTGCCGGTTGGAAGAGTCGCGGGAGCGAGTACAGCCGATTCTGGCCTCGTTTAACCCGCAGACGGTAAAGGACACTTGAAGGTGTGGGGGGAGAGAGTATGAAGCTGATTGAAGGATTCGACAGTAACTATCGTTACATTCTGGTCGCGGCGCGGCGGGCACGACAACTGCAGGGCGGCGCGCCGCCGGTGATCGATACCGGATCGCGCAAACCGTGCCGCATCGCACAGGACGAAATCAAGGCCGGCAAGGTGAAATGGCTGATTCCGGAGGTCCCGAAGTTGCCCGTAGTGGCGGCTGGCGAGATTCTCAACAAGGTGTTCCCGGAAGACGCGTAGAGATGTTTTGTGGTAGAGGCGGGGGCTTGCCCCCGTCTTCCGTCGGCGCCTCGGTCTGAATCTAGCGCGCGGCGGCGGCATCAATTCTGTAGACGGGGCTGGGGCTCGAAGCCGTGGCCGCCGTCTTCCTGCTATGAAAATTGCGCTGGGCGTGTCCGGTGGAATCGCAGCTTATAAGGCGGCGGAAATCGTGCGCCTGCTGCAGGACCGCGGCATTGCTGTGCAAGTCGTGATGACCCGTGCGGCGCAGGAATTCGTTCGTCCTCTTACCTTCGCAGCGCTCTCTGGAGAAAGAGTTATTACCGATATGTTCGGCTCCGCCTCCGGCTCCGAGGCCGAACCGGCGAACGTCGGGTCGGCGAACA
>Ga0070761_10002276_pt1 | contig 11808 bp, 7 predicted proteins | sample HubBroMetageREF1_FD_66724 | JGI IMG/M metagenome (GOLD analysis project Ga0070761, IMG submission 66724) | Reference soil microbial communities from the Hubbard Brook experimental Forest, New Hampshire, USA - Hubbard Brook CCASE Soil... | ecosystem: Environmental > Terrestrial > Soil > Temperate...
AGAGTGACCATGCGTTCCCGCTGGAACACGGTCCACTCGCCCACCACATCGCGCGCCACGTTGTTACATCCGAACCAGACCGCGGCCACTACCAGGAGAAACTCGATTCCGGAGATATGGGCAAAGAATTTCGCTGCCGCCTCCTGCAGTTGTTGGTGCCATTGTTGGTCGTTCCGGGCACTTGCGTGTGCTACCGCTGCCAGCTTGAGCCGGTTGAACACGGCGCCCAGCAAGATGGCGAACACCGGCGCCTGCAACAACAGAATCGCGCTTTGGGCGCGATCGCGTTTTTTCAAAATGAGATTGCGCCCAACCAGCGTCCACCATTGCGTGAAACCAAACCCGCGCACGGTGCTGTTGGGATCCGGCGTCGGCGTCGAGGGGATTTTGCCCGACCGTTCCTCCACAAATAGCTTTTTGTACTTGGATCGCTCGTAGGATGCCGCCCAGTCCGCCGTGTTCTTTTTCTTCAAGCCACTCAGTAGCATCTCCGGGTTCAAATCCCTGCCAGGCTGCCGCCGGACCTCGCGCGCCCCTTCGGGCTCGAAGAACTCGATCGATTCCGGGTGCGCGGGGCCAAAATACGCCAGGGCTCCGCGCCCGCCCTTGTCGCGTGAGATCATGATCAGGCTGTCGAACTGCTTGAAGATGTCCAAGCTGGGCTGGTGAATGGTCGTGACGATAGTCTTGCCTTCGGCGGACAGCTTCTTGAGCAGCAGGATGACGCCTTCGGCATCGGCGGAGGACAGCCCCGAAGTCGGCTCATCCAGGAAGATGACCGGTGTATCGTTGATCAACTCCATGGCGATGTTCACGCGTTTGCGTTGCCCGCCGGAGAGCACTTTGCGTTCCGGCGAGCCGATCACCGTGTCCTTCTTTTCCAGAATGTCGAGGCTGTCCAGCACCTTGACGATCCGCCGTTCGATTTCGGCGTCCGTCAGGTCCGTGCGGAGCCGCGCGCTGAAGTACAGCGCTTCGCCCACCGTCAGTTGCGGATGCACGATGTCGTCTTGCGGGACATAGCTCATCTGCTGGCGGAATCGATCGTAGAACTGATAAAGGTCTGCGCCGTTGAACAGGACTCTGCCCGCGGCCGGCCGTGTGTAGCCGTTCAGAGCCTTCAGAAATGTGGTCTTGCCCGCGCCCGCAGGCCCCATCAGCGCCACCAATTCGGAAGGGAAGACGGTCAGGGAAACCGGATCCAGCAGACGGTCTCCGTTGGGAGCGTTGACAGCGACCTGACTCGCTTCGATGGTAACGTTGCCGGTATAAGCACGCTTGGCAAGGGCCCCATCTTCGAGGAGTTGAAAACGAAAGCTGCCCAGTCCGATTTCCTGGCCGGGGCGGACGAGCGCTCTGCCGGTGATGCGGATCCCGTTGACGTAGGTGCCGTTGCGCGACCCGAGGTCGGAGACGTAGATGCCTTCGGGAGCCCGCCGCAACATCGCGTGCCGCCAGGAGATCATCGGGTAATCCAGCGGATAATCGCTTTCGGGGTCGCGACCCAGCACCATTTGGTCGCCGCCGAAACGGACCAGCTCGAAAGCCCCCTCGCCCTGGGTGATGTGTTTCTTCTGCAGGATTCGGGCCGCCGAGATCCGGTATGAACCCAGATAGATTTCGTCGGAGGGCTGCAGGGGAGCGCGCTGGATCTTATTGTCGAGCCGGTTCAGCGCGGTGCCGTTGGCCGAGCTGAGGTCTTCGATGATCCAGCCTTTGCCCTCCGGTACGATCCGGGCGTGGTCCCATGAGATCATGCCGTAGTCGAGATGGACGTCGCTGGCCGGGTTTCGGCCGATGGTAATGGCGTGCGGAGCGGCAGGCCTGGAAGGCCCGGATCGGCCGTCGGCGGGCCAGGGCATCGCCAAGGTGCGGCCGAGCGTAATCTGATCCTGGGGGGAGACATAGACCGGCCCCTGCGGTTGCAGGCGATGCCCGTTCACAAAAGTGCCGTTAGTGGATCCCAGATCCTCCAAGACGAAGCGGTCCCCGTAGACGGTCAAACGGCAATGGTTTGCGGAAACCACGGGCTGGTCCAGCAGGATATCGCAGCCTCGGGCGCTGCCTATGACCCATGACGCTGAGGGTGCGGGGATTTGTTCGGGCATAGTGCAAATCAATGCGGATAGGTATACTAACACATTGTGGCGCGAAACTCATAGGCCGGATGCCGGGAGTTTTATTGCGTAAAGTGCGCCAAACAATTCGCTATACATAGTGAAGAAGGGATGGATCAGATGAACCCAACTGTTGCAATCAGCCGGCGGAATCTCTTTAGGATGGCGGGAATGGGCGGCGCGGCAGCGGTCCTGCAGCAAGCCCTGTTGCGGGGCGCGGAACCAAAGGTCGTCACGCCCTCGTATAACACGCTAACCAGGGAAGAGGAGCTCGCTCTAGGACAGAAATTCTCCGCCGAATTCGAAAAACACGTGGATATCCTGCGCAACCCGGTCATTGACGCTTACCTGAACGGGATCGTAAAGAAACTGGGGGACAATTCCCAAGCGCCGTACTGGCCTTACCGGGTCAAGGTAGTCAACAGTTCCGAGGTGAACGCCAGCGCGATTCCGGGAGGGTTCCTGTATCTGCGCCGCGGCCTGCTGGAATTTGTCGAAGACGAAAACGAAATGGTAGGCGCGTTGGCCCACGAGGTGGGACATGTGGTGGCGCGCCATACCACCAACCAGCTTGCCCTGACGTTCATCGCCCGTAACCTCTACGAAACCGTCAAGAAGAGTCTGTTGACCGACGACAACGTTTTTCGGCGCATCATCGAAAAGTTGGGCGGCGCGGTGTTTATGGTGGCGCAGTTGAAATACAGCCGCGAAAACGAGTCGGAAGCCGACCTGCTGGGCTTCTACGAAATGCTGCGGGCGGGCTGGCACCCCAACGGGCTGCTGAAGTTTTTCACCCGGATGCAGCAGATCGAGCCGGAACAGTCGCGGGTGGCGGTGATGCTGTCCAACCATCCGGCGTCGGCGGAGCGCGCACGCGTGATGCGGCGCGAATTGGAACTGGTGCAAGTCCGGGCGCCGCTTCGCGAGCAGACTGTGCAATTCAAACTGCTGAAGACGGCTTTGGGCTTGCTGCCGGCGCCTCCAAAGCCCAGGCCCCAGGGGTAAGAAACGTATGCGATCCATGTCGGTTCCCGGCGCGTTGTGCATATGTCTGGCAGCCCTATCTGGCTGGTGCGCCGCAATTCCATCCGATGCGATTCATGCGGGCCCGGTTTACACCGCGGCGAAGGGCGGCAACGGCGTTCCCACGTATCCGGAGGTGCGGATTTTGGTCGAGGTCCCGCCAGCGGCCGTGGACGGCAACGCGAAGCCGCAGAACTTCGATATGCGAGTGGACGGGGGCGCCCCGGTTGCGGCGAGCCACATCGAACCGCTGGCGGCGACGGGTTATGGAATGACGCTGGCGGTGGCCCTGGATGTCAGCGGCAGCATGAAGGGTGCGCCGTTGAACGCGGTCCGCTCCGGTTTGTTCCGGTTCGTCGATGACGCCGGCCCGGAAGACCGAATCGCAATCCTGACGATTGCCGACGACACGCGTTGGGATGCAAACTGGAACGATTCGCGCGATCTGGTTCGCGCCGCTCTGCGGCGCCTGGCAAGCCGAGGAAGCTTGACCCGGCTATGGGACGCGCTGCTGGAAGCTCTCGAACGTTTTCCGGAGAGCCCCGCCGCCCGGAGGATGGTGGTCATCTCCGACGGTCATGACGAAGGTTCCACGCACGCGGAAGAGGAAGTCATCGCCTCCGCCCGGCAACACCAGATTCAGATCGACGCCATTGGGATCACGCGGTCCAGACTCGTCTATCTGGCCACTCTCGACCGGTTGGCGGCGGAGACCGGAGGGCACTACCAGAGAGCGCGAAGTGTGGGCGAACTGGAAAATATGGTGGGCAATGGCATTTCCCGGCTGAAGGCGCTCCCCGTGGCCACATTCCGCGCAGAGAACCTGGCTGGCGACGGGAAAACCCACAGTTTCGAAGTGACGTGGAAACACGATGGCGTCGAGTCCAAAGCGGCGGTGCAATTCCAGGCGCCATTGCAACAGGCGGCGCCCCCAGCGGAGGCTCCCGCCAGCAAGTCTTCGGACAAATCGTCCCGCATTTGGCCGATCGCCGCCGCAGTTCTGGCCGTGCTCCTGATAGCCGGAGGCATGCTGCTGCGATCCAGGAAAAAACGCACCACGGCATCGGACTTCCAAACCCAGGAAGCCCTCCAGCCGGTCCGAACAACCGATCCCCGGCCCGTAGATCCCAGCCCGGCGCCGCAGCCGGCTCCCGCGGCCTTGGCGCTGGGAATGCGGGCATCCGGACCCAGACTGGCTGCACTCAATCCGGAGCCCGCGCCGGCTTCCGGGCTGCTTTCGCCGCGCTCCCAGACGCGGATCACGGCATCCTTTCCCCGGCCGGAACAGGGGCATCCCGCCGCCTATCTCGTCTGCGAAGCGGGGAACTCCGCAGGGCGGTCGTTTCCCGTCGAAGCAACCGAGTACTGGATCGGGGCGCTCGAAAACAATCATCTGCAGATCCCGGACGATCCGACGGTCTCCGGCAACCACGCCTGCATCGTGTTCGACCACGATGTGCTGGGCATCTACGACTATCAATCGACCAATGGTACCCAGGTGAACGATGTGGCGGTGGCCGGATCGCGCCGCTTGCTGCGGCCCGGAGACCGCATTCGGATCGGCCGCTCAACATTCACCGTTCAATCGGCCACCGTTCAATTTTCGCACCAGAAGGTGGATCTGCCATGAATACCCTGACTAGCGGTCATCAGATCGGCTCTTACGAGCTCCTGGACCTGATCAGCCGGACCAACATGGGTGAGGTCTGGCGCGCCCGCAATGCGACCGGCCAGATTGTGGCGCTGAAGACCATCTCCACGGAAGCGGACCCCGATCCCGTGCTCCTGACCCGATCGCAGCATGAAGGCGCCGCGCACCAAACCCTGCATCATCCTTTCATCGTCCCCATCCTCGACTTTTTCGATTTGGACGATAAAGTTTATCTGGTCATGGAGTACATCGCCGGCGGCAGCCTGGCGGACCGCCTGGACCAATTGAACGGGGAGCCCATGCCGTCGGCAGAGGCGGTCTCGATATCCCGGCAGGTCTTGACCGCGCTCGATTACGCCCATCAACACGGCGTCATCCACCGCGATGTGAAGCCATCCAATATCCTGCTGGACGGCGAGCGGGCGTTGCTTACGGATTTCGGCATCGCGCTCACGCTCGGGCGGCAAAGGCTGACGGCGGTCTCGCAAGTGCTGGGCACCGAGTATTACATGAGCCCGGAGCAGATTTGCACGCCTCTGGAGGTGAACCATCTCACCGACGTGTACAGCTTCGGCTGTGTCCTGTACGAGATGCTGGCTGGGAGGCCGCCATTTCAGAATGACGGATCGTTGAAAAATGTGGAGTACCAGGTGCTCTCCAAACACGTGCACGAAGAGCCGCCGCCGCTAACGCAATGGAATCCGGATGTGCCGCCTCGCCTGGAGCGAATGGTGCTGACGGCGCTTTCCAAGAAGCCCGAAGATCGCTTTCCGGGATGCGGGTCTTTCGAGCGGGCGCTGGCTAGCGTGGAGGAAGACTGGAAGCAGCCGCCTACCGAAACACCTCTCGATATCGAGACGCTTCCCGATAAAAAGGAGATACCGCCTCCGGCGCCCACTCCTCGCGTTCCATTGGCTCCCGTACGGAGAGTCCATGCCGTAGCGAACGTGCTGGGCATCCTGGCGGCAGCGTTATCGCCGCTGTCGCTCTTTGAACACCCGGATTATCTGGCGGCTGCCTTTACGCTGGGATTCCTGGCGGTCAACATCCTTCTGCTGCGCCTGCTGTACAAGGCTTGGCGCGCCATCCAGGACGGGGACACTCGAACGACGGCAGGCAGGGCGGTGGGTTTTATGCTGATTCCGGTCTACTCTCTTTATTGGGCTTACAGGGCGTTGCCAGGCTATGCGCGGCAGCACAACGCGTTCGTGGCGCGCCACCAGTTGGCGGCGCCCCCACAGCGCCTATGGTTCTACATTGTATTCTGTGCGACGCATTACACGCTGCCGGTGGTGGCATGGGCCACGGGATATCTGCGGATTGCGGGGCTGCCGATCTTGTTTGATTATTGGGTATTGACTCCAATTATGGCGGGAGTCCTGGCCGGGGCGGTCAATCGGTTGGCGAAATCGATAAATATGAATACGGCACAAACGATGGCGGCAGCGCCGGGGCAGGTGCGGTGATGAGCGAAACGAACGTGGAACAGCATCCTCGCATGAATTTGCCCATTAGCGTGGGCGCGGTGACCGAAGTGGGCCAGCGCGAGCAGAACCAGGACAACATGACCGGATTCATGTCGTCTTTTGGCGCCGTGTATCTGGTCGCGGATGGAATGGGGGGGCACAAGGGCGGTGCGGAAGCGTCGCGCATGGTAGCGGACGGTTTCCGGCGGCACTTGCTGTCGCTGCCGTCGTCAATGCCGGTAGCCGACGCTCTATCGCTGGCTACCCGCCTCACCAACGTCGAACTGCTGGAAGCCAGCAAGTCCGGCGATGCAAACCTCACGGGTATGGGATCGACCGTCGCCATAGCGCTGGTGCGCGGCAGCGGCGACCGATTGGAACTCGTCACGGCGCACGCCGGCGACAGCCGCGTATACCTTCATCACGCCGGCCAGCTCACGCTTCTTACGCGAGACCATACCCAGGTTCAGCGGCTAGTGGATGAGGGCTTGATCGACGAAGCCACGGCGCGCACGCATCCCGACGCGAGTGTACTCACCAGGGCCATGGGTCACTCGACCGATCTGGCGATCGAAGTGTCCGGACCGTTTCCCTTGGCCGATGGCGACGGCATTCTCTTATGTTCGGACGGTCTTTCCGGTTTCGCCGATAGCGAAGAAATCAACCAGACAATTTTGCAGTATCCGGAACCGGCCGTGTGCGCCAACGAATTGGTGCACCTCGCACTGCGGAGCGGCAGCAACGATAACATTACGGTTCAGTTTCTCCGCATTGGAAAAAGTCCGCAGGCAATTGGCCCTGCGGCGCGCGGGCGCAAAACGCTTCCCGAAGGTACCCGGATTCCCCAAGGGGTAGCACACCCGGCGAGCGCGTCCGAGGCGACACGAATTCGCTGGTCTCAGGCGCGGTTGTTCGTCGCGGGACTGGTCATCGGCCTGATGGCGGCTGCCGGGGGGATCTTTGCCTACCGGAGCGGCCTCTTCACAAAGACGGTGGTGACCGGGCCGGTAGTCGTTGCGAGTCCGCCGGCGGCCTTGCGGCTGGAGGGATCGACTACGCTTGGCGACGAGCTGATACCAGCGATGCTAGAGGCCTTCCTGGCCAAGGAAGGCGCCAAGGATATCGAACCGCAGAAGGGTTCCGGCGACAAGAAGGATCAGATGACCTTCCTCGCAACCTTGCCGGGCAAGCCGCGGCAGAGCTTCTCCATAATCGCAAACGGGTCGGGCAATGCCTTCAACGCACTGGCTGCCGGGAGGGCCGACATCGGTATGTCGTCGCGCCGCATCAAGGATAACGAGGCGGGGAACCTTTCCAAGATCGGCGATATGAGATCGGCGGCCTGCGAACATGTCGTGGCTCTGGACGGCATCTCGGTCGTCGTTAATCCCGGAAATCCAATCGATTCGCTGGACAAGGCCCAGGTCGCCGGCATCTTCCGCGGCAAAATCACCGACTGGGCGAAAATTCCGCGCGGCCGCTCCGGACCGATTCACCTATATAGCCGCAACAAAAAGTCGGGCACCTTCGATTTTTTTGTGGACGCGATTCTGAATGGAGATCAGACGGCAATCGCGCCCGGCGCCACGATCAAAGACAATGGCGAGGATATCGCGAAAGCGGTAGCCGCCGACCCGAACGGAATCGGTTATGTGGGATTAGCGCAGGTGGCCAGCGCCAAGACCCTACAGCTATCGGATGGCAAAGGCAGCCTGCCGCAGTTGCCAAGTCCGTTCACGCTCGCCACGGACGACTATCTTCTGTCGCGCCGTTTGTATCTGTACATCCCGGCAAACGCGACGGATCTTGCCCGCCGCTTCGTAGCATTCGCAGAGAGCACCGCAGGCCAGAGCATAGTAACCGATTATAAATTCGTCGAGCAGACCGCCAAATTCGAGAAAGTTCCCCAACCGCGCGACGGCCCGGCCCTCTATTTGAACGCAATATCCGGCAAGGAGCGCATGAACATCAATTTCCGCTTCCGAACAAACAAGGCGGAACCGGACGAAAACCCGCCGGCCGATATCCAACGAGCGAAGGCAGCCCTGGTGGAGCTTGGGGCGCATGAGATTTGGTTCATTGGCTTCGCCGATAAGACGGAGAAGTGCCAGGCGGACCAAGCTCAGAACCTTCCAAAGCAACGCGCCGAGTTCGTAAGAAAGCAGTTCGCCGATAGCGGCTTTTCCGCCAATGCACTGGGCGTGTGCGCGGCTGCGCCGATGGGCGCCAATAACAACCGGCGCGTAGAAGTGTGGGCGAAGCGATAAGTGTTGTAATCTGAGAGTTTCCACGACAGAGAGGTCGCGAAAATGAAAGTTTGTTCGAAATGTGGCGCGAATAATTCCGACGACGCCAAGTTCTGCGCAAAGTGCTCGGTGTCTATGCAACCATCCGGCGGCAAGACCTGCCCGAGCGGCCGGCACACCATGGATCCGACATGGTCCGAGTGTGTGTATTGCCGCTCCGAAGGCTTGCTGGGCGCGGCGCCGCCGCCCGCCGCAGGTCTGCCGAGTCCACCGCCCGTGCGCAGGCCCACGGTGGTCGAGGGTGGCGCGCTGGATCCGTCCCTGCTGCCGCCGCGCGCGCCGGTGCGGCCCCCTACGCATGTGGAAGCCACACCTTTGCCACCGCGCCCGCTTCCTCAACCCTACTTAAAGTCCACACCCGCCGGAGGTCATCAGGCGCCCCCGAAGCCCCGGCCCGGCACGATCCTCCGCCAGGAACGACCCTCGGGCCCGCTTTCTCCGCCCCCGGTCGCCAGCGGCCGCAAGATCGTCGGCGTGCTCGTCAGCTATAGCTGGTATCCGGAAGGCAAGATCTTCCCTATCCGTGAAGGCCGCAACCTGATTGGACACGATTCCGATTGCGACATATCGGTCCCCGAGGACGAAACTATGTCCGGCCAGAACAGCAGCATCCAATTCCGCCAGAACTTCATTGTGCGCGACAAGGACAGCATGTCCGGCACCGATGTAAACGGTATGCCGGTCGAAGACCAGTGCCAGCTCGTCAACTACTCTACCATTCGCGCAGGCTCGACCTATTTCACGTTCCTGTCGCTTCAGCCACCAGCGGGGCCGCCGTCTCCCGGATCGGCCGAAAGCTAGAGCCGTACGTGAAACGTTGCATCCAGTGCGGCAAGGTTTACGCGGACGAGTGGATCTATTGCGATCAGGATGGCAGCCGGCTGCGGCGCAAGCGGCGCATGCTTCCGTACGGCATTGCCGCCGCGGCAGTTTTGGCTCTTGCAACGGCGGCCCTGGCCGTTCCCCCCCTCGTGCGGAAATACCTTCAAGGGCACGTCTCCGTTCAGTTGAAGGATATCGGCCTGCACGCCAATGCATCCTTCGGATGGCCGCCGCTTCGGCCGTACGCCGACGTAGTTCTCGCGGTCCGCAACACCGCACCGATCTCGCCGAAGCTGCACTCGGTTCGGCTGCGATGCGCCGTTGGAGGCCAGTCTCTGGCCGCGCTGGAATGGCCCGGCGCCGGCCAGGAGCCGCTGGCCATCGCGGGAGGCCAGGAGACCGAAGTCAAGCTGAAGCTAACGCCGCAAGCAGCGGACGTTGGGCATGTGATCCAAGACTTACCCCAGAATCATGAAGTCCTCTGCGCTGGGCCGGTGGTGGTTTCGCTTTGGCAGATCGACGTATCGAGCGAGATCGAGGTAAAGACGCAACTCTGGTGAGTTCGTGTCCGCCGGGCTCAACAAACACCCAGTCGCGCCCGACCTTGCAAACGGGTCCGGCCGCCGCCCGTCCTATAGAGAATGAGATCGCCTGCCGGACCCGCGTTCCTGGTCGCTACATTGACGCTATGGGGCGCGGATGGACCCGAGCCGCGCTGGATCGCCTTGAATCGTACGGCAGGCCTGGCGCTGGAGTCCAAAGATTATCCGAAGCTAAGAGATACCCTAGCCGAACTGCTGCCGTTGTTGCCGGGTAATTCGCGGGTTTTGTACAAACTCGCCGCCGCGGATGCGCATCTAGGCCAACCGGAACGCGCGCTCGCGGAATTGAAGGGTCTGGCGGACGCCGGGCTGATCTACGACTTCAACGCGGATGACGACTTTGCACCTTTGCGCGGGTCCGCTGGTTTCACCGCCGTGCTGCGACAGATTGAGCAGAACCGGAAACCGGTCGCCCGCGCAGTGCCGGTGTCCATGCTTACAGAGCGCGACTTGCTGCCCGAAGACATCGCCTACGATCCGAAGACACGGCGCTTTTTCATCGGCAGTGTGACCACATGCAAGATCGTAACCGCGGACAGTAGCGTCTTCGCGAAAACGGATTGGCCCGTGATGGCCCTGCGCGTGGACGGCCGGCGCCGGATCCTCTGGGCGGCCACCGGCTGGATCGCGAACTGCCGGGAGTGTTATCCGGCCGACCGCGACAAAACCGCGCTGCTGGCGTTCCAGTTGGATTCCGGCGCGTTGCTGAAGCGGGTCGAGTCGCCAGTGAAAGGACTGCTCGGCGACATGACCATCGGACGCGCGGGCGATCTCTACGTGTCGGAAGGCTCTTATGGCGCGGTGCTCCGTTTGAAAGCGAACTCCTCCACCTGGGAGCGTCTGGATGCGCCCGGCGAGTTCCCTTCCCCGCAGACGCCGGCGCTTTCATCCGACGAGCGCACGCTCTACGTGCCCGATTACGAACGCGGCATTGCGGCCATGGACCTGAAGACGCGCGCCGTGCGCTGGCTGCAGCCGGCAACCGGTATGGTGTTAAGCGGAATCGATGGTTTCTATCGATATGGCGATTCGTTTCTGGCTGTGCAAAACGGCGTCAAACCCGAGCGCCTGGTTCGCTTTTCGTTAAACCTGACGAAACAGGAGATTCTGGAGGCGAACACTCCCGGCCTGGGAGATCCCACGCACGGCACGCTGGTGGGCGGCGTCTTCTACTTCATTGCCAACGCCGGTTGGGATGCGTACGGCGACGATGGGAAGAAAAGGCCGGACAGCGCCCCTGTGGAATCGCAGATTCGTAAGATTGTGCTTGAAAAGCGGTGAAATCTTAGGTTATTCCGATTTTCAGGGATTGGGGAGCCAACTCTCACAGAGCGCCCAATCTCCATCGGGGGATCCCTCCTCGCCGTGGGGCTTGAAGACCACCAATTCACCAATCGTCGGTTGCTTCCCAAAGAAGCCTGCCGTGCGCACAATCGTTCCACCCTTATTATCGATTTTCACCCGGCCTTGGCCGTCCGGGAGGGCTGCGAGCGTTCCGTCATCAAGCCCGAGAGCGGCGAGACGGCTCTCGAGCAGTGCTTCCAATGCTTTCCACGCAAGACCGTTTGGGCAGTGGTGCCGGGCCACCGCCCGGCAACCCATGGCCAACGTATACATAGTAATGTCCGCCCAGTCGATTATGTTGTTTGTGGTCAGGTATCTGGGGGCAATCCCGTGGTCCTTGACGGAGTACTCCTTCTTGCCCGCGGGGCCGGTGTCCCGCAGATCCGTGTTGCCTAGGCCCTCAAGCAGGATCCACGCCAACTTAAGACAGTACTTATCCCACTTGAGTTGAACGGGAATGCAGGGATCTCCGGCCTT
>Ga0070761_10002282_pt1 | contig 11778 bp, 13 predicted proteins | sample HubBroMetageREF1_FD_66724 | JGI IMG/M metagenome (GOLD analysis project Ga0070761, IMG submission 66724) | Reference soil microbial communities from the Hubbard Brook experimental Forest, New Hampshire, USA - Hubbard Brook CCASE Soil... | ecosystem: Environmental > Terrestrial > Soil >...
GGCACGATCAGCGGCACGTCGGAATCGTAACGCCAGCACGAGGAATTATCGATCACCACCGCTCCGGCGGCGGCAATCCTCGGCGACCATTCCTTGGACACCGCCGAGCCCGCCGACATCAGGCAGATATCGACGCCGGAGAAGTCATAATGCTCGAGCGCTTTGACCTTCAGCGTGCGGTCGCCGTACGACACTTCGACGCCCATGCTGCGGCGCGAGGCGAGCACAACGACCTCATCGGCCGGGAAAGACCGCTCGGCCAGAATGTCCAGCATTTGACGGCCCACATTGCCGGTCGCCCCGACGACTGCGACGGTGAAACCCATCGTCAAACTCCATCCAGATTTGGCTCGCGCCCGCTCGCGGTGCGCCAAGCTGGGGCGCTTTTAGGCCAGAAAAGCCGCCAGCACAACGCCGGTCTGGAATAGCCGAGATCGCTTTACGGCCCGTAATTCTGCGCCAGATAGTCGGCGATAACCTTGGCGTCAGCCTCGCCGATCGGGGCGCCGAAAGCCTTGATCATTTTGGTGACTTCGGCGTTCCAGCCGGCCGCGTTGAGGAACGGCGAGTTCATCTCGATGTAGTCGAGGCTGTGGCAGGCGCCGCAATTGCCTTCGACCTGTTCGACGCCCGGAGCGGCTTTGAGATTGATCGGCTGCTCCTCGCCGGCCGAGGCGGTTACGCCGGCGAGCAGAGCCAATGAGGTGACAAGCGCACGCATCGGTTTTCGCCCTCAAGTCGCCGTCAACGTCACGCTCTGCATGACATTGTTGTGGTAGCCGGCCGGATTGAACAGCAAGGTCGCCGTCTGGGTCTGGCCAATCTTGTTGGTGGCATTGACCATCACAGTGTTCTTGCCGGGCCTGGTGGTCAGCGCAAAACTCCAGGGCCGAAAGGCGTAGCGGCCGAGATCGTCACCCAGCGTCACACTGGACCAGGTGAGACCGCCGTCAGTCGAGGCGTCGACGCTGCTTATCCCATAGCCGCCGTCCCAGGCGAGACCGCTCACTTTGACCTCGCCGACTTTCACATGAGCGCCGTCGGCGTGGCTGGTGATCAGCGAGTTGATCACCATCTCGGTGATCGGCGTGTTGGTCGCGGTTTCCTGGCTGGTGAACCGCGCCACCATCGGGAATTGGCCGAGTGGAATGCGATAGGCCGAACGCATCCAGAAATTGCCCAGAGGGCGGGTCAATACGTCGATGCTGACGAGGTGTTTCATCCAATACGTGCCGGTCCAGCCAGGCACGATCAGGCGCGCCGGATAGCCGTTGAAATGCGGCAATTGCTCGCCGTTCATCTCATAGGCGACAAGCGTCGACTCATCGACTGCCCTCCACAGCGGCAAGCTCTTGATGAAATCCGGCGTCTTGTCGAAGACCGGGCCGTCGGCGCCGTTGAAGGCCACCTCAAGCGCTTCTTTTTTGATGCCGACTTTGTCGAGCAAATCCTTGAGCCGGGCTCCCTTCCAGCGCGCGCAGCCCATCGCGCCATAACCCCACTGCACGCCGGGCACATGCGGGTTCGATAAACCGCGCCGGTTGCCTGAGCATTGGTTGACGGCGACGATTTCGTAGGCGGGAAGTTTTTTGAGATCGTCCAGCGTGACTTCGAGTTTCCCGTTGGCTCCCTCCCCTCCGATCGTGATCCTGTAAGTCGCGGCGTCGATATCGGGGATATCGGCAAGATGATACCGCACGTAAAACCGGTCATTGGGCGTGATCGGCGTGCTGAAATATTCCAGCGGCGCTTCGTAGTTCGGCGGCCGGTAGGAGAGGCGGATCAGAGGCTGCTTGCCGGGCAGCGTCTCCAGTGCCGCCTCAGTATCGAGGCCGGCCGGCAAGCCCGGCGGCAACGGAACGCCGGCGAGCGCGAACAGTGATGGCAAGCCAAACCCGGCGCCTGCGGCGGCAAGACCTGTACCTGCGGCTTCCAAAACTCTTCGTCGTGTGATCATGGCAGCGCCTCGGCGGCTCTCAGATTCGGCCAACCTCGATATCCAATTATATATTCAAATGATAGAGTATATAAGGTTCTCACCGAACGCTGTTACGGACAGGTGAACCGGCGGGATTAATCCGCCGGAACCTTAAGACAACGCTCTCGGTTGCCAAACGGGCTATCGCCGTCAGCGCAAAACGGCTATGTTCTGCGTCGGCGAAAAGCGAGGAGTCATGCGCGGATTTGTATTTTGCGTCGGTGTTGTCGCTCTAGCCTTGGTTTCGGCCGTCCCGATGGCCGCTTTCGCGCAAACGCCGACCTACGCCCAGACCCACCCCAAGAAAAAGCCCGCGCCGGCCGTGCTTCGGTCCGCCAGCGGCACGGTGATTCAGCCGACCCGCACGATCATCCACAATCCGGACGGGACCACGACAATCATTGTGGTGCCCCGGCGCTCCTTCCTCGACGTCGGTAACGAAGTCCCGGTGGGCTATCCGCGGACCAACGACTATGCCTTTCCGCCCGGCGGCGATCCGGGAAGGCCTTATTGGTATTTCGGACCGGATACCGCGGGAGTTGGCGGCACCCCACTCGCGCAGCCGTGGCTGATACCCGGATTTAGCCCCGGCTACCCGACGCCGTACTGACCTTCAGCGCCTTATGGTGTCATCCCGGCGGCGCTCCACAAGCGCCGCTAATGCTTGGTGGTGAGCTTTTCCAGCTCGCTGACAATCGCCTCGCCCATTTCGGAGGTGCCGACGACCTTGGTGCCTTCCGACTTGATGTCGGCGGTCCGTAAGCCCTTCGCCAGCGCGGCAGCGATTGCCGCCTCGATGAGGTCAGCTTCCTTGCCAAGGTTGAATGAGTAGCGAAGCGCCATGCCGAACGAGGCCAGCATCGCGATCGGATTGGCGATCCCCTTGCCGGCAATGTCGGGTGCGGAGCCGTGCACCGGCTCATAGAGCGCTTTGCGCCGCTTGGTCTTGGCATCGACCTCACCGAGCGAAGCGGACGGCAGCATGCCGAGCGAGCCGGTCAGCATGGCCGCGATATCCGACAGCATGTCGCCGAACAGATTATCGGTAACAATAACGTCGAACTGCTTCGGCCAGCGCACCAGCTGCATGCCGCCGGCATCTGCCAGCATGTGCTCGAGCTCAACATCCTTGTACTCGCGGGCATGCACGTCGGCGACGACTTCGCGCCACAGCACTCCGGTCTTCATCACGTTGCGCTTTTCCATGGACGTGACTTTGTTGCGCCGCTTGCGGGCAAGCTCGAAACCGACCCGCGCGATGCGCTCGATCTCGTAGGTGTCATAGACCTGAGTATCGATCGCGCGCTTCTGGCCGTTGCCAAGATCGGTGATGGTTTTGGGCTCACCGAAATAAACGCCGCCGGTGAGCTCGCGCAGGATGATGATGTCGAGGCCTTCCACCACGTCGCGCTTGAGGCTCGAAGCGTCGGCGAGCGCCGGATAGGAGATCGCCGGCCGGATGTTGGCAAAGAGCGCAAGCTCCTTGCGCAGCCGCAGCAGTCCTGCTTCCGGGCGCACATCGTAGCCGACATTGTCCCAATTGGGACCGCCGACCGCGCCAAAAATGACGGCATCAGCGGCGTGCGCCTTCGCCATGGTCTCTTCGGTAATGGCGACCTTGTGCGCGTCGTAGCAAGCGCCGCCGACCAGCCCTTCCTCGGTTTCGAACGTGGCAATTCCCGCCTTGGCGAGGAAGCCAAGAAGCCGCTTTACTTCGGCCATCACCTCGGGACCGATGCCGTCGCCGGCGAGGAGAAGAAGCTTGTAACTGGCCATAAATCACGCCTCCGGAATAACAGCGCAGGATTGCTAAAGCGCGCTGGGCACCTTGGCAAGCTTGGGCTTCCTGCTCGAGAAGATGATACAATGCGCCATCACGGAGAACGTCCGATCATGCGAATTCTTGGCTTGCTCATTGCGCTCGTGCTCGTGGCCGCTTCCAACGAGCGCGCACGCGCTGACGACACCCCTTCGCCCGAAGCGCTGCAAGCGGCCAACCAGCTTTTCACGATCGTGTCAGGCGACATGCTGCAGCAGCTCACCACCCAGATCACCGGCGCCTTCTGGCCCGCCGTCGAACAAGGTGCGCGCGCCGAAAAAATCGACGATGCGACCATTGCCGAATTGCGCAAGGAGTTCGATCGGGTCGAGCTCGCCTTCGTCACCGACGCCTTGAAGCAGGCGCCAGCCATTTACGCGCGGCACTTTACTGTGGCCGAGCTCAATGAATTATCGGCGTTCTATCAAACGCCAGTCGGCGCTAAAGCGTTGCGCGAAATGCCTCAGGTGATGGGAGAATTCACCGCTACGCTGGTGCCGCGGCTCCAGGACGTGCAGCAAGAAGCGTCGGCAGCGTTCGACAAGATCCTGCGCGAGCACGGCTACAAGAAGTGACGCGCGCCGCGGCAGCGACACGGCCGCGCAAACAAACAGTCAGAGCCCGCTGAACCAGTTGTAGCCCTGGTTCTCCCAGTAGCCGCCGGCGTCGTTGTTCTGTACCCACATCGCCGTGACGTATTTCGGGTTTTTGAAGCCGAGCTTGGTGGGGATACGAATCTTCATCGGGAAGCCATAGGCGCGCGGCAGCACCTTATGATCGAACTTTAGCGTCAGTTGCGTCTGAGGATGTAGCGCGGTCGGCATGTCGATGGTGTTCGAATAGCCTTCCGCACACTGGAACCAGACATACTTGGCGCTGGTATCGGCACCGATCAGCTTGAGAAAATCGGAAAGTTTTACGCCTTGCCATGAGCCGATCGCGCTCCAGCCCTCGACGCAAACGTGGCGGGTGATCTGTGAAACCTCCGGCAGCTTGTTGAGCTCCGGCAGCGTCCAGGGCTTCTTGTTGTCGACCAGCCCGCCGATTTCGAGCTGCCATTGCTCGGCGTCGATGTCGGGCGCCTCGTCCTCGCTGTAATAGGCGTTAAACGGAAATGGCCGGGTCATGGCGGTCTCCGGATATTCCGGCGCCAGCGTATTCGAGTTGAACAGCAGAGCTTGAACGCGGTCGTTGAAGGTCGAGATGACGCGGAGTGCTTTGTCCGAGGTTTCGCCGTCGACGATATCGCAGCCCGACAGCACCGCGAGCGCGCCGAGACTTGCCGCGCCCCGCAAGAACAACCGGCGCGACGGCTCAGGCAGAAGCTTCGCCGCATCCTTGATCAGGAGTTTGGGATCGACGCCGGGGGGATGCTTGCGAGACCGTGACACTGTCATCTCCTCGTCTTTCAACGGCCGATGATCATTGCGCGCAAACTCTTCGGCACGAGGATGGCAAGCGCAACGTGCACAACCAGGAACGCCACGATCGCGGTCATGGCGGCAAAGTGCACATACCGCGCGGTGTCGTAGCCGCCGAAGAAGCTGGTGAAGTAGTGGAACTGCACCGGCTTCCAGATCGACAGACCCGACAGTACGATCACCACGCCGGTGAGCAGAATGCCGAGATAAAGGAGCTTCTGCACGGCGTTATAGACTGAGAGATCGTCGTGCGCGAGCCGGCCGCGCAGCGCGGCAAACAGGTCGTCAATAACGTCGCGCGGATAGAGTGGAAAGAGCTTGCGGCGGAAGCGGCCGGTCAAAATGCCGAGCGCGATGTAGACCACGCCGTTGACCATGAGCAGCCACATCGCAGCGAAATGCCATAGCAAAGCGCCCGCGAGCCAATTACCGAGCGCTATTTGCCTGGGAAAGACAAAACCGAACAGGGGCGAGGCGTCGTAAATCTGCCAGCCGGACCCGATCATCATCAGCATCGCCAGCGCATTGATCCAATGCGTTACCCGCACCCAGCGCGGGTGGATGACGAGACGCGTTGTGGTGCGCGGCGCAAGCGATGAACCAACTGCGGCTTCGATCGTCATGGCATTTGTGGCCTTGGCATCTGTCCGATGGCGCTCGATCTTATAACAAACACGCTGTCACCCAGGCGCTCACATTCGCGTCACGGGGAGATCAACGCTGCAACACGTCGACGTGAGTTGCTTAGTGCATAAAATCCCTCTCCCCGAGCGGGGAGAGGGCAGTTCATACACGGAAGCCTTAGGGAAGCAGCACGGTGTCGATAACGTGGATCACACCGTTTGACTGCAGCACGTCGGCGATCGTGACCATGGCGACATCGCCCTTGGAGTCGGTGATGGTGAGCTTGCCGGGGCCGGCCTGTTTGACCCAAATGTCCTCGCCGGCAACGGTCTTGAGTTTGGCCGAGCCTTCACCTTCCTTGACCGCCTTCATCAGGTTAACCGCGGTCATGCGACCCGGGACCACGTGATAGGTCAACACCTTGACCAGCATTTCCTTGTTTTCGGGCTTGATCAGGTTGTCGACCGTGCCGGCCGGCAGCTTGGCGAAGGCGGCGTTGGTCGGCGCGAACACGGTGAACGGGCCGGGGCTGGAGAGCGTGTCGACCAGGCCGGCGGCCTTCACCGCCGCGACCAGCGTGGTGTGATCCTTCGAATTCACCGCATTCTGGACGATGTTCTTCGACGGATACATCGGCGCGCCGCCGACATTCACCGTCTTCTCCGACATCGCGTCGGCGGCGAGCGGTGCGGTCACGCTGGCAGTGAGCACGAGAGCCGCCGCAGCGGCGAGCAAAGTGAAACGCTTGGACATGAGGAGCTCCATCCTTGGAATCTGAGAGGGTTGCGATCGAGATTGCCGGTGAGACCCGGCAAGACGCGCAGCATTTTTGCGTCTCAGAGCCAGATACGGGGGCGCTTTGGACCAGTTTCACCCAAATCGTCACAGCTGCGTGAACGAGCACAATCCTTAAACCTCGCTCGATCTGAAGCTCCGCGGCTTGCGCCGGACTGCCGTTCGGGTATGAAGCGCGAACACCGTGCCGGGTGGTGATGCAGAGGGTTTGTTGATGCCTAAAACCAGTCCCGGCAATTTCTTTGAGGATTTCCGCATCGGTCAGGTGATCCGGCATGCAACGCCGCGTACCGTCACCACCGGCGACGTTGCGCTTTATAACGGGCTGTTCGGGTCACGCTTTGCGGTGCAGTCGTCCGACGTGTTCGCTAAGGCGATCGGCTATCCCCGCGCGCCGGTGGACGATCTGCTGGTGTTTCACATCGTCTTCGGCAAGACCGTGCCCGATGTGTCGCTCAATGCGGTGGCCAATCTCGGCTATGCCGGCTGCTATTTTCGCGCGCCGGTTTTTCCCGGCGACACGCTCAGCGCGCTGTCCGAGGTCATCGGACTTAAAGAAAATTCAAGCCGCAAGACCGGCATCGTCTACGTGCGCACAACAGGCTCCAATCAAGAAGGCACGTCGGTGCTCGAATATGTCCGTTGGGTGATGGTGCGCAAACGTGACGAAGCCGCGCCCGCGCCCGGCGATCACGTGCCGCGTTTACCGACCGTGCTCGATCCCAAGGTCTTGAGCGAAGCCTGCCCGCCGATTGACGTATCGGCTTACGATACGGCGTTGTCCGGTAGCCCTTACCTGTACGGCGACTATGAGGCCGGCGAGCGCATCGATCATGTCGATGGCATCACTGTCGAAGAGGCCGAGCACATGATCGCCACCCGCCTCTACCAAAACACCGCCCGCATCCACTTCAACCAATACATTGAAGGCAAAGGCCGCTTCGGCCGCCGGCTGATTTACGGTGGCCATGTGATCTCGATCGCCCGCGCGCTCTCCTTCAACGGTTTTGCCAACGCATTCCATCTCGCCGCCATCAATGGCGGCCGACACGTTGCACCGCTGTTCGCCGGCGGCACCGTATTCGCCTGGTCGGAGGTACTCGCCAAGTCGGAACTGCCGGGGCGGGACGACGTCGGCGCGCTGCGGCTGCGCACCGTCGCTACCCGCGACCGTCCTTGCGAAGATTTTCCGCTCAAGTCGGGCGACGATTACGATCCGGCGGTTTTACTCGATCTAGACTATTGGGTGCTAATACCGCGGTGACGCCTCAAGGACGGACGCTTTTGACCTCGTCGCTGGTCACCGCATCCTGATATGTGTTGCCGAAGTGGGTACGCACATAGTTGATGACCGCGGCGACCTGATCGTCGGTCATCATCAGGCCGATCGGCGGCATTGCGCGTTGGCCGTTGACGACGACCAGAATCGGATAGCCCCGGGCTGCGAGATTTTGGTCGCCGGCGAGGGAGGGATAGGTTCCGGCGCCACGTGCGCCTTTGCCATCCGGCATGTGGCATGCCTGGCAGACATTGGCGTACAACGCCTCACCGCTCTTCTCAGCAAATCTGAAGCCCGTGCTGAGCGTGGGTTCGGCCGAACCTGGCGCCGCACCATCTGTTGCGGATCGCCCGGGTGGCGTGGGGGGGACAACTGACAACAGCACAGCGAGCGCGACTGCGGCAAACGCGCCGGGAAAAAGTGATCTGGATATGGAACGCATCGGCTCGCCTTGATGAAGACTGCTTTAGCAGACTCTTGCAAGGTGCGCATGCCATCGACATTGCAACGCCGCCGACGTTCGTAACGTGCGTCTTTGCTCGAAGTTTAATAATCAGGCGTCCTGAAACCGGGGGCGGCAATGTCTGCGTCGCACTTGGATAGGAACGCGGCGCAGACAGCAGGACGGGTCAGCGGGTCATTTCGCCTCTTTGGCCGCTTGCTCGATCAGCTTGGCGACGATAGCGGGCTGCGACGCATAAATCGCGTGGCTGCCCTTCACCTCAATTGTGGTGCTGCCGGCACGCTTGGCCATGAAGCGTTCCAGGTCGGGATTGATCTGGCGATCCTCGGTCGCGACCGCATACCAGCTCGGCTTGTTGCGCCACGCCGCATTGGTGATGGGCGCGCCAATCGCGCTGGCGCTGATCGGCACCTGCGAAATCGCCATGAAATTTGCGTCCTTCGCGGGCAGGTCTGCCGCGAAATCGGCATGGAAGGCCTTCGGATCGATGATCAGGTAGCCTTCGCCCGCGGGGATGATGCTGTTGGATGCCGGCGGCATCCGGTGCAGCAGGCTGCCGAGCGACTCGCCCACATCCGGCTGGAAGGCCGCGATGTAGACAAGGCCGCGCACCTGGGGTTCGTTGCCCGCCTCGGTGATGACGGCGCCGCCATAGCTGTGACCGACCAGAATCAGCGGCGCCTTGACACCGTCGATCACGCGCTTGGTGGCAGCAACGTCGTCCGCGAACGAGGTTTCGGGTTCCTGCACGATCGACACCGAATATCCGTCGCGCTGCAGAATATCTGTTACAGCGCGCCAGCCGGAGCCGTCGGCGAACGCGCCATGGACCAGGACAATGTTCTTGACCGGCTCGGCCCGCGCCGGGGCGACGCCAGCTGACAGAAGGGCGACCCCCGTGGCAGCGGCGGCAATAACTTTATTTGGCATCGAACTCTCCATCTCAAATTCGTTCAACCATAAGGTTGAATAAAGCGACTTGAGAAATTGTCAACCTTTGGGTAGAATATTTTTAGAATCGAGAATCGAGCGGGCAGATCGCCATGATTGAGATCGAAGCCCGGAAGGAAGCCGCGTCGCGCACCGCGCGCCTCGACGCGGTATTCGCCGCGTTAGCCGATCCGACCCGGCGGGCGATTGTCGAACGGCTCTCGCGCAGCGAGGCGCGCGTGACCGAGGTCGCCGAACCCTTCGATATGTCTCTGAACGCGGTGTCGAAACACATCCGCGTGCTGGAAGCGAGCGGCGTGGTCGAGCGACACAAAAAAGGGCGCGACCACATTCTCTCCATCAATACCCACTCGCTCGACGAGGTCGATGGCTGGATCGAGCGGATGCGGGGCTATTGGGAGAAACGGCTGAACGCCATGGAGCGCCTCTTGGGCGAACTCAAGAAGGACCGCCAGATGGGGCCAAAGGATCGCAAGCGTGGGTCGCGGTGAGACGACAGGCGCGATCGTGCAGATCCGCCGGCGCGTGAGCGCCACGGCGGAGCAGATCTTCGACCTGTGGACCAAGCCCGATTTGATGGTTCGGTGGATGAGTCCCTATCCGGGCGCGGTCGATTGCAAGGCGAGCTGTGACCTCCGCCCTGGGGGACACTTCAGCCTTGTCATGTCATCGGCGGAGTCAAACCGCGAAGTATCCGGCACCTATGTGCAGGTCGACCGGCCGCACAAGCTTGTGTTCACGTGGACTGGCCCGCTGACGAACAATGTGGAGACGTTGGTGACCGTCGAACTCAATCCGCGCGGCGATGAAACCGACCTCGTGCTGACCCACGAGCGTCTACCGACGCCGGCAATTTATGAAGGTCACACGAAGGGCTGGGGAAACATTCTGAATCACCTGGCGGACGCGGTTTCAAAAAGTTTTTAGCCGTATGGGCGCTGCGTATGCCGATCGCGTAGCGCAATCTTTAAGTCTTCACGATGCGATCATGCAGCCGCGTGATGGCGTCGAGCGAGGAGAGGATCGCGCCTTCCTGCCACGCCGGGAGGTACGACGCATGCTCGCCCGCGAGCACGATTCTGCCGTCGATTTGGCAAAGATCGTCGTAGTGCTCGGCTCTTGTCTTCTCGGTCCAATAGCCTGCGCATCCGAGCGTGAATGGCACCCGATGCCACGCCACGGCGACGCCATTCTCGAATTCGTCCGGGTATTGCGGATGAATGCGGGAGCCCAAAGCCACCGCGCGCGCAACCCGCTCCGCTGGTTGCATTGACGCGAACTCATACGCGTTCGATCCCTCGAAGATGTAAGCTCCGAGCAGGACTCCCCGGCCGCCACGATTGAGGTCCGTGCTTGGATAGGCGATCTGCCGGATCGGCAGATCAGTGAAGCTGATCCCACCATAAATCCCCTCGTCTTCCTCCCAGAACCGCCGCTTGAACTGCAGACCGATCTTGACGGCTGACGCATAAGGAACCGCTTCGATCGCCGCTTTCAGGCGCGGGCTGACGTTGATCGGGATTTGACTGAGAATGGATAGCGGAATGGTGCAAACGCACCAGTCGGCCTGCGCCGTCTGCACCGCCGCGGGGGTTTTTGCATCTGCGTAGGTTACGGTGACGCCGCGATTGTCCTGCGCGATCTGAATGACTTTGGCGTCGTAGCGAATGAGGTCGCCGATTTCGCGTGCGAACGCTTTGCCGATCATGTCCATGCCGCCGACCGGCTCGAACATGGTGGTCTGGAATAAGTGCATCGAAAAATTCTGCAGATATCGCCACAACCGCGACTTCAGAATCTCCGACAAATCGATCGGTTCGCCGGGAAGTGGCGCGGCGCCGAGGCCGCCGCCGGGCCCCTTCGTATAGCCGCGAACCTCGGCTGAGATCAGATTGGCCTTGTAGGCGTAGTTTTGATCGAGCGCGCCCCACGACCGCAACGCCTGCAGCAAGATCTCTTTGTCCTCCGCCGAAACCGCTTCGTCGAGTTTGCCCTGCGCGGTTGCCTTGCTCAAGAGCTCGGCGACCTGGCCCTGAAAATCCGCCTGGACCTCACGGATGCGCTGCGGCTTGCCGCCGAACGCTCCCGACGAATGCAGCAGCGCATTGTGATTGAGTTCAACGAACGGCTCGAGTGCAACGTTTAGGCGCTTGCAATAATCCAGCACCGCGCGATGGTGATAGGGGATCCGCCACGGTCCCGGATTAAGATAAAGCCCCCGCTCGAATGCGCAGGTCTGGGTGAAACCGCCGAGCTCGGTATATTTGTCGCCGCCGCGCAGCGTCCAGTTGCGGCCTCCGGCGCGGCTGTTGAATTCCAAGACCTGAACCTTGTAGCCTGCCTTGCGCAGCTCCAGCGCCGCCGTCATCCCGGCGAGGCCGGCACCGAGAACCAGGACAGAAGCACCTTTGACATCGCCGCCAAGCTTGATCGGACCGCGGTAGGCGG
>Ga0070761_10002283_pt1 | contig 11776 bp, 11 predicted proteins | sample HubBroMetageREF1_FD_66724 | JGI IMG/M metagenome (GOLD analysis project Ga0070761, IMG submission 66724) | Reference soil microbial communities from the Hubbard Brook experimental Forest, New Hampshire, USA - Hubbard Brook CCASE Soil... | ecosystem: Environmental > Terrestrial > Soil >...
AGCAGGGTGACCAGATCGCCGCCGCTGATCAGCGCGTGCTTGACCGCCTCGGCCAGGCCGGCCCGGTACTCGCGGCCGGGCTGGGCCGAGGCGGCCGCGACATCGGTGATCACGGCCACCGGCTGGTGGACGGTGCCGAGCAGGTTGCGGCCCTGCGGCAGGTTGAGCGAGGCCTTCCCGCCCACGGCGGAGTCGGCCTGGGCGGCCAGGGTGGTCGGCACCAGGGCCAGCGGCATGCCCCGGTTGTAGGTGCTGGCCACGAACCCGGCGATGTCACAGATCACCTCGCCGCCGACGCCCACGATCAGGTCGTCCTTGTGCACGGCGAACTCGGCGAGCTCGCCTGCCACCCGCGCCACCGTGGCCAGGTCCTTGGCGCCCTGGGTGTCGGGCACCTCGATCAGGTACACGTCCAGATCCCGGCGGTGCAGCGCGCTGGTCACCGTGGCCGCTGCCGGGTCGTCGGCGGACGGGGCCAGCAGCACCGCGGTCCGGGCGTAGGGCAGCGCGGGCAGCAGCCGGTCGACCTCGGACAGCAGCCCGACCCCCACGTAGACGTTGTACGTGCCGCCCGTGCACGACACCAGGACGGTCGAGGTCCCGGCGGGGACCGCGGGTGCGTGCAGGAGCTGGGCCAGGACATCCTGGCTGACCGCCTCGGGGCGGCGTCCGTCGGTGGCCACGGTCAAGGTGGCCACGTCGCCGTAGATGCCGAGCCGACGCTGGTAAAGCGTTTCGAGGTCGGGGCGGTGCAGCATGGGCCGGTATTCGTCGCCCGCGACCCGCAGCATCGCCTCGTCGTAGCCGACCTGCAAATAGATGACCTGCGCGGACTTGAGCCGCACGGCGGTGTCCGGATGTTCGGCCGCACCGCCGCCCAGGGCCAGCACGGCCTCCGGACCGTCGATCAGGTCCGTGACGACCCGGTACTCCAGCTCGCGGAAGGCGGGCTCGCCGTCCTCGGCGAAGATCTGCCGGACCGAACGTCCCGACCGCTGCTCGATGACCAGATCGCTGTCGACGAACGGCAGCCCGAGGCGCTCAGAGAGCAGGTGCCCGACGGTGGTCTTCCCGGCTCCCATGAAGCCGACCAGGACGATCATGGCTCGGCCCGCTTGGCCTGCTCGGCAACCAGTTCGGCGATGGCCTGCAGAGCCAGCTGGTAGGAGACCAGGCCGAACCCGGCCACCGTCCCGTCGGCCACCGCGGCCACCACCGAGGTGTGCCGGAAGGACTCGCGGGCCGCCGGGTTGGAGATGTGCACCTCGACCAGCGGGGCGGTGCGCATGGCCAGGGCGTCGCGCAGCGCGTAGGAGTAGTGGGTGAACGCGGCGGGGTTGATGATCACCGGCATCCGGGCGTCGGCGGCCTCGTGCACCCAGCTGATCATCTCTGCCTCGTCGTCGGTCTGCCGGACGTCTACGTGCAGGCCGAGGGTGCGGCCGGTCGACCGGCACAGCTCGGCCAGCTCGTCGAACGACACCGAGCCGTAGATCTCCGGTTCCCGGATGCCGAGCCGGCCGAGGTTCGGGCCGTTGAGCACGAGTACCTGCGTAATCACGTCGATACCTCCTGGTAGGCCTGCCACAGGAGCTGTTCGGAGGGATGGTCGAGGATTCCGGGGCGGGCCAGTCCGTCGAGGACCACCAGCCGGAGCCGGGCGCCGCGGGCCTTCTTGTCCACGCTCATGGCCTCGCGCAGGTCCGGCCACACGCCGGGCCGGTAGTTGGTCGGGAGGCCGACGCTGGCCAGGACCGCATGGTGCATCGCGGTGGTCTGGTCGTCGAGACGGCCGGCCAGCCGGGCCAGTTCGGCGACGTACACCATGCCGATGGCCACCGCGTCCCCGTGCCGGAACCGGTACTCCTCCACCCGCTCGATGGCGTGGCCGAGGGTGTGCCCGTAGTTGAGGATCTCCCGCGGGCCCTTCTCGGTGAGGTCGTTCGACACCACCCCGGCCTTGACCCGGATCGCGCGCTCGATCAGCTCGCGGGCGTGCCGGCCGTGCGGCACGGTGGCGCCGTCGGGATCGGTGTTGATCAGGTCCAGGATGACCGGGTCGGCGATGAAGCCGGCCTTGATCACCTCGGCCAGGCCGGCCACGTAGTCGGCCCGGGGCAGCGTCTCGAGCGTGGCCAGGTCGGCCAGCACGCCGGCCGGGGAGTGGAAGGAACCGACCAGGTTCTTGCCGGCCGGGATGTCGATCGCCGTCTTGCCGCCCACCGCGGCGTCCGCCATGCCCAGCAGCGTGGTCGGGATCAGCACTACCGATACGCCGCGTAGCCAGGTGGCGGCCACGAACCCGGCCAGGTCGGTGGTGGCTCCCCCGCCGAGACCGACGATGCAGTCGGACCGGGTCACCTTGTGGGCGGCCAGGCTCGACCACAGGCGCGTGGCGACGTCTATGGTCTTGGCGCTCTCGCCATCGGGGACGGGCTCGGTCTTGACGGTGAACCCGGCCGCCTTGAGGGCCCCGCGGGCCGGGCGAGCGATCTCGCCCAGGCCTTCGGGGTGGATGAGGACGACGGTGCGGGATTCCTTCGGGATCAGGCCGGGCAGTTCGCCGAGCACGCCGACGCCGACGATCACCTGGTAGGGCAGGCCGCCGTCAGAAGGCTGGACGTCGATCCTGGTCGCGGTCATTCTGGTCGCCCGCTAAGGGCTACGGCGATCTGCGCCGCTACCTCGTCGGGGTCCAGGTCGTCGGTCTTGACCGTGAGCGTGGCCAGCCGCTCGTAGAGCGGGCGGCGCTCCTCCAGCATGACGCGGAGCCGGCCGCGCGGGTTTCCCGGAATGACGATGTGGGGCCGGTCCAGGCCCAGGCGGCGCGCGACGGTGGCGAAGTCGGCGGCCAGGCCGACCACGCGCAGGCCGTCTAGCCGGTCCTGGAGGTCCGGGTCGAGGACCGCACCGCTGCCGAGGGCGAGCACCCCCGCGTGCTCGCGCAGCGCGCGGGCCACGGCTTCGCGTTCGAGCTGGCGGAAAGCCTGCTCGCCCTGCTCGACGAAGATGTCGCTGACCGGCTGGCCCGCGACGGCCGAGATGTCCGCGTCGGTGTCGCGAAAGGTGGTGCCGAGGAGTTCGGCCAGTAGCGGGCCCACGGCGGACTTGCCCGCGCCCGGCGGGCCGATGAGCACCGCCACGGGCCCCGGCTCGGTCGGTTCGGTCAAGAGATCACCAGGGCCTTCAGATAACTCTCCGCGTTACGGCGCATCTCTTCGGCCGAGTCGCCGCCGAATTTCTCGATCGCGGCCTCGGCCAGCACGAGCGCCACCATGGCCTCGGCCACCACTCCGGCGGCCGGTACCGCGGTCGCGTCGCTGCGCTGGTTGATCGCCTTGGCCGGCTCGCCGGTGCTCGTGTCGACGGTGTCCAGGGCGCGGGGCACGGTGGAGATGGGTTTCATCGCGGCCCGGACCCGGATGACCTCGCCGGTGCTCATGCCGCCCTCGATGCCGCCCGCCCGGTTGGTGCGCCTTCGTATCCCGTCCTCAGCGGCCTCGATCTCATCGTGGGCCACCGATCCGCGCCGGGTGGCCGTGGTGAAGCCGTCCCCGACCTCGACGCCCTTGATGGCCTGAACGGACATCAGCGCTCCGGCCAGCCGGCCGTCCAGGCGCCGGTCCCAGTGCGTGAAGCTGCCCAGCCCGGGCGGCAGCCCGAAGGCCAGCACCTCCACGACGCCGCCCAGCGTGTCGCCGTCTTTGCGGGCCGCGTCGATCTCGGCCACCATGGCCTGGCTGGTCGCCGGGTCGGCGCAGCGCACCGGGTCCGCGTCGATGGCGGCCTTGTCCTCGGGCCCCGGCATCAGGTCGTCCGGGGCCTTGACCGCGCCGAGGGCCACCACGTGGCTGAGGATCTCGATGCCGAGCACCTGGCTGAGCAGGCGCCGGGCCACTTCGCCCAGGGCGACCCGGGCGGCCGTCTCCCGGGCGCTGGCCCGCTCGAGGACGGGGCGGGCGTCGGCGTGGCCGAACTTCTGCATGCCGGCCAGGTCGGCGTGCCCGGGCCGCGGCCTGGTCAACGGAGCGTTCCGGGCCAGGCCGGCCAGCTGTTCGGCGTCGACCGGGTCGGCGGACATGACCGTTTCCCACTTGGGCCATTCGGTGTTGGCGATCCTGATCGCGACCGGGCCGCCGAGCGTGCGGCCGTGCCGGACGCCCGCGGTGAGCTCGACCTCGTCCTGCTCGAACGTCATCCGCGCGCCGCGGCCGTAACCGGCCCGCCTGCGGGCCAGCGCGACGGCGAGGTCTTCGGTGGTTATCCGCACGCCCGCGGGCACGCCTTCACAGATCGCGACGAGCGCGCGCCCGTGCGATTCGCCCGCGGTCAGCCAGCGAAACATGCACCTGATCTTATGGGGTCGGAGGTGCTTACTCTGCGATGACGACCTCGATGCCGCGGCGCAGCCGGGTCGCCAGCCGGGCGGCGATGCCGGCCGCGGCCCGGTTCACCGCCGGCCCCCAGCCGGTCTGCGCCGGGGCCCGGCCCAACCCGGCCAGGTGCAGCGTGACGGTGAGGTCCGGCCCGTCGTCACGGCCCGGCGCCAGGCTGATCCCGGCGATGGCCGGCTCGGCGGCCACCGCCGCCTGGATTTCGGCTCGTACGTCGGGGTCTTCGTGCGGCGGGGGCACCGGCGCTCCGGCGGCCAGCGCCACCAGCCGGGCGCCGTCCACGGCGAGTGGTACCGGGCCGCCCACGTCGATGACGACGGCACACCCGTCGCTGACGGCGCCGCGCCACACGCGGTCCGCCTCGGCAGGCACCGGGCGGGCGTCCGGCCGCCACCGGGCCAGCGCGTCCAGGCTAGTGAAGGCGAGCACCGCGGGCCGTCCGTCCCGGCCGATCAGGGTGGGCAGCACCATCTCGCTGTCTTTGTCCCTCTTGCTGTCCTTGTCCCCCTTGCTGTCTTTGTCCCCCTGGGCGGCGGTGCCGTCAGCCAGGATCGCGACCACCGGTACCAGCAGCCGCGCCGAGGCCAGCGCGGTGAGCGCCGCCCGCTCGCTGCCCTGCCCGGCCTGGTAGGCGGCCAGCGCCGCGGTCACCCGGGGATCGGCCGCGCCGCGATCGCCACGGAACTGCTGCCCGCCCGGATTCAGGTGGCCCGACACGCTCGTACCTTACGGCACGGGCCATGCTGTTCGCGGCTAGCGGCCGTCTCGGCGCCTCAGAGTCATCTACTCTTTACACGTAGTAATAATCCTCTGAATGAGAGGCTTTCCCGCTAACGACAGTCATTAACTAGGCACAATCGGTGGTGCGGGGGAGTTCGGCGCGAGCGGAAGGGAGCTTGGTGACCCAGCCCGAGCGGGTGCCCGCGATCTCACCGGGCACGCCGATGTGGAAGGCCGTCCCGCCACGCTTGGTGGGCCCCTACCTGAACGGGCAGCGATCGGTGCTGGCCGGCTACGTTTACCGCGCCCAGGATGTCCGGTTCCACAACCCCGCCGAGGCCTACCACGCGCTCAGCCTCGGCTGGGAGGATTCCGAGTTCACGTCGGTCATGAACGAGCTGTACCTGGTGTGCTGGCTGGCCCGGGCGATTGACGGGTACCTGCAGACCACGGGCCGGGGAGTGCCGGAGTTCTATCTGGAGCCGATTCCGGTACCGGTCGGAGCGGGCATGTGCCGGCTGGGTGCTAACGGGGACGAGCTGGTGGCCCGGTACGACGGCCTGGCGTGGCATCCGGCGGAGCCGTGAGCCATGCGATTCCGGCTGATGGCAACGTATCGCGGTGTCCCTTACCAGGCGGGACTGGGTCCGGACGGCACGGAGGCGACGTTGTTCTCGCCCGGCCCGCCACCGGAGGAACTCGGTTTCACGGCCGCGGCCGGCCACTGGCGTAAGCAGGTCAGCCTCACCGACCTGGACGCGCTGTGGCAGTCACGGCCGGTGGGCGACTACCGGGGCGAGCCGTGCCTGGTGCTCGATGACCTGGCCGACCGGCTGCACATCGCCTACCTGGGCCGGGACGCCGCGCGGGCCGCGCAGCTGGGTTACTGGGAGATCGACCGGGAGGTCTTCGAGGTCGTGGTGGCGCGCAACGAGGTCACCGGCCTGACCGAGGAGCGGGTGGACTTCCCGCTGACCGCGGCCATGTTCCCGCCGTCCGGCGCGCAGGCGGTACCCCCGGCCCACGCGGCCGCGGCCGCGGTCGCGGTGGATAACGGATATGCGGCGGAGGCCGCCGGATTTGAGGAATATCGCGGCGCGGCGGTAAATGGCGGGCCGGCCGGAAATGGGCAGCTGGCGGGTTACGGCGGCCCGGACCACGCGTCCCGCAGGCCGGACCGGATGGCCGCCTGGCACGGGTCGCCCGAGCCCTGGCCCGGACCGCAGACCCCATCCGAAGCCGATCCGTGGACCGAACGTGAGCCCGGCGGCGCCGATCCGTGGACCGAGCCAGAGCCCTGGTCCGATGCCTGGACCGAGCGAGAACCGGGATCGGAGCCCGAGCCGGACCTGGCCGCGGGGCGGCGCACCGGGCGCAAGGATCGCATCTCGCCCGAGTCGGTCTTCGCCGAATTGCTGTCCCTGGCCGCCATCCCGCAGGCCGCGTACGCGGTCGATGAGGAGGTACCGGGCGCGATGTGCCTAGTCGAGGCCGACGGCGGCTTCGAGGTGTTCAGCCGGACCGACGACGCGCGGCTGGAGGTGCACTTCTTCGAGGACGAGGAAGCGGCCTACTTCTACCTATTCGGCGTGCTGGCCGCCGAGGCGGTACGCAGCGGACGCCTGGGGCCGAACGAGCCCGCCCGGGCCAACGGGCACTCCAACGGATCCGGCCCGGTTGGTCCTGTGGGCCCCTCTGGCCCGTCGGGAAACGTTTCGAAGTACTTACGAGAGAGAAAGTTACCCAACTCGGCATCTCATCCGGCTAGGGTTTATTTAGCCGGCGGGGCTGACGGTCCCCCGCTCCCCAAGCAGCCCCGTCGGCCCCCCGAAGCTCAAGTGGACAAATTTATCTTGCGTATCACGAATTAATTTCTTTGTCTTTAGTGGACATATCGTTATTTGCTTCACAACAGGTGGGTAATCTCGGGCGGTGCCGCCGCGCGGGTACTGTGGCGGGCGTGACCGGGTCACGCGGCGGGCGAGCCCCTCTGGTCCGTGCTGAACAGGACGCCGGTCCGGCGCTCGTGAGCACGGGCGTGGCTAGCCTGGCCGTCCGCGACGTGCTCCGCGGCCAGCGCCGGCCCGGCAGGCTCCTGGCCTCCTTGCCGGACGCTATCTACCTCGAATTCACGGACGTGATTCCCGAACCTCGCGTCATCGCCATCTCACCGCCCGACGCCCTCCGGCTGCCGAACGCCATCGTCACCGGCCCGTGGGAGGCACGCACGTCGCTCGAGTGCTGGGCAGGCGAGGGCCGGGTCGTCGCTTGCGGGCTGGACGTCCGGATCATGCGCTGGTGGGACCCCTCCCCCGTGTTCGGGCCACTGTCGCGGGCCCGGCTCGACCATGGGTGTAGCCTGCTGGCCCGGCTGTGCGGAACGGCCAAACACCCGCCCGGCCTGGCCGGACACGACGGACCGGTCCAGCTGGCCGCTTGCTGTGCCGGCGGCGATCTGGCGGGCGCGGTCGAGGCGGTCGAGCAGTTGGTCGGCCTCGGCCCGGGGCTGGTCCCGAGCGGCGACAGCGTGGTCAGCGGCGTGCTGCTCGCGCTACGCCTGCTGGGCGGGGCCATCTCCGGCGGAACGCGGGCGGTCTGGCTGGCGAACTGGCTCAGCGCGTCGGCGACGTGCTACGCGACACAGCGGACCACGACGCTGGCGGCCTCGCTGCTGCACTGCGCGGCGAGCGGCCAGGCGGCGGCGGAGGTGTCCGCCGTCCTGCTGGGGATGGCGGGACAGGAACCGTTCGAGCCGGCGGCCGCCAAGCTGCTGGCCACGGCCCAGGGGGCCGACCTGGCCTCGGGTTTGGTGGCGGGATGCCGCGCGGCGCTGCTGCTATCCGTATCCTGACCGTGTGACGGTTCCGCTTACTGGTCAGCAGTACGCGATCTCGGCCGGCCCGTACCGGGCCACGGTGACCGAGCTGGGCGCGGGGCTGCGCGAACTACTGTTCCGCGACGAGCCGGTGATCGTCGGCTACGAGGCTGACGAGCTTCCCCCGAGCGGCGCGGGCCAGCTCCTCGCACCCTGGCCGAACCGGATCGACGGGGGGCGGTACGCCTTCGGTGACGCCGAGTACCAGCTGGCCCTCACCGAGCCGGCCCACGGCAACGCGATCCACGGCCTGACGCGCTGGACAGCGTGGACGGCCGTCAGCCACGACGCCGGTTCGGTGCTGCTCCGCAGTACGCCGCACGGCTGGCAGGGATATCCGTTCTGCCTGGAAATCGAGGCGGGATACCGGCTGCACCCGGACAGCGGACTGCACGTGGCCATCACGGCGCGCAACCGCGGGCGCAGCGCGGCCCCCTATGGCACCGGCTCGCACCCTTACCTGACCGTCCGGACTCCGTCGGTCGACGACTGCGAGCTGTCGCTGCCCGCAGCGTCCTGGCTGCCCGTCGACGACTGCGGCATCCCGTCCGGACCCCCGGCAACGGTCGAGGGTACGCCCTACGACTTCCGTCGGCCGCGCGCGATCGGCACCACCCGGCTCGATACCCCGCTGACCGGGCTGGACCGGGACGACGAGGGCCGCGCCTGGGCGCACCTGGCGGCCGAGGGCGGCTCGGGTGCCCGGGTCAGCCTGTGGGCCGGAGAGGGCTACCGCTGGCTGCAGGTGTTCACCGGAGACCCGCTGGGTCCCGACCGGCGCCGCAAGGCGCTGGCCGTCGAGCCGATGACCTGCCCGCCGAACGCCTTCGTGACCGGTGACGACCTGCTGGTCCTGCAGCCCGGCGAGACGGTGACCCACAACTGGGGCATCCACGCTTCCTTACGGGGTGAGGACGGCTTCGACGAAGGCGCTATTGGGGTGACGGCGACGGTACAGGTCGCGGACCACGGCACCGACGTCGAAGGGTACGGCGTGGTACTCGGCGATCACCTGGCCGTGGCCGCCGTCCTGCAGCAGCAGCCAGTTAGCTTGGCCGGGCGGTCGGGGCATCCCGGTGCTACCAGGGTTGAGGGCGCGGACGCCGCCCACCATGCGGTCGGTCTGGTAGTGGGTGTGACCGCCTACCACCACGTCGGCGCCGCACCCGGACAGCAGTCCGCGCAGCTGCTCGTCGGGGAGGCCAGGGTCGATGCCGGGGCCGTCGTCGGCGTGCGGTGAGGCGTGCACGCCCAGGACGGTGGTACCGCCCGGGAACCGCAGGTCCAGCCGCGCGGGCAGTGCGGCCAGGTATTCGAGGGTTCCGGCCTGGTCCAGTACACCGCGAGTCCACCCGATGCCCGCTGCCATCGCGGCGTAGCGTTGCACCAGGTCGACGCTGGCGGCGGCGTCGGCCGCGGTGGCATGGGGCGCGGGCTGCTCCCCGGTCAGGACGTAACGGTCGGTGTTCCCCTGCAGCATGCTGACCCTGGGCAGGCCCCGCAGGAGCTCGAGAACTTCGGCGGGGCGGGGGCCGAACAGGACCAGGTCGCCCAGGACCCACCACCGGTCCACCTGATAGCGGGCCGCGTCGTCGAGCACGGCCCGCAGGGCCAGGTCGTTCCCGTGGATGTCGGCGATGACGCCCAGCTTCACGGCGCCTCGTCGGCGGCGGCGGTGATCCGGGCCAGGTCCGCGGGAGTGTCGATGTCATCGGGACGGCCGGTGTCGCCGCACTCGACGAGGGTGACCAGGTCGGGGCGGGCGCGCAAGAACGCTCTGGCCCCCTGATCGCCGGTGGCCGTCGCGATCACCTCGGGCCAGTGCTCGCGGGCCAGGAGTACCGGATTGCGCGGCCGCCCGTCGTAGGCGGCGACCGCGACGCCGGAGCCGCCGCGGTAGGCGGCGATCAGGCGGGTGACCGCCTGCGGGCCGACCAGCGGCTGGTCGGCCAGGGCCACGACGGCCGCGCCGATGTCAGGGCCGGCGTCAGAGTCGGCGTCGGGGTCGGCGTCGGGGTCGGCGTCAGAGTCGGCGTCGGGGTCGGCGTCGATGAGGGCTTGCAGGGCGGCGCGGAGCGAGGAGCCCATGCCGGTCCGCCACGCTGGATTGTATACAATTCGCGTCCCGCTGAGCTCGATCGAGGCGGCGCCGGTGACGACCAGGATCGGGTCCGCCCCGCCGGCCCGCAGCAGGTTCACGCCGCGTTCGGCGAGGGTCTGCCCGCTGAACTCGACCAGCGCCTTGGGCTGGCCGAACCTGGAGCCTTCCCCCGCGGCGAGCAGGACCCCCGCGACCGTGGTACGCACGACGTCTAAGCGTACGCGGACGGTGGGCGCGGGGGGCGACGGTCGGCAGGTCGATGTCACGTTGTACCGGTTCTTGCTGGTACGGTGCGTCATCGACCATGTCGCACCCTGCCGGCGACGCGGGGGGGCGGCGTTTAGCGGCGGTAACGTTTTCGGAACGGTGCGGGCGTAGGGTCGTTTCGTGGGGACGATCGGGGCTGGTGGGCGGTTGCGGCTGGCATCGCCGGTGACCAGGATGGTGCTGGGCGCGCTGGCGCTGGTGCTGCTGGCCGCCGCGTTCGTGCTGAGCGGGCTGGTTCATCAGCTGTCGATCCTCGGCTCGGGGCCGATCGTGCCGGTCGTCGTGGTCTATGCCGCAGTGGGCTTGGTCGTGGCCCGGCGGGAGCCGGGCAATCCGATCGGCTGGATCCTGATCGGCTTCATCGTGCTGTTCCTGGTCAGTAACGACGTGGGGGTTTATGCCGCGTACTACTACCGGTTCGGCCATCACGGGCTCCCGCTGGCCCCGGTCGCGGTGCTGCTGCAGCCGCTGTGGGTGCCGGCCCTCGTCTTGTTCCCGGTGGTGATCTTGCTGTTTCCGGACGGCAGGCTGGCCTCGCGGCGCTGGCGCTGGGTACTGCTCGCCTACGCGCTGTGCGGAGCGGTGGTTTCGGTGGCCCTGGACTGGCCGTCGATCACCGCCGTGGCGCACCATGACGTCCGCGTCGATGCCTACGGCGACGTGATCAGCACCGGAGGGTCACACGACAAGCTAGCCACCCTGGCGATGGTGCTCGCCGTGACCGGGATTGTGGTCATCTGGGTTTCGTTCGTGGCGCACCAGGTGCTTAGCTGGCGGCGGGCCAGCGGGGAGCAGCGTCAGCAGTTGAAGTGGCTGGCCAGCGGCGGCGCGCTCACCCTGGCCATCCTCGCCGTGTCGTTCGGGATCAGCTCCACGGGTGCGGCGGGAGAGGTGCTCGGGATCGGGCTGGCCGCGCTGCCGGTCGGCATCGGCGTGGGCATCTTGAAGTACCGCCTGTACGACATCGACCGGATCATCAGCCGGGCCGTGTCGTACGCGATCGTGACCGGGCTTCTGGTCGGGTTGTACGCGGGCCTGGTGCTGCTGGCCACGCAGGTGATGACGGTCAAGTCGCCGGTGGCGGTGGCCGCCGCCACCCTGGCCGCGGCCGCGCTGTTCAACCCGCTGCGGCGCCGGGTGCAGCACGCGGTGGACCGCCGGTTCAACCGGGCCCGCTACGACGCCGACGAGGCCGTCGCCGCGTTCGCCGCGCGCCTGAAGGACGCGGTGGACCTGGACTCCGTGCAGGATGACCTGGCCGGGGTCGTACAGCGGACGCTGGAGCCCGCCCACCTGCAGGTCTGGGTCAGCCCGCGCGACTGAGGCGGGACGTTTCCGCGGAAACGCTTGTAGGCGATCAATTACTAGGCGTGATGGGCGGGTCAGCCGGCTAGCTGGTGGTGGATACGGCCGTCGGTG
>Ga0070761_10002284_pt1 | contig 11771 bp, 7 predicted proteins | sample HubBroMetageREF1_FD_66724 | JGI IMG/M metagenome (GOLD analysis project Ga0070761, IMG submission 66724) | Reference soil microbial communities from the Hubbard Brook experimental Forest, New Hampshire, USA - Hubbard Brook CCASE Soil... | ecosystem: Environmental > Terrestrial > Soil > Temperate...
GCGCGAGCGCGGCATCCCGGCACAGGCAATTCCTTCTAAAGGGCTTGAGCGCGAGCCGTACGATAAGCTGGTGGTGGCGGCGCTGCGAGAGAAGAACGTTGAACTGGTTTGTCTCGCGGGTTACATGCGGCTGCTATCGCGCTATTTTGTTGGGGCGTTCCCGAATCGCATTTTGAATATTCATCCGTCGCTGCTGCCGGCGTTTCCGGGGCTGGAATCGCAACGGCAAGCGCTGGAGCACGGCGCAAAATTCACGGGTTGCACCGTGCATTTTGTGGACGAGAATCTCGACGCGGGGCCGATCATCGTTCAGGCGGCGGTGCCGATCGAGGATTCCGATACGGTGGAAACGCTCTCGGAACGACTGCTGCTCGAGGAACACCGGATTTACACGGAGGCTGTGCGGATCGTGCTCGAGGGGCGATACCGGATCGAGGGGCGTCGCGTGCTGATCACACCGGAGACGAAATAGTGGCAGAGGTGAAATTCAAACCCGCGCTGGAGCAGCTTGCGTACCTGAAGAAGGGTACCGCGGAAATCATTCCCGAAGACGAGCTGAAGATGAAGCTCGCAAATTCGGTTCTGACGGGCAAGCCGCTGCGCGTGTATTTGGGTGTGGACCCGACGGCGCCGGATATTCATCTGGGCCACACGGTGGTGCTGCGCAAGCTGAAACATTTTCAGGACATGGGGCACCAGGCGATTTTCCTGATCGGGGATTTTTCCGCCATGATCGGCGATCCCACGGGGCAATCGGAGACGCGGCCTCCGCTGAGCCGCGAACAGGTGGACGCCAACGCGAAGACGTACCTGGAGCAGGTTTTCAAGATTCTGGATCGCGATAAGACGGAAGTTCGCTACAACAGCGAATGGCTGGGAAAGATGTCGAGCTACGACGTGGTGCGTCTCTGCGCCCACTACCGGCTGGCGCGAATGCTGGAGCGGGAGGATTTCCGCTCGCGGCTGGAGAAGAACCTACCGATTGCCGTTCACGAGCTGCTGTATCCGCTGCTGACGGCGTACGACGCGGTGGCGCTCAAATCCGATGTGGAGATTGGCGCTACCGAGCAGAAGTTCAACCTGCTGGTGCACCGCGAGATCCAGCGAGAGTACGGCGTGCCGTCGCAGGTGACACTCACGATGCCGATTCTGGTGGGACTCGACGGCGAGCGGAAGATGTCGAAGAGCCTGGGAAACTACATCGGGATCACCGAAGCTCCCGCGGATATGTTCGGCAAGATCATGTCGATTTCCGATGAGGTGATGTGGTCGTACTACGAGTTGCTGACGGATTTCCCTTCGCCGGCGGTGGTGCGTCTGCGCGAGGAAGTGAGCATCGGGGTGCTGCATCCGATGGATGCGAAAATGCAGCTGGCGCATACGATCGTGGCCGGATTTCACGGCGAAGAGGCGGCCAAGAAGGCAGCGGAACAGTTCCGGCTCGTGTTCCGCGACCGTAAGGCTCCCACAGAAATACCCGAAATGAAATTGGGATGGGGAACGCGGCGGCTGTCTGAGGTCCTGAATGAAACGGGGCTGGCGAACTCGCGAAGCGAAGCGGAACGATTGATCAAGCAGGGCGCGGTGGAAGTGGGCGGAATAGTGGAGAAGGACGTGAAGCGGATGGTGGTGCTGAATCCGGGCGAGATGGTGGCGCTAAAAGTGGGCAAGAAGAAGTTCCTCAGAATCGTCGCTACGTAAACTTCGGTGCGGATCAACGGCGTACTTTTTTGATTCGGATCCTGAGCGCAGCAACGATGGCTATGATCCCGGCTAGAATTGCGTAGGGCGCAAAAACAAGAGCATTGAAGTAATTCTGATAATGCAATTTCCCGGCGAGCAGCGAAAGACTTCCTGTAGCGATAGACACGGTTCCGAGAAATACCAAGATCCATCGGTGACGCGGAGCCCCTTCTGCTGGATTGGCGTAGTTTCTCTTTGACACGGACGGCCCCGCCGAGGTTATGGCGCTATTCTACCCGATCGATTTGGATCGCGTCGCGAGTTTCTGCAGACGGGCGAGCCAGGAACGGTCGCGACGGGCAACTGCGTGACGCGTGAAAATGAGGTCGAAGAAGCGGCCGAGCGCGCCCGGCATTGCATAGGAATCGCGCATGCTCAGGCGCGTGCCGGACGGAACCGGCAAAAGCTCCCACCGCTGCAAGCCGCGCACGCCGAACGAATCCTGAAATTTCCATTCGAGAAGGCGCTCCCATTCGTAGGCGGTGACGACGACCGTTAGCGCGACGTCGCGGCGGCCGAGCTTTCCGGTAATGCGCACTTTCTGGCCGGCGGCAAACTCAGACGAGCCACCTTGCACTTCAAAGTGAGAGTCCATTTCCGCGCCATACCAGAGCGGCATGCGCTGGGGGACGAAAAAAGCGAAGATCTCGTTCGGCGGCGCGGGAATTTGGAGGGAAAAATCGAGATTCGCCATCCGGTTCACCGCCGGGAGTCAGATGACTTCGGCCAGGACGATCGAGACATCGTCGGAAGGCGGGCCTTCGCGCCAGTCCGCCACGCGGTCGAGAATTCCCTGCTTCATTTCGGCGAAAGGCAGCAAGGCAGCTTCGCGGACAAATTTCTGGACGCCAGGCACTCCGAGCATCTCTCCCTGAGAATCGAAAACGTCGGTGATGCCGTCGGTGTAAAGCACGATGCGATCGCCGGGATCGAGGTCCACATCGAGCGTCGCTTCGACGTCGACCGCGTTTGGAAGCGCGCCCAGAACCATGCTGCGGGATTCGAGCAAACGCGGCTCCTCTCCGGGCGTGACGACCATGCCGGGCGGATGTCCCGCGCCGGCGAATACCATGCGGCGCGCAGCACGATCAACTCGCGCGGCGGCGACCGTGAAAAAGAAAACGGAACTGCCGATGTTTTGCATCACGAAGCGGTTCAACTGCCGGAACATGTCACCGAAAGAGGAACGCGAGCGAAGCTGCGTCATCGTCTCGCTGTAGAGGCGGTTCGCGACCAGAGCCGCGCCGATGCCGTGACCGGAAACGTCGAAGACGAGCAGATTCAGATGATCGTCATTCTGCGGGGTGACGAGACCAAAGTCGCCGCCGATGCTGCGGACGGGATGATAGTACGTGTCGACGCGGAGGCCACCCCATACGAGCGACTTGGGCGCGAGAGTTTGCTGGACGCGGGCCGCGAGCGCCAATTCGTCCTCGATTTCCTTCTGGCGCTCCTCGAGCTTGACGTTGGCCTCGCGAAGCTGGGCTTCGGCGCGCTTCTGCTCGGAAATGTCGGCGAAAGTAATGACCGCGAACTGGCGGCCGTCGGGATCTTCCAGCGTGCGCGCACTGATGATCACCGGGAGGCGATTCCCGTCCTTTTGTGGAATGACAAATTCGAAACGATTATGGCCGGCGCGCAGCCCCTTTTCCCGCTGCGTCTCAATAAACGCTGCATCTTCAGAACTGTAGAGTTGGGTCGACGGCTGGCCGAGCAATACGTCCGGCGAGAAGCCCGTCATCTCGAGAAAGACGGAGTTCGTGAAAATAATATGCTGGCAATCGTCGACGACGATAACGCCCTCGTTGAGCGTTTCGAGGACGCCCTCCACCTGCGCGATCCAATCGGGCTGTTCAACTTCCACGGATTCCCCTGTTCCGAACTCGAGTTCTGGTGGCATGTATCTTACCCAATCCTAGGTCGAGCGACAAAAACCACTTGATTGGATTCAGGCGGCTGGCGGCGGGGTCCAAGAACTTATGAAGTAAAATGGAACTGGGAGCGTACTTAATAGAAGGACCGACCTCAGGGGTTAAAACCCCTGAGTCTCCGGAGCGGTTCGGCACGGCTAAAGCCGTGCCCTGACGAAACTCGATGAGCGCAAACGGAAACCGCGCATTACCAGGGCCGAAGGGGCTGCCGTTCCTCGGCGTGTCGCTGAACCTGTTGCGCAATCCGCTGGAGGTGATGCGGAGCGCGGCGCGTGAATACGGCGACATTGTCCGCATCCCGGTGATTTTGCAAAGCCGGATTCTGCTGAATCATCCCGACTACATCCAGCAAGTGCTGATCTTCCAGCAAAACAAATTTCACAAGAGCACGCTGAGCAAGGAAGCGACGGAACGGCTGCTAGGACAAGGATTACTGATCAGCGAAGGCGATTTCTGGCGGAGGCAGCGGCGGCTGGCGCAGCCTGCGTTTCACCGCCACCGCATCAACGAGTACTCATCGGCAATGGTGGAATGCGCGGAATCGCAGGGACGCACCTGGCGCGACGGCGAGACGCGGAATATGGCCGAGGAAATGATGGCGCTGACGCTGGAAGCTGCCGTGCGCACACTTTTTGGCACCACGCTTCCAGGCGAAGCGAAGCGCGTGGGCCACGCGATGAGTTTCCTGATGCGCTATTCGCTGGGGCGCGCGCGAAAGCCGATCAATATTCCGGCCAACTGGCCGACGCCGCGAAACAAGCGTGCGACGCGCGAGTACGATTTCCTCGACTCGCTGGTGTACCGGATCATTTCCGAGCGCAAGGCGCAGCCCAGCTCAAATCACCGGAACGATTTGCTGTCGATGCTGATGGGCGCGATGGACGAAGACGGAAGCCAGATGAGTCCGAAGCAGCTTCGCGACGAAACGATGACGCTATTTCTCGCGGGCCATGAAACGACGGCGCTGACGCTCGCGTGGACGTGGTATCTGCTCAGCCAAAACCCGGCGGCAGAGACGCGGCTGCACGAGGAGTTGCGCGATGTGCTTGGCGGACGTCCGCCGGAAGTGGCGGATTTAGCGCGACTGCCTTACCTGCATGCGGTGGTGAGCGAGGTGCTCCGTCTGTATCCGCCGGCGTATCTGCTGGCGCGAACGGCGATTGCTCCGTTTACGATCGGTGGCTACGATTTTGGGCCGGGCGAGACGGTGCTGATGTCGCAATGGGTGATGCACCGCGATGCAAGATATTACGACGAGCCGGACGCGTTCCGCCCGGAACGGTGGCTCGATGGGCTGGCGGACCGGTTGCCACCAGGAGCCTATTTCCCGTTCGGCGATGGTCCGCGGCGCTGCATCGGGCAGGGATTCGCAATGCTCGAGTCGGCGCTGGTGATCGCGACGCTGGCGCAGCAATTTCAGTTTCGGCTGGCGCCGGGGCGGCCCGTGGTGCCCGAGCCGCTTGTTACGCTGCGGCCGAAGCATGGGATCTCGATGACGATTCGCGCGCGGTGAACAAAGCTGGAGCGCGAAAGAGTTCGTCATTTCACGAATTCGGGTTGCTCGCCGTGATCCCACGGAGCGTAGGACAAGGCATAGCGAACACGATCCGGAATGGGCGGATGATCGTAGAAGAGCACCACGTCGACGGGATTCGGGTCGGGATCGGACAGATCCACTTCGCCAAGAATCTGAAAGGACTGAGCCGCCACCTCACTGGAATCCGGCGTCAACCCGTGCGTAACCTCGAGGCCATACTGATCCGCTTGATGCTCGACGTACCGGCTGAAGGCGCTTCCAATCGGCCCGCCAATGAATGAGAAAACCGATATGAGAAGCAGCAGCGCGGGCAGAGACGCCGAATCGTCGAGCGCGCGAATCTGCCACCCTTCGCCTCGCCGCGCGAGGACCGAGCCAATCGTGCGGAAACCAAAATAGAAGAGAACGAATAGTCCCACGGCGCCAAACGCCAGCCCTTTCCAGATGTGATTCAAAACGTAGTGACCCATTTCGTGTCCCGCTACGAAGACGATCTGGGGCGTGTTCATTTTGGCGATGGTGGTGTCCCAGACGACGATGCGTTTCGACGCGCCGAGGCCAGTGACGTAGGCGTTCAACCCAGTGGTCTTCTCACCGGCATTCATCCAGAACATTCGCTCCGGGGGAATCTCTTGCCCAGCGCGCTGAACCATTTTTTCGAGGCTCATGGTGAGCCCGGGATCCTTCTGAGCGAGCAGCTCGAATTTGTGGAACATCGGGTCGATGACCAATGGCTGCAGGAAGACCAGCAAGACCAGGAGCGGCAGCGAAACGAGCCAGAAGTAGAACCACCAGCGCCGCGGCGATTTGCGGATCACGGCGTAAAGAATCGAAACAAGAATGGTTCCGAAGATGAGGCCGATGATTTGCCCTTTTGTCCAGTCCCAGGCCCACGATCCCCAACTTTGAATGCTGATTCCGAACTTCCTTAGGACCCATTCCTCGCCGATATCGAACGGGATGTTCAGGACCGCAATCGTGAGTATCAGGGGGGGTGCGAAGACCAACGCCTGCAGAAATCTGGCCGTGCCCGCTTTCTCAGCCCAGTTGCGATACTTGGGCGCAAGCTTCCAGCGCAGGACAAGCCAAAGGATAATCCAGGAGTACAGAGTGGCAGCGAGCCGGCCCCAAAATCCAATCTGGCCAAGCGTGTGCGACTTTCGATAGAGGTCCGGCGGCAGCGTGTACTCGGTGACCTTCTTTTCCGGCTGCTGCATTGCGGAAGCTTGGGGCGCATCGGAGGCAGGGGCGGAGGAGGACATCTGCGGACGCGCATGAAACGCGGCGTGTGCAGTAGACGTGCAAAAAAGAGCGAGGCCAAAGAATGCAAGAAAAAGCAGCAAGTTTTTCATGTTTGCCCCTTGAAGCGAGGTGTGCTTCTCGTCAGCGAGCCACGGAGTATGCCTTTGCCGGCTGCCAGAGGCAAGGACGCGCTTCGTCGAGGCGGGACGGGCACGAAGGTCCAGCGAAAGCCCTGCCAAAGCGGACAGGGTGTCTTTTAGGGCGCTGCGCAGAATGGGGTTTGCCGTCGCCGCAAACACGCGACTAAGATAATCTGTGATGGGATAGGCTGTTGTGGTTCGGCCCTCGGGGAGGAGTTCATGAAGATCGCGAAATTGGGTCTCGTCGGGCTGCTTGTTTGGGCGCCGGGCGTCGCCGCGGCGCAGCAGCAATCGAGTGAGTCAAGTCAGTCGGGGCAGTCCACTCAGGCGCAGTCGACCGACCAAAAGCAGGAGGACTCGCTGGCCGCGGCCGCGCGACGCGCTCGGGAACAGAAGAAGGAAGCGCCGAAGACCACCAAGGTCTGGGACAACGAAAACATCCCGTCGAAACCCGATGGCATCAGCGTGATCGGCGAGTCGAGTTCGGGCAGCGGTAACGCAGAGCAAAGCGCGACTCCTGCCGCAACAACGAGCAACGCTCCCAGTGCTCTGAAGGATTCTGCGGCAGAAGCGCGCGAAAAAGCTGCGATTTCCACGGAGCTTGCGGAGGCGAAAGAGCACCTGGCGAGCTTAACGACGGACCTCGACATCCTCGCACGCAAGTATGTGCTCGACCAGCAGATGTTTTACAGCAAGCCCGATTATGCCTCCGACAAAGACGGCGCCGCGAAACTGAAGGCGGAAGAAGATGACATGGGCGCGAAGAAAGAGGAAATCGAGGCGGCGCAGAAGAAGGTGGACGAATTGACGGCGAAGTTAAACCAAAGCGCTTCGAGCAGCGACACGAAGCCCGCCAGCAATCCACAGTAACGCGCACGGAGCGCTCCACAGCGTCAGTGACTCCGCGCGTGACCCGCGGCGCGGGTCCGCTTCCTTTCGCAACCGGCACACCACTAATAGCGTACATTCCGCTTGACACACTAGAGCGCCCGGCGCACAATCCCGCGCATCCAAGAGTTTCCGAACGAAGATTCGGGAGACGTTGGGTCGGGTTTCGGGGCAGCCGGGCGGCGAGCAATTCCCTTCCCGCCGCAGGCTAGCAGATTTAGCCAAACGAGAGGAATCGATGCAATACCTGCCGGGTTGGACCGTTCAGTGTTTGAATCCAGATTGTTCAGCGCGCGGACACTGGCTGCGCATTCAGGGCGCCGAGCCGGAAGCATGCGCCCATTGCGGCGGGCCGCTGCACAATGTGCCGCCGCCGCTCGCGCCTCGTTTCCGGATGCGGCCGCGACCACTCGCGAGCTACCGGCCGATTGGGCTGCGCCCGCGGTAAGGTTGTCGGCGCTGCTTTTCTGATTTTTCGCCAGCTTTGCGTTAGAACGTCAGCCGCAGAGCGATTTGAACGATGCGCGGATCAAACGTGCTGGTCTCCTGTCCGAACGTGAAGTCGTCGATGCCGGTATCTGGATTCGAGAACTCCGTGTGGTTGAGAATGTTGAACGCCTCGAGGCGAAGTTCGGCGTTCAGGTTCTCGAAGATGCGGGTTGACTTGGCCAGGGCGAGATCGAAATTCGTGCGCCCCGGCCCGCGAAGTGTGTTTCGAGGCAGGCCATAGGTGCGCAGCGCAGGAGTTGCGACCGCGCAGGCATCCGAGGGCAGTTCGTTGGGAACCTGAGCGTTGCAAGGCGTTGAGGCGGCGTTTTGGGTGTCGCTGAAGCCGGCGGGATTGAAGAAATAGTTCCCCGCCGCTTTCGGATTCATGTACTGGACACTGCTAAACCCGGAAGCAAACACCGAGTTCACCAGGTAAGGGTCACCCGCTGCCGAGGGCCCCGGAGCCGACGGATCGAATCGATCTGCGAGCTCAGCGTTGACGTCCAGAGGGAACCCGGTTCGCCAACTCACGATCGGGTAGAGGCTCCAACCTTTTGTCAGGAACTTCGGACCGGACTGCCATGCTCGGTCGAATGGCAAATCCCAGCCGCCGCTGAACGTGACGCGGTTCCGGATGTCAGAATCCGACGAGGCGCGGAATTGCTGAATGTTATAGAACGGAACCTGCGAATTCCGGTTCCGGAACCCAGATGAGGTGTCGATTCCGTGGCCGTAGGTATAAGCCAGCGTGAAGTACGTGGTCCCAAAAAACCGGGTTTCGAAAGGCTGCCGGGTCAAGGACGCTTCGAGGCTGTTGAAATTCGCGAACCCGACGTTCGCAAAGGTCGGCGCGGTGGCGAAGGGGCACTGGCTGGGGTCTGAGTTCGCAGCGCACCATGCGGATACGTCGTTATTCTGCAGCGCCAAATTCAACGTTCGGTTGTAGGTTCCGAGGACAAAGGGATTCACGTCTTCGAGCGCCGTGAGTTTCTTGGAGCTGCTCCCCACATAGCTCACTTCCGCGACCAGGTTCTTCGCCAACTCATGCTGCACGCTCAGATTGTATTGGTAGGTGTAGGGCGTGCGGAGATGGGGGTCGACGTAGTAAACGCCCCCGGCGGCGTTGATGGGAAGAAATCCCGACGCGCCAAAATCGAGATTGGGGTTGGGTGGTTTGGACGGGAAAGGATCCGGGACGCCCAACGAACCGAAAGGATCGGCGAAGTATTGAACGTCGCCCGCTTGATTGCCGGGAATGGTGCCGAAGAAAAGGCCCGCGCTGCTGAAGAATGGCGGCTGTCCGTTGAACTGCAGATTGTCTTCGCCTTTCAAGACGTCGTAAAAGACGCCGATACCTCCGCGGACGCTTGTCTTGCCGTTGTTCCACGGATCCCACGCAAACCCGAATCGCGGCCCCCAGTCATTCTTGTCGGGAAAGTTCACGCCTCTCGGCGCGCCGGCGTCCCCCGGATAAAGCAGGCCGATGGGCGAATTCGGAAACACGGTCGACTGCGCTCCTGGAAAGAGGGAAAAGGTCCTTCCTTCCGTGTCGAGCTTAGGCGAGTTGTATTCGTAGCGGAGTCCGAGGCTGAGCGTAAAATTCTTTCTGACGCGCCATTCGTCTTGCACGAAGCCGTATGTGGACTTGCTCCGAATGTTGGAAGGCGCGGCGGGATACTGGAAGTAGCTGTTGACGGCTCCCAGCAGAAAATCGGCAAAGCTGCTGCCGAAGCTGAAATTCGGGTCTGCGCTGGGTGTGCCATAGCCGGTGCCGTTTCCGCCGGGTCCATAGAAATCGAATTCACCGTTTACATAGAAGTCGTACACCGTGTTGTTCTGATACGCTGAAACCCCGCCACCGAATTTCCAGGTGTTCCGGCCCTTTACCCAAGTCACCGTGTCGGAAAGGCCGTACGTATTGTTGATCTCGGTGGTAGGACCGTGCTCGTCGAATCCGACGTCCAAGCCCGTATCAAAGAAAAGGTTGGGCGGGCCTGTTGGATTGTCGGGGTGAGTGTTGATGTTCAAGGCGCTCGCGGTGGGCAGGCTTGCTCCTGGATTCGCTTGGAGGTGATTGTTTCGCTGCGCCGTAAAGCGTAATTCGTTCACCAATGTGGGCGAAAAGGTTCTGGTGTAAGCGATGTTGCCGAGGTAGTTGTTGTTGTGGCCCAAATCCGGGAAACCTCCGACAGTGGCGAAGTCGAAGGGATCGAGAGTGGGCTCTCTACTTCCTCCGAGGGTGGCAGACAACTTGTCCTTTGCGGTTATCAAGAAGTCGAGTTTCCCGGTGAGTTCGTTGTCGTTATCGGTGTGACTCCCCGGCGTGGAAATCAAGCCGGTCGGCGAGGTTGGGATCCACCCGTTCGCAATATACTCGGCGGCAATCGCGTTGATTTTCGTGGGGTCGATCATCGCATTCGCGGCCATACCGGCATTCGACTGAAAGTAGGGATGCGCGGGCAAGGGATTCCCTGTGTTCGGGTCCGTGCAGGGATCGAGCACGGTCATGCCGTCTGACGCGATCGTAGGCAGCCCCGAGAGAAAGCAACGAACGCCAGGTTCGGGAATCGGGTTACCGCTGAACGGGTCCGTGCCCGCCGCCGAGAAGTCGCCTGTGATTTCGGCAGGCGTAAACGTAGATGTCTCCGACTCCACCTGGCTTTCGGACAGGCGCTGCCCCTGATATCCGAGAAAGAAAAAGAAGCGGTCCTTGCCGCTAATCACGTGAGGTATCGTGATGGGCCCGCCGAGCGTACCGCCGTATTGATTCCGTTTCAGGTCGTCTCTCGGAAGATCTTCCAACTTATTGAAGTACGTGTTCGCGTTGAAAAAGTCGTTTCTCGCAAATTCGAAGGCGCTGCCATGAACCTGGTTCGTGCCGGACTTGGTGACGACGCTGACGATTCCGGAGTTATTCCGCCCGTATTCCGCGGTGTAGTCGCTCGTGAGGATGCGGAACTCGGCGATGGTGTCGGGGTTCGGGTTCAGAACGACAGTATTGTTGAGCAGATTGTTGTTCAAGCCTCCGTCGAGAAGGTAGGTAACGGAATCGGGGCGGCCTCCGGCCACGCTGAACAACACCGTCGTACTCGGCATCCCCGGGACACTGAAGTCAGGATCCGCTTCCGTGACGCCTGGCTGCAACAGGGCAAGATCAAGCACGTTGCGGCCGTTCAAAGGAAGGTTGACGAGGGGGCGGCTGGTGACGGATTGGCCCAAGGTGGGACTCTCGGTCTCTACCGTCGTGGCCTGAGACTCGACCGTTACAGTCTGGGTGGGGGTCCCAACCTTTAGGGTGATTTCGAATTTCAGAGACTGGTTGATGAGGAGCTTGTTTGCCTTCGTAACGTACTTTGTGAATCCGGCATGCTCGACCGTGACGGTGTACGTTCCGATGGAAAGGTCCAATATTTCAAAATAGCCATCGTTGTTGGTGGTTGCGGTGTTCGAGACGTGGGTGGCTTCGTTGGTTGCGGTGAGCGTCGCGCCGGGTACCGAAGCGCCTTGTTGATCGACTACGGCTCCAAAGATTCGTCCCGTGGCGGCCTGGCCCCAGGAGACCGGGCTACCAAGGAGAAGCACGAACACGAACACGCACACGCACACGAAGACCCAAGAGAATCTCGCAAAATGCCTCACGATAACACCTCCAGGAGATAGCCCCATCAGCAAGGTGGGTGAAACCTGGGAATGATCACTGGCGACAACCGCTGCGGACGCATGCCCCCCCGAGCATTAGCCAAGACGAAAATCCATTCTCAAACCCACCCGCTACAGGATTGTATAGTTCTGGCCCTTAAC